>Ga0310810_10006699_pt1 | contig 13049 bp, 12 predicted proteins | sample NCmetagenome_FD_207641 | JGI IMG/M metagenome (GOLD analysis project Ga0310810, IMG submission 207641) | Soil microbial communities from experimental microcosm in Duke University, North Carolina, United States - NC | ecosystem: Engineered > Artificial ecosystem > Soil microcosm > Unclassified ... | reverse complement strand
GCTCGCCCAGGCGCAGCCACAGTTGACGCAGATCGATTTCGATATCGAGCGCGCCAGGATCGCGCTCATGAAGTCGTTGCTTCGGCTGCAGGTCGCGTCGCGGGCGCGGACTCGCGTCTGACGGAGGCGACTGATACCTTATTGCTGATCTGCTCGCCAATCTCCAGCAGCTATTCCGCTATCGGGCGCTCATTTCGAGTCTCGTCGCGCGTGAACTGAAGGCGCGGTACCGCGGCTCGTGGCTGGGAGTCGTCTGGTCGTTCATCAATCCGCTCCTGCTGCTGCTCATCTACTCATTCGTGTTCAACGTCGTGCTGCCGGGCGCGCATCCGCGGGAGCTCGAGCCGTTTGCGCTGTTTCTCTTCTGCGGCATTCTTCCCTGGACCTGGTTTTCCTCGTCGCTGCTTGAATCCGCAAATGTGCTGATTAGCGGCGGGAATCTGATCAAGAAAGTGTTGTTTCCGGCGGAAGTGCTTCCGATCGTCGCGGTGCTCGCGGGGCTTGTACACTTCTGCTTTGGCCTGCCAATTCTTGCGGCTTTCCTGATCTATTACCGCGTGCCGCTGTGGCCCACCGATTTGCTCTGGTTCCCCCTCATCGTTGGGATTCAACTGGTGCTGACGATTGGCATCGCCCTGCTCGTGTCCGCGTTGACGGTGCACTTCCGCGACATTCGTGATCTGCTGGCCAATCTGCTGACGCTCTGGTTCTTCGCCACGCCTATCATTTACCCGTTGGAGCAGGCGCCCGAACGTGTGCGCCGACTCTTGAATCTGAATCCGTTCACACATCTGGCGATCGCATATCAGGAAGTCCTGTTTCGCCCCGGTCCGTTCTCGCAGGTCAGCCGCTTGTTCGTCGTGGCGGTGGCCTCGCTGCTGATCTTTCTGTTCGGGTACTTTGTGTTCGACCGTCTGAGGGACACCCTGCCGGAGGAAGTGTGAACACGGGGCAGTGGGCAGGTGGCAGGGGACAGGACGGCACGGAGTCTGCCATCCAAGTTCGTGACGTTCACAAGATCTACCGTCGTTACAGCCGCCGCAAACAGTTCGCCACCCTGAAGAGTGCGTTACTCTCCGGCAGCGTGCTCAAAGACCTGCGCCCCGACGCAGTCTTCGAGGCGCTCAAAGGTGTCTCGTTCGATGTCGCAAAGGGAAAGACCTTTGGCATCGTCGGCCGGAACGGATCCGGCAAGAGCACCATGCTCAAGCTGATTGCGGGGATAGGCAAACCGACCGCGGGAAGCGTTCGGGTTCGGGGGCGCGTCTCGGCGCTTATCGAGCTGGGTGCCGGATTTCATCCGGAGATATCTGGTCGCGAGAACGTCTACATCAATGGACTGATGCTGGGCCTCAGTCGTCGAGAGATCGCCGGTCGATTCGACGAGATCGTCCGGTTTGCGGAGCTCGACGAATTTATCGACGCGCCGGTAAAGACCTACTCGTCCGGCATGTACATGCGCCTCGGTTTTGCCGTCGCGATCAATGTCGATCCCGATGTTCTGCTCGTCGACGAAGTGCTGGCGGTGGGCGACGAGGCGTTCACGCACAAGTGTCTCGACAAGTTTGCTGAATTCCGCCGCCGCGGCCGCACCATCCTCCTGGTGACCCACTCGTTGGATCTGGTGACGCGGTTCTGCGATCAGGCACTCTGGCTGGATTCGGGCATTGTCAAGGCGGACGGTGATCCAAAACGAGTCATCGACGCGTATTTGATGGACGTTGCTCGCGCCGAGAATCAGGAGCTCGCCGGAGTCCCAAATCCCAAATCTCAAACCCCAAATCCCGAATCCCAAACGGATCCCGGATCCCGGATCCCCGATGCCGGACCAGAGCCGCCGGACATGTTCCAGGCGGCAGAAGGTCGATGGGGCTCGCGCGAGGTCGAGATCACCGGTGTCGAAATGATCGGGGCGAGCGGTTACCCGGCGCACCTCTTCAAGTCAGGCGAGCGGGTCGACATCCGGCTGCACGTCCGCGCTAATCAACGCGTCAACGACTTCGCGTTCGGGGTCGGCATCTTCAATGCCGATGGCATTTGTTGTTACGGAACCAACACGTATATCGAGGGCGCGTCTGCGAATGAGTTGTCCGGAGAAGGAATGGTGATTCTGACGATCGATTCGCTCGATCTCGTGGAGGGCACCTACAAACTCGACGTGGCCGTTCATCGGCAGAATGGCGTGCCGTACGACTACCATCGATTGCTCTTCACCTTCCGTGTGAAATCACCGCGCAAGGACGTCGGTATTTTCCGGCCACCGCATCACTGGACGTTCTCCGGCGGCATCCGCATGTCCGGATTGTGAGATGGGGTCGGACGACGGTTACGCGATCGATGTTGCCGCCCGCTTCGCTCAACAGATTCATGCGCGAGGAGGAACCGTCGTCTTCACCAACGGCGTATTCGATCTCCTGCATCCCGGCCATGTGCGGTATCTGCGGGATGCGCGGGCGCTTGGCGACGCGTTGATCGTCGGTCTCAATTCGGATCGATCGGTCCGATCCAACAAGGGATCGGACCGCCCGATTACGCCCGAGACCGAACGCGCCGAGATCCTGCTGGCGCTCGAGTGCGTTGACGCCGTCGCGATTTTTGACGACGACACGCCCGCAGAGATCATCAAGCGGGTCCAACCCGATGTCCTGGTCAAAGGGGCCGATTGGGGCGCCGACAACATTGTCGGCCGAGACACGGTGGAGGCGAGAGGGGGACGGGTGGTCCGGATGCCCCTATTGGAAGGCTATTCGACTACAGAACTTCTTCGGCGCGTTCGGAAGAATGGATGACGGCGCTCTCAGCGTGGAAAAAGAACTCGTGAACGATGTCGCGGAGCTCCGAGATGCTTGTCGCGGCATTGACGCGCACGCGTAGACGAGAGCCGCAGTCGATTCCCTTTGAATACCAGGCGCACAGCGCCCGCAGCTTGTTGATCACCCAGCGCTCGCGGCCTCTGGCTTCGCGCGGCCGGACGTCCGCCACATGCCGGAATCCCTCGAACTCGTTGACGCCTTCGGCCAGCAGCAGGTCGATGTAATCCAGAAGAAAACGACCACGGTCCCAAAGGGTTACCTCACGAGGCGTGCGCCCCGCCGCGAGATCCGCCGCCTGCGCCAGGATCCATGGATTTCGCAGCACACCACGGCCGACCAGCACCCCGCTGACACCGCAGCGCAGCCGCTCAATGACCTGAGTCGGCTCGATGCAGTCGCCGCTCCCAAGCACCGGAATCGCCAGGTCGTAAGCGACGTCGGACACGAGCTTCCAGTCTGCTGATCCGGTGTAGGACTGTTCCGCGGTGCGGCCGTGAATTGTCACCGCCGCAGCCCCGGCGTCCTGGACACGCCGCGCAAGATCCGGCGCGTTGCGGGAGCGGTCGTTCCACCCGGCGCGCATTTTGACGGTTACCGGGATCTTCACCGCCTTCGCCATCGCGCTGATGACGGTCGCCGCGTGTTCCGGCTCGCGCATGAGGCTGCACCCTGCGTTATGTTTCGCGATTTTCGGCACCGGACAACCCATGTTGACGTCGACGATGTCAGCGCCGAGGCCTTCGACAACCTGCGCGGCAGCGGCCATCTTTTCGGGATCGCCGCCGAAGACCTGGATGGAAACCGGCCGCTCGTCTTCCGTGTACTCCGCATACTCGAGCGTGCGATCGATGCCGCGAACGAGCCCCTCGGAAGAGACCATCTCGGTGACGACGAGCCCGCAGCCGCCGTGGCGCTTCACGAGACGGCGGAACGCCGAATCGGTCATGCCGGCCATCGGCGCGACGACAAACGGAGAGGTCAGTTGGACTGAACCGATTTTCATAAGCGGAGATACCGCTTGCGCGCGGTCAGTAGGCGCGGACGTCGGCAGCGTCCACTTCGACGCTGACCGCCTGGCCGATCAAATCGACCGACAGTACGAGCCGTGCGCGTGAACCTTTGCGAATCAAGCGGCCGATGACGCCCTTCAGCGGACCGTGCACGACTTCCACCATCATCCCTTCGCGGATCATGGGGCAGGGATCATACGCAAGCTCACTTTCGACCAGCGCACGGATGCCGTCGATCTCATGCACGGGAATCGGCGCCGGCTCGCCTTCAAAGGAAATGATGCTGACGACGCCGGTGCACTTCAGAATCGGCAGCCGCTCACGCGGATTGAAGCGCGCAAAGCAGTAGCCTGGAAACAGCGGCCAGTCGATCTTCTTCTTGCGGTCCTTCCAGCGGCTCCAACGGGTGACCGTCGGCAGGAAGGCCTCGACGTGCTTCTGTTCGAGCTGCTCGCGCACCACTTGCTCGTGGCGCGATCGCGTCCAGAGCGCATACCAGCGGACTTCTTGACTGGAGGCCGGCGTCACGCCCGACACTACGGGCTCGGTCGACGAATCGTTCATCGCGATTCAGCTTTTCGCGGGGGTACTACCCTGCTGGCTCTCCAGCTGCTTCTGCCGCTCGGCTAGCGCCTGTTCGTACGCCTTCTTCAACTCGTCGTTGTGCCAGGTGATGGTCGCCGCGGCGCGCAGTTTCTCGAGATATTTTTGCGTCTCGCCGCGGCGCTTCTCGTCCGCGATCCGGTCGCTGATGTCCTGACGCGCCTCGTCGAACGACTTCACCTTCGTTTCGGTGCGCGACTCGAGCCCGAAGATCTGATAGCCGCGCTGCATGCGAATGACCTCAGAGACGTCGCCGACCTTCAGCTTGGTCAGCATCGTCTGCAGCGCCGGCGCAAGCTCGTCGACTTTGATCGGGCCAATCAGACCGCCGTTGGCTTTCGAAGCGGCGTCGGACACCTCGCCGGCAATACGCGCAAACGGTTCGCCGGCGAGGAGCCGATGGCGAATATCATCGGCCTTTGCCTTCGCGGCATCATCCTGGGCAACGTTGACACCGCGATCTGCTGCTGGAACCGCAATCAGGATTTCGCGCAGCATGATTTCAGAGGGGGTGGTGAATTCGTTCTTGTGCGCGTCGTAATACGCGTGCGCCTCGTCTTCGGTCACGCTGATCTTGGCGAGGACTTCGTTCTGTTGGACGCGCGTCTCGAGCATGTTCTTTTCGAGCTGCCGGCGCAGATCCGCGAGTGTCATCCCCTCCTGCTTGAGCGCCTCCTGGAACTTTTCGTCCGTGTCGATGTTGTTGTCTTTCTTGATGTTGTCGAGGACGCTCTTGAAATTCTCGTCGGTCATGACGTAACCGAGTTCGCGGCCGCGCTGGACGAGCAGCAATTCGTCGACGGCACCGAGAATCAACTGCGGCGTGCTTTCCGCGACCGCCTTCTGCAGCTCAGGGCTGTCGGCGGTGACGTTCTGCAGTTCGGGGCGTTGCCGCAGAAATTCGACCTGCATCCGCTCGAAATCGCTCTTGGTCACGATGTCCCCGTTCACCTTGACGAGGACCTGCTCGAGAATTTCGCCATGGAGCGAAACCGTGAGGCCGAGAGCCACGAGCGCGGCGGACGTGACGACGTGCTTGATCATTTGCAATTCCTTAGAGTTCAACATTTTAACTCAGCGCCGCGAGCAGCTCTTCAAGACGGTCGAACATCCCGCCTTCGGCGCGCGGATCCTGCTTGGGCTTCTTGAGGATTTCCTCTTTGCTGAATCCGGACGCGACAACCCCGGCAGTGGCCCTCGCCGTCCACCAGGATGTTTCTTTGGGCCGACCTGAAGGTCGGCCCCTACGCCCGTCATAACTGGAACGTAGAGGCGGACCTTTAGGTCCGCCTTGGGCGTGGGCTGCTTCCAGATCCACTCTGAGCGACGCCGGCGGCACGAGCGTCGCGCCGGGCCAGTCGTGCACGACTTTTACAAGCCTCACCGGATCCACCTTCGCCTGCGACCTGAACCTTATGACGACCAGGCGGCCTTCGCGGTCGATGGTCTCGACGCCGAGCCGGTCCGCCATGATGCGGATACGGCCGTACTCGGCCAGATTGAGAACCGAGTCGGTCGGCGGGCCGTAGCGGTCGGCGATTTCGTCGAGAGCCGACTCGAGCTCGCGTTCGGTGCGCGTCGCCGCCACCTTGCGGTACACCATCAGACGCTGGTTCATGTCGGGGATATAACCGTCGTCGATCTTCAAATCGATCCCGAGATTCACCGTCGAACGAACGTCATCCTCAATCTCCTCGCCCTTCAGTTCGCGAACGGTCTCTTCGAGCAGCTTCATATACATCTCGAAACCGACCGTATCGATATGGCCGCTCTGTTCTCCCCCAAGCAGGTTCCCAGCACCGCGAATCTCGAGATCCAGCGCGGCAACACGGAACCCGCTGCCGAGATCGCTGAATTCTTTGATCGCGGCGAGCCGCTTCCGAGCGACGGGAGAGAGCGATTCCTGTGGCGGAATGAGAAGGTACGCGTACGCCGGTCTGTCGGACCGCCCGACGCGGCCGCGCAACTGATAGAGTTGCGACAGACCGTAGCGATCCGCGCGATTGATGATGATCGTGTTCGCATTCGGGATGTCGAGCCCGTTCTCGACGATCGTCGTCGCGAGCAGGACGTCGAACTTCCGTTCGACGAAACCGAGCATCGCGCGCTCGAGCTCGTCTTCTCCCATCTGGCCGTGACCGATCACGAGCCGCGCTTCAGGCACGAGCCGCTGCAGCAGGTGTCCGATGGAGAAGATCGATTCAACCCGGTTGTGCACAAAATAGATCTGTCCGCCGCGGGCGAGTTCGTTGCGGACGGCACGCTCGATGACAGGCGCGTCGAATTTCACGACGTTGGTCTGGATCGAGAGCCGATCTTTGGGTGGCGTCTCGATAATCGACATGTCGCGGATTCCGACGAGCGACATGTTCAACGTCCTCGGAATCGGTGTGGCCGTCATCGTCAGCACATCGATCCGCTTGCGCATCTGCTTGATGCGTTCTTTGTGCGCGACGCCAAAGCGCTGTTCCTCGTCGACAACGAGGAGTCCCAGGTCTTTGAAGACGACGTCCTTCGAGAGCAGACGGTGCGTGCCGACGATGATGTCGACCTTGCCGGAGGCAACGCCGTCGAGAATGGTTTTGATTTCCTGGCGCGAGCGAAACCGGCTCACCATGTCGATGGCGACCGGGAACCCTGCGAATCGATCGCGCAGCGTCTTCAGGTGCTGAAACGCGAGGACCGTCGTCGGGGCGAGGACGGCGACCTGCTTGCCGTCCATAACGACTTTGAACGCGGCGCGCATCGCCACTTCGGTCTTGCCATACCCGACGTCGCCGCAAAGTAGGCGATCCATCGGCGTGGCCGTCTCCATATCCTTCTTGATGTCGCGGATCGCGGTGGCTTGGTCCGGTGTCAGCTCGTATGGGAACGCCGCCTCGAACTCCTCCTGCCAATGCGTGTCCGCCGAGAACGCATGGCCAGGCACCGCTTTGCGTTGCGCGTACAGCTTCAGCAGTTCCTCGGCCATGTCGCGCATCGCCTTCTTGACCCGCGTCTTGGCCTTTTCCCACGTCGTGCCCCCGAGACGATCGAGCGCCGGCCGCGTACCGCCGGTGTACTTCTGAATCAGGTCGAGCCGCTCGACCGGCACGAACAGCTTGTCGTCGCCGTGATAGCGGAGTTCCAGGAATTCGTGTGCGCCCTCGGCGCTCCCGCGCACGCCCAGCTGCTTGAGACCGACGAACTCGCCAATGCCGTGATCGACATGAACGACGAGATCACCGACCTTCAAATCACGCAGATCCGACAAGAAGGTCTTCGCCAGATTCCGGCGCTTCTCCGGCGCGTGCCGTTCTTCTTCGAAGACATCTGTCTCGGCGTAGATTTGGAGTGCCGCGTCGCTCAGACGGAATCCACGCGTGAGCGAACCGACGGCGACCAGGACTGACGCCGCGTAGACGTCCTCTGCGCGTTCGACGGGAACGGCAACGATGTCGTAGTCCTGCAGAATCTCGATGGTCCGTTCGGCGCGCCCCTGGCTCTCCGCCACAAACAGAATCGTGTCGCCGCGCTCGCGCGCCTGGCGCAGCTCTGCGACCCAGTCGTTGACCCTGCCACGAAATTCGAGGGCGGGCTGGCAGCGGACGTGTTTTACGACGTCGGGAGTCGGGAGTCGCGAGTCGGGAGCCGTTGGATCTGAACGCGGGTCTTCAGCGCCCGTTTCGTCGACCGCGAGTTCTTCGAGGTGGCGGCTGGTAACCAGCCGTGGCTGGAGATCGTCCCAGGTCACATAGGCCAGCGCCGGCGGTGGTGCCGCGACATGACCGCGTGCGGTGGCGTCAGCAAAACTGGATTCGAGCTGGTCGCGAACCTTCTGCGTCTGTTCCCGGACCTGCTGCTCCTCAGAGACCATAAGCCGCAGACCACGCGCCGCGGAAAGGAACTCGAACAGCGGAATCGAATCCTCCTCTTCGTCAAACCGCTCGCGCACGGGCACGATGAGCAGCTGGTCGGTTGTGCCGGTGGAACGTTGTGTCGATGGATCGAAACGCCGCAGCGATTCGACCATATCCCCCACGAACTCGATGCGCACAGGTTCGGCGTCACCCGCCGGGAATATGTCGACAATGCCGCCACGAACCGCAAACGAGCCATGCTCTTCGACCGGATCCTCGCGCGTAAAGCCCGCATCAATGAGAAGGTCCGCAAGGTTCTGTGGATCGATCTCTGTGCCGGATCGAATCTCTAACGAGGCACTGAGCAGGCGTTCCGGCCGGCTTACTCGGGGCAGCAGCGCCGCCGAAGACGCGATGATCACACGCGCGGTGCCGGTGGCAGCGGCGTGGAGCGCACGAGCGCGCGCGGCCGACACGCGGAAATGCGGTGTCATCCCGCGGTAGGGGTCGACCTGCAGCGATGGCAGCGGAAGGACCGCGCGTTCCACATCCGCTTCTGACGCGCCTTCGAGTGCTGCATAGAAGAAACGCGCGTCGCTGGTCGTCTGCTCGACGTCCTTATCTGTAGGGACGACCAACAGCGTGACCTCTGTGGCGGTGCGTGCGACCGCGACGGCAGCGAGAGCTTTGGCCGCGGGCGTCAGGCCGGCAATCACTTTTGACGGTTTGTCGAGAGCAGCCGCCGAAGCGGCGCGACCGAGGAGCGCTCTCAACGTGAGAGATGTCGTAATGGGCATTTCGCGTACGAGACACACGCCCGCCTCCGGCGACGCGCCGGGCGGGTCGATTCATTGTCGCAGAAGGCGTAGGTTTACCGCGTTGCGGCGGCTAAGGCTGAGTAATGACCTGCAGTCGGCCACGTCCAGACGTAGAACGGGCGTCGGATGGCGAGTATGAGAAGTCGTCGGAGACGACGAGTGCGCTTCATGGTCAATACAGCAGGAACAAGCTCTGTACCAGGTGAACGATACGTGTAGACCCCCACTTTCCCGTCCGATTCGGCGAATGGGCGCTGTCAAACCCGCTGAAACTGGCACTAAACGGAAAATTCTTTCCCCTCCGCGTCGGCGGTTATTTCGAAGTCGTAAATAAGGGTGTCCGCAATGGCAGCAAACAGCCGCGTAGCCATTGCTTCGTGCGCGGGATGATCGAGATACGTGCGCAGGCCGTCCAGGTCGTCGAACTCAAGGACCGCCGCAAAGGGGAAATCGAGACGTGTGAGTGATTCGTAGGACCGTCCAACCCGCACCCGTTGTCCGATACGTGCGCGGCGGATCACCGGGATGTCCTTGAGTGCGGCACCCCACGCGTCGATCAGCGCACCCCGCTCTTCGAGCGACACGTCAGGCCGCAACCGAAACAGGACGATGTGAGCAATCAACGGCGCGGGCCCTTCGAAAACCTGCGTTGCGGTTGAAGTCCACGCCGACGAGATCCGCGCTCCGGCGGCTTGGCCGGCGATGGAGTCGGCGGTTGTTCCTTACCCGGCGGTGGCGTCGGTTCCGGATCCTCGCTTGGTTTTGGTTCGCGGTTGGGACCACGTGGTCGCGGTGGCTGCGCCGGCTCGTCCGTCCCCTGACCGCGCATCCACGGCTTGCGCTCGCCGCGCGGCGTTTGTTTCCGCTCCCACCGCTCCTTTCGCATCGCGGCGTTGCGCTCCTTTTTTGCGTCGACGAATTTCTGCCGCGGATCGCGGTGGTTGCCGCCCGGCCGCCAATCACGGCTGCGGGTGCCCATTCGTTTTTCTGGGCTGCGCGCCGCTTCCGGCGATTCCCACAGCTTTCCGCGCGCAAAGTATTTCATCTGCGCGTCAGGATGCTTCTCTTTGATGCGCTGGAAGGTTGGCAGCAGCTCCTCACGGACTGCAGCCCGGAACGCGGTCGGAAGTCCGCCCGCGATGATGGTCCAGTATGCGTAACGGGGCGGCATGAAGCCCTCTCTTAGCTGTCGCCGAGCCGCTTCAGTTTTTCGACCAGCGTCGTTCGCTTGATGCGGAGCAGTTCAGCGGCCTTGTTGCGATTGCCTCCTGTCCGTTCGAGAGAGCGCCGAATCAAGTCTCGTTCGATCGAGGAGAGATATTCAGGCAGGTCGAGCCCACCTTCCGGAAAGTCGACAAACGGCATGGCCGCCGTCTGCGGCAGCGCCTGGGTCTCCTGCGGTAAATCGCTGATATCGATTTCGCTTCGTCCCGCGCTGAGCGCCACCGCGCGTTCGATGGCGTTTTCGAGCTGTCGCACGTTGCCTGGCCACGAATAGGCCATCAATGCGCGCATCGCCGGCTGCGAAACGCGCATCCGCGTTTCAGGCGAGAATTTTTCCAAGAAGTGCGTCACCAGCAGCGAGACGTCGTCGCGGCGCTCGCGCAACGGCGGCAGCTGGATGGGAATCACATTGAGCCGGTAATACAAATCCTCTCTGAACGTACTGGCGGCAACCATCTTCGCAAGGTCGGAGTTGGTCGCGGCGATGAAACGGACATCAACCTTGATCGTCTGATTGTCGCCCACGCGTTCGAACTCGCGCTCCTGAACCGCGCGGAGCAGCTTCATCTGCAAGGCGCTGCTCATCGTACCGACCTCGTCCAGAAACAGCGTTCCCTTATGCGCCTGCTCGATGCGTCCCTGCCGTGTGCCGACGGCACCGGTAAACGCACCGCGCACATGCCCGAATAGTTCCGCCTCGAGGAGGGTCTCTGGAATCGCGCTGCAGTTGAGCGCCACGAATCGGTGGGCGCGTCGGGGGCTGCTGTGATGAATCGCGCGCGCGACGACTTCTTTCCCCGTTCCGGTTTCGCCGGTAATGAGGATCGTACTCGAGGACCGCGACACCGTTTCAAGCAATTGAAACAGTTCGCGCATCGCGCGGCTGTGGCCGAGAATTCCAGCGAACTGATAGCGCTCTTCCAGCTGCGACCGCAGATAGGCGTTTTCTGACTTCAGGCGCCGCTGCTCGATCGCCTTCTGCAGGACATGCATCAGTTCGTCGAACTGAAACGGTTTGGCGATGAAGTCAGACGCCCCCCGTTTGATCGCATCGACGGCGTCCTTCATCGTGCCGTAGCCCGTGATGACGATGCCGACGATGCCCGGATAACGCTCGAGGGCGGTTTCAATCACGCGAGTTCCATCGATGCCGGGCATCCGGAGATCGGTGATCACGACGTCGAAGGCGAATTGTTCGAGAAGGTGAATCGCCTTTTCGCCGCTATCCGCTTCGACCACTTCGAATCCGCGCTCTCCGAGACGTTCCGCCATCAGCGACCGAAGAGCCGGCTCGTCATCTACGAAGAGAAGATGAAGCACGGTGCCAACATTTTGACACACGGTGGCACAAAAGGACTCGAACGGAGGGTGGTATTGGGGGGTCAGCGCTTATGAATCAGGTGTTTACGACGGCTAACGCTTTTTCGCAGTTCGCCCGATACAGGTGTTTGAGCAGTTGGGTGCACGTAACGGGCAGTTGATTCCCCTAAAGTCTGGTAACTGGTCAAAGCCCGACGCCTGACACCTGACACCAAAATTTATGGACAGACAGACACTTTCAATCATGAAGGCCTGCGAAGCGGTCGGCGTCAGCCGCCGTACGATCTACAACTGGATCTCGGCGGGCAAAGTGGAATACATCCGCACCGCGGGCGGATCGATTCGCATCTTCGCCGACTCGCTGTGGCGGGACGCCGGCGCCAGGCCAACTGGCTCGAATGGCAACGGTTCGCATGCGACGCACGCCACCCCGGGGCATTCGGCCTAAGACGCCACGCGGCACCGAATCGCACGGGAAATGGAAAGCATCGCCACTGACCAACAGCTCCGCCTGCTGTTTCACCAGCTGAATAACCAGCTCGGCGTCGTGCTCGCACATGCCGAACTTCTGGAAGCCAAATCGCCTGATGTCACACACCGAGCCCGCGCTGAGCAGGTCGTGAAAAGTGTCCTGGAGGCGCTCGGAACGGCGAAAGAGATCAGGCGTCGTTCTGAGCCACTCGCCAGCGCGTAAGTCTCGCCGCGAAACATTTAAAGCCTCGTTCCACGAAGCCTGTTTTAATCAAGCACTTCACCCGACTTCTGTAATCCGAACCGTCAATAAGTTGGCGAAATCGGCGGCGCAAAGCGCCGATCCGTTGACGATTTGCACGGCATTGCGTAGGGGCACCCCACCCTCGCGGATTCACAGGAAATATCGCTAACGCGCAATATTTCCAGCGCGTTAGCGGCGCACCTCTGCCGGAAATTGTCAGCTCGAATCCGCTGGCTCTGCCGTTTGGTATACCAGTTGCCTATGCCGGGCGCCGGAGGTCAGTTAAATGCGCTCGCGTCAGCGTCAAGGCAAAGAAAATCCGCGCGTCGTTACCCATCTCCCGTTTGTCGAGCAGCTGGCTCGCCGGGTGGCAGCGACGATGCCTCATTCGATTGATATTGGGGACCTCGTGCAGGACGGTGTCATTGGCCTCATCGACGCAGCGCACCGGTTCGACGAATCGCGCGGCATCAAGTTCGAGACCTTTGCCGAGCGCCGCATTCGCGGCGCAATGATTGACGCCCTTCGCAAGGATGCCTGGCCGCGTGGCGTTCGCCGGCAGCGGCGTGAGCTCGAGGCGGCTCGGGAGCAACTCCGGCGCGAGCTCGGGTGCGAGCCCTCGCTGGCCGACCTCGCAGCCAAGATGGGATCGGACGAAAAGCGCCTCGGCCGCACCATCGTTCGCATCAACGCCATCGAATCGACCT
>Ga0310810_10006698_pt1 | contig 13049 bp, 9 predicted proteins | sample NCmetagenome_FD_207641 | JGI IMG/M metagenome (GOLD analysis project Ga0310810, IMG submission 207641) | Soil microbial communities from experimental microcosm in Duke University, North Carolina, United States - NC | ecosystem: Engineered > Artificial ecosystem > Soil microcosm > Unclassified ... | reverse complement strand
ACTTTCTCGACGCGAAAATCGCGCTCGACGAGGGAGCGCTGCTGGCGATCGACGCCGACATCGATCTGGAAACCGTGAGAGCCAACCTGGAAGTCTTTCCTGCCGTCTGTCGCGGTGGTGAGGACGCTGGACCAATCGGGCAGCTGACGCCGCGGGAGCGATTCCGGTGGCTGGTGTCGCCGCGAAGCACGATCATCCAGCCGTCGCCCGTGCACACAGGCCGCACGTCCGACCCCGCCGCCTGCCTCGACCATCTCGTCAACACCGTCGTCAAACGGTCCTAGCGCGCACGATGGGCGAGGCGCGGAGGCGCGGAGCGCGGCATGCGGAGTGCGGAGCGCATCAGGGCTCCATCGCCTCACCGCGATGGGGGCGAGGACGGGGCGCCCCGTTTTGGCGCGGAAGCGGCTCCCCGTCGACACGTCTTTCCGGCCGCCGGGCACGAAACGGGGCTGTCCGAGCTGGGGCCCCATCGCATCAGTGGCGATGGGGAAGGACGTCCGCGCAGAGGGAAGCGTGAACCCATCGCCTCACCACCGGTGGGGACGAAGCCCGCTTTCGCGCGACGGCTATTCGTCGCGGAGCGCGACGATCGGATCGACGGCCAGCGCGCGGCGCGCGGGCAGGTAGCACGCGAGGAGCGCGACGACGACGAGCAGCAACGGTGCGCCGGCCAGGCTCACGGGATCGGTTGGTGACACGCCGAACAGCAGCGAGCGGATCGCGCGCGCGGCGAGCACGCTCGCGCCCACGCCCGCGAGCGCGCCGCCCGCAACCGGAATCATGCCGTCGCGGATCATCCACTGCAGCACGTCGCCCGCGGCTGCCCCGAGCGCCAGACGGATGCCTATTTCGCGCGTCCGCAGCGTGACGAGGTACGCGACGACGCCGTAGATCCCGATTGCCGACAGCGCGAGCGCGACGAGCGCGAACGACGAAAGCAGCAGCAGATTGAAGCGCGGGCGCGACAGCGCGCCCGACACCACGTCGTCCATCGGACGGATGCGGAGAACGAGAAGCCTCGGATCGTATTCGGCGATTCGCTGCCGGACGGATTCGGCGACGGCTGTGAACGGGAGGCTCGAGCGGACGACGAGCGATGGCCGGATGACGTCGGGATTCTGCGCGTGCGGAATGAAAACGGTCGGTCCGGGTGCCTGGTCCACCGCATGGGCCCGGACGTCTCCGACCACACCGATGATCGTCCGCACGGCAGCAAAGGCCCCTAAATCGGGAACGACCAGCGAATGACCGACCGGGTCTTCGCCGGGAAAGTATCTGGACGCCAGCGCTGCGTTGACGATCACGACGCCGGACCGCGGCAGCGCCGGATTGATCAGCTGATCGTCCGTGAAACGGTCCGCCGCCGTGAACTTGCGTCCGCGCAGCACGGGAATCCGCAGCGCCGCAAAGTAACCGGGGCTGACGACGGCAACGTCCGCTTTCAGCAGGTCCCGCGGATCCGAGGGGGGGTTCATGCCGTGTGCACCTGCGGCATCCGCCCTCCAGCCGGTTCCGGCGGTGTCGCCGCCGGTCAATGGGGGCTCGGTAATGAGGCCGACGGCCTCCACGCCCGGCAGCGATGCCACCGATTCAATCAGGCCGTCGGCGGCGCGCTGCACCCGCGGCCACTGCTGGCCGCGGCCGCCGGTCCCGAAGAGCGTACCGATCGGCCAGCGCGCCTCGACCTCCGCGATCTGGCTGCTATCGAACCCGAGATCGACACCGCGCAATTTCACGAACGTGCGGAGCAGCAGCAGCGCACTGGTAAGGAGCAAGACAACGACCGAGATTTCTCCAGCCACGATCCATCGGCGAAGCGCGGTTCCGCGATCGGTCGCCGAACGGAGATCCGGCCTCGTGCCGCGGACGTCGGCACGAATGGCGTGCAGCGCCGGCGCGACGCCGGTCGCCGCCGTCGTGAAGAGTCCAAGTGCAGCGGCGAACGCGAACACGCCGCCGTTCATGCCGACATGGGCGAGGCCCGGAACATCGGGCGGCGCGAGATGCACGAGCACCCCGGCCAGCCATTTTCCCAGCGCAAGGCCGGCGACGACGCCCGCACCGCTGACCATCGCAGCTTCAGCAAGGAACAGCCGAACGACCCGGCCTGCCCCCGCGCCGAGCGCGACTCGGACGGCCATCTCACGGCGGCGTGCAGTCGCGCGCGCCAGCAGCAGGTTCGCCACGTTCGCGCAGCCGATGAGCAGGACGCCAGCGACGGCGGCCATCAGCGCTTCGAGCGCAAACCGCGCCGCGCCGGCATCGGCTCCGGCGAGCGGTCGCACGTCAGCGCTCCACCCCGCGTTGCTGGCCGGCTGCTCCGTTTCGAGTTGTCGGGAGATGTCCTGCAGTTCACGCTGGGCGCTCTCGATCGTGGCGCCAGGCGCCAGGCGTGCGAGCGCCTGAAACGTCACATTGCGGCGCCGCGACGGCGCCACTGACGTCATCGGAAGGCTCGTCCAGGCCTCGGTGCGCTCGGGGAATGCAAACCCGCGAGGCATGACACCCACGATCTCGCGCGGCAGCCGTCCTTCGATCATGATCCGGCGGCCGATCACGCCAGGATCCCCACCGAAGATTCGCTGCCACAATCCGTAGCTGATCACGAATTGACCCGGCGAACCGTTTGGCGGCGTCTGGTCTTCGGGCCTGAGTCCGGCGCCAAGAATCGGCTGAACTCCGAGCAAGGGAAAGAGTGCGGGCGACACGGCGCTGATCCGCACGACGTGCACGCGCTCACCCACCGTCCAGAGGGTTTCGCCGCCAAGCGGCGTGCTGTACGCGGCAAGCCCCTCGAGTGTGCGGCTGCGCGCCCGCCAATCGACGAACGTGCCGGCCGACACTTCACTCCTTCCCACACCGCTCGCCGCATTCGTCTCGTAGAGCCGCACGAGCCGTTGCGAATCGGGATAGGGCGGCGGCGCGAGCAGGACGGCGTAGACGACGGAGAACACGGCCGTGTTGCCGCCAATGCCCAACGCGAGCGCAAGGACCGCGCTGATCGTGAATCCAGGCGCGCGGAACAAAGAGCGGAGCGCGTAACTGAAATCAGTCACCAGTTCCCAGTTGCCAGTTGCCAGTTCTCAGTTGCCAGTTCTCAGTCACCAGTCACCAGTTTCCAGTTGCCAGTTGACAGTTCACAACTGGGCACTGGGAACTGGGAACTGGTAACTGATGACTGGCAACCGGCTACTTCGGTTCTATTGTGCCGTTTCCCCAGGTTGCAGGACCAGGACATCGACGCCGCGTGGTTCGACGAGCTTCTTCAGTTCTTCTGGCGTACCTGTCAACGCGGGAAACGTGCCGTAGTGCATCGGCACCACCTGCCGGACGCCGAGCATCTCGACGGCCCTGGCCGCGGCCGCCGGTCCCATCGTGTAGTGATCGCCGATCGGCAGAAACGCGATCTCAGGCGCGTGCATCTCCCGAATCAGACGCATGTCTCCGAAGAGCGCCGTATCGCCGGCGAAGTAGAGCGCGCGGCCGTCTTCGAGGCGCACGACGTAGCCGGCCGGTTCGCCGAGGTAGATGCTCTGGCCGTCTTCCATTACTCCGCTCGAATGGACGGCCGGCGTCATCGTGATCTCGAGCCCCTTTACGTCGACCGTTCCCCCGATGTTCATGCCGATCGTGTCCTTCAGGCCCTTACCCTCGAAGTAGGTTGCCAGCTCGAAGATCGCGACGACCGGCGCGCCGGTCGCGCGCGCGATCGACACGACGTCCGTGGTGTGATCAGAGTGGCCGTGCGAGACGCAGATCAGATCGGCCTTGTCGATCCGGGCGCCGGCAGGCGCTTTCGGGTTGGTCAGCCAGGGGTCGAAAACGATACGCCGGCCGCCCGGCGTCGTCAGCAGGAAGCTCGCGTGTCCGTACCAGGTAATCGAAAGAGCGCTCATTCGAAAAGTATAATGAGAGGTGGTGCAGAGCGTTCCCCTCAATTTCATTCGCGGCAGGAAGAAGCGCGTGCTGGAGACCGAGGCACCGCCGCGCCAGCCCAAGCCCGAGTGGCTGAAGGTGCGTGCGCCGGGGTCGGAGAACTACCTCCGGCTCAAGGGCATCATGCGCGAGCTGGGCCTGCACACAGTGTGCGAGGAAGCCAACTGCCCGAACATCGGCGAGTGCTGGCATCACGGGACGGCGACCTTCATGATCCTGGGCGACACGTGCACGCGTTCGTGCGGATACTGCAATGTCATCCACGGCACGCCAAAGTCCGCTGATGCAGCCGAACCCGTGAAAGTCGCCAGCGCCATCCACGCGATGGCCCTCGACTACGTTGTCGTCACCTCCGTCGACAGAGACGACCTCGCCGACTTTGGCGCCACGCAGTTCGCGCGCACGATTGCGGAAACCCGCCTTCGGATGCCGGATACGCGGATCGAAGTGCTGATCCCTGATTTTCAGGGGGATCCGGCGGCGCTGCGGATAGTGCTCGACGCAAGACCCGACGTGCTCAACCACAACATCGAAACGGTCCCTCGCCTCTATCGCACGGCGCGGCCGGGCGGCCGCTACGAGCGCGCGCTCGGCGTCCTCCGCCGCTCGCGCGAACTGGCGCCCGACATCCCGACGAAATCCGGGCTGATGGTAGGCCTCGGCGAACACTGGGAGGAACTCGTCCAGGTGCTGGCCGATCTACGCGCCGCGGGCGTGTCGATTGTCACGATCGGCCAGTATCTCCGTCCGTCGCTCGCCAATCTGCCGATGGAGCGCTACTACACGCCGGCGGAGTTCGATGAGCTGAAGCGCATCGGTCTCGAACTCGGTTTTGGCCACGTCGAGTCCGGCCCGCTCGTCAGGAGTTCGTATCACGCGCACGAGCAAACCCAGGCGCTCGAGAATTGCAGACTTTAGATTGCAGATTGCAGATTGATTGTCGATTCTTTGATTTTGGGACCATCGGCCGGCAGCACTTCCCTCACTGAAATTCACCAGCAGATCATCGACTGCAACCGATGCAATCGGCTGCGCGCGTACTGCACTGAGGTCGCGCGGACGCGCAAGCGCGCGCATCGCAACGACGTCTACTGGGGAAAGCCCGTACCCGGGTTCGGCGATCCCTGCGCGCGGCTGCTGGTGCTCGGACTGGCACCGGCCGCGCACGGCGCCAACCGCACGGGACGCGTGTTCACCGGCGACGGTTCGGGTGACTTCCTGATGCGCGCGATGCACGCCGCGGGTTTCGCGAACATCCCGACGTCACAGCGCGTGGAAGACGGACTCGCACTGCAGGATGCGTATATCGCCGCCGCCGTGCGGTGCGCGCCGCCTGACAACAAGCCCCAGCCGGCCGAGATCGCCGCGTGCCATCCACACCTGGTTGCCGAGGCGGCCGCGCTGACGCGCCTGCGCGTGGTGTTATGCCTCGGGCGCATCGGGTTCGATGCGGCGTGGCGGCTGCTGGCCTCGCGCGGCGTTCAGGTCCGGCCGAAGCCGCGATTCCAGCACGGTGGGCTGCATCGGACGTCGGGCCTGACGGTGATCGCGTCGTATCACCCCAGTCGTCAGAACACGAACACCGGGACGCTCACGCCGCACATGCTCGAGTCCGTGTTCCGGCTGGCGCGACGTGAGCTGAACCATTGAAACGCAACGGATCTTGCAAGTATGCTGGCAGGACATTCGACATGCGAAATCACGCTTCTCACCTCGTCATCGCCGTCGCAGTCGCCGCGCTCGCAGCGGCCTGCGGCGAAGGCAATAACCCGGACCACGGGCGATACGCCACCGAAGGCGGTCGCGGCTCCGGACCGGCGGCTCAGAACATCAAGCTCGATGGCTGCGTGGCGCCCGGGATGCGCCCGGACGGCGACTTCATCCTCCGCGACGTCGTCCTGCCCCCGCCGGCGACGCAGCCGAATGGACAGGAGACGATGCAGAATCCGCCCATCGCGAACGGGACGTGGGTACGTCTCGTGGGATCGAAGGACGCGAACCTCGACAGCTATCTGGGCAAGCGCGTCGAGGTGATCGGAACCATTCGCGACTCGGGCGTCAACACCCTCGGCACCGCCGGCCATGAAGGAACGGAGAAGCAGAAGTTCGAACGCTCCGGCCGCGACGCCAGCTCCAGCCCGGTTCGAAGCGTTCCCCCCGCGACCGCCGCGCCCAACGGAGCCGACGCGAATGGCACGGCGCCGCGCCTGTCGGTCGAGCACGTGAAAGAGTTGTCAGATACGTGTGAGGGCAAGTAGAGAGAGAACACATTAATTCCCAATTCCCAATTCCCAACTCCCAATCGGAATTGGGAGTCAAGGTCGATCCGCAAACAGTTCTCCCTGAATCGCCTCCAGCGCGGCGCGCACACCGCGTGAACTCACGGTTTCGTCGTGCTGCGTGAGGTCGAGCCCCATCAGCTCCTGCCGCTCGCTGACTCGCAGCGGAATGAGCGCGTCGGTGAGGCGGTAGAGCACCCACGATCCCAGTAGCGCAAATGGCGCGGCAATCGCCAGGGTGACGATCTGCACGACGAAAACGTGCGTCTGCCCGTGAACGAGCCCCACGTTCGCGGCAAACACCCCGGTCAGTACCATTCCGACCATCCCGCCGACACCGTGGCACGGGAATACGTCAAGCGTGTCGTCGAGCGACGAGCGCGACTTCCAGTACACCGCGACGTTGCTGATGATGCTGGCGACGGTGCCGATCACGAGACTCTGGGCGACCGAGACGTAGCCGGCGGCTGGAGTGATTGCGACCAGCCCGACGACCGCGCCGATGCATGCGCCAAGCGCCGACGCTTTTCTTCCGCGCAAGAGGTCGAACGCGATCCAGGCGAACGCCGCGGCTGCCGAGGCGGTATTCGTGGTCGCGAAGGCCAGCGCCGCCTGCCCGGATGCGGCGAGCGCGGATCCGGCGTTGAAACCGAACCAGCCGAACCACAACATTCCGGTCCCCAGGATCACGAACGGGATGTTGGCGGGCACGTGTTCGCCGCCGGTCTCGTGCAGCTTGCGGCGTCCGAACACCAGTGCGCCCGCCAGCGCCGCCATCCCGGCCGACGTATGAACCACCGTGCCACCCGCGAAGTCCAGCGCGCCCCAGCGATGCAGGAAGCCGTCGGGGTGCCACGTCGCGTGCGCGAGCGGACAGTAGATCAGCAGACTGAACAGCACGGTGAAGGTGACCACCGCCCAGAAGCGCACGCGCTCCGCGAACGAGCCGGTGATGAGCGCCGGCGTGATAATCGCGAACTTCAGGTGAAAGAAGGCGAACAGCACGAGCGGGATCGTCGGGGCCAGCGCCGGATCGGTTGCGGCACCCACGTGGCGGAACATGAAGAACGTGGCCGGATTCCCGATGACGCCGCCGATATCGTCGCCGAATGCGAGGCTGAAGCCCACGACGACCCAGACGATGCTGATGACGACCATCGCCATCACGCTCTGCAGCATCGTCGAAATGACGTTCTTCTTCTGGACCATGCCGCCGTAAAAGAAACACAGGCCCGGAGTCATGAGCAGCACGAGACCGGCAGCGGTCATCATCCAGGCGACGTCGCCGGCAACGGCTGGACCGCCGGCGACGAGCGGCGGCGACGAAGGGACGAGGAGCGCCAGCACGCAGACGGACGCGAGAAGGATCAGCGGAATCATGCGCCGCATGGAGCAACTCCGTTCGGCGAAAGTTTACAGCTTTCCGCGAGCGGGCAAGCTGCCAGTTCCCGGCCGTCCGGTTCCAGCAGCCAGTTTGCGAGTTGAGAGTTGCGAGTTGCCGTCCATCGAACGGCAGACCGCCAACGGCCAGCGGCTAACGGCGTTTGGGGCGATAGACGTGTGTGGCGGTGCCGAAGAAGACTTCCGCCGCTTCCATCACGGTTTCCGTGAGCGTCGGGTGCGGATGGATCGTCATCGCCATGTCTTTGGCCGTGGCGCCCATCTCGATGGCGAGCACTCCTTCGGCGATCATTTCGCCGGCGCCGACGCCGCAGATCCCGACGCCCAGGATGCGCTCCGTATCAGGGTCGATGACGAGTTTCGTGAGTCCATCGGTTCTGCCGAGCGTGATGGCACGTCCGGAGGCGCCCCACGGAAACTTCGCCACCACGACCTTGCGGCCCTGCTTTGCGGCGTCAGCCTCCGTCAGACCGGCCCATGCGATCTCCGGGTCCGTGAAGACGACGGCGGGGATCGCCAGCGGCTCGAAGGCGACGTCGCGATCGCCGGCAATCGCATCAACCGCCGCGCGGCCTTCGTGCGACGCCTTGTGCGCGAGCATCGGCTCCCCAGCCACGTCGCCGATGGCGTAGATGGACGGCTCCGCCGTCCGGCGCGCGTCATCCACGACGATGAACCCGCGGGTGTCGACCTGTACCTTCGTCCTGTCGAGCCCCGGGATCGAGGAATTCGGGCGGCGGCCGATCGAGATCAGCACGCGTTCGAACGTCTGTTCTCCGTTCTTCGCGTCCCCTTCGAACGTCACCGCTACCGAATTTTCTCCGGCGCGGATCGACACGACTTTCGTCTTCAGCCAGACCGCCTCGAACATCGACTCGACGCGCTTCGCAAGAACGTTCACCAGATCGCGATCCGCGCCGGGCAGCAGGCCGTCCGTCATTTCGACGACGGTGACGCGGCTGCCGAGTGCGGCGTAGACGGTCCCGAGTTCCAGACCGATATAGCCGCCGCCGACAACGAGCAGCGACTTCGGGACGTCCGGCAAGTCGAGCGCCGCGGTCGAGTCCATCACGCGCGGGCTGTCGATCGAGAGCCCCGGAACGGTAGCCGGACGCGACCCGGTGGCGATGATGCAATGCTCGAACGTGACGGTCTCCGTGCCGCCGTCCCCCAGCGCGACGTCCAGCGTGTGCGCGTCGCGAAACGCGGCCGTGCCCTGCAGGTGGCGGACCTTCCGGAGGTTGCGGACCTGACCGGCGCCCGACGTCAATTTGTCCACCACCGCATTCTTGAATCCGCGCAGCTTGTCGAGATCGACGGACGGCTTCTGGAACTGCACGCCGAAGTCGGCCGCGTGCTGCGACTCGGTGATCACCTGCGCGACATGCAACAGCGCCTTCGAGGGGATGCAGCCCCGGTAGACGCACACGCCGCCAGGGTTCTTTTCCGGATCGACGAGGGTGACTTGCAGTCCGCGGTCTGCCGCATAGAACGCGGCGGCGTAGCCCCCCGGGCCCGCGCCGATGATGACCAGTTGTGTGGATACAGACATAGAGTCAATTCCCACCTAACGACTCCCTCCACACGGGCCGTTGCGCCGACGCCGTCGTTTGGAATCTGGGTTGTGACTGGGCGTTGACGCGCGCGATGCCCGCGTCGGTTCAGAGCGCAAGCACGAACGGCTGCTCGAAGGCCTCAGCGACCCATCTGAGGAACCGGGCCGCGTCGGCGCCGTCGATGATGCGGTGATCGTAGGAGAGCGACAGCGGCAGCATCAGCCGCGGCTCGAACGTCGACCCGTTCCACACCGGCTCGTGTGCGCCGCGCGAGATCCCGAGGATCGCCGCTTCGGGCCAGTTCACGATGGGCGTGAACGCGGTGCCCCCGATCCCGCCGAGGTTCGTAATCGTGGTCACGCCTCCCGACATGTCGTCGAGCGACAGCTTGCCGGCACGCGCCTTCTCGCTCGCCTTCGTCAACTCGACCGAGAGTTCAATGATGCCTTTCGTATTGACGTCCCGGATGACGGGCACGAGCAACCCGCGATCCGTGTCGACGGCCACGCCGATGCCGGAGTATCGGCGGTAGACCAGCTGACCCCGCTCCGTGTCGTATGCGGCGGTGAACTGCGGGAACTTCCTGAGCGCCCCAGCCACAATCTTCAGCGCAATCGCCGTGACGGTGAGTCTGCCGCCGGCGCGTTCGGCCTGCGGGCTGTACTCCTTGCGCAGCGCTTCGAGCGCCGTGATGTCGGCCTTGTCGTGCTGCGTCACGTGCGGGATGGTGTTCCACGCGTGCCCCAGGTGCTCCGCCGTCTTCCGGCGGATGTTGCTCACGGGCTTGCGCTCGACATCGCCCCACTTGCTGAAGTCCGGCAGGGGCTGCGACGGCGCGCTCGCTGGCGCTCCGCCGGATTCGGCGGCGCCGGCGAGCGCCTGCCGCACGTACAACTGCACGTCTTCGACGGTGATGCGTCCGCCGGGTCCGGTTCCGGGCACCTGACGGATGTCGACGCCCAGCTCGCGGGCGATGCGGCGGACCGACGGACCGGCAGCCGGCGCGGGGCCTTCGGACACTTCAGGCTGCGGCGCGCGCGGTTCGCGGCTGATGTTCACGACCTCGCCGCGGCGCTGGCGCGCCTTGCCCTTCTCCGACACGTCCTCGACCACGTCTTCGGGAAGCCGCGGCGCGGCCGCGCGCCCGACCTCCACGGTGCCGGGTTTCGTGCTCTCGCGATCGTCGCGGCCGGCTTCAGCGTCTTCGGCCTCCTCGGCCGGACCCGGCGTCGGCCCCGTGGTATCCCGCTGCGCCAGGGCTCCCGACGCCGCGCCCTTCATCGATTGCGGTTCCGGCTCCGGCGGCGTCGCCGAAGCGCCCTGGTTCTCCTCGACGCTCAGAATCGCCTGGCCGACTTTCACCTTGTCGCCCTGTTTGACCTTGACGTCCCTCACCGTGCCCGCGACGCTCGAGGGCACTTCGATCGTAGCTTTGTCGGTTTCGAGTTCGAGAACCGGCTGGTCCTTCGCGATCGCATCGCCCGGCTTCACGAGAATGCGGACCACGTCGCCTGCGGTCACGTTTTCCCCGAGTTCGGGGAGGATAAAATCAGCCATAGTCAGATGCTGGAGGCCTCAGTGCTCAGTGCTCAGTGCTCAGTGCTCAGTGCTCAGTGCGACGATTGTGAGATCTTTGCGATCTTTCGATCTTTGCGACGGTCGTCAGATCTCTGCCGTCTCTACGTCTTTGCGATCGTGCCTATGAGATCGCGGGATTCGGCTTCTCCGGATCGATCTGCAGGTCCTTGATGGCCTGCTGGACGACCTTGCGATCGAGCTGCTGCTTGCGCACGAGTTCCGAGAGCGCGGCCAGCGTGACGTAGCGCGCGTCGACTTCGAAGAAGTTCCGGAGCCCCTGCCGATCCTCGCTCCGTCCGAAACCGTCGGTCCCGAGCGAGCGGATGCGGCGCGGCGCCCAGCGAGCCAGGCAATCCGGCAGCACCTTGAGATAATCGGAAGCCGCGACGAGCACCCCTGGTTCCTCTTTGAGGCACTCGGTCACGTACGATTCGCGTGGCTTCTCGCCGGGGTGCAGCATGTTCCACCGCTCCGTGGCGTGTCCGTTGCGATACAGCTCCTGATAGCTCGTCACCGACCAGACGTCGGCCGCCACGCCGTACTTGGCCAGCAGCTCCTGCGCCTTCACCACCTCGTTCAGGATCGTGCCGCTGCCGAAGAGCTGCGCACGCAGCCTGGCTTTCGCGTCGCCCGAAGGCTTGAGGCGATACATGCCCCTGAGAATGCCCTCGCGCGATCCGTTCGGCATCGCCGGCATCTCGTACTGCTCGTTCATCACGGTCAGGTAGTAGAAGATGCTTTCCTGATCCTGATACATGCGGCGGATGCCGTCCTGGATGATGACGGCGAGCTCGTACGCATACGCCGGGTCGTACGACACGCAGTTCGGGTAAGCGAGCGAGTAGACGTGGCTGTTGCCGTCCTGATGCTGCAGCCCTTCACCGGCGAGGGTCGTCCGGCCGGACGTGCCCCCGAGCAGAAACCCGCGCGTCCGCGAATCGGCGGCGGCCCAGATCAGATCCCCGACGCGCTGGAAGCCGAACATCGAGTAGTAGATGAAGAAGGGAATCGCGTTGATGCCGTGCGTCGCGTACGCGGTGCCGGCGGCGATGAACGACGACATCGATCCGGCTTCCGTGATCCCTTCCTCGAGAATCTGGCCGTCCTTCGCTTCCTTGTAATAGAGGAGCGTATCCATGTCGACCGGCTCGTAGCGCTGGCCGATGTGCGAATAGATGCCCACGGCGCGGAAGAGCGCCTCCATGCCGAACGTGCGCGCTTCGTCGGGAACGATCGGGACGATGAGATCGCCGATTTCCTTGTCGCGCAGCAGCTTCGACAGCATCCGGACGAAGACCATCGTCGTCGACGCCTTGCGGCCTTCGGTGCCCTTGTAGAACTCCTCGAAGACGCCCTCGAGCGGAACCTTGAGCGGTTCGACGCGCACCGAACGCGCGGGCAGATAGCCGCCAAGCGCCTTGCGCCGTTCGCGCACGTATTGCAGCTCGATGCTGTCGTCTGCCGGACGATAGAACGGCGCGTCCTTGATCTGTTCGTCGGAGATGGGAATACCGAAACGCGTTCGGAACGAGCGCAGGTCCGACTCGTTCATCTTCTTCTGCTGGTGCGTGACGTTTTTCCCCTCGCCGGCTTCGCCCATGCCGTAGCCCTTGATCGTGCGGGCGAGGATCACCGTCGGCTGCCCCGTGGTCTCGACGGCGCGCTTGTACGCGTTGTAGACCTTCAACGGATCGTGGCCGCCCAGCTTCATCCGCTTCAACTGGTCGTCCGACAGGTGTTTCACCATGTCGAGCAGCCGCGGGTCGGTGCCGAAGAAGTGTTCGCGCAGGTAGGCACCCGATTCGACGGCGTACTTCTGATACTGCCCGTCGACGACTTCGCCCATGCGCTTGGCAAGGAGGCCGTCATGGTCCTTCGCCAGCAGCGGATCCCAGTCGCTGCCCCACAACACCTTCAGGACGTTCCAGCCGGCGCCGCGGAAGATCGCCTCCAGTTCCTGCACGATCTGACCGTTGCCGCGGACGGGTCCGTCCAGGCGCTGAAGGTTGCAGTTGATCACCCAGATCAGGTTGTCGAGCTTTTCGCGCGCCGCGAGGCTGATCGCGCCAAGCGCTTCCGGTTCGTCGGTCTCGCCGTCGCCGAGAAACGCCCAGACCTTGTTGCCCGAGGGCTTCTTGAGCCCGCGATCCTCCAGGTAGCGATTGAACCGCGCCTGGTAGATCGACATGATCGGGCCGAGGCCCATCGAGACCGTCGGGAATTCCCAGAAGTCGGGCATCAGCCACGGGTGCGGATACGACGAGAGTCCGCCGCCCGGCCGCTGCTCGCGCCGGAA
>Ga0310810_10006697_pt1 | contig 13050 bp, 9 predicted proteins | sample NCmetagenome_FD_207641 | JGI IMG/M metagenome (GOLD analysis project Ga0310810, IMG submission 207641) | Soil microbial communities from experimental microcosm in Duke University, North Carolina, United States - NC | ecosystem: Engineered > Artificial ecosystem > Soil microcosm > Unclassified ... | reverse complement strand
GTTGGCGAATGCCTGGATTTGCTGCTTTGACCCCCAGCCAAAATCATGCCCTGCATCATCACAGTCTGTGAAATGAATGAAGCATAGGTTCGGCTTCTTCTGCTTTATATAAGCCGCCGCCGCTTGCGTAACGAACTTGGCATGCACCGTTCCCTCAGTTGTCGCCTTCTCCCCAGCAACGGCTTTGGTTATCGGTTCGGATTTGGCACTACGAAAGACAAAATCATCGACCGTGCCTGGCACCAGCAGATGCCGAAACTTTTCCTTTCCAACAAACATCGCCGTGGACAAATCGGCCGCTTTGGCCTCGGTAAAAATCGTCGGCACCCGGACCAGGCCATTGGTCGGAATCCAATCGTTCCAAAGAACATGATGCTTGTTCGGGGAGAACCCCGTCAGCATGGAGACGTGAGACGGAAGAGTTTTGCTGGGAATGATTGTTCTCGCCGTCCAGGTATGAGCACCTTCAGCCAGCAACCGGCTGACAACCGGCATCGGACTTTCCTGCATAACGGCCGGCTTTCCACCGTCCAAACTGATGATGAATACATGCTCGGCGTGCGGCCCTGCGAGGGCAGAAAACGCAAATAACCACGACCAGCAGAAAAGAGCCAACGGACGATACCAAGGACACATAAGGTGACAATCATGAAGGAAACCCCGCCAATAAACAAGTTGCGAACATGTGGAACCGCTCGCGTCAACTATAGCGGAACGCTTTGGAATACCCGGCGGCCGGATACCTCTATCTCCACATCTACCAGATACTTTTTGAGCGCGTTCAGGTCGGGGTCTAGGCCCAATCCGGGTTCTCCCGGCAACCGAATAAAGCCTTGCTCATCAGGCACAAGGCCAGTGGAGCAGAAATCACGCGCCAGGGACGACGGTTGCGCGGGATATTCGCACAAATCGTGGGCCTCCACTCCGGCGTACGGCTGCACTGACGCACTTAGCGCCAATGGGGTTGTGAAGGTGTGATTGACGAATTGGACCGCTTTGGCGACTGCGTAATCCGCAATCGCTTTGGCCGTCGTAATTCCCCCGACTCGTCCGGCATCGATTTGAACATAGCCGAGCCCGGCATAATCAATCATATTCATTGCCTGATGAAAATTGTGGCAACCTTCACCGCCGGCCAATTTCAGCCTGCCCGCTTTTGACGCGAGTTGGTGATAAGCCGTTAACGCGCCAGAAACGAACGGCTCTTCCAACCATAATGCATTGGCCGCATGCAAGGCTGGCAAGCGCGCAACGCCCATCCCTACATTGTCACCCCAGACGGTGCCAGCATCCACCAACAGCATCCGCTCTGGACCGAGTCCTTCTCGCGCCGCACGTACTTGCTCTGCATCTTCCTCAACCGTTCCGCGACCATAAGGTCCCCAGCCGAATTTCGCCGCTCGAAACCCGGCGCGTGCTACCTGCTGCGCCTTGTGCAATGTGCTCTGCGGATCATCACCAAACAATTGCGACGCATAAGCAATCTTTGGATAAGCTTTCTGATACCCGAGCAAACGATAAACCGGTTCGCCAAGCTTCTTGCCGAGCAGGTCCCACAGTGCGACATCGATTCCCGAAAGCGTGTGGTCCGTCTGCAACAGGTCAAAACTGTTGGCCCGCACCATCGCATTGATGCGTTGAATGTCCTCAGGTTCATCCAATCGCTGTCCAAGCACAGAGGCACTCAGTGGCTTGCATGCGCTGTGCGACATCGGGCAATTCCAACTGGCGATTGAAACCAAGGGCGACGCCTCGCATTCACCCCAACCCGTGTAATCCCCCGCTCGAACTCTCACCAACAATGCGTCCTGGCTCCCATCCCCTACGTCTCGCACTTCGGGCATCGAGAGATAGAAAAAATCGACCGAGTCAATTTTCATCAGAATCCTAAGGAGAAGAGGGTCTGGGGGGGGAGGCTATTTTTCAGATTTGGTTTAAGCAAAGCCTTCTTCAGGCACGCATGGCGACGCATAGCAAAATAGGACCCCTCACCCCGACCCTCTCCCCTCAGGAGGGGAGAGGGAGAATCCATCTCGGCCAGAAAGTTACTCGAAGCGTTTCGCATCGCCATGATCAAACTGAGATTAGCCTTATTTTGGTTTACAGTAATTTAAAAGGTAATGGTCAAACCTCCGTCCACGGTGATTACCTGGCCAGTGATATACGTCGAATCCCGCCCGGCAAGAAACGCCGCCACTCCGGCGATCTCTTCCGGTCGACCCGCCCGCTTCAAAGGCAGGTGATGTCCTTCAACATAATTCTTCCGGAACCATTCCGTTTCCAACTCATTAACCCCATCCGGCCGGATGCTCATTTCGGTATCGACGAATCCTGGGGCGATCGCGTTCACCAGAATTCCCCGCGACGCCAATTCAACCGCCAGCACGCGGCAAAACTGATTCAGAGCCGCCTTGGCCATCGCGTAAGCGCTGGCGTTGGCTTCTGCGCATTCACCGTGGATCGATGTGATGTGTATCACCCGTCCGCCGGACGGCATCAAGGGCACTGCCACCCGCGTGATCCGAACTCCGCCCTCGAACATTGTATCAAACGGTCTTCGCCATTCATCGATCGGCGAACCAATCGCATTCGCTCCTTGGAAAACTCCTGCGCAATTGACCAGCACATCGACCCTGCCCCATCGAGCGCGTATTTCCTTTTCAATTCTCGCTATTACTTCCGGATCCGAGTAATCGCCCGCAGAAACCAAATGATCGCCGGGGGCTAAACTCGCAGCCAATTCCTTTAGCCGGGGTTCGCGACGCGCGTTGAGACATACGTCGAAGCCATCACCCGCAAATCGAACAGCCGTTGCCCGTCCAATACCCGAAGAGGCCCCGGTGACGATAAGTTTCGGCCTATTGTTCATCTGAAATTCGCCCCATCAAACATTCGCCTGCCCCGCGTAGATGCTAACCGCCGTTTCGAGGCTTTGCCCGGGCTGAAGTCGCGAGCACTGCCGTTTAGAGGCCGCCTCATTGACAGAAATCGGCATCGTCGTGCAGGGTTCCAGGATGACCGTGTAATGCCTGAGGAACCCGCCGTACGATGCAAAAATCCACGCGTATGGGAAAACCTTGCGATCGAAATGATAACCGAACTTGAGACCGGCGCCGGGGCGGCTCCAGGCGATTTCGCCGGCAGCCAAATCAGACAAATAAAAGAAATCCATCGTGCCGTCGCGCGCAGGAACAACATTCACTGCTGCTCCGTCGACCTTGGGCCACCCAAACGGAGCGATACTCTTTTGGCGCGAGTACGCCAGATCGACCACTTGACCCGTTCGCGCGGGGCACTCGATCAAATCCCCTGCTTCAACCGCAAGCGCCGCATGCAATTTCCACAGAAAATCGCGTGCCTCAGCCGTTGGATTGGAAATTCGATACCTGAACTCCAGATATGGCGCGTCCGACCGCAGCCACATTTCCCGTGCATAGGTTAATCCGCACTTGGGCAGGCGCCCCTCCAAAATCAGGCGCTCGCCGTTTTGTCGGTACGTCAGCGCCGTAGTCCAAAGCTCGCCATGGTCCGGGCAATCGACGCCATTGATCTTTTCCGGAATGTCGTTAGGCATCAATTCATCAATGCCGCCATAGAAATTTGGGTCGTATTCACTGCCCGCCGGCAGCGGCTGCAATCGCAGATTCCGGTTGCGCCATAGGAATTCGTAGCCAGTCTTTTTATCGACCAGACTGATCGTACGGCCGCCAATATCAGGCGCGACGTCGACTTTGAGGAAATCCGATTCCAGCCGCACGATGGGCACACCGTCGACGGAGAGCTGCTTTGCAAGACCCGACATAGGTTTGTTCTGCTACCAGAATTTGACGTACATGCCAACCAGGATCGCCCCAAGCAACATCCACCACAGCCACAGGTTTGCATACCACGGGTAAGATCGACTCGTCGTCAGCATTGAACGATCCCACAAATTGGCGTTTGGCTTCTCACGCACCAACATCAACGGCAACACCAGCGCTACCATTGCTCCCAGAACAATAAGTGCAATCGCGCTTGGGCTTATGGTGGCCACCCAAAGCGTCAGTCCGGTTCCAACGCATGCGGATACCGCCGCGCCCAATGACCACCTTGATGAACTCAGCGCGATCATGAAGACCAACGAGATCACCGCGCATGTCCCCGCAAACACCATCGGGTTCTCCAAATTCGCCGGCAAAAAATGCACCCCGTGATCGGCCAGAATTGCCTTAATCAGGATGAAAGGCACCGTCAGCAAGGAAAGCCACAAACAAAACAACGCCCCTCGTTCCTTCGCCGGTTTCCAAAGCGCGCCGGCCAGAAAAACTACCACCACCGGCGCAGCCATCGGGGCCAACACATCCTGAGCATAACGAAAGATGTTCTCCCACTTCATCACGATCGGTGCAAACAACGCCCCCACCAGTAACGCAATCGCACCCGACCACCGCCCAATACTCACCAATCGCGCTTCCGACCACTGCTTTCCTTTCCAGTCTTTAAAGAAATCCAGCGTCACCATCGTCGAGGTCGAATTCACCAGCCCCGAAACGGTGGACATGATGCCGCTAATAACCGCCGCGACGACCAGCCCCCGAAATCCCACCGGCACGACTGCCGCCACAACCGACGGATAAGCAACGTCCGGATTCTCGAGGCCCGGATTGAGGACTCGATAGATCATCCCGGGGAAACAGGTCGCAAACGGAATCAGCAGCTGCAATGCGGCGGAAAATAGAACCCCCATTTTGGCGTGCCATTCATCGCGCGCCGCCAGGCAACGCTGATTAATGTGCTGGTTGGTCGTATAATACCAGACATTCGTCGACAGCATCAGGGTCACTAAGGCTGTCCAGGGCACTTCGTGGTCGGCAGGCGTGAAGAGGTGCGCTCGCTGCCCCGACCCAAGCATCGCGCTGAAATCCCAATGGATTTTCGACAGCCCAGCAAAAAAAACATACAGGCCCCCACCCAAAAGGAGAATGCATTGCAGTGAACTCGTCCAGGCAACCGCCGTCAGGCCACCATAAACCGTGTACGCGCCCGTAATCAGCGCCAGGAGCCATACTGCCAGCAAACGATTAACGCCCCACATTTTTTCCAACGCAAAACCGCCGGTATAAAACACGAGGGCGAAATTCACCAAAACATACGTCGCGATCGTCAACCCGGCATAGAGCCGGCGGCAACGAACACCGAATCGGCGTTCCAGGTATTCGGGCATGGTCGCGACATTAGTCCGCACATAAAGCGGCACGAATACCCATAGCAGTAACGAAAGTCCTGGCCACACCAGCCATTCCCAATTCACCACCGGCATCCCCAGCTTGTAGGCATACCCGACCTCGCCGACGAATTGCTCGGAACTGATTCCCGCCGCCACGATCGAAAACCCAATCGCATACCACGGCAACCGGTTGTCGGCCCGAAAATACCCCTGCACCGAGGCGTGTTCTCTTCGTGAGGAAAGAAACCCAACTGCCACCACAAGCAGGAAATACCCAAAGCAAATGGCTAAGTCGGTTCCAGTGTACATCAGTTGGCGCAAACGGCTCGATTCACTTAGTCTTTGCCGGGAAGGAGGCAGGAAAAGACCAATTAGTCAATGACTCAATCACAGCTGTAGTGCGGTTCTCCTCGCCTGAGATTGTGATGCGTCTACGCCGCCCGGGAACTCAATTGACCGGCAGTCCCAAACGGAGTAAGCACCAGGAAGATGAAGAAACAATTCCTCCTCCTTGCGCTGCCGTTGCTGCTTTCCAACCAGCAATCATTCCAGGCAGCGGAAAGCGGGAATGTAGTCGTAGCCCCTCACGATCGGGATCTGGTCGTTTTGCAAGATGACAAACTGGTTTCCTACCAGGCCGCGCAGTTCCTGAAAGTCCCTTACATCATCCTTTACTACGGAGCGGGTTGGTGTCCGGATTGCCGTCGCTTCTCGCCCACCTTGGTGCAGGCATACAATCAACAGCCAAAAGACAGAAAACGATTTGAAGTCTTGCTGATCAGCCGGGATAAAACGGCCGACGGCATGCTGAAATTCATGAAAACGGAAAAGATGTCTTGGCCGGCGTTAGCCTTTGAAAAAGTGGAAAGCGCCCAGGACCTCAACAAATATTACTCAGGTCATGGCATCCCCTGTTTGAGTGTCATTAATCCAAACGGAAAACTTTTGCTCCAAAGCAAAAACGATCAGGACGCGACCGAGATCTTAAGCGATCTGCAGAAACTTCTCAAACAGACCGGCGCGTAGCGTCAGGCGTCTTGCTGGAAAATTCAACAACCAATATAACGTCTGTGTTGCGTTTGGTTCAGGGCGCGTAACAAAAGCCCGGACCGACTAAACAGGGCTTCGTGGAACCACGTGGAACTCGGCCTTCCGAAACGTTAATGCGAGCGTGGTCGGCTCAGGCGGGCTTCAGCCAGATCGATATCGTGTTGAATACGCCGCAACGTCTCGTCATTGATGACTCGTTCGTTACGAAGGCGGAGCAACGTCGCGCGCTCCACGCGCAGCGCTTCGTGGGCCAGACGATCATATTCGTTTGAGAACAAACCGCCACGACGCTCCCCATCGCCCACATCGGCCGTTTCGAGCTGGCGGATGCGATCTCTATATTCTTCACGCAAGCGCTCCAGCACGCCATCTTTGCCGGGCTCCGATTTTGCAATTTCCTCGAGTCGCGCCAGCGCCGCTTCGTTTGCCTTTAGGCGCGCCAAACACTCCTCGCGTTCAATAGACCCGTCGTCCTTCACCCCCAGCCACCGAATCAGCATCGGCAGAGTCAGGCCTTGAACCACCAAAGTCGCCAGAATTACGGAAAAGGTCAGGAACAGGATCAGCTCGCGCCCGGGAAATGGCGCATGATTGGCACCAGACAGGGGAATCGCCAACGCCGCTGCCAGTGACACCATGCCCCGCAGGCCCGTCCACGCGACTATGGCGACATGCTGCCACGACGGATACGGATCGCGCTGACGCAGCTTCTCGCTGAGCAGCCGCGGCAGGTAGCTGGCCGGAAACACCCAGATTATCCGGATTAGGATCACTGCCAAACTGATTCCCCCGCCGTACCATATAAGTTCCGTCGTCGAATACCCTGATAACGCACTGAGCACCTCCGGCAGTTGCAGGCCAATCAGAATGAAAATGAAACCGTTGAGCAAAAACTCAATCATCTCCCACACCGGCCCCGCCTGTAGCCGAGTCGAAGAACTGGTGATTTCCGGCAGGCGCCACCCGTGATACAAACCCGTGGTCACCACCGCCAGCACACCAGACAACCCGAGTTGTTCGGCGGGGAGATACGCCGCAAAAGGTGTCACCAGCGACAAAGAGATTTCTATCGGCGGGTCATCAATCTTCCTTTGAATCCAGGTGGTTAAGAAACCGACTATTAGCCCGATGAGAATTCCTCCCAATGCAACAAGAACAAAGCGAGCAGCCAAGGACCCAAGCGCGACTGAACCGGTCAGCGTCGCGGCAAGCGCGAACCGATAAGCCACCAGGGCCGTCGCGTCGTTAACCAGGCTTTCGCCTTCGAGCACCGTAACAATCCGTCGTGGGACCCGCAGCCGTTCGGTAATCGCTATGGCGGCAATGGCATCAGGTGGCGACACGATTGCCCCCAGAACGAAACCAGCCGCCAGCGGTAAATCGGGTATGAGCCGATGCGCAATCAAGCCGACGAGCAGCGTCGTGAACAAAACCAAACCGATCGCAAGAAGTGAGATAGGCCGCAGATTTGCGTGAAAATCACGCCACGGCATGAAAAGCGCCGCTGGGTAGAGCATTGGCGGCAGAAAAACCAAAAAGACGATCTCGGGCCTGACCCGCACCGGAGGCAGACCGGGGATCAGACTGAGCAGCAGACCGCCCAGCACCAGCAGGATCGGATAAGGGATTGGCAACTTGCGCCCCAACAGCGCAATGCAGGTGACCGCGGCCAGCAACCCCAGCACGAGCTCAACTTTGTCAATCATCCCGAAGGACTGTATTGCCAAAGTCCTTGTTTGCAACCGGGGCGGTTGCAGCCGTCCAAATTATACGTCGGGTGTAAACCGTCAACCTACGCAGGCTGGAAATCCTGCGATACAGCAGACAGGAATGTCTGCGCTACTTATTCAGACCAGCTCCCGCGGCGGGACAAATCCACGCCCGTCCTCAACGAGATTTCCCCTTCGGAGACTTCTTCCGCGTTGCAGCCTTGCCCGCCGCTGATTTGTGACTCGAGCCTCCAGCGGAGGCTTTGGGGGGCTTGCCTGCTGAAGAGCCAGACCCAGTTCGCGGCGCGGTCTTCTCATGTATCACCTGGCGCACTTGATCCAGTTTCTTGTCAATCTCAACTTTGGCTTTCCCCAGGCCTTGTTGCCCCAGGTTGATGGCGTCGCTGAGCAGGGAACAACTCTTTTTTATTCCCCGCGCGTAACTGCCTTCCTGCAAGTCGATGCCTTTGGCCTTCAGGAATCCGCACAAATTTTGGTAAAGCTCTTCTTCATTTAGTGGTTTCATAATTATCCTGTCTTCGCAGCCAGCTTCTCAGTTTGGCAACCGCCAATCAATTACAGATGCGCGCCCGTTTTGTAGCGCGCCTAGTCATCCACCAACGGAAACCGCTAAAGCGGTTCCGATCGGTTGCGCACGCGTCTCCCCCAGATGAAGCTGGGGGTTAATGAGAGCGGATACGACGGCAACTGCATGAATTGGGATTAGGTTGTGTGCTAGCACGTCGTGCCGGAAGGCAACACGCCCCAAACTGCACTCACGATGTACGACGCTCCGGCGCGGTAATTGACTTGGCTAGTGCGTCTGGTACCGTTGCAGCCACTGTAATGGCGAACAGACTTTCCAGATTTCAGCAGTTCCGCGCCAAGGTCCAAGCATTGCTCGACGAAAGGGCTTTCCGCCCGTTCGCGGAAATGCCCAGGTGGCACCGGTTCGTGCATTTCTGGGTCCTAGTCTGGCGGAGCTTTGTGCGAAATCGCTGTCCGGTGCGAGCTTCCGCCCTGGCGTACGCAACGCTGCTGGCCTTGATTCCAATGCTGGCTGTGGTGATGAGCATCACCAGCAGCCTTCTCAAAAAGGAAGGCGAAGCAGGTATAGAAAAGTTCATTGTCAAATTTGTCGATAGCGTCACCATGTCCGCAAGCCTCGGCACCAATTCCCCTCCCACCCTTACCAATCCTGCCGACGATCCATTCGATCCGGATGCAACTGAGGGGACGGCAAATCAAAAGGCCGTAGCGACGCAGAGGGCGGTGGCCAGCAATATCAACCGGTTCATTCAAAATACGCGAAGCGGCGCACTCGGCGTCACGGGCAGTGTGCTGCTGATCTTTGCGGCGATCTCGATGCTCAGTCGTATTGAGGCCACCTTCAACGATATTTGGGGCGTAACCCGCGGCCGCAGTTGGTTCATGCGCATCGTGTTGTATTGGGGTGTGCTGAGCCTCGCGCCGATGCTCCTTATCCTCGTGCTGGGCCTGGCTACCGGGCCCCACCTCGAAGGCACTCGGCGGTTTGTGTCCACGCTGCCGGTCGTCGGAAGCTTCTTCTTTCGTTCCGGGTTCGAACTCTTGCCGGTGCTGCTGCTGTGCCTCGCCTTCGGCGCTTTCTACATGCTGATGCCGAATACCAAGGTCCAATGGCGTGCCGCTTTGGTCGGCGGATTCATCAGTGGCTTGCTGTTCCATTTGAACAACACCTTCAGCGTGCTCTACGTTTCCCGGGTTGTATCGAACAGCAAAATCTATGGCAGCCTCGGCCTGGTCCCGGTGTTCATGATCGGCTTGTACCTCTCCTGGTTAATCCTCCTGTTCGGCGCACAGGTCGCTTACGCCTTTCAAAATCGCAGAACCTATTTGGAAGAAAAACAGGTCGAAAATATCAACCAGCGCGGCCGTGAATTCATCGCTCTACGGCTGATTACCCTTATCGGCCAACGTTACCTGGAGGCCCAGCCTCCACCCACCATCTCCGAAATGGCCGAGCAATTGAGTGTCCCCACACGATTAATTGGTCAGATCCTCCAAACACTCGCCGCCGCGCGCCTGGTCGTTGAAACCGCTGGCATGGAAACCGCCTACCTGCCCGCACGCCCCATGGAAACGATTACCTGCCACGATCTCCTGTTAGCGATGCGCGCCAGCCAGGGGCAGGAACTCGCGACTCGTGAAGAGCCAACCCGCCGCGAGGTCTATGGCGAGTTCCAGCGCATCCAGGAAGCCGAACGTCAGGCGGCTTCCTCCGTAACCCTCCTCGCTTTGGTTCACCGCGCCCAAAACCAACTCCAACACCAGGAAGTGCCCGTGATCGGAAAATAAAATGAACATCGGCGTCCCCAAAGAAATCAAAGAGCAGGAATACCGCGTCGCCTTGTTGCCGTCTGCGGCCTACCAACTCATCAAGCGCGGCCACCAGGTGTTTGTCGAAAAAAATGCCGGGGCGGGTGCCGGTTATCCTGACGCCGACTACGTGCAGGCAGGCGCCACTTTGGTCAAAGATCACGCCGCCGTATTCGATAAATCCGATCTCATCGTCAAGGTGAAAGAGCCTTTGCCCGCTGAATACAATCTCCTGCGGCCCGGGCAACTGCTCTTCACTTACCTTCACTTGGCCGCCGACCGCGGCCTCACTGATGCCCTCTTGAAATCCGGTGTCACCGGCCTCGCTTACGAGACGCTCGAAGTCAATCGGCGTTTGCCGTTGCTCGAGCCGATGAGCGAAATCGCCGGCCGCATGTCGATCCTCGTCGGCGGCTATTTCCTCGCGAAACATTTTGGCGGCAGTGGCGTTTTGCTTGGCGGCGTGCCCGGAGTGCTGCCGGGCAAGGTCGTCGTGCTGGGCGGCGGCACGTCCGGCATCAACGCCGCCCGCATGGGACAAGGCATGGGCGCCGATGTCACCATTCTCGAAGTCGACCTCGAACGGATGCGTTTCCTCGACATCACCTTGCACACCGCCCACACGCTCTACTCGAACGAGGCTCACTTGCTCGAACTGTTGCCCTCCGTCGATTTGCTCATCGGGGCGGTTCTCGTGCCCGGCGCGCGCGCTCCAAAACTGATTCGCCGCGATATGTTGCGGCGCATGCGGCCGGGCAGCGTGCTGGTGGATATCGCGATCGATCAGGGCGGCTGTGCCGAGACCTCCCGGCCGACGACGCATCATGACCCGGTCTTTGTTGAGGAAGGCGTTACTCACTATTGCGTTGCCAATATGCCGGGCGCCTATGCGCGCACCGCCACCCAGGCTCTGACCAATGTCACTTACCGCTACATCGAACTGCTCGCCGACCTCGGGCTCGCCGAAGCTTGCCAAAGGCAACCCGCCTTATTGAGCGCCATTAATGTTATGAGCGGCAAAACCACCCACAAAGCAGTCGCCGAAGCCCACGGCTTGGCCGCTACCGAGCCCAAGTTATAATTGGTCTTATTGCTACTACGCCCTGGGGCCTTTTCCCTCGCGCCTTGAGGCTCGTACCCTACTGACCTGGAGGCCGTGGTGGCGGATAATTCGCGCTGCCATGAACCGTTCCATTTCCGGGTTACGGGTTCTCAGCCCAGCCCGGATGTTTCACCTTTGCATCATGTTGTGTTGTGCTTCGGCCTTGGGTCAAACCAACCGGTGGACAAATTCAGTGAGTGGTTATTGGCAACAGCAGAGCTGGCTATTGGGCCGGCTCCCGGGAACCAATCAAATCGTCTTCTTCAGGAATCCTGGTTCAAAGGTTCTGACTATCGGAACAAATACCGCCAGGAACTACCCCCAGACGCTGATGGTCGATTCCATCATCATCGCTTCACCGGCCAATTCTTTTAATGAACTGCTGCTGAACCACGCCGGACTGCAAGTACCCCTCTCAGCGCATGCGCTCTTCGTCAGCAACAGCGCGGCGGTGGTCGCGCTTGACTCCGCATTGGACATTTCTGGCGCAGGAGGCGAATTCGTCGTGGATGGCGCGGTGAAACAGGGAGAGTTCTCATCGGTCCGCTGCGACAACCTCGTTGTGGGAAGCGGCGGTTCCGGGTTTTACGATCTTACTAACGGGACCCTGAGGGCTGCGTTTGAGGATATCGGCAGCACTTTTAACCACATAGGAGGCACCAACGCTTTCGCCTCAATGAACCTCGTGGGCACATATCAGATCCGTTCAGGTTTGCTCCAGGGGCCGGCTGTGCCGCCTGGCGTTGTACTCAATGGCATCCACGATGACGGCGTGCTCATACAATCTGGTGGCGTTATTAACGGCGAGGTAACCATTGGAATCCAGGGAGATGGAGTCTACTCGTTGAATGGCGGGACTCACGAAGGATCCACGATCGTGGCCGGCTATCCCTACGCGGATCACGGAATCGGCACCCTGATCCAAACCGGCGGCACGAACTCGGGTGGCATTTTCGTCGGAGCAAGCCTATGGGAACAGTACCAGGGTTGGGGTAGTTACATCTTGTCCAATGGCGTTGTGGCGGCTTCCCCTGTTCACGTCGGGCGGTATGGCACATTCAGCCAGTGGGGGGGTATCCACACCAACACTGGACTGAATCTTGAAGGTGGTCTGTTTCTTGAGATTTTTAGCGGACAAGGAATTTTGCCCCGATACCTGACCTTCCCTGCGCATTACGTGCTAGGCGGTGGATCGCTCACGAGTCCACTGATCTCCCTAACTACCGGTATTTTTACACAAATGGGTGGAACGAACCAGATCGGCACCTTGTCAGTTGCGTCGTCGTACGCCGCTTCAACTTATGAATTGTGTGACGGACAACTGCTCGCCGACAACATTTTGTTATCCGGGTCGTTGTTTCGTCACATCGGAGGCAGCATTGGTTCACAAGCTGTTATCACGCTTGCAAACGGCACCTGGGACGAGCAGACAGGTGGAGTAGAAATGGGACCGTTGCAATTGAGCATGCCTTTCGGTTGGACCACCGCAAATTCGACTTTGGTGTTGCGCAGTAACGGCCCCTCGCTTTTGCATTTTGCCGATAGCCATGGCCTCGTCTGGTCGAACGGAGCCACCCTTACGATTGAAAACTGGAAAGGCTCTATCGAAGGTGGCGGACAACACC
>Ga0310810_10006696_pt1 | contig 13051 bp, 15 predicted proteins | sample NCmetagenome_FD_207641 | JGI IMG/M metagenome (GOLD analysis project Ga0310810, IMG submission 207641) | Soil microbial communities from experimental microcosm in Duke University, North Carolina, United States - NC | ecosystem: Engineered > Artificial ecosystem > Soil microcosm > Unclassified ... | reverse complement strand
GTCCTCGGCGCTGCAGCCGCGCGACAGGTCGTTGGCCTGGCGGGCCAGCCCCATGAGGATCGGACCATACGCCTTCGCGCCGGCCAGGCGCTGGACGAGCTTGTAGCCGATGTTGCCCGAGTCGAGGTCGGGGAAGATCAGCACGTTCGCGTGCCCGGCCACGACGCTGTCCGCGGCCTTGCGCCGTCCGACGTCGGGATCCAGCGCCGCGTCGGCCTGCAGCTCGCCGTCGAGATGCAGGTCGGGCCGCCGCGCGCGGGCCAGGGCCACGGCCTGGCGCACCTTGTCGACGCGTGGGTGCGACGCCGAGCCGCGCGTCGAGAACGACAGGAACGCGGTGTGCGGCACCTGACCGACGAGCCGCGCGAAGTGATCCGCGGTCAGGCAGCCGATCTCCGCCAGTTCCTCCGCGGTCGGATCCGGCGACACGCCGCAGTCCGCGAACATCAGCACGCGCTCCGGCGCGTCCGCGCGCGCCGGCACGACCATCAGGAAGAACGAGGAGACGCGCTGGACCCCGGGCGCGAGCCCGATCAGCCACAGCGCCGCGCGCAGCACGTCGGCCGTCGTTCGCGACGCGCCGGCCACGAAGCAGTCGGCGAGGCCCTCGCGCACGCGCGCCGCGGCCTGGAACAGCGGATCGCGCGCGAACGTCTCGGCGTCGCCCGGCTTCAGTCGATCGCCGCGCGCCGCGCGCAGAGCCGCGTGGGTGCGCGCGATCTCCGCCGTGTCGGCGCTGTCGATCACGTTGACGCCGGTCAGTCCGGCCGACGCCGCGCGCGCCGTGGCACGCACCTGGTCGCGCGCGCCCATCAGCGCGACGTCGGCGATGCGATCGCGGGCCAGCCGCTCGGCGGCGCGCACGACGCGCTCGTCCTGCCCCTCGGGCAGCAGCAGGCGGCGCGGCATCAGCCGCGCGCGCTGACGGATGCGCTCGACGACCGCGCTCACCGGCGCTTCGCCGCGCGCGGCCGTTTCGCGCGGCCGAGCCGCGCGCGCAGGCGCTCGGCGATGGGGCCGGGCACGAGGCCGTTGACGTCGCCGCCCAGCCGCGCGACTTCCTTGACGAGCGTCGAGTTCAGGTACGTGTACTGCTGACTGGGCATGAGGAACGCGACTTCCACGCCCGGCGCCAGGCGCCGGTTCATGAGCGCCATCTGGAACTCGAATTCGAAGTCGCTGACGGCGCGCAGGCCGCGGATCATGACGGTCGCGCCGACGCGCTTCGCGCAGTCCACGACCAGGTCGGAGAATTCGATGGCCTCGACACGCTTGAGGCCGCGCGTCGCGTGCCGGATCATCTCGAGGCGCTCTTCCAGAGGGAACAGCGTGCCCTTCGCCGGGTTGTGCGCGACGGCGACCACCACGCGGTCGAACAGTCGCGCGGCGCGCCGCGTGAGATCCAGGTGGCCGTTCGTGAACGGGTCGAACGTTCCCGGGAACAGCGCCGTGCGTTCCACGCTCATCGGCTCGTCTCCTCTCCTGGGACCAGCGCCTTCATTCGGGTGCTTCGTCCGACCGCCGATACGTCCGAACGTGGGTCTCACCATACGCGCGCTCGCGCACCAGCGTCAGCGCCCCGACGCGCTCGGGCAACTGGTCGCGCCGATGGTGCTCGACGACCACGCGTACGCGCGCGGCGAGCGTCGAAGCGGCCAGCGCCTCCAGGGTGGCCCGCGCGTCCTCCCCGCCGTATGGCGGGTCGAGCAGGATCAGGTCCGCGCGAGCCACCTCGCCGGCCAGCCGCGTCAAGCCGTGCGGCAGCCGGTGCGGCCAGATCGTCGCCCGCTCGAGGAGGTCCAGCGCGTTCAGGTTCTCCTCGAGAACGCGCCGCGCATCCCGCTCGGATTCCACGAAGTCGGCGTGCGCGGCGCCGCGCGACAGTGCTTCGATGCCGAGCGCGCCGGACCCGGCGTAGAGGTCGAGCACCCTGAGATCGTGGAGCGGTTCCAGCGCCATGAACAGGGCCTCGCGCACCCGATCCGAGGTGGGCCGCGTGGCCCGCCCGCGCGGTGCGGCCAGCCGGCGGCCTCCAAGCACTCCTGCGACGACACGCACGAGCGCGGCAGTCTCGCGCAGCGCTCGAAGACGTGTCAAGCCACGGCAGGACGGCGCGCGCTATTCGAGTCGCACGACCTCGAAGCCGGCGGGCGCGGCGAGCACGAACGCGGCGCGGCCGCGCGCCGCGCGGAAGCGCCAGCCCGACAGCCGATACGTGACGCGACCGCCCGAGCCGTCGTCGACGCCCAGCGTCGCGGGCAGCCCGGCCGCGTCCAGCGTGACCCAGGCGCTGTCCGCGACGCCTCCTTCCAGCGCGCGCGTCAGCAGCCAGCGCGCGCCGCCGAGCGACTGCTCGCGCACGCCGGCGTGCGCCGGATCGAGCAGCAGCCGCCACCAGTGGAGCGTCCCGCCCGCGGTGTCGGCGCCGAGGCGCACCATCTGCCTGAGCCTGGGCTGCAGCCATTCGCCGCCGTCACCACGCACGGCGATGCGCTCCCCTCCCGCCAGGTCGAGCCGCGCGCGGTCCGGCGGCTCGAGCGCGAGCAGGCCGCTCAGGGCCGGCTGCCCGGCGGCCTCGGCCGCGGCGTCGCGGCGCACGGTCACCTCGGCGCGGCCGTGGCGGGTGAGCGCGGCGAGCAGGGCACGCGCCGCGCGGGGCACGGGCGTCGCGCCCGGCGCGGAGTGGGCCGCCGCCGCTCGCGCCGTGTGCCCGCCCCCGACGGTCGCCAGCGACACGGTCGCCACGATCGCGACGCAGCGGCTGAGCGCGCTCACAGCCGCCCCAGCCGCGCGAGCGCGCGGCGCAGGTCCGCGAAGCCGAGCGCCTGCGTCCCGGGCGGCGGCGCGAGCGCGAAACGCGCGGCATCCGACGCGGGCGCGAAGCGCGCGGCCTCGACGCGACACTCGACGGAGAACGTACCGGCCGCGTCGGCCAGCGTGAGCCGCGCCGGCCAGGGCCGGCCGCTCGCGCCCGACCACTCGAGGTAACGGGCGCGCACGCGGGCGCGGCCTTCGCGCGAGCGCTCGGCCCAGGCCGGCAGTCCGCTCGAACCGACGCCGACGCTCACGCTGTCCTCGTCCTCGATCCAGCTCGCGACGAGCAGCGAATCGCGCCACACCGCGGACGTCCACGCGTGACCCGGCGGACGCCACAGCGCGCCCCACGTGCGCACCACGAGTGCGGCGGGGTCGCGCACGCCGAGCGAGTCGCCGAGCGACGGGACCACGACCCACGAGCGCCTGGAGGGGATGCGCGCCGTCGCGCTGTCGCCACGCACCACGACGTCGAGCGCCGTGCCGAGCACGCCGCCGACGCGCAGCCGGAACGATCCCGGCGTGGCCGTCGCGAGACTGGCTTCGACGGCGGGCAGGCGCGCGTCCGACTGGAGGCGCGTCCACACCAGCAGATCCTCGTCCACCGAAGCGGCGAGTCGTTCGCGCGCGGCCAGCGCGTCCTCATAGCGCGCACGCCGGCCTCCGGCGTCGAGGGACTGGGACGGCGGCGGCGCGCCGCAGCCGGACAGCGCGACGGCGGCGAGCGCCAACGCCAGCGTGGCGACGCGGGCGAGCTGGTCGGTGCGCCTCGGCCTCCGACTCACGCGACGTGCTCCAGGCCGATCACGATGCGTTCGGCGAGGCTTTCCGGGTCCGCGCCATCCGTCGGCAGCGTGAGATCGGCGACTTCGGCGTACAGCGGGCGCCGCTCCTCGAGCAGCCGTTCGAGACGCTGCGCGACGTCGCCTCCGGCGAGCAGGGGGCGCAGCGCGGCGTCGCCGCCGATGCGCCGGGCGGCCTCGTGCGGCGTGACCTGGAGCCACACGACGCGGCAGCGCTGCCTGAGCAACGCGCGGTGGCGTGGGGTCAGCACGAGCCCGCCGCCGCACGCCACGACGCGCGCCCCGGCGTCCAGCGCTTCGCGCAGCAGCTCGCCTTCACGGGCGCGGAACCAAGGCTCGCCGCGCTCCTCGAACAACTGTCCGATGCTGCGCCCGCTCTCGGCTTCGAGCAGCGCGTCGAGATCCGCCACGGCGGTGCCCAGGCGCTCGCCCAGGGCGCGCGCCACCGCGCTCTTGCCCGCGCCCATGAGGCCGACGAGGGCGACCGGGCGCTTCACGTCTTCCGACATGGCGCGGAGCCTAGCACAGGCCTCGGGCGCGACCGCGCCCGACGGCACGCGCGTCGCGAGCGCCGCGACAGGCGAGAGACGCGACGCCCCAAAACGGCGACGGCCACCCGAGCGCGAAGGCTGTAGGTGGCCGCGGACCGATGCAGCGAAAGAAATCTTAGTTGCTGGCCATCGTCGTCACGAGACGCGGCGTCACGAAGATGATGAGTTCGCGGTTCTGACGCGTGACGTTGTCCGAGCGGAACAGCATGCCGATCAGCGGCACGTCCTTGAGGTACGGGATGCCGCGGCGCACGTTCGAATCGTTCGTGCGGATCAGGCCGCCGATGACCGCGGTCTGCCCGTCGTCGACCATGACGCGCGTGTCGGCCTCGCTCGTGTTGATGATGACGCCGCCCTGCACCGTGCTCTGCGTCGACAAGTCACTGACCTCGGGGTGCAGGTCCATGATGATCTTCTTGTCCTGCGTGAGGTGCGGCGTGACCTTGAGCTGGATGCCGATCGTCTGCAGCTGCGAGACCGGGTTGCCGGCCACGTCCTGCACGATGAGCGGAATCTTCTGGCCGACCAGGATCTTCGCTTCGCGATTGTCCACGGTCGTGATGCGCGGGTTCGAGATGATGTTCGCCTTGCGGTTCTGCTCGAGCGTCTGGAGCTGGGCTTCCAGCGTGATCCAGTTCTTGAAGATGCCGTACGTCAGCTTGTTCGCGGGATCCGCGATGCCCGTGTTGTGCTCGCCGCCCAGGATCTGGTCCTGCTTGTCGAACGGGTGGAACGGCACTTCACCGCCCGGAGTGAAGAACTCCGACGTCGCGGGGCTGACGTTCCATTCGATGCCGATGCCGCGCAGCGCTTCGGCGTCGACGTCCACCAGTTTCGCGGTGATCTCGATCTGCGGCGTCGTCGAATCGAGGTCGGTCGCCATCTTCTCGAGCCGATCCACGTTCGCGGGCAGGTCGCTGACGATCAGCGAGTTCGTGCGCTTCTCGACCGTGATGCTGCCACGGCGCGTCGCGGACGAGTTCAGCGACTGCTGCAGCTCGGCCGCGTTCGCGTAGTTCAATTTGATGATGCGCGTCTCGAGCGGCGCGACTTCGGCCGCCTTGGAGCGGGCCGTCTCACGCTCGACCTGTTCCGTCGCGAGCTTCGCGGCGTTGTCGACGCGGATGATGCCGCCCTCTTCGACGTAGTCGAGGGCGTTCATGCGCAACACGGTGCGCAGGGCCTCTTCCCAACCGACGTTCTTGAGCGAGCACTTGACCGTGCCCTTGGCGTCGCTGCCGAGGACGATGTTGCGACCGCTGAACTCCGAGATCGCGCGGCACACCGTGCGGATGTCGGCACCCTCGACGTCGAGGCTGAACGTACCGCTGCCGGTACGAACCAGGCCGACCTGTTGCATGGCCGTGGACTGCTGCGCCGCGGACGGCTTCACCGCGATCGCCGCCAGCGAAACGCCGGCGATCAGAACCAGGGCCGCCAGGATCTTAGCGGTACGCATGCTAGTTCTCTCCCTTTTTCGTCAGTGGAATGGTCACCGACTCGGACTGACCATCCACGGTGAGGTTCACCATCACCGCATCCCGCTTCAGGTCGGACACCACACCGTTCATCACCTTGTCGCCCTGGCGCAGAACCAGACTGTTGCCGCGAGCGTCCTCGACCAGCGCGAACTTGTCGTTCGTGCCCCAGACGATGCCCACCACCTTGATGCCGCCGATGTCGACCGGCGCATCGCCGCCGACGTCGTTGCCGACGAATCCGCCGCCCACCATCGGCTGGAACGGATCACGCCGACCGAGCGCGTTGTACTGATAGGTCACGCGGTCTTCGAGGTGCGCGGTCGGCTGCGCCGCAGCGGCGGTCGCCGCCGGTTTCGCCACCATCGCGGCCGAGATCGGCGCCGCCGAGACCGCGCGGGCCTCGACCTTGCCGCTCGCGTTCGGAGCCTTGGCCAGCGACGGCGTCACCGCCGCCGTCTTCACACCGTTCGCCGGCGCGGTCTTGGCCGGAGCCACGATCGCCGGCTTCGCGGCCGGAGCCGTGACGCCGGACTTCGCGGCCGGAGCCGTCATCGTCGACTTCGCGGCCGGAGCCGTCACCGTCGACTTCGCGGCCGGAGCCGTCACCGTCGACTTCGCCGCCGGCATCGTCGCCGTCGGCTTCGCGGCTGCCGGCTTCGCGGCCGGGGCCAGTGTCGTCTTCGAAGGAACCGGAGCCGTCTTGGCCGGCGCGACCGACGCGGCCGGCTTCGCCGCCGGCGCGGGCGCGTCCGCCGCGAGCGCGAAACCGCCGCACGCGGAAACCGCCAAGCTCGCCGCCATCACGCGGGCGAGGACGTGGAGCCGCGCGGCGCCCGCGGCGCCCGTGGCGTCAGGACGCTTTGTGCGCATTTTGAGCTCCTTCCTTCTTCGCCGCAGCGGTGGCCGGAGCCACCGGAGCGGGAGTGTTGTTCAGGCTGTACGCGGACGCGGTGAACTGCGCCGTCGTCGTGAAATCGTCCTGGGACTTGGAGGCGGCGAACGTGTGGAGGTGCACGTTGGCCACGGTGATGATGCGGCGCATGTTCGCCAGCTCGGCCATGAACGCGCCGACCTGGTGGTAGCCGCCGTTCACCGTGATCTGCATCGGCACTTCCGTGTAGTACTGCTCGCTCTTGTTGCCGCTCGGACGGAAGATCTGGAACTGGACGCCGGTCTCCTGCGCGGCGAGCGTCACCTTGCGCAGCAGCGTGGCCAACTCACGATCCGCCGGAAGCAGCTCGGCCGCCATCGCCCAGCGCTCGTGCATCTGGTCGTATTCCGCCTCGAAGCGCGGCAGGTCCGCGACCGTGGCCCGGGCCCGCGCGAGTTCGGTGCTCTTCTTCTCGTAGTCGGCCTTGAGCGCGTTGATGTGCTCGCTCTGGGCCGGGTAGCTGAACGGCAGGAAGTGGGTGAAGAAGAAGACGCCCACGACGCCGCCCGCGAGGATCACCGAGAGGATGATCTTCTGCAGGGCCGGGCTCTTCAGATCGATGTTGGCCATGGTCCTTTCCTCGTCAGTTGGCGGGTTCGTCGGGCGTCACCGCGCACGTCACGCGGAACTTCACGACGTCGTGATCCTGCAATTGGCCCCGCTCCGCGACCTCGAGCTCCACGTTCGCGAACATCGGCGAGCGTTCGAGGCGCGACATGAAGTCGGAGACCACGAGGTTGGAGAAGGTGACCCCCTCCAGGCTGATCGAGCTACCCGCATCCTGCGTCGCTCCAGTCAGCCAGAGGTGGTCCGGGACGCAGCGCGCCAGCTCGTCCATGAGCCGAACGCTCTGAGTACGCCCTTTCTCCAACTTGTTGATGATGCCGAGACGCAAATCCAGCTCGGCCCGTTCCTGGGCCAGGCGCTGAACCTTCTCGATCTGCGGCGCGAGCGCGCGCGACTGCGCCTCCACGTCGGCGATCGAGTGGGTGAGCGTCGTCACCCGCGAGTTCTGTGACAGCACGGTCCCGGCGACGACCAGGGCGGCCGCGGCGAATACGACCGCGGGCACCACCATGTCACCGGCCTTGAGCGTGAGCGCCGGCTTGCGCTGCGCCTTGCTCTCTTGCGGGAGCAGATTGATGCGAATCATTTCTTGTCCCCCAGTCGGCGCAAGGCGAGCCCGATTCCGACCGTCAGAAGCGGCGCCACCTTCATGACGTCCTGTCCTGCGAAGAGCGCCGGGTCGTAGTGGATCCGGGCCAGAGGATTCGCGATCTCGGCGGGGACGCCGAAACGGCGGTTCAAGAACTCGGGCAGGCCGGGCGTCATCGACGCGCCGCCGCACAGCATGATGCGCGTGACCGGGCCCGCCTCGCCGGCGGTGCGCAGGTAGGCCTGCGCGCGCTCGAGCGCGGTGGCGAGTCCTTCGCACGCCTGCTCGATGACCGGAGCGACCTCGAGGCCGGCGCCGGACTCGCCGCGCACCGCGGCGGCCGCCTCGCCTTGACTGAGGTTGAACTTGCGCTGCGCGCCCTCGATGAACGTGTTGCCGCCCACCTGGAGGTCCTTCGTGAAGTAGGGCACGCCGGCTTGGGTAATGTTGATGTTCGTGATCTCGGCCCCGATGTTCAGGATCGCGACCACGTCGCTGGAGCTGAAGTCGTAGTTGGCGGCGAGCGCGTTCTGCGCCGCGAACGAGTCGACGTCCACGATCAGCGGCGAGAGGCCGGCCTCGCGGATCAGGTCGCTGAAGGACATCACCATGTCCTTCTTCGCGGCGACCAGCAGCACCTGCATCTGCTTCGGATCGTTCGGCGCCGCGCCCAGGATCTCGAAGTCGAGCGACACGTCGTTGATGTCGTACGGGACGTGCTGTTCGGCTTCCCAGTACACGGCCTGCTGCGCGTCCTCGGCGGAGAGCTTGTTCATCGTGATCTTCTTCACGATGACCGCGCGTCCGCTGACGGCGGCGACCACGTTCTTCTGGCGCAGTCCGCGCGATTCCATCAGATTCGAGATCGCGTCGGTCACCAGCTGACGGTCCATGACTTCGCCGTCGACGATCGCTTCGGCGAGCGGCGCCGAGATGCCCCAGTTCACGAGCTTGTAGCTCTTGTTGGCCTGCGGTTCGAGCTCGACCGCCTTGATCGTGTGGCTGCCGATGTCCAGCCCCACGAGTGACTGCTTCTTCCCGAAGAGCATCTCTTCACTCCCTGAGAGCGCTCACGGCTGGAACCGGGTCGCTCGGCTGGACCGCGCGCCATTCCAACAGCGCTGTCGGCATAAGGGTCGACTGCAAGACGGGGCCGTGTCCTAAGGCCTGCCGTCTCATGGATCGGACGGCAGCGTCCGCGACTTGAGTGCGAAATGCGGGGCGACTTGTCTTCCGCCCGCTTCCGCTCACCCCACGGGCCCCACGGCTCACTTGAGCAACACGATCGGCGTCGACAACTTGTGGACCGCCACGCCGATATGGCCGGTGGCCAGGGCTTCGCGGATCTTCGACATCTCGTCCTCGGCGATCTGGCGCATGTAGCGATTGGGCGAACGCTCCCTCACGTCGGCCCACATGGCGTAAGCCACGGCCAGGTCACCGGATTGCTGGTGCGCGAACGCCGCAAAGCGGGCCGCGGTCGGCGGCGGGTTCGGCAGGCGCGCCGCGCGCTCGAAGTACTCGGCGGCCCGCGGCAGATCGCGGCCGCCGGGGCGCACGTAGTAGAGGAAGCCCATTTCGAACGCGAGTTCCGAGTTCAGCGGGTTCGCCTCGACGCCCTTCTGCAGGAGCCGCTCCGCGGCCGGGAAATCGTTCCCCTCCTGCGCGAGCGCGAACGCCCCGAATACGTACGAGTCGATGAAGCGCGGCGACAGCGTGGTCAGAATGTCGAACACGTGCGCCATGCGCAGGAAACGGCTGTCGGTCGCGCGATGCTCGCCGTAGTACTGGACCGCGCGCAGCCACGCCAGGTCCGCGGCGCTCTCGGCGTGGCCGAACGAAGCGGGCTCGAGGTGCGCGCCCGACGGGTAGTAGGAAAGTTCCTCGAGCGGCCGCGGCGGCGGCAGCACGTGCGCCGCGTGCGCGGCGAGCGACGCCGCGCCCGCGCCGAACAGGAGCCCGATGGCCCACGCGATCGCCATGCGCCGGCGCACCGCCATCACGCCGGTCGCGACGCTCACTTGAAGTCCCTCGACTCGAACGCGGCGGCGGCCAGACTCAGAACGCAGCCGCCGTAGAGGACGGCGTAGGCGGTCGCCATCGCGAGATGCGGCAGCGTCGTCGTCTCGCCGGCCGCGGCCAGAGTCCGCATGTTGAACAGCGGGAAGTTCGGCACGACGTTCGCCGTGACCGACAGCAGCGTGCCAAGCGGCTGCGGCACGTGCAGCGCGAACTGGCGCAGGTCGTAGCTCCACTGTCCGACCGCGATCAGGCCGAGCGTGTAGAGCGCCGACAGGATCGGCGTCGACAGCGACGAGAACAACACGGCGCACGCGCTGATCACGCTGAGCTCGAGGCCGGCCAGGTAGGTGGCCTCGCAGATCGACGGTCCGTGCGCGCCCTGGCCGCGCAGTGCGAGCAGCAGCCACAGCGCGAAGCCGAGCGCAGCGGCCACGACCCACAGCGCGCCGGTCAGTCCGATCCACTTGCCGAGCAGGTATTCGGGGCGGGCGATCGGGCGCGACAGCAGATTGAAGATCGTGCGGCGCTCGATCTCCTTGCTCACGAGGCTGGTCCCGACCATGACGACGACCAGCACGCCGAGCAGCGAGATGCCGCTGAGTCCGAGATCGACGGTCAGGCGCACGCCTTCGCCGAGCGCGAGCGGGCTCATGATCTGGGTCGCGGCGAGCAGCACGAGGCCGGCCACGAGCACGCCGGCCATGACGCGATCCCGCGTCGCCTCGCGGAACGTGTTGCGCGCGATCCACAGGGCGTTCACGCGCTCCTCCGCTCGCCGCGCGCATCCGCGGCGCTCAGGAACAGCTCTTCCAGCGTCGAACGCTGCGGCGCGACCGAACGCACGCGCGCGCCGGCGCGCAGCAGCCAGGCGAGGACGTCGTTCAGCAGGTGCTCCTGCTCGACGACGAACGTCGATTCGTCCCCGACGGCGCGGCGCGTGACCTGGCCGCCCCACGCCGGAGGGATCTCGATCATCGTGACGCCGCTGCAGTGCACTTCGACGGAGTGGCGTCCCTCCTGCAGCAGATCGCGCACGTTCGCGACGCGCTCGAGTCGGCCCTCGAGCACGATGGCGACGCGATCGCACAGCATCTCGACGTCGGGCAGGATGTGCGACGAGAACAGAACGGTGGCGCCGCGATCGCGCTGCTCGAGGATGAGATCGCGCACGTCGCGCCGGCCGATCGGATCCAGCCCGCTCATCGGCTCGTCGAGAATGATGAGTTCCGGGTCGTGCAGCAGCGCGGCGGCGAGGCCGAGGCGCTGCAGCATGCCCTTCGAGTACTTGCGCAGCCGCAGCGCGGGCCGTTCGCCGAGACCGACGCGGTGCATCCAGATGCGCGCGCGCTCGCCCGCGTCGCGCCCCGGGATCCCGCACAGGCCGGCGGCCATCTCCAGATACTCGAGGCCGCTCAGGTATTCATAGAAGTACGGCTGCTCAGGGAGGAAGCCGAGGGAGCGCCGGCTCTCGGGGCTCTCGATGGGCTGGCCCATCAGCCAGGCCTGCCCGGCGGTCGGCTTCAGCAGGCCCGTGAGGAGCTTGAGCGTCGTGGTCTTGCCGGCGCCGTTGGGCCCCAGCAGCCCGAGCACCTGGCCGCGCTCGATTTCGAGATCGAGCGGCGCCAGGCCGCGCGACACCTTGAGCGTCCACGGGTTCCGATACGATTTGGCCAGTCCGCGGGCGCAAACGGCCAGGCCCGCTGGATCGGACTGCACCCCGGACGCCCGGTCAGGAACTGGCCGTGACGCCGGAACCACGCTCATGGATTGCATGCCTGTTTCTCCCCCTCGAGGCCAGGGGGCGGGTCTCAAGCGCTTGGAATGGCTCGGCTTCAAGCATCCCTCGAGCGCACGAGACAAACCCCGGCATCGGTGTTCTGCAACGGATGTGCCGGAGCGAGGCGGGCACGGCCTGTGTGTTGAGCTGTGGGAGTGTTGGGCGCTGCGGCGGAGGCTACTGGCCGGTCGTGAGGACCAGCGACAGCGAGTCACCGAGCGGCCCATTGCCCTTGAGCATGTACGTCGCGGGCAGGGCCGGATTGAACGCGAGCTCACCGGGGCTGCCGACCGACGGGTTGGCGTTGAACTGCACCGTCGACGGAAGCTTGGTGAACGGGTTCTGCGGATACTGGCCCGAAGGGCAGGCCTGGGCGAGCGTGCGGCCGTCCGTCGTCGTCGAGGACGACGTCGTCGCGTAGAAGCCGTTGTTCTGGACCGAGAAATCCTCCATCACCAGCTGCAGCGTGTGCATGTTGGCCTTCACCTGCGCCTCGCCGGCGCGCCGTTCGAGCGCGATGTAGTTCGGGATCGCGATGGCGGCCAGGATGCCGATCACCGCGACGACGATCATCAGCTCGATCAAGGTGAAGCCGCGCTTCGTGGTGGTTCGCATGTCCTCGAGATCCGGTTGGAGCGAGCGACGTTGGGTACTGGTCCAACCTTTTCACAGTGCACCGCCCGTGCCACGCCGCCGGGGCATCGTCTGCGGGCGCAACTCGTTGAAAGGACGAGCGGGGTCTGCGTGGAGCCCGGGACAGCGACCTTGCACTTTGCGACCCCGGCCTCCCGCCGGACTGCATCCTGCCGTTTGTCGCACGGGCGCGGGGCGCCGGACCCATGGAGCGTGCGCCGGGTTGCGTGATGCCCGGCGCGGCGCGGGAGCCACCTCCAGTCGGGACCGACCGATGTCGGGCGGCCGACGACGCTCGAGGCGGCCGCGGCTACTGACCGGCGGTCAGGACCAGCGTCAGCGGGAAGCCCGTGCCCGCCGTGACCCTGCCCACGCCCTTGATGTTGTAGTTCGTGGCCGCCGAGTCGGCGTAGCTGACGATGCCCGACTTGCCGGTCGGATCGGCCGCGAACGAACCTCGATCTTCCCAGGAGTTGCCCGAACCCACCGACTGGTCGAAGGGGTTCCGGTAGTTGGCGCCGCCGGACGGCATGACGGCCGCCACGTCCAGCGCTGCTGCGGCGTACACCGCGTCGTGCTGGACCGCGTAGTCCTCGGCCGACAGTTGGAACGTGTGCATGTTGGCCTTCGTGCTGCCTTCCTTCGCGCGGTTCTGCATCGCGATGAAGTTCGGAATCGCGATCGCCGCGAGCACGCCGATGATCACGACGACGATCATCAGCTCGATCAGGGTGAAGCCTTTCTGCGCGTGTTTCATGGATCGGTACTCCTCCTGGCCGGCCGCGCCGAGGTTCGGCCAAAAGCACGACGAGGGCGGGATCGCTCCCGCCCTCGCGCGCAACCGCAGCATGTGGCGACTACTGGCCGGCGCTGAGAACCAGCG
>Ga0310810_10006695_pt1 | contig 13052 bp, 7 predicted proteins | sample NCmetagenome_FD_207641 | JGI IMG/M metagenome (GOLD analysis project Ga0310810, IMG submission 207641) | Soil microbial communities from experimental microcosm in Duke University, North Carolina, United States - NC | ecosystem: Engineered > Artificial ecosystem > Soil microcosm > Unclassified ... | reverse complement strand
TACGTCTCCGGCTCGCAGCTGCACCCGGTGTCGGCGGCCTCGAGCGTCCGCGTGCGCGAGGGCAAGCGGCTCGTGACGGACGGCCCGTTCGCCGAAACCCGCGAACAGCTCGGCGGGTACTACCTGGTGAGCTGCGCGAATCTCGACGAGGCGCTGGCGCTCGCCGCGCGCGTCCCGTCGGCGCGGTTCGGAACCATCGAGGTTCGGCCCCTCGTCGAGTCTATGGCGCCCGCAGGGGTCTAGGGAACGAAACACGAGACCGTGCTGGGTGCTGGGTGCTGCACCCAGCACTTGGCACGGGCACTATCGGACTCCCATGCCGAACTGATTCCCGGCACGTATCGGGCGCGGGCCGCTGAAGGCAATCTCGATCAGCTTCTCGCTCCCGACGTGCCGTGCCACCTCATCGTCCAGCGCCGCGACCCGGTTCCTGGAGCGCACGTCGAACACCTCGCCGGTCGACGGGTACGCCCGTCGGCCGTCGAGGCTGAACGTGATCCATCCGGGCTGCTCGCGCACGGGCACCTTCGCTTTCGGGCGCGGCGGCATGACGGTGTTGTCGAAGACGTGCATCAGCTTGTTGTGCCCGTCGCAGACCCACAGCTCGCGCTCGTCGGGCGTCAGGCCGATGCCGTGGCTCGGGCACCCGTGCCGCTCGACGGGCCCGCGCTCGACGCCTTCGATCTCGACCCGATGGAGCTTCTTCCCCGTTCGCAAGTCGCCGATCTCGAACCCGAGCAGGTCGTTCACGTTCACGTAGCACAGCGTTTCATCTGCGTTCACAGTGAACGGCCGAATGACGTTGGAGAAGGGGCCGACATACCTGACCACCTGATGGGTGCGCGTATCCGCGACAGAGAGCAGGTGCGATTTGAGCCCCGCGAGATACGCGAAGCGTCCCTTCGGCGAGTAGATGGTGTTGTGCGCGCCCGAGTTCGTCACGATCCTCGCGACGGGATCACCAGTAGCAGCGTTCAGCACGTTCCAGTGCGGGCCCTCGAATGACGGCACGTACAGCGTCGCGCCGTCGGGCGAGATCGCGAGCCGGTCGCAGCCGCCATCCGGCGCCTTGTCCCACACGATCTTGTCTGTGCCTAGGTCGATGCAGCACAGGCGGCGGATGTTTGTGACGTACAGATAACCAGCCCGCGCGCTTGCGGCAATCCCTTTCACGTTGTCCGGGACCTGCCCTTGCGGGACGTCCCAGGTTGGAATGCGCTTGACGAAGCGGTAATTGTCCGTGGCGTCGTAAACGAGCACGCCCACGCCACCGAACGTCGTGTAGTTCCTGATCCCTGGCTCTGCAATGTACAGCAGCGTGCGGTTCGACGCAGCTCTGACGGTCGACCGCGCGAGTGCGAGCGCTCCTGCCGTGACCAGGAAGTCACGGCGGCCGATCACAGTCGATGGCATGGCGGCGACGGTATCACACGCGACGGGAATCGCGCCCGTGCTTGGTGCTGGGTGCCAAGTGCCAAGTGCGGTGCTTTGTGCCTCGTGCTACGTGCGGTGCTTCGTGCCTGGTGCTTCGTGCCTGGTGCTTCGTGCCTAGTCCTTCGTGCTCGTCCTTCGTCGCTTGGATGGCATGCCTCGTGCCTTCACCCTGGGCATGGGAGCCAAGACATTCGAAGAACTTCGTGCGTGCCAGTGCGCGGCGGAGCTCAGCGATCGGGTGGTGGCAATATGTGCCACACCGGCGCTGAAGCATGACTTCAAATTCCGCGATCGGTTGCGGGATGCCGCAGAATCGGCCCCGCGGTTGATCGCTGAAGGGTTTGGCCGTTGGGGTCACCGCGAGTTTGCTCGGTATCTGGTGATGGCGAAGGCGGCAGTGATGGGGGTGATGAACGACCTGCTCGCCCTGAAACGACGCCGCACCGTCGCGCCCGAGGCGCCAGGAGAAACGCTCGAACTGGCTGACAGGACGATCAGAACGATTGAGAAGCTCCGGTCCTCACTCTAACAGCGCACGAAGCACCAGGCACTGGGCACCAAGCACCACACATGGCACCCAGCACGCAGCACCCAGCACGGGCAGCGCCAGCGCAAGTGCCGGCGCCCTATCGTCTCTCGCTCAGCACCTTGATGATGCGCTCTCCATGAAACCGGCCGTTCTCGATGAAGATGGGCGCCGTGTCCTTGCCGGCCAGGACGCCGCCTGCGAAGAACACTCCCGGTACGGTGGTGGACTCGAGCGTGGACGGATCGTGCAGGGGGACGCCCGAGGCCTCGTCGATCTCGATCCCACACGCCCGGAGCAGATCGAAATCGGCGTGATAGCCGGTCAGGAGCAGGACCTGATCGGCTGCCAGGGATTCGCGTGAGCCGTTGTGCTCGATCACCACGGACTCCGGCGTGATTTCCACGACCTTGGACTCGAACCTCGCCGCAATCGTTCCTTCCGCGATGCGGTTCTCGATATCCGGCTTCACCCAGTATTTGATCGATGCGCCGAGCGTGGCTCGCCGGTGGACCATCGTCACGTGCGCACCGCTGCGGAATAGCTCGAGCGCGGCCTCCGCCGCCGAGTTCTTGCCGCCGACGATGACGACGCGCTTGCGATAGCTCGAGTGCGCTTCCTGGTAGTAGTGCGAGACGTGCGGCAGATCCTCACCGCGCACTCCCAGTCGGTTCGGATGATCGTAGTAGCCAATCGCGAGCACGAGGGCGCGGGCCTGTCGCTGGCGCTCGCCCGATGAACCGCGGCTGCGCACGTTGAGGACTGATGAGACGTCAGCTCGTGACAGGCCGGTGACCTCCTCGCCAAAGACGATCGGCAGATCGAACTTCTCGGTGACGCGACGGTAGTAGCGCAACGCCTCGATGCGCGTCGGCTTGTCGTAGGGCGTGACGAGCGGCAGCCCGCCGATCTCGAGCAGCTCCGGCGTGGTGAAGAACACCATGTGTGCCGGAAAATGAAAGATCGAGTTCACCAGGACGCCCTTCTCGAGGATCTCGCACGTGAGTCCCTGCTGGCGTGCGGCAATCGCCGTCGCGAGCCCCGATGGGCCCGCGCCGACGATGAGGAGATCCAGAACGGCCATCCAACGATGATACCGTGAGGGCGCCGCCGCGCTGGCGGAGGGGAGAGCAATCGATGCGTCGTTTCGCGGGTTTCATCATTCTGCTCATCGCACTGGGCACCTGGCACGAAGCACCGCGCGCAGCACCCGGCACCCGGCACGAAGCACGGACATCGCGCCGCCCCATCAGCGAGCTCGATCTGCTCCAATTCGTCTGGCTGGCGGACCTGCAGATGTCACCGGACGGGCAGCAGATTGCGATGGCGCGCGTCACCGTGGACCGCGAACGCGACGGCTACACCTCGCAGATCTGGGTCGTGCCGTCCAACGGATCGTCGCCGCCGCGGCCGCTCACCTCCGGCAAGCGAGACACGATGCCGCGCTGGTCCGCCGACGGGGCGCGCCTGGCGTTCCTCCGAGCCATCGACAAGGACGGACAGACCGACCCGCCCCAGGTCTACATGCTCGATTTGGCCGGCGGCGAGGCACGCCCGCTCACGAGACAAAGCGAGGGCGTCAGCACATTCACCTGGAGCCCCGACGCGAAATGGCTCGCGGTGACGAGCGCCGTGGTGCCGACCATGCCGGTGGAACCAGGGCGGCCGAAAGCCAGCGACGTCCGTGTCATCACCCGCGCCACGTTCCGCGCCGATGGCGCGGGCTATCGCAACGGCGCCAGGCGCAGCCGCGTGTTCCTGGTCCCGGTCTCCGACGGCGCCACGCCACAGGCGGGCCGGCCGCTCGCCGGAGTCCGCATCGCCGAGGCCGATCCGGCCTTCGCGCCCGACGGAGCGACGCTGTATTTCACGGCCCGCGACGTGGAGGAAACGGACTTCTCCCCACCGAAAACGCTGGTGTTCGCCGCTCTGGTTTCGGGAGGCGAACCGCGGCAAATCGCGCGCATCGACGGGTCGGTCGACGACCTCGTGCCCTCGCCGGATGGCCGCACGCTGGCATTTCAGGGTGGCGCGAACGACACGCCCGTCCGCTCGTACACACAGCCGGACCTGTTCGTCCTCTCGACGGCGGATGGGACCGTCCGCAACCTCACCACGGCCTACGACTTCGACATCGGCGCCGGATTGACTGGCGACCAGCGTGCGCCGCACGCCGCCGACGGCGCGCGGCCAATGTGGACACCCGATGGGTCGTCGCTGCTCGCTGTCGCCGCCGCTCAAGGGCGCGCCAACATCATCCGCGTGCGCGTCGCGGACGCGTCGATTGCGCCGGTGACGAGCGGGGATCACGAGGTGCAGTCGTTCAGCGCCAGCCGGGATGGATCGACCCTCGCGTCGCTGGCCGCCACGCCGACGAACATCGGCGACGTGTTCGTCGGGACACCGGGTGTCGGCGGCTCGAGCGTGGAACTCAAGCGAATCACCAGCGTCAACCAGGCGCTGTTCGATCAGCTCGAGGTGCCCGCGCCCGAGCAGTTCTGGTTCACGTCGTTCGACGGACGCAAGGTGCAGGGCTGGTTCGTCACTCCACCGGGGTTCGATCGGACGAAGAAGTATCCGCTGATCCTGCAGATCCACGGCGGGCCACACTCGGCCTACGGCTACACGTTCACGCACGAGTTCCTCGCCCAGGCGGCTCGCGGCTACGTCGTCGCGTACGTGAACCCGCGGGGAAGCACGAGCTACGGCGCGGACTTCGGCAACGTCATCCAGTACCACTACCCCGGCGACGACTACACGGATCTGATGCGTGCGGTGGATGACCTGCTGTCGCGCGGGTTCGTCGATCGCGATCGCCTCGGCGTCACCGGCGGCAGCGGCGGCGGGCTCCTGACCAACTGGATCATCGGCCACACCGACCGGTTCCACGCGGCGGTGTCGCAGCGCTCGATTGCCGACTGGGAAGCGTGGTGGTACGCGGCCGACTTCACGCTGTTCCAGCCAAGCTGGTTCCGCAAGACGCCCTGGCAGGACCGCGCCGACTACGCGGCGCGGTCTCCGATTACATACGCAGACGACATTCACACGCCGCTGATGCTCGTTGACGGCGACGCGGACTACCGCACGCCGCCGACCGCGGGCGGTGAGGCGATGTTCCGCGCGCTCAAGCTGCGCCACGTGCCGGTCGTCATGGTACGGGTGCCGAACGAAGGCCACGAGCTGTCGCGATCGGGCCAGCCGTGGCACCGGATCGACCGGCTGCGGCACATCGCGAACTGGTTCGACAAATGGCTGCAGGGTAAGTCGATGCCCGAGTATGATGCGCCGTGATGTGGCACGCTGCGTGCTTTGACGTATGGCGCAGACCCCTACAGGGGGCCGAGGACGGGGTTCCGGCGGGAATTAATTCCCGCCAGCAGGGAAACCTCCTCACCACGGCGAGCGCGATGCAACCACGGCGCGACCAACGATCGACGCAATGGATGGCCAGCCTGCTGGCCCTCGCGCTCGCCGTATCCACTTTCACAGTCCCGGCCTCAGCAGTAGCGCCAGCCATTTCGCCATGCTGCCTGCGAATGGCCGGCCACTGTCCGGTCGTAGTGCTCCAGTGCTGCGTGCCGGACGTGCCTGATCGCCCGCTTCCGACGCCGCCTCCGACCGGCCAGACGGCGCCTACGCCAGGTCTCACGCCGCTTATTCCGGCCTCCTCCGTCATCCCGGCACTGGTCGTGCCGGCCGAGCCACCGATCCACGCTCTCAGGCAACTGGTCGATCCGCCTCGCCTCTATCTGCTCCACGCCACATTGCTCGTCTAGTCGGACGCTGCGACGGCCGACCTGAAGTTCGGCCCTACGACTGCAGCGCCGCCTCGTCGCGGTTGAACGTCAAGGCGCCTCGGCGGGCACGCGCGCATTTGTAGGGCGCAACTTCAGCTGCGCGGTCGTCGCGCGTCGCTCGGTATTCACTTCACCACTCGTTGCTCGCTTGCTCGTCGCTGGAGACACCATGCGCGTTGCCGCACTCCTCTCGGTCGTTGTTCTCTGGTCGGGGTCCACTGTCCTCGCGCAGGGTCCCGTCTCGCCGGTCGAGCCACCGCCGCTGCACCTGACCGATGCCGTCGCGTGGGCGCGCCAGCATCATCCCGCCCTTGCCTCGGGGGCCGCGCGGATCGCCGCCGCGCACCAGGCGCCCGAGATGGCCCGCAGCCTGATGCCGCCGATGGTCGACGCCACGATTTGGCAGTGGCCCGTGACGTCGATAAATCCGGCCGACGCGAACATGTACATGTTCATGATCGAGCAGGAGCTGCCGGGCCGTGGCAAGCGGCAGCTCCGGGCCGCAGCCGCCGAGCGCGAAGTGGGCCGGATCACCGCCGAATCCGTCGTACGCGAGCAGGTGGTGGCGTCTGGCGTCCGTCAGGCCTATGCCGCGCTTCGCGCCACGCTGCTCGAGATCGGCGCCACCCACGAGGCCGCTCAGGCGGCGCGGGATCTCGTCCAGGCCACGGAAGCCTCGTACGCATCCGGCAGCGGGATGCAATCGTCCGTCGTCCGCGCCGCACTGGCCGAGACGGAGCTGACCGAGCGGCTCGCGATGCTCGAGGCCGACGCCGACATGCGCCGCCTCGCGCTGAACGGCGCCATGGGCCGCGACCTGGCCACGCCAATCGGCGAGCTCGACGACGACCTTCCCGTTCCGATCGTGCCGAGCCTCGCGGCGTTGCTCGAAGAGGCGGCAGCCGTCCATCCGGAACTCGGCGCGGCCCGAGCCGAGATTGCCACGTCCGACGCGGCGCTCGAGGCCGCACGCGCCGAAGGCAGGCCCGATTGGGTCATCCAGGGCGGCTACATGCTCATGCCCGGAGAGGCCGGCGCCTGGACGGCGCGCGTCGGGCTGACGTGGCCGACTGCACCCTGGGCGAAGAAGCGCCTGTCGGCGGCGACCCGCGAGGCCGAGGCGCGTGTTCTCGCTGCACAAGCCGACCTCGAAGCCAATCGATTGCAGATCGCGAGGATGGTGGGCGAATCGCGTGCCTCGCTGGTCGGGACGTTGGCTCGCCTCGCAGTCCTGCGCGACACCATGCGCCCGCAGTCGGCTCACCTCGTGGAAGCGACACGCCTTGCGTTTGCCGCCGGAAAGGTCCCCCTCTCCGAGGTGGTGGACGTCCAGAAGATGCGGCTGCAGACCGAAGTGGACATCGCGCGAGCCACTGGTGATGCAGACATTGCGTGGGCCGCGCTCGAATCGGCCGTGGGTCGCGACCTCAGGCCATCCAAGGAGTAACCACCATGCGCCTCCGATTGTCCTCATGGCCCGTTCGGCTGGCTCTGTTGCTGGCTGTAGTCGCGGGCGTCGTGCTCGCGATGTCGCCCGCCGTAATGGTCGCCGTGCGTCAGGCCGCGCGAGCCACGCCACGGGCCGACTGGACCTGTCCCATGCATCCCGACGTGCATCAGTCGCATCCCGGCCGTTGTCCGATATGCGGCATGACGCTCGAACAGAAGACGCCGGCGGCCGAATCGGAAGCTCACGGCGAGGCGCACGAGAGCCGCGCGGAGACGGCCAACCCGCCGCGACCTGGCGTGATCGCCCCGTCTACCGCCGAGGTGACCGATCCACGGGCGCCGATCGAGATCGACACGCGGCGACAGCAACTGCTCGGCGTTCGGCTGGCGACCGCGGAGCAGGCGACCCTGAGTCGCTCCATCCGGGCGCCGGCAGTCGTCCGATTCGACGAGTCGCGCTGGACCAACGTCACGCTCCGGCTCGAGGGTTACATCCGCGACCTGTACGTCGATCGCACCGGGCAAACGGTGCGTCGAGGTCAGCCGCTGTTCAGCATCTACAGTCCGGACCTGGCTGCCGCGATGGCCGAGTATCGCCTCGCCGTGCAGTCGCGAGCCTCGCTCGATGCCTCGCGGTCCGAGACAGCCAGAGAGCAAGCGCAGCGACTGGTCGAGGCCGCGCGGCTGCGGCTGAGCCGCTGGCAGGTCACCGACGATCAGATCGATGCCCCGCCTGCTTCGGGCGAAGCCTTGACGCTGTTCCGCGCACCGGTCTCGGGAATCGTGATGGAGAAGGCGATCGTCCGCGGCATGCGCGCGATGCCGGGCGAGATGCTGTACCGCATCGTCGATCCGTCCGTCCTATGGGTGGAGGCAAGCGTGTACGCGCCCGATCTGGGCGCCGTGCGCGTGGGTCAGCACGGAGCGATCACCTTCGAAGGCGGGCCCAGCGAGGAGGTCGGCGGCCGTGTGAGCTATATCGCCCCCAGTCTCGACGAGCAGTCGCGGACCACGCTCGTACGGCTTGAGGTCGCCAACCCCGGTGGCAGGCTCAAGGCCGGGATGTTCGCGTCGGTCAACTTGAGCGTCCCGCTCGGGCGCGGCATCACGGTGCCAGCCGATGCCGTGCTCGACTCGGGCCGTCGGCAGCTGGTGTTCGTGTCGGAGGGAGATGGCTACTTCGAGCCGCGCGACGTTGTCGTTGGACAGACCGTGGATCAACGCACGCAGATCATGAGCGGTCTCGCCGAAGGCGAACGGGTCGCGGAGAGCGCGACGTTCTTCATCGATTCCGAGAGTCAGCTGCGCGCGGCCACGCAGGGATTCGCAGCGTCCAGGACAACGTCGCCGGTCAGTTCCAAGGCTGCACAGCCATCCATCGAGGTGGCGACCGATCCGGATCCGTTGAAGGCTGGTATCTCGACACTGACGGTAACCGTCCGGCAACCGGGCGGACAACCCGTGGCGGGCGCGGCGGTGACCGTCGTCTTCGCGATGCCGGCGATGCCATCGATGAACATGCCCGCGATGCGATCGGAGGCCTCGCTCAGGGCCGAAGGCGATGGCAGGTATCGCGGTCCGATCGACGTGCTCTCGCCGGGGCGCTGGGACGTCGCGGTCACTGTGACGCAAGGCGGAGAGCGGCTCGGATCGCGGCAGCTCACGCTCATCGCGAGGTAGGGGGACACCATGGTGGAACGCCTGATCGAGTGGTGCGCGCGGAACCGCGCACTCGTCCTCCTCGGAGCGCTCGCCTTGTCGGGCTGGGGCGCGTGGACCATGCTCCACACGCCGCTCGACGCGGTACCCGACATCTCCGACGTGCAGGTCATCGTGGGAACGGATTGGATGGGACGCAGTCCCGATCTTGTCGAAGACCAGGTGACGTATCCGATCGTCACCGCGCTGCTCTCGACGCCGCGCGTGAAGGCCGTGCGCGGCTTCACCGACTTCGGCGTGTCCTACGTGTACGTGATCTTCGACGACGGCACGGACATTTACTGGGCGCGCAGCCGCGTTGTGGAGTACCTGCAGGGCATCCGCGGACAGCTACCGCCGGGCGTCAATCCGACCATCGGGCCGGATGCGACCGGCGTGGGCTGGGTCTACCAGTACGCGCTGGTGGACGACACGGGCCGTCATACGCTCGCCGATCTGCGCAGTTTCCAGGACTGGTACCTGCGCTACTGGCTGGCGAGCGTGCCTGGCGTGGCCGAAGTGGCCAGCATCGGCGGGTTCGTGAAGCAGTACCAGGTCACGCTCGATCCGGCCCGGCTCGCGGCGTTTCGCCTTGGAGCGAAGGACGTTGTGATGGCCATCCAGGCGAGCAACAACGACGTCGAAGGCCGTCTGCTGGAATTCGCAGGGCGTGAGTTCATGGTGCGCGGCCGCGGGTACCTCAAGTCGGTCGCCGACATCGAGCAGGTGGCCGTGAGACGGACGATCGCCGGCGGCATTCCGGTGCGCGTTGGCGACGTTGCGAGGGTCGCGATTGGTCCGGACCTCCGGCGTGGCGTCGCCGAGCTCAATGGCGACGGCGAAGTGGTGGGCGGCATTGTCGTCATGCGCTTCGGAGAAAACGCCCTCGGTGTCATCGACCGGGTGAAGGCCCGCATGGCGGATGTGCAAGGCGCGCTGCCTGTTGGCGTGCGGATTGTGACCACGTACGACCGCTCGGGGCTCATCCGCGACTCCATTCGGACCCTGCGTCGCACCCTCATCGAGGAAGCCATCGTCGTGTCGCTTGTGGCCCTGGCCTTCCTCTTCCACTTCCGCTCGGCGCTGATTCCAATCATCACGCTGCCGATCGCCGTCCTGGCCTCGTTCGTGCCGATGTATTACCTCGGCGTCTCCTCGAACATCATGTCGCTCGGGGGCCTGGCGCTGGCGATCGGCGAGCTGGTGGATGCTTCGATCGTGATGGTGGAGAACGCCTATCGCCACATCACGGAGACGCCGGACGGGCGTCCGGCAACCGTGCCGCTCGCGGACCAGCCCGCGGCCGTCATCCGATCCGCGCGCCAGGTCGGCCGCGCGATCTTCTTCTCGCTGGCGATCGTCGTCCTGTCCTTCCTGCCGGTGTTCCTGCTCGAAGCGCAGGAAGGCCGCATGTTCAGGCCGCTGGCGTTCACCAAGACGTTCGCGATGGCCTCGGCCACTTTGCTGTCGGTCACCCTGGTGCCCGTGCTGATGACGCTGATTCTCAGAGGACGCAAGCTGAGGCCCGAAGCCGCCAATCCGTTCTCGCGGGTGAGTGTCGCGATCTATCGCGCGTGCCTCCGGGCTGCGCTCAGGTTCCGCTGGGCGACGCTGCTGATCAACTTTGCGGCCGTGCCCGCTGTGGTGCCGTTGCTGTTCGTGATAGGCACCGAGTTCATGCCGCCCCTGTACGAGGGATCACTGCTCTACATGCCGACGTCGCCACCCGGGATGTCGGTGACCGAGGCGACGCGGCTGCTGCAAGTCCAGGACCGCGTGCTCCGCCGTTTCCCCGAAGTGGAGCGCGTGTTCGGGACGGCCGGGCGCGCGACGACGGCGACGGACAACTCGCCGATGGGCATGGTGAACACCACGCTGATGCTGAAGCCGCGCGATCAATGGCGAAAGGGCATGACCATCGAGAAGCTCCAGGCCGAGATGGACGACGCGCTGCAGGTACCGGGCTTCCCAAACACCTGGACGCAACCGATCCGCAACCGGCTGGACATGCTCTTCACGGGCGTGAAGACTCCCGTCGGCATCAAAGTGCTCGGCCCGGATCTGGCGGTGATCCAGCGCATCGGCCTGGACATCGAGTCGGTCCTGGCGGCCATGCCCGGCACTCGGAGCGTCTACGCCGAACGGGTGACGCAGGGATACTTCACGGACATCGATATCGATCGCGTCGCCATCGCCCGACACGGCGTGACAGTGGAGGACGTCCAGGCCGTCATCGAGACGGCTCTCGGCGGAGCGACCGTCACGCGCACGCTGGAAGGCCGGGAACGTTACCCCGTCAACGTACGCTACGCACGCGATTTCCGCGAAACGCTGCCCGCCGTGCGGTCGGTGCTCGTTCCCACGCCGGATGGTGACGTACCCCTGTCCCAGCTGGCGCGCATCGAAATCCATCAAGGGCCCGCGATGATTCGGGATGAGAACGGCATGCTGGCCGGCTATGTCTACGTGGACACCCAGGCCCGCGATCTAGGCGGCTACGTGGCCGCGGCGCAGGCCGCCATCCGGGATCGTGTCACGCTGCCCCAGGGCTATCGTCTCGACTGGACCGGCCAGTACGAGTTCCAGGTGCGCGCGCGTGAGCGCCTCAAGCTCCTGCTGCCTGTCGTCTTCGGGCTGATCCTGCTACTGCTCTACGTCACCTTCCACTCGTTGTCCGAGGCCGTGATCGTCATGCTGTCGGTGGTCTACGCGATGACCGGAGGCGTCGTCGCGCAGTGGCTGCTCGGCTACAACTTCTCCGTCGCCGTCTGGGTCGGCTACATCGCGCTCTACGGTATCGCGGTCCAGACCGGCGTCGTCATGGTGGTATACCTCCACGAGGCGCTGGACCGGCGTCTGGCGCTCGGTCCCGTGACGCCTCAGGATGTGTGGGACGCGACCATCGCCGGCTCGGTGCTGCGGCTGCGACCGAAGCTGATGACCGTCGCGGCGACGACCTTGTCACTCCTGCCAATCATGTGGAGCTCGAGCGTGGGTTCCGACGTGATGAAGCCGATTGCCGCGCCCATCATCGGCGGCATGGTGACGTCGACGATCCACGTGCTCGTCGTCACACCCGTCATCTTCTACATCATGAAACTCGGCGCATTGCGGCGTGGGACGCTGCGCGCGTCACGGATGTCGTCGCTCGAGGCCTGAAGAACGTGACCGCGTCAGCTGGAATTGACGTGAGAATTCGGGGAACCGTGCGGAAAAGCCCGCTGCGGCGCCCAGTCGACGGCAATGTCTTCCGTCATCTGCGGCTATTCGCGCACGGTTCTTTTGGCATTCGGAATGCATCGATGCCAGATATCGTGAACGCCCGACCCACTCTGCTGTCGCTCCTCCTCGTGGCCGTCGTGTTGACGCCAGTGACAGCTGTCGGCGGGATGGCGTCACATCGACCGTGCTTAGCTGCAAGCGACCTCACCTGTCAGCAGGCGCCGTGCGTCCTCAAGTGTTCCTGCTGCAAGGCCAGTGAACCTGGCGATCAGCCAGGCATCGCGCAGGCCCGTGTCGACGTCAGCGTCGATCAGCTGATGCTTGCCGCAGCGGTTCCCGGCCGTTGCGACACACGCTGGCCTACAAAGCATCTCGCACGCTTCGACGCCTCTCCTCTGCACGGATCATCCGTCGCCCTCTTCGTCTTGCTCGCCGACCTGCGTCTGTAATCCCCGCAGAGAAGCGCCCGTTTAGACGGGCGTTGACGACCAGAGATCTGAGTTCAGATGAACGGTTGGGTGGCGGAGTGTGGAGACACTCCAGCCGAGGAGACGCATCATGGCTAAGAAGATTGTCCTGTCGTTGGGGCTGGTGGCGTTGGCCTTCGCAGTGGCCTTTCCAGCCACGGCCTCCGTGAGTCGAACGATCACCGGCCGGATCACGGCGTTCACGGCGACTTCGCTGTCTGTTCAGGACCGCGAGATCCTGACGGTCGCACTGAACGATCGAACGGTCTACACGAAGCTCCTCACGCAGAAGCCATGGGAAGAGGACACCCGTCTCGGGGCGCGGGCGCTGGCGGTCGGCCGCTATGTGGCGGTCCATGTCAGTGGCGAGGGGCCCCTGGTGGCCGACTGGGTGCAAGTCGCGACGGATATGCCGCCGGTCACAGTCACGACATCGCTCGGAGTCTCACAACCCACGGC
>Ga0310810_10006694_pt1 | contig 13052 bp, 11 predicted proteins | sample NCmetagenome_FD_207641 | JGI IMG/M metagenome (GOLD analysis project Ga0310810, IMG submission 207641) | Soil microbial communities from experimental microcosm in Duke University, North Carolina, United States - NC | ecosystem: Engineered > Artificial ecosystem > Soil microcosm > Unclassified ... | reverse complement strand
TCTTCGTGGTCCTCGAAGTACCGGACCACGTGCCCGCACGAGGGGCAGAACGCGACCCAGTCGCCAAGCGTCCTGCGCCGCTCCTCCTGGATCCAGTTCCGCCGCGGTGCCATCGCGTCAACGGTACAAGTCGCCCTCCTACCGAGCGGCTAGAGTCACATCGACGTCGCCCAGGAAGGGGAGCGAAGCCCACATGGCAGTTCGCGAGGCCGAGCCGGTCGAGACGCTGCAACAGGTGAAGGAGGCGGGACTCGATCGCGAGGATCTGCTCGAGATCTACCGCAACATGCTGATCACCCGCGGGATCGAGGAGCGGGGTCACATCCTGTACAAGCAGGGGAAGATTCCCGGGTCGTTCTACACGGGGCGGGGAAACGAGGGGTCGGCGGTGGCAGTGGCAACCGCGATGGGGCCGAACGACGTCGGCACGCCGCTCCAGCGCGACATGGGCGTCCACGTGACGCGCGGCATCGAGCCCTGGCGCATCTTCGCCCAGTACATGGCCCGCGAGGACGGTCCGACGCGCGGGCGGGACGGGAACGTCCACATGGGCGATGCGCGCCTCGGGCTCCACACGATGGTCAGCCACCTGCCGGCGATGCTTCCCGTCGCGGTCGGAATGGCGCTCGCGTTCAAGATCCGCGACGAGCGCCGGGTCGCAGTCGCCTGGTGCGGCGAGGGCGCATCCTCCCGAGGCGACGCGCACGAGGGCATGAACCTCGCCGGCGTCCGGCGGCTGCCGGTCGTCTTCGTGATCGACAACAACCAGTGGGCGTACTCGACGCCGTCGCACCTCGAGTATGCGGTCGAGCATCTCGCCGACCGCGCCGCGGCCTACGGCTTCGACGGAGTCGTCGTCGACGGCACCGACGTCCTCGCTGTGTACCGCGAGGCAAAGCGCGCGATCGAGAAGGCTCGCGAGGGCGGCGGGCCGACGCTGATCGAGTCCGTCACGCTCCGCATGGAAGGCCACGCAGTCCACGACGATGCGTTCTACGTCCCGAAGGAGCTGTTCGAGGAGTGGGCGCGGCGCGACCCGATCGAGCGCTACCGCAGCTGGCTCCGCGACACGGCCTCCATGGGAGACGAGGAGGAAGAGGAGATCACCGCGGGCGTCAAGCGGCTCCTCCACGAGGCACTGCAGCGCGCCGAGGAATCGCCGATCCCCGATCCTTCGACCGTCATGGACGGAGTCTTCGCGACGCTCGACGAGCTCGACACCCCTCACCACCGCTGATGGCAATGGCCGAGAAGACGTACCTCCAGGCGATCTCCGACGGGCTGCGGCAGGAGATGCAGCGCGACGAGCGGGTCTTCGTCCTCGGCGAGGACGTCGGCGTCTACGGGGGCGCGTTCAAGGTGACCCAGGGGTTCCAGGAGGAGTTCGGCGCCCACCGCGTGCTCGACATGCCGCTCTCGGAGACGGCGATCGTCGGCGGCTCGACCGGGGCGGCCTTGATGGGCATGCGCCCGGTGGCCGAGATGCAGTTCTCCGATTTCGTCTCCTGCGCGTGGGACCACCTCGTCACGGTCGCCGCGAAGCAGCGCTACCGCACGGGCACGCCGATCCCGATCGTGCTGCGGCTGCCGTCGGGGGGCGGCTTCTCGGGCGGCCCGTTCCACTCGCAGAACCCGGAGTCGAGCTTCGCGCACATCCCCGGACTGAAGGTCGTGTGCCCGGCGACGCCGGCAGATGCCAAGGGGCTCCTCGCGACGTCGATCGAGGACCCGAACCCGGTCCTCTACTTCGAGCACAAGCACCTCTACCGCCGGATCAAGGGCGAGGTGCCGGACGATCGCTACACGACCCCGTTCGGCCAGGCGCGCGTGCATCGCGAGGGCGAGGACATCACCGTGATCACGTGGGGCGCGATGGTCTACACCGCCGACGAGGCCGCGACACGGGTCGCGGACGAAGGCATCTCGGTCGAGGTGCTCGACCTCCGGACGCTGATCCCGTGGGACCGGGAAGCGGTGCTCGAGAGCGTCGCACGATGCTCGAAGGCACTCGTGCTCCACGAGGACACGAAGACCGGCGGCTTCGGCGCCGAGATCGCAGCGACGATCGTCGAGCACGCCTTCGAGCAACTCGACGCACCAGTGCGCCGCGTCGCCGCGCCCGACGCGCCCGTCCCGTTCGCACCGTCGCTCGAGAAAGCATACATCCCGCAGGTCGACGACGTCGCGGCTGCGCTGCGCGAGCTGGCCGCATACTGAGGACGAGGGTCCCGACGAGGAGGACGAGTTGAGCACCGGAACCCAGGTCGAGGTCGTGATGCCCCAGATGGGCGTCTCCGTCTCCGAGGGAACGATCACGCGCTGGCTGAAGCAGCCCGGCGACACCATCGCGCTCGACGAGCCGCTGCTCGAGATCTCGACCGACAAGGTCGACACCGAGGTGCCGAGCCCCGGCGAAGGCGTCGTCGCGGAGATCCGTGTCCAGGAGGGCGAGACGGTCGAGGTCGGGACCGTCCTCGCGGTGATCGCGCCCGCTGGCTCCGCCCCCTCGCCGGCCCCCGCCGAGACTCCCGAGCCCGAGGCCACCGCGGTCGAGCAGACGCCCGAACAGCCCGCGACCGAGCCGGTGGTCGCGACTCCGAGCGAGCCCGTTGCGCCGCCCGCGCCCGAGCCACCGGCACCGGTAGCGCCCGCCGCCGAGCCGGCCGCGGTCCCACAGGCGCCGGAACCGGCCCCGCAGCCGACGGGCGCCGGGAACGGCAGGACGTTCATCTCGCCGGTCGTCGCGCGCATCGCCGCGGAGCACGGCGTCGATCCTGGCGCGATTCCCGGAACCGGGCAGGGCGGCCGGGTGACGAAGAAGGACATTCTCGCCTTCATCGAGTCCGGCGCCGCGGCCGCTCCAGTTGCGCCCGCCACGGCAGCGCCCGCCGAGGCCGAGGCCGCGACCCCGGCGCCGCCGATGCCGCCCGAGCCCGTGCCCGCACCTGTCGAGGCAAGCGCACCGCCAGTCGCTCCCACGCCTCCGAGCCCCGCTCCACCACAGGCCCCCGCACCGCCGGTCGCCCCGCCGCCGCCGGCGCCTGTCGTCCAGCCGGCCACACCGGTGATGGCCGCAGGCACCGAGCACGAGGAGCCGATGAACGCGATGCGGCGCGGGATCGCCGAGCATATGCGCCGCTCGCTCGACACGTCGGCGCACGTGACCAGCGCGATCGAGGTCGACATGTCGCGTGTCGTCGCCGCGCGTGAGAGGCTCAAGCAGGAGCTCCAGCGCGCCTACGGCGTCAACCCGACGTATCTCGCCTTCGTCACGAAGGCGGCCGTCGAGACGCTGAGGGACTGGCCGTGGGTCAACGGCGAGCTCCGCGGCGAGAAGATCGTCACGCGCTCGTTCGTCAACGTCGGGATCGCGGTCTCCCTCGAGGAGGGAAAGGGGCTCATCGTCCCGGTGATCCGGAACGCGCAGGACCTGAACCTGCTCGGGATCGCCCGTGCGATCGCGGACGTGGCCGAGCGGGCGCGGACGAAGAAGCTCATGCCCGACGACGTCCAGGGCGGCACGTTCACGATCACGAACCCGGGAGGCTACGGCACGTTCCACGGGACCCCGGTGATCAGTCAGCCGCAGGCCGCGATTCTCGGTACGTACGCGCTCGTCAAGCGACCGTGGGTCGTGCAGGACGCCCTCGGCGAGGACGTGATCGCGATCCGCCCGATGATGAACATCACGCTCACGTACGACCACAGGCTCGTCGACGGCGCGTACAGCGGCGGCTTCCTCCGCGACCTCCGGGCGCGGCTGGAAGGCTGGGACGACGGCAGCGCCTGACGGCGCGATGGCGCAGCGAATCGTCCCGATGATCGCCTACGCCGATGCGGCGGCGGCGATCGACTGGCTGACGCAGGCGTTCGGCTTCCGCGAGCGGGAGGGGCAGCGGTTCACCGACGAGCACGGGACGGTGACGCACGCCCAGCTCGAGCGGGACGGCGCGATCGTCATGCTCGCGACGCCGAACGCCGAGTACGAAGGCCCTCGACGCCACCGTGAGACCTGCGAGGCGGCGCGGCGGTGGCAGGACAACCCGTGGGTGATCGACGGCCTGTTCGTCGAGGTCGACGACATCGACGCGCACCACGCTCGCGCGGTCGCAGCGGGCGCGATCGTGATCCGGGCGCTCGAAGACGTCGAGGGCGTGGGGCTTCGCCTCTACACGGCCGAGGACCTCGAGGGTCACCGGTGGATGTTCGGCCAGCCGCTCGCCCCGGCCACCGCGTGACCGCGGCTACGCTCGTCCCGTGACCGGCGCCTACCTCCTCGACCTCCCCGGGCGCACTCCGTACGGCGAGGCGCTCGCGCTGCAGCGGTCGCTCGCGGGAGCGGTCTCCCAGCGGGCGATCCCGGACACCGTGATCCTCCTGGAGCACGAGCCGGTCGTGACCCTCGGCCGGCGAACCGACGAGGCGAGCGAGCTCCACCTGCCGGACGGGATCGACGTGGAGGTCGTCGAGACAGATCGTGGCGGCAAGTCGACGTACCACGGCCCCGGACAGCTCGTCTGCTACCCGATCCTCGACCTGAACCGCCACGGGCGCGACCTGAAGAAGTACGTCCGCGACCTCGAGGAGGCGATCATCCGCACCCTCGGCACGTTCTCGTTGGCAGGCACACGCTACGAAGGACTCACCGGCGTCTGGATGCCGCCGACGGGCACTGCAGGGCCCCGCAAGATCGCCTCGATCGGGGTGCGCGCTTCCCGCTGGGTGACGACGCACGGCTACGCCCTCAACGTCGACCTCGACCCGGCGCCGTTCACGGAGTGGATCACGGCCTGTGGGCTCGAGGACGCACAGTTCACGTCGATGCAGGCCGAGCTCGGCACGCCGGTCACCGTCGCCGACGTGCGACCCGGGGCGGCCCAGGGGGTCGCCGAGGTGTTCGGGCTCGAGTTCGAGGAGCTGCCGGCGGAGGACGGAGCCGGCCTCTGGCCGCAGCCCGTCCACGACCGCCTCTCAGTGCGTTGAGGCACGCAGGTCCGGGCGCGCCCGTCCATAAGATGAACGAGATGCAGACGTCGCTTCCCGTCGCCGAGCGTCCGCGCCGCCCCGAGTGGATGAAGGTGCGCGCTCCGAGCCAAGACGGGCGCTACTACGACGTGCGCAAGCTCCTGCACGGCGCGAGCCTCGTGACCGTCTGCGAGGAGGCGCGGTGCCCCAACATCGGCGAGTGCTGGGGTCGCGGCACCGCGACGTTCCAGATCCTCGGCGACACGTGCACGCGCGCCTGCCGGTACTGCTACGTCAACTCGGGACGACCGGAGCATGCGCCCGATCCGCTCGAGCCGCTCCGGCTGGCGCAGGTTGCTTCGACGATGGCCCTCGAGCACGTGGTCGTCACGTCCGTCGACCGCGACGACCTGCCCGACCGCGGGGCCAACCACTTCGCGGCGACGATCCGGGCGCTCAAGGCAAAGCTTCCCGAGTCCTCGATCGAGGTGCTGACGCCCGATTTCCTCGGCGTCGAGGAGGAGGCTCTGGCGACCGTCCTCGGCGCGCGGCCGGAGGTGTTCAACCACAACATCGAGACCGTGCGGCGCCTCCATCGGCGGATGCGCGGCGCGAAGGCGAGCTACGACACGGCGCTCTGGCTCCTCCGGCGTGCAAAGGAGGTCGCCGACTACCCCGTCCTGACGAAGTCGGGGATCATCGTCGGTCTCGGCGAGACGAACGACGAGGTCGTCGACACGATGCGCGACCTCCGCGCGAACGGCGTCGACGTCGTCACGATCGGCCAGTACCTGCAGCCGTCCTCGAAACACGCGACGATCGACCGTTGGGTGCATCCCGACGAGTTCCGCTGGCTGCGCGAGCAGGGTGAGGTCCTCGGCTTCGGCTCGGTGTTCGCCGGGCCGCTCGTCCGCTCGAGCTACCGCGCCGACGAGCAGAAGCACGCGGCCGACACGGGCCGCGGCGCTGTCGCGTACTGAGCCTGGCGCGCTAGCCTCTTTGCATGAGAGGGATCTCGACCGCCGTTGCGGTCGCAGTCCTCGCGCTCGTCGCTGTCTCGCCGGGCGCGGCATCCACCGGCCCCGCGCTGAGAGTCGAGGGTATGCAGTCGCTCGTCGTCCGCGGCGTCGGGTTTCACCCCGGAGAGCGGATCGCGCTGACGGCGATGGCCTTGCGGGGATCAAGGCAGATGGTCGTGCGGGCAACGCGCGCCGGGCGGTTCGCCGCGAGCTTCCGGCTGCCGACGCAGTCTTGTGGGAGCCCGTTCGCGTTTCGCGCCGTGGGAACGCTCGGGAGCCGGGTGACGCTCCGCTTGCCGAGTCGGCCCTGCGTGCCTCCTCCAATCCGCTGAGACACGGAGGAACGGCGACGGGCGGGGGTCTCCCCGCCCGTCGCGCGATGCTGGGGTGACGTCTGCCGACTACTTCGGCGGCGTCACCTCGACCTGCATGAAGCCGCCCGGTGTCAGGCTCTTGATGCGGATCGACGTCCCGGTGTGCGGGTTGTTCACGCTGACCCACGCGGCCCGGCCACACGCAGCCGGCCTCGGGTTCACACCGCACTTCGCGTCGCCCGGGTCGGATGCGACGTAGTACGTGTTCATGTCGTCGAAGACCGGCACGCCCGGCTGCGACGGCACGTTGACCGCAACGCCCGCCCTGTACAGCGTGAACGGGTCGGTCGGTGCGAGCGTGAACGTCGAGTCGAACGACTGGATCCGCGGGCGCATGACCGAGCCGTCGGCCCAGTGCAGCATCTGCGGATGGGCGTCGATCGGCAGGATCAGGCCGCTGCCCGGATGGTCGCCGACGTTGTTGTCCGACTGCGACGTGTCGTAGTACCAGACCAGCAGGCCGTCCTGGTACGGGAACCGCTCGGCCCAGTTCGGGCCGACGGAGCCACCGAAGTTGTACGGCCCGGTCTGGAGACCGGCGTCGTAGCCGAGGTACTGCCGGTTCTCCGCGAAGTAGGCGTTGAAGTACGACTGCTCCTCGGTCCCGGTCGTCACCCGGAAGCCGCCGGTGGCCGGCTTGTACGTCCAGCCGCCGTCCGCCTCGGCGCCGTCCACTGCACCGCCGGCGATCGAGATCTCGTCGATGGACAGGCCTGGATAGGTCGCAGCGCCGTCGGTCCAGTAGCGGAAGCCGACGAGAACGTTGCCCGTGTAGGCCGACAGGTCGGCGTCGAGCGCGATCCACCCGCCCGAGTTACCGGTGATCCCGTTGCCGAAGTTCTGGCCGTTCGGGTTGGTGTTCGTCGAGCGATTTGTCGGCACGCCGGTCCACGTCGTGCCGCCGTTGGTCGAGACGACGACGTAGGCGTAGTCCCAGTCCGGCTCGATGTTGTACCGAACCTGCGCCGTCAAGTGAGACCCGGCGGCGAGATTGACCGACTTGTAGATCATGTTGTCGAGGTTGTCACCCGACCCCGAGAAGTAGAACTTCGACCCCGCGTACGGGGATCCGAGGTTCACGGTCACGTGCTTGTCCGGAAGGACGACGACCGCGGCCTGCGCCTGCTTCGTGTTGGCCTCCGCCGGACCGAGCTTGATCTCCTTCTTCTTCTGGCCCGGGCCGACGATCTCGTAGTTGAGCCAGCCGAGGAACGCCTTGTCCCACGCGCTCGCGTGGAACGGCCTGTCGCCGATGCCCTCGGCCGGGTCGCCGTTGTTGCCGTACGAGCCGCTCGACCAGTTCGTCCAGAAGCCTGTCGAGTTCTCGGCACCGCCCGTGTTCCCGGACGTGTCGTACTCGTCCGGCAGCCCGAGGTCGTGGCCGAACTCGTGCGAGAACACGCCGACGCCGCCGTTCTCCGGCTCGATCGTGTAGTCGCCGATCCAGTAGTTCGAGCTCCCGATCTGGATACCGCCGTACTTGTTGAAGCCCGGCCCGGTCACCCCAATGTTGTTGTAGAAGGCGTACCAGCGGTGAGACCAGATCGCGTCGGTGCCCTGGTCGCCGCCGCCGGTCTCCTCGCCGACGCCGGCATGGATCGACTGGAAGTGGTCGATGTAGCCGTCCGGCTCGTTGAAGTTCCCGTCGCCGTCGTAGTCGTACCGATCCCAGATGTCGAACTTCGCCAGGTCGGCGTTGATCTGAGTTGCGGTCTTGCCGGCCGCGACCTGCGCGTTGTACCAGGCGTTGACGGAGTCGCGGACGAACAGCCACGTGCGTGCGCACACGATGTCACCGCAGTAGTCCGACCCGTAGTTCGCCTCGTTGAACGGCACGTCGACCCAGTCGGTGACCTCGCCGTTGACGGCGTAACGACCGGACGACTGCTCGATGTACCAGTTCCGCATCGAGTTCGCGCCGGGGGCGTCGTCGAACAGCAGGTCGTGGTAGTACGGCTGGGAGAAGTCGCTGGTCCAGATCGTCGTGTTGTCGGTCGTGCGGTCAGGCTCGTCGATCTGGTTGCGCTGCGGGCCCGCAGTGCCGCCGTACGTCGGGTTGATCTGGTTCCCGAACTGGCCGAGGACGGTGAAGATCGAGTCCTCGCCCTCGCGGGTCAGCTGAACGTACTGCCCCTTGGCGACCTTTCCAACCTTGGCGCCCTGGGGGATCTGGCCCTTGGCCTGCATCTCGAACGCCTTCAGCCGAAGCGCTTCCTGCTTGTCTGCAAGCGGGTTCGGCAGGCTGTCCGTCCCGCGTGCGGCGGGCTCGTTTGCCGTGGGCGCCGCGCTGCCGGCCGTGGATGCCCCCACGCCGACGGTCAGGACGACCACAAGCGCTCCCGTCAGGAGCGCGAGGAACGGCTTCCTCATTTCTCTCCCCTTGTGAAGGTTTCCCGTCTGGCCCGACCCCGAGGGTCGCGCCGAGGGCAACCTAACTACGCCTCGGAAAAAGGGCAAGCAGGTACCCCCATTCGAGGATTGCGTGTGAAATGTCAGCCTTCGGCGCCGTCGCTCCGCCGAGCGTGTCGCCTCCCTCCCCCGCCGTCCAGGCTCGACGGCCCGGCCCGTCTCAGGCGTGGGGGCGGGCCATCTTGTGGAAGTCGAGCGCCTCGTCGAGCACACCCTCTTCCACGCCGGCCTCGCGCGCGACCTCGCGCAGCGAACGGCCGGAGGCGACGGCCTCCTTGACGATCTCCGAGGCCTTGTCGTAGCCGATGAACGGGTTGAGCGCGGTTGCGGCGCTCAACGTCCCCTCCGCGTAGGACTCGTTCTGCTCGCGGTTCGGCTCGATCCCCGCGACGCACTTCTCTGCGAACAGCCGCGACGCGCTCGCGAGCAAGCCGATCGACTGGAGCAGGTTTCGCGCGATGAGCGGGACGTAGACGTTCAGCTCGAACTGGCCGTTCATGCCGCCGATGGTGACCGCCGCGTCGTTCCCGATCACCTGAGCAGCGACCTGCGTCACGACCTCGGGGATCACCGGGTTGACCTTGCCCGGCATGATCGACGAGCCCTTCTGGAGCTCCGGCAGGAACAGCTCCGAGAGCCCCGCCCGCGGGCCCGAGCCCATCAGCCGCAGGTCGCTTGCGATCTTCGTCAGCGACACCGCGACGACCTTCAGCGCGCCCGAGAGCTCGACCAGCCCGTCGCGGGCGGCCTGGGACTCGAACGGGTCGGCGGGGGGCGAGATCGGCAGGCCGGTGTCTGCGCGGAGCAGGTCGCGGACCTTCCCGGCGAACTCTGCGTGCGTGTTCAGGCCGGTGCCGGTTGCGGTGCCGCCGAGCGGGATCTGGCCGAGCCGCGGGAGCGCGTCCGAGAGGCGCGCGATGCCTTGCCGGACCTGTGCCGCATAGCCCGAGAACTCCTGGCCGAGCGTCACCGGGACTGCGTCCATCATGTGCGTGCGCCCCGACTTGACGATGTCGGCGAACGCCTCCGTCTTGTCCTCGAGCGCACCCGCGAGCAGCTCGAGCGCGGGCAGCAGCTCGTTGACGGTCCTGTCGAGCGCGGCGAGATGCACCGCCGACGGGAAGACGTCGTTCGACGACTGCCCCATGTTGACGTGGTCGTTCGGGTGGACGTCGTCGCCCGCGAGGCTCGCGATCACCTCGTTCGCGTTCATGTTCGAGCTCGTGCCCGAGCCGGTCTGGAAGACGTCGATCGGGAACTGGTCGTCGAGCTCGCCCGCGGCGATCCGGTCGCCTGCCTCGGCGATGCGCTGGGCGAGGTCCGCATCGAGGAGCCCCAGATCGGCGTTGGCGCGGGCGGCGGCCGCCTTGATCCGGCCGAGCCAATGCGCGACGGCAGGTGGGATCGGCTCGCCGGAGACGGGGAAGTTCGCGACTGCCTTCGTGGTCTCGCCTCCCCACAGCTCCCGGCGCTCCGTGGTGCCGCTCATGAGAGCGAGTGTATCGGCGGTCGCCCCGACTTCTACGGCGTCAGCTCGCGGCGCGGTCGAGGCCGGCCGCGGCGAGCAAGGCATCCCACTCGGCGAGCTTGATCCGGGGTCGATCGCGAGGCTCGCCGGCGGCCTTCTCCACCGTGTCGATCGCCTCCCACCCCTCCTGGGTGACGACCGGGATGCCGCGCTCGGAGAGCAGGTCGTCGAGCGCCCGCGCGCCTGCCCCGTGGTCGAGCGAGCCCATCGCTGCGTCGGCGATCAGCCGCTCGACCGTCTCGGTCGCGTCCTTCTTGTTCGTGCCGATCACGCCGCTCGGGCCGCGTTTGATCCAGCCGGCGCAGTACACGCCGCGGAGCGGCCCGCCGTCGGCGCCGAGCACGCGGCCCCCGTCGTTCGGCACGGTGCACGAGCCTTCGTCGAAGGGCAGCCCTGCGATCGGAATCCCTCGATAGCCGACACTGCGGAAGACAATGCCGCACGGGATGCTCTCGCGATCGTCCGTCGCGATCGCGCGCCCTTCGACGAGCTCGTTGCGCACGACCTCGATCGCCTCGACCCGCTCCTCGCCGAGAATTGCCGTCGGCGAGGTGTGGAAGCGGAGACGGATCGCGCGCGGCTTACCCGCCGGCTCGCGGCTCGCGTACTCGCGGAGGTGGTCGATGTTCCGCTTCACAGTCGCCGGAGCCGCCTCGAGCTCCGCTTCGCTCGCAGGCTCGAGCTCGAGCTCTGCCGGATCGACGAGCACGTCGGCGCCGGCGAGGTCACCGAGCTCGCCGACCTCGACGGGAGTCCACGAGGCCTGCACGGGACCGCGGCGGCCGAGCACGAGGATCTCCTTCACGCCTGCCGCGTTGATCGCGTCGATCGCAACGTCGGTCGTGTCGGTCGGCTGGAGCTCCTGCGGTGTCAACGCCAGCATTCGCGCGACATCGAGCGCGACGTTGCCGTTCCCGATCACGACCGCGCGCTCGTGCGAGAGGTCGAACTCGAGGTCCTGGTAGTCGGGGTGGCCGTTGTACCAGGCGACGAACGACGTCGCGGGCCACGAGCCGGCCAGGTCCTCGCCCGGGATCCCGAGCCGCCGGTCGGACTGCGCCCCGAACGCGTAGACGACCGCGGCGTAGGAGCGCACCAGCTCCTCGTGGCTGACGTCGCGTCCGACCTCGACGTTGCCGAGGAACCGGAACCCCTCCGTTGCGGCGATCTTCTCGAACGCGCGCGAGACGGCCTTGATGTTCGGGTGGTCGGGCGCGACGCCGAGCCGCACCAACCCCCACGGCGTGGGCAGCCGCTCGATCAGGTCGACCTCGAAGCGTGGCTCGGCGCTGGCGAGCAGGGCACCCACGGCGTAGAAGCCAGCCGGGCCGGAGCCGACGACGGCAACACGAAACGGGCGCTCGCTCACGCGAGGATCCTAGGCAGGTACTCGGCGGTGCTAGTGCGAGCAGCCGGAGCCGCAGCCGCCCATCTGCGTTCCCTCGGGGAGCTCTTCGCCCTCCTCGACCTGGAACGAGTGGCCGCAGCCGCACGAGGAGACCGCGTTCGGGTTGTCGATCTTGAACCCGGACTCCTGGAGGCCGTTCAGGTAGTCGATCTTCGCGCCCTGGAGATACGGGGCGCTGAACGGGTCGACGACGACCCGCACGCCCTCGAGGACGAGCTCGTGGTCGCCCTCGGCGGCGCCCGAGTCGAACCCGAGCCCATACTGGAAACCCGAGCAGCCGCCGCCCTGGATCGCGACACGGAGGACGAGCGAGCCCGCATCCGGCTCGGACGCCATCAGCTCCCTGACCTTCTCCGCCGCGAGCGGGGTCAGATCGATGACGACGTCGGTCGGGCGCTCGGCGATCTCCATGGCACTGATCGTACCCGAGTCGCTGGAGGTCGCGAGCCCCCGGACTTTGTGACAGTGGAAACGTCCTGTCTGTGCGGGATTCGCTGGCAGCTCGTGCGCCCGCTGGAGAGTGGTAGCGTTCGCGCGAACCCGCCCCCCAGGGGATCGAGGACCGCGTGCTCTCCGACTGGCTCCCGTTTTTGATCTATGCGTTGCTCGCGGCGGCGATCCCGGCGACGATGCTGTTCTTCTCGTTCGCGTTCGCGACGCGGCCCCGCACGCGTACGAAGCAGCGGATGCTGCCCTTCGAGTCGGGCGTCTCGCAGGACGCGCCGGGCATGGAGCGGCGCTTCACCGTCAGCTTCTACCTCACCGCGATGCTGTTCATCCTCTTCGACATCGAGATCGTGTTCCTGTACCCGCTCGCGGTGCAGCTCAACGCGCTTGGCTGGTTCGGATTGATCGAGTTCCTCACGTTCGTCACGATCCTCGGCGTCGCGTACGTCTACATCTGGCGCAAGGGAGCGCTCGAGTGGCGATAAGGCAGCAGCTCCCCCTCGTGTCGCAGCGACCCGCTGCGAGGGCCGGGCTCCGCTCCGAGCGGACGCTCTGGCCAGACCGGGGCCCGGGCGTCTTCGAGCAGGAGCTCGACTCGATCGAGGACGCGCTTCTGATCACGACGGTCGAGAAGGCGGTCGCCTGGGCCCAGTCGAGCTCGGTCTGGCCGGACACATTCGGGCTCGCGTGCTGTGCGATCGAGATGATGTCGATCGTCTCGTCCCGCTACGACATCGCCCGCTTCGGGATGGAGCGCTTCAGCTCGTCGCCCCGACAGGCCGACCTGCTGATCGTCTCCGGCCGCGTGACCCACAAGATGGCGCCGCCGCTCCGCCAGGTGTACGACCAGATGCTCGAGCCGAAGTGGGTGATCGCGATGGGCGCGTGCGCGAGCTCGGGAG
>Ga0310810_10006693_pt1 | contig 13052 bp, 13 predicted proteins | sample NCmetagenome_FD_207641 | JGI IMG/M metagenome (GOLD analysis project Ga0310810, IMG submission 207641) | Soil microbial communities from experimental microcosm in Duke University, North Carolina, United States - NC | ecosystem: Engineered > Artificial ecosystem > Soil microcosm > Unclassified ... | reverse complement strand
TGAGCAGCGTAAAATCCGCCCTCGTAACGGGCTCCTCGGGTCTAATTGGATCCGAGGTGGCCCTCTATTTTCATCAACAGGGTTTTGTGATCCACGGAGTGGACAACAATCAGCGGGCCGTATTTTTTGGCCCCCAGGGAGATACCCGCTGGAACCAAAAAAGGCTCCACGATCTGATGCCCCGCTTCACCCATCATGAGCTCGATATCCGCGACCGTCCGGGAGTGCTCGCACTCATGGAACAGCTGAGACCGTCGGCGATCATTCACGCCGCGGCGCAGCCCTCCCACGATTTGGCGGCGGCCATGCCCTTCGAAGACTTCGACACGAATGCGGTAGGGACGATCAACCTCCTTGAGGCGGCGCGCCGATTCTGCAAGGACTCCCCCTTCATCCACATGTCCACCAATAAGGTCTACGGAGACGCACCGAACCGCATCAAACTCCAGGAACTCAGCTCGCGCTGGGATTACATGGACCCAGCGTATGAAAACGGAATTCCGGAGACGTTTACGATCGATCAATCCAAACATTCGCTCTTTGGCGCTTCAAAGGTTGCGGGCGATGTCATGGTTCAGGAGTACGGCAGGTATTTCGACATGCCCACGTGCTGCCTGCGTGGCGGATGCCTCACCGGCCCCAACCATTCGGGGGTCGAGCTTCATGGATTCCTGAGTTACCTGGTGAAGTGCAATCTGGAAGGCAAGGAATATACCATTTTCGGCTATAAGGGCAAGCAGGTGCGCGACAATATCCACTCCGAGGACGTGGCTCGCTTTATGTATGAGTTTTACTCCAATCCGAAGTGCGGCGAGATATATAACCTGGGAGGCGGCAAGCAGAATGCCTGCTCGATTCTGGAGGCCTTCGAGCTCTCGGAAGGTTGCACAGGAAAGAAACAGGTGTTCAAGTACGTCGATCAGAATCGCATGGGCGATCATATCTGTTACTACAGCGACTTGCGCAAAATGAGAGAACACTACCCTCGCTGGAACCTGACCAAATCCCTACCGCAGATCATCAGCGAGATCGCCGCTTCGTGGCGGGAGCGCAGCAAGGTGCAATGAAGGTTCTGATCACCGGGGCCTGCGGGTTCGTAGGAAGCTCCGTGGCGGCGGCGTTGCGCGAGATGGACGAAGCAATCTCCATCATCGGCATGGATAACTTCATTCGGCCTGGCAGCGAAACGAACCGTCTCAAATTGACTCGAATGGGCGTCCGAATTCTGCACGGCGACGTGCGCCAGGCGAGTGACTTCGAGTCTTTGCCGGCAGCGGACTGGGTTCTCGACGCGGCGGCGAATCCGAGTGTTCTGGCCGGAGTCGACGGCAGGTCGAGCAGCCGCCAACTTGTTGAGCATAACCTTTGGGGCACGGTGAACCTGTTGGAATACTGCAAACAACGGAGTGCCGGTCTCATCCTGCTCAGCTCGAGCCGCGTGTATTCGGTGCGCGCGCTCTGTTCTTTGCCGCTCAAGGTATACGGCCAGCGGTTCGTCCTGGACGAGTCGCGCGCTTTGCCACCGGGGGTATCTCCGGCAGGGATCGGCGAAGAGTTTTCCACGGAGGCGCCTATATCGCTCTATGGAAGCACGAAACTTGCCTCGGAGACGCTGGCCCTAGAATATGGGGCTACGTTCGGTTTCCCGGTGTGGATCAACCGTTGCGGTGTCCTGGCCGGCGCGGGCCAGATGGGGACTGCCGAACAAGGGATCTTTTCTTACTGGCTGCATTCGTTCGCGCGGAAGCAGCCTCTGCGCTATATCGGTTTCGAGGGAGTCGGCCATCAATTGCGGGACGCATTTCATCCCGCGGATCTAACGGCCCTGATGTACCGGCAAATGAACGAGGCAAGGAATCCTGGTGGACTCTTCAATGTGGGCGGCGGTCCCGCCAACAGTATGTCGCTGGCGGAACTGACCGATTGGTGCTGTCAGCGGTTCGGCAGGCATGCCGTGGAAGCAGACCTCAGACCCAGGCCTTTCGATATACCCTGGTTCATAATGGACTCGGCGCAAGCAGCCGCGCGTTTCGATTGGAAGCCGCGGAAACTGCTGCCAGAAATCTTGGACGAGATCGCGATTCATGCGGAGCAGAATCCCGATTGGTTGCGTATCACCACCTCCTCATGAGCGAGCCCCTCTCCAAATCCGGGTCCAGTGCGAAGCCTCTCCGTCTTCTAACAGTCGTAATTCCGGCTCGAGACGAAGAAGGCTGCATCGCGTCCACCGTCGAGCACCTGCATTTGGAGCTGCGGTTGGCCGGCATACACCACGAGATTGTGGTCGTCGATGACGGCAGCTCGGATAGCACCTGGCAGATCCTGCTCGATCTGAAGGATCGTATTTCCGAGGTAAAGCCTCTGAGGAATGAAGGGCAGCACGGCTTCGGCCGGGCTGTAACCCTTGGGCTTGACAACTCGTCTGGCGATGCAGTGACCGTCATGATGGCCGATGAATCTGACGATTGCAGCGATGTCGTGCGCTATTGGAAGGAATTGGGCAAGGGTTATGATTGCGTCTTTGGAAGCCGTTTCGTCAGGGGCGGCGGCGTCATCGATTACCCGCGGGTGAAATATGTCGTCAACCGCGCCGCCAATTTCTTTCTCCGGTCACTCTTTCGAATCAAGTTAAATGACGTGACGAACGCATTTAAGGCCTACCGGCGCGAGGTGATCGACGGATGCCGCCCCTTTCTTTCTCCGCACTTCAATCTCACCATCGAACTTCCCCTGAAGGCGATTGTACGCGGGTTTACATGGACCGTCATTCCTATTACCTGGCGCAATCGGCGGTCAGGCGTCGCCAAGCTTAAACTTCGGGAAATGGGCAGCCGATATCTATTCATCTGCTTCTATGTCTGGCTGGAGAAGTACTTCAGCGGTGGCGACTACAAAAGGAAAAGTGACTCCTAATGTCGGACACATCCTCGCCGGAATTTTCACCCCAGGATTCGCAGGCGATCTATAGCCGCAGTTTCAGGCAAATCTCGACTATCGAAATCGAGTCTGGCAAGTCCTCACTGCGGACTGGTTTTCGCGGGGGATTGGGCCCGCCGATCATGTTCTAGATCTGGGCTGTGGATACTGCCAGTTCATCAACAATATCGAATGTGCCAAGAAGTATGGAGTGGATCTAAATCCTTCGGCGACAGATCATGCAGCCAAGAATGTCACACTGATTCAGTCCGCTTGTAGACTTCACCCCGAGGAAGAATTGTGTCGATCAATAACTCCTTAGATCCGGAGTCGATCCTGAAAAGAATTCTCAGGTCGCCGACGCGTATCTTCCGTTCATCTCCCCGGTTGATAAGATGTTCTGACGCTTGAAATGGGGTCTTTGAGCGCTTCAAGCAACCTTTCCTCGATGCGCTTCTTGAGGTCACGATCTAGCCGCTTCAGATAGCTTGCGGCTTGCTGGCTGAGCCTGAACCTGTAAACGGGATCGCTCAGAAGAGCCGCTCTGGAGTGGCCCCCAAAACTGAGACAACCAGTTCAGACTCAAAATCCATTCAGAGATGCACGGTTACGGCCGGCGGCGGATCACCGCTGAACTTCGCCGGCGTGGCTGGCGGGTGAATCCCAAGCAGGTCTACCGGCTGATGCGCGATGACAATCTGCTGTGCGTGCGGCGGCGGAAGTTCGTGGTAACCACGGATTCCAATCACTCACACCGAGTCTATCCGAACCTGGCGCGCCAGATGGTGCCGACCGGCACGGATCAACTCTGGCGGGCTGATATTACCTACGTCCGGCTGCGCGAGGAGTTTGTATTCCTGGCCGTGATCCTGGACGCTTATTCGCGCCGCGTGATCGGCTGGACTCTGGACCGAACTCTCGAAGATGAACTTACGCTGGCTGCATTGCGCATGGCGCTGTCGCGGCGCACGGTCGAACCCGGTCTGGTTCATCACCCTGATCGCGGCTCTCAATATGCCAGCAACGACTACACGGATCTGCTCAAAGCCAAGGGCATCGAAATCAGCATGTCGCCAAGGGAAATCCTTGGGACAACCTCCGCCTGCGAGTCCTTCATGAAGACGCTCAAATACGAAGAGGTCCACCGCAACGAGTATCGCGATCTGGCGGATGCACGCGCCTCCATCGCCGAGTTCCTGGAGAGGATCTACAATCACAAGCGCCTTCACTCCGCGCTCGGCTATCTGCCCCGGTCGAGTTCGAATCCCAGCACCACAGTGGCCTAAGATAAGGTATTTGGGCCCGACATCAAATCTCAGGAGAATTCGTATGCAGAGGATGCTAATGGCAGTGGTGTTATGCCTGCTGCCCGTCCCCGTGTGTGCTCAGTGGCTCAAGTTGCGCACACCCGGAATCCCCCGGACACCCGGCGGCAACCCGGACCTGACGGCTCCCGCGCCACCAGTGCGGGATGGCAAACCGGATCTGTCCGGACTGTGGGTGCTCGGGGGCGGTTCCCCCTTGTATTCGGTCAACGTCATACGCGACCCTAAGGACGAGACCATCTTTAAGCCCGCAGCAGAGGCCCTATTCCGCAAGCGCGCCGACGCGGACGACCTCCTCGACAGGCCCCAGTGCCTTCCCGCGGGTCCGGGAGACATTTTCATCCACACATTTCGGATCATTCAGTCCCCCACAGTGATTGCTCTCCTCTATAACGGGGTACTGGACGGTTACAGGCAAATTTTTCTCGATGGGCGTGAACTACCGAAAGATCCCAACCCCACCTGGAGAGGGTATTCTGTGGGCCACTGGGAAGGAGAAACTCTGGTGGTCGAGACACTGGGATTTAACGATGTGGGTTGGCTGGACCGGGCGGGCCACCCCCGTTCGGAGAGCCTACGCGTCACCGAGAGATTCCGGCGCATCGACTTCGGGCACATGCAATTTCAGATTACATTTGACGATCCCGAGATACTGGTTCGACCGCTGACCATTTCGTTGCCGGTTCAGTACATACCGGATACAGAGATGCTGGAGTCTATTTGCAATGAAAACGAGCGGGACAGGGCCCACTTCGCCAGCAAGCTGAGTGACCGAGTGAAGCTAAGCGCGGGCGCGCTCGCAAAGTACGCGGGCACATACGGAACCACAACCGTTAGTTTGGTGGATGATCGGCTTTACGTGCTCGGCGTGCGGATGTTTCCGCAATCGGAGACCAAGTTTGACTCGAGGCTGGGTCTTTTCGAGTTTTCCCTGGATGCTGACGGTGCCGTGAAGAGCTTGCTTAGGCTTGGTGCGGCCGGAGACGAGTCGAGAATGGATCGCAACCGCTGACAAGAAGACTGCCGCTACGCGGCAGCTTCTCTATGAGTTTTCCAAGGCATCGGGAAATCTTCCCATCCGATGGGGGCGCCAGCCCTGCGGCCAACACCCCCGCTCATCGTCTGGATGAGTTTCCGGCTGGCTATTCCTCGGCGGGTTGCGCTCCAGCATTGCCCGCCTCCGCTTCGCTGGCCGGGCACCAGTATGCTGTACTGTTGTCTTGCCGGTCCAAGATTTTTCATCCAACGGCGAGTAGCGTCTTAACTGTTTGTCTCAGCCCAGGGGGGCAGTGCAATCGCGGTTGATGAACTCATGGAGCGTTCCAGTTCCTAGATACTAGTGTATCTATCGGCAGGACATAAACCCGGCGTGAGGCGAAGTTAAAGACTCTAAGAAAGAATCTGGTGATTCGTCGGCCGTTCGCGCCTATGCCTTGGATCATGCGTTTCGGGAATCTGGTCGGAACAGCAGACCGCGCGCTCGATCCCTTACGAGTAGATGTCACTGAAATCCTTAGCGCCTCATATTCGCTCTATGCACACCTGAGCCATCACGCATCGCCCCTCTGGAAAGTGTGACCTTGCGGCGATCGCCTGCAACTCGCCTTCGAGATCTTCGAGAGCGCGCAGGCCATGGGTTTCCAGCATGAAAGGATCGGCTTTCCAGGTTGCCAGATTCATCGCGTGCAACTGCGCCATGACCGCCGCGGCCACGGGAATCTCTTGTAAGTGGGAAGTCGCGCGTGCCCCCGCAACGCCGGCGGCCAGGGCTCCCAGCCTCTTTCCGATCAATGTCTCCTGCCCGTGGTGCGCCTGCAGCTGTTCGACCAGATCGTAGTACCGTGCGAGCGCTGGCACCGGTGAGAACAATGCTGCGGTTTCCTCCAGAAGCAATCGGCCGCCTGAGCGAAGGTGTTGGACACTCGTGGTCAGGACGTCCGCTGGCCGGTGAATGTGGGTAAGGAGGAAACGGCAATAGATCAGGTCTGCTTTCCGATCCGGGTATGCCGGAGACAGAACGTCGATGTCCCGAAACGTGAGTTCGGGATACCGGCGGCGCGCCATGGCGAGAAAGTTTCCGGAACGTTCGTAGCCCACAACCCGGGGTGCATTTGTCGCGTCACGCACAAGAGCCGTGGTCGCACCAATGCCGCTGCCCAGATCCAGCGCCAGCTCCACCCGGCCAGGCTTTGTGCCTTGCAGAAAACGCCGGGAGGATGGGGCAAATGCGTCCGCTAAGTATTCGAGCCGTAGCGCGGCCAGCCGGTTGTCTCCAAATGAATAGTGAGATTTTGAGGAATCGCCTAAGGATTGTTCCATGGTCTTTGCGGCTTGGGGGCCGCCTGCTTATCATGGAATCAGGCAACCCTTAGGGCCGCCCTTTCGTTCGAGATTTGCAAGGAGTTCCGGCGCCCCGTTAGCTGTGCAATCGCCAACGCCAGAGCCGGGCAGGGTTTTGTTGCGACGGAAGCAACATGAGGTGAATTTTACCACGTGAAGAATGAGGTGGTCGACCCGTTAAGCGATGCGATCACCAGCTACGAACAGCGTCGAACAGCCTTCCTTGAAGTTGCTGACCGCTTTCAAAAATCCATCGATCCGGCCGTCACCAGGCGAGTCAAGTCGCTGTTTTTACATGTATTGGGGCCAAACCGGTACCCGCAATCGTCGTAGAACGGTTCTAAGGTGCGCCCACTCTGGCGCGGGCTCGCGGTAAGCCGAATACCAGTCCTGAACGCGGGGTTATCCGGATTTCGGTTCCGGCCGACCCAGGATATTCTACCGTCAGAGAGGAGCATTACATGACTAACTTCTTACTGAAACTTCGGCGCGCTTGCGCTGGACAGGACTTGATTGAGTACGCTTTGATGGCGGGGTTTGTGGCCGTCGCGGCCGGCGCGGTTATGCCGGGCGTGGCCACCAGCATCAGCCAGATCTTCTCGAAGGTCGCGTCGGTCCTGAGCCAAGCCAACGGTAGCTAATAGCAATTCCAGCAGCTCCTCCATTCCCTGGGCGGGCGCAGGCCCGCCCCATCGGTTCGTTCCAACGCGGAACGGCAAGGGCGTGGAGGTGAAGACGGTGGCCGCCGCCGATTTGCCGGTTCTTACGGCTTGGGCGTGATTTTCACCACCATGGCCGTGAAGGCCTTGCCCGGTTCCACCTGGAACTGGTGCACGGTATTCGCGGGGATGTAGAGGATGTCGCCCGCGGCAATGGGGTACTTGGTCCCTCCCTCGATCGACTTGCCGCGGATCTCATCGGGTCCGCTGGGTTTACCCTCCACGATTGTGCCACCCACCAGAACGGTCCCTTCCCCGGACCGGATCATCAGCAGATCCGCCTGCTTCTCATGGATTTCGGCCTCTCCGGGTCCGTTGCGGTAGGCCACGAAGGCGGAATCGAGCAAGCGTTCCGTCCCCAGATGTCTGTCCGCATTCAGCTTGGAGAAAGCCTTCTTATCGAAGTCCTTCTGTTGGGCGGAGCTCCAGAACAGGGGTTGAGAGGGATCGGCGGCCAGGAGCACAACGGAACTCAGGACCACCAGGCCAAGGACCGCAAACGGAAGCGGAGCTTTCATAATGGGCCAGTATACGCCTTCCCCGTGACGTGAACCAGGGTGGTCCCGATGCGCAACCCCTCACGGTTGCGTATGAATCAAATCCATCAGGCGGTATGCGAAGTCAGATCGCCAGTTCAGATAGCTGTGGTTTCCGTGGAAGGCGAGGGCCTAATCCACGTGGGTGCTGGAGCGCCGGGCAACTCGACGTAGGATTGCGGTCCGATTCGCCGTGGATTGAGGGGGTCCGCCTGGGCCTTGGAACTGCGCGGTTCGGTGGTGATGAGCCATTCCAGGCTGTCGTTCGGCGAAATCCAGTAGGTGAACGCGGCGTCGGTCCGGACCTTATAAGTGCGATACCAGACGTCGGTGCCGGTGAGCCGGGTCATCTTGCTGTTGGCCGCATCGCCGCCACCCACGCCGCTCGCGACGCCGTCGATCACCACCACGTTGGCGGTATTCTCCTTGGCTTGCCACAGGAACGTGACCCACGAGTATTGAGGCTCACCAGGGATCGGTTCGATCAACGTGGTGCCGGTTTTGCGAACTTCCTCCCAGAACAGCGCCAGGGCTTCGCGATGGCCCGAATCGACGGCATTCTTGAGGCTGGCGATACGCGGGCGATCGGACGGGTCCGCCGTAAAAAACGGGAGCCGGGGAGCAGGCGCCTGCGAAAACAGGACCCAGGCTGTAGCGAGAAACAGGAGGATATTCAGGCTGATTTTGCTATTGCAACTTCCGGCCATAGTTACTGCCGCAGCGCGTACACAAATAGCGCGCTACCGGCGGCCACGGCCACATACTGGCGGTTGTTGACCATGTAGCTCATCGGACCGCTATTCACCTGCCCTCCGAGGCTCTGCTTCCATAGCAGGTTCCCGTTCTTACCGTCGAGAGCGAAAAAGTAGCCGTCACGCTCGCCGCTGAACACCAGATCCGACGCGGTCGAAAGGACGCCGGCCCAGGTGATATCGGTCATCTTGTATTCCCACCGCATATCGCCGGTCTTAGGGTCGAAGGCGCGCACGATGCCGAAGCCGTCCTCGGGTGTCTTGACGTTTATCGCGAGGTTGGGCTGCGCCATGGGCGTATTGCCGGTGGCACGTCCGAATCCCGCGCCCTTGGCGAACATGGTGCCGCTGTTCTCCCAGCCGGGGATATAGAACAAGCCGGTGTGCGGGCTGAACGAAGGCGGATACCAGTTGGTCCCGCCCAACCCGTTCGGTTGAATGAGCACCGGCGTCGCGCTGTCCTGCTGTCCCGGCGTGCGCATGGGACGGCCTTTCTCGTCGAAGCCGGTTAACCAGTTGGCCTTGACGAACGGCTTACCCATCAGGAACTGCCCGCTGGTTCGGTCCAGCACATAAAATACTCCATTGCGATTGGCCCACATCATCACTTTGCGCGGGCGACCCTGATAGTCGATATCGGCGAGCACGGGAACCTGAGTGGAGTCGTAGTCCATCGTGTCGTGCGGCGTGAACTGGTAATACCACTTCAGCTTCCCGGTGTCGGCGTCCAGGGCGACCACCGAATCGCTGTACAGGTTGTCGCCGAGGCGAACGTCGCCATTCGTATCGGGTGCGGGATTTCCGATCCCCCAGTAGGTGAGGTTGGTATCGGGATCATAGGCGCCGGTGTTCCAGACCGCGGCTCCGCCCGTTTTCCAGGAATCGCCCGACCATGTCTCGTTGCCCGGTTCGCCGGGACCGGGGATGGTGTAGAAACGCCACAGCTCTTTTCCGTTCTTCGCATCGAACGCGGCTATGGAACTGCGGATGGGGCCGTCGCCGCCCGCCAGGCCGACGATTACCTTGTCCTTGACGATCAGGGGGGCGTGGGTAATCGCATAACGGTCCGCAGCCGAACCGACCGTCGCATTCCAAATGATTTTTCCGCTGATGGCATCGATCGCCAACAGGTGCGCGTCGAGCGTTCCCATGTACAGCGTGTCCCCCAAGATCGCCAGCCCGCGATTCACGCGTCCGCAGCAGGGACGGGCGTCGGGCGCCGGCGTGTACGGAAGCGTCCAGAAGATACGGCCCGTGGCGGCGTCCAGCGCATACACATCATTGGGCGCCTGGATGGTGTAAAGAATGCCGTCGACCACCAGCGCGGTGGTCTCGAACTTCTCGATAGAGCGGGCCTGCCAAACCCATTGCAGCTCCAGATTCTTTATGTTGCCGGGAGTGATCTGGGTCAGCGGGCTGTAGCGTTGGCCGCCGACCGTTCCGGAGTAGGTGAGCCAATTCTGGGGTTCCCGGTCGGCGTGCAGGATGCGGTCGAAGGTAACACCCTGGGCTCCGAGATAGCTCGTTACAGAAAACATCAACACGGCGCGCAGCAACATGCCCTACAGCATATATCGATTAGCGGGAGAATGCTCGGGCGTTCCACTCTTCCAGCAGACTTCCTATAATAGGCGGGTGCGCGGATTCACGAAGCTTCTGCTGATCATCGGCATCACGCTGGGACTATACAGTGTTGCGATGGCGTGGCAGATGCCGTGGCGCGAGTACCCGGGCCAGGACAACATCGCGATTCCTTCCGATTACCAGGAGAAAACGGAGTGGGCATTCGCGCGACTGATGTATCCGCCCTACACTGGCTCGATCAACGGTAGGGGCTTTCGAGGGTTCAGAGGCGGCGACTGGAAGCATGGCCGATCCAGTTGGACCACCGATTACACGGCGGCGGATCGCCATGTCGCGGTGGCGTTGCGGCGGCTGACGCGCATCCACGTCCGCTCGGTCGAGCAGCCGGTCGATCTGGATGACGGCGACGACGTATTCAACTATCCATGGCTGTATGCGGTCGAAGTCGGACACTGGCAACTCACCGACAGCCAGGTCAAACAGATGCGCGACTTCCTGGAGCGCGGCGGCTTCTTCATGTGTGACGATTTTCACGGAACCCAAGAGTGGGAAGTGTTCATCGAGAGCATGCAGCGCGTGTTTCCCGACCGGCCTATCGTCGACATTCCGGATAAGGACGCAATTTTTCACACGATCTACGATTTGGACGGCCGGTATCAAGTCCCCGGGGCGCAGTATCTGAGGAGCGGCCGCACGTATGAGCAAGACGGGTACAATGCCACCTGGCGCGGAATCTACGACAACAAGGGACGGCTCATGGTGGCGATTTGCCACAACATGGACCTGGGCGACGCGTGGGAGTACGCGGATGATCCCCGGTACGATGAGAAGTTCGCCGCGCTGGCGTTCCGGATTGTGTCGAATTACGTCGTCTACTCCATGACGCATTGAGATTCCTTAAGAAACCTCGCGTGCAACCGCTGCGTCTACAAGGGCGGTGCGCGCTATGTTTCACAGCCGGACAGTCTTCGTCCTCCTGGCAGCGACCGCGGCTACGCTGGCGGCCGCCGACCAACACTCAGATCAGCCCTGGAAGAATAAACCAGTTCCGGAATGGACCGCGGACGATGCCCACCAAGTCATGACCGACTCGCCTTGGGCCAAGACGACCACTCCCAGCATGGAAAGATCCCCCAATGACGGTCAGCGCCGAGGCGGCGGAGGAGGAGGACGCGGAAACCGGGGTGGCGGAATCAACATCGGTGGAGTTGGAATCGGTTTGCCGGGCGGAGGGATGGGGCGGCGCGGCGGCGGGTATCCGGGCGGGGGCTATCCCGGTGGGGGCAACCCCGGACGAAACTATCCGGGCGGCAGCGGCGGCGAGAGACCTGATCCAGTGTCGCCGCCCACGTTAACGCTGCGATGGGAGAGTGCCTTGCCCATGCGCGAAGCAGAGCTAAAGTCACGCGATGTAGACGCGCCGACGGTGGACGAGAACCACTACGCCATCGCCGTCCGGGGCGTTCCTCGCAATATGTTGAAGGCCGACACACGCGCCATGGAGGGCGAGCTTAAGAAGCAGGCTGCTCTCAAGCGCGACGGCAAGAAAGACTTCAAGCCTTCCAGTGTCGAAATCCATCAGCGCGATGACGGACCCATCATCCTGTATCTGTTTTCGAAGTCGACCGAGATCACCAAGTCCGACCGGCGTGTCGAGTTTGAGGCTCAGATCGGGCGCTTGAAATTCGCGGAGCCGTTCTTCATTGAGGATATGGTGTACGACGGTAAGCCGGCGCTCTAGCCGTTACGGCGTACTTCGGGGAGGACTGTCCAGGATCACGATCTCAACGCGGCGATTATTGGCGCGGCCGTCCGGTGTGTCGTTGGTGCTCTTGGGGTCATTCGAACCATCGCTCTGGACCGATAGCCTGGCTTCCGGGATTCCATAGCGGCTGCTGAGCAGTTCCAGAAGGCGCAGGCTGCGTGCCGCCGCCAGTTCCCAATTATTGCTGAAGCGACGGTTATGAATCGGGACGGCGTCCGCATGCCCCACCAGAATCGCGTTGTTGGGGATCTTGCCGAGTACGTCTCCGATCGCAGCCACGGTGGTGAGTGCATCCGCGTTGATGTGATCCTCACCCGGCGGAAACAGTAAGGCCTGGGGCAGGCTTACCACCACTCCGCGGGAATCCAGTTGGACGTCCAGATGGCTCTGCTCCAATTGCTGCTTGATCGCCGCGAGGGCGGCGTCGGGCGCGGGAATCACCGGCACTGCGGCAGGCACTACCGCGGCCGCCATTTCCGGAGCCTTCGGCGCCGGTTGGTTTTGCACAGCTTGTGCCGCAATCGCCACGAAGAGAATCAGCAGGATGGTCAGAACGTCCAGATAGCTGACCATCCAGCGATCCCGGCCGCTGTTTTGGGTCTGGTAGTACGCCGGCTTCATGCCCGGGGTTCCTGGCGGAGGAAGCAGTTCAGGCGTTCGCGAACCAGCGATGGATGAACGTTGTCGATGAGACCAAGCCCGCCTTCGAGGATCATTTCCTCGATCTCGAACCGTTCCGTTACACTGGCTCGAATCCTGTGCGCGGCCGGAAGGAGAATGAGGTTCGCCAAAGCAAGGCCGTACATGGTCGAGACAAAAGCGGTTCCGATCCCGGTTGCAACCGAGCCCATATTGGAGAATTGTCGAAGCACGTCGATGAGGCCCACAACCGTTCCGATCACACCGATGGCGGGGGCGAATCCGGCAGCCACTTCAAGCACCTTGGCGTCCGCGTCGCCTTGCCTCTCCCGCATTCGCACCTTGGTTTCCAAAGTGGCTTTGAATTCGTCACGGACTTTCACGTCCATGGCCAGCGTGACCATTTCCCGCAGGAATCCGTTGCTGGCTTTATCGATCTTCGGCTCGACTGCCAGTACTCCCTGGATGCGGGCGGT
>Ga0310810_10006692_pt1 | contig 13054 bp, 11 predicted proteins | sample NCmetagenome_FD_207641 | JGI IMG/M metagenome (GOLD analysis project Ga0310810, IMG submission 207641) | Soil microbial communities from experimental microcosm in Duke University, North Carolina, United States - NC | ecosystem: Engineered > Artificial ecosystem > Soil microcosm > Unclassified ... | reverse complement strand
TGACCTTGAACGCGAACGTGCCGCGCGCGACGTGGCCGTCCTTGGCCATGGTACGCCAGACGACCGTGTAGGCGCCCGCCGCCATCGTGCCCTTCACCGGCGCGACGATGAGCGAGGAGTCGCCGCCACTGAGCGGCGCGAGCGGGACCACCGTGCTGCCGGGGCCTGTGACCTTCACGGACGTCACGGCCAGTTCCGGTGGCTGCGAGAACCAGAGTCGGATGGATTCTGGCGCCGACGGCATCGTGGCGTTGGCCGCAGGCACGGACTTGAGCAGGTGCAGGTGGAACGGAGTACGCCAGGCGGCGAGCGCGAGCAGCGCAATCGTCTTGGCGGCCAGCGCAATGCGGCGCCGGACGCGGTTGTTCATAGCCAGCATCATGTCAGGAAGACTGTGACGGTCGTCTTTGGGTTACTCGAAAATACCCGCGTGACCAGCCGCACGACAGCGTGTCATCCCGAGCGAGCGAAGCGAGTCGAGGGAGCTATTGTGAAGTACTTGTGGCCAGGCCGGCCACGATGACCTCAGAGTAGATCCCTCGACTCGCCTCCGGCTCGCTCGGGATGCCACTGCCGCTGGGCAGCGGTGTCACTTCCCTGAGCCGGCCGGGCGCGTCAGGACAATGTTCCCCTGAAACGACTCGGCCTCGATGCGCGCGCTGCCGTCACCGAGTGCGAACGTCGCGCGCCGCCGTGGTGTGCTCGACTCGTTGTCCATGCTGCGCGGAAGCGCGAATTGGCTCGAGAACGTTCCCATGTACGTGACGGCCGCGATCGTTGCGTTCGCCGCTTCGGGTATCGCGACGGTGATGCCGCCGTTGTGCGTTCCGAAGCGGTACCGGCCACGATCGCGAATTGTTCCGTTGTACGTGACGCGGCCATTTACGGTGACCGCCTCGACGTCCGATGAGCGGACCTCGTCCATCAGGATCGACCCGTTCACCGTCTCGGCCGCGATGTCCCCCTCGACGTTCCGGAGCACGAGGCCCTTGTTGACGCCGTTGAGCTCGATGCGTCCATTCGCGTCCCGCAGCGTGACCGTGCCTTCCACGGACTTGAGTGAGATGACGCCATCTCCGCCGAGGAGCGTCACGTCCCCCTGCACTGTCGTCGCGCTGACCGACCCGCGCGCGCCCTGGATGTCGATGGCCGTGTACACGCCGCCAATGTCGAGCGCCGCTCGTGTCGGCACCGTGATCTCGTAGTCGCGCCGCGCCGGCACGCCTGCGCGCCCGACGCTCGCGATCGCGATCAGGGCATCGCCTCCACGGATGCGGACTTCATCGCGGCGTCCCTGTGGGCTGACGATTCGCACCGCCGGTCGATCCCACGTGCGGACGACGACGGTGCCGGCGAAATTCTGGATCTCCACACGCGCGTTAGGCCGCGCCGCCACCGTCGTGTCGATCTGCTGCGCACACGCAGACGTCGGCACGACCGCCAGGAGCATCAGCAGCGACGTGAGCATCCGGGACGCGGGCATGCCGGGCCTGATCATGACTGCGCCGCCGTGATCTCGACCGCGCGACGCAGCAGCTTGAGCTTCCGCTGCATTGTTTCCGCCAGATACTGATTCAGGTACGCACTGCCTGGGTCGCGGCGCAGCGCGCTGTCGGCCTGTGCGATCGCACCGTCGATCGTGCGCAGATTCTCCTCGATGATGCGCATGGTCTCCGGGCGGAGCCTCGCGCGCCCCGCGTCGAACGTTCGCTCGAGGTCGGCCGCCGCATCGCGATAGGACGCGACGGCGAGCGCGGGAGCGCCAAGCGTTAGGTTTCCACCCGCTCCGGGTGTAGCCACGCCGGTGGAATCGGTTGCGACCGCCACGGCGGGAGCCGATGCGACGCGTCTCGTCGCGATTGCCCACGTCGTTCCGCCCGCGACCGCTGCGACGATGCCAGCGGCGGCCGCGAGGCGTGCGAGCGACAGCGTGATCACACGGCGTCGGTGGATGGGGCGCACGGTCGTCGGCCCGGTCGGGGAGCTGAGACCGGCCTCGATGCGAGTCCACAGGTCGTGACTTGGCTCGCGGTAGCCGATGCGGCGGGCTCGAACGACCACCCGCTCCAACTCGTCACGTGTGGCGCGGCAGTCGGCGCACGTCGCGAGGTGTACCTCGAGCGCCGCGCGCGTCTCCGCATCGAGGTCGCCGTCGACGTACTCCGACAGCCGGTCGGTCCAGGAATCGGTAGGGCGTGTCATTGTCAGTCGTTAGGCGCCGAGGTATCTGCGAAGCACCATGCGCACGCGATGCAGTTGCGACTTGGATGTCCCCTGCGCGATGCCGAGCATCGCCGCGATCTCGTCATGCTTGTACCCCTCGATGTCGTGGAGGACGAAGATCTGCCGCATGCCAGGCGGCAACCGCTGCATAGCGACCTCGAAGTCCACACCGAGGTCGGGTGATGTGCCGCGCGACGCCAGCGATTCGACGAGATCGGCGTCATCGACGTGGCGCCGGTTGCGGATCGCGGCAACCTCGCGGCGCGAGAGCATCACGTTGAGCCCGAGGCGGAAGAGCCAGGTTCCGAAGGCGGAGTCGCCGCGGAACTGACCGAGTCGCTGCCAGGCGCGAATGAACACATCCTGCGTCGCGTCGTCGGCCTCATCCTCCCCCAACATCCGGACGGCAGTGCTATGAATGCGCGAGACGTGCCTCCGATAGACTCGCTCGAAGGCACGGACATCCCCAGCCGCGGCGGCGGCCACATCTGACGCGTCCTCCTCCTCAGCCATCTGCCCAGTAGGATAGCTCTCCTCGGCCAATGGTTGCACGCAGAGACGACGCGAGTTCGACGCTGGTGGCTGAGTGGTCGTGACCAACCATCTACCAGCGCCAGCCACCAGCGGGGTCAGTGTCGGGACTCTGACCCCCGACTCTGACCCCAGCGAGCCGCTACGGAGTTCCCGTCGCCACCACGATCGCCGGGGCGAGGTTCGCGACCGTCGCGGCCAGCGAATTCGCCCCCGCCGTGGGTCCGAGCGTCCACTTGGCGTTCACTTCACCGAACGCGTTCGTCAGCGCCGACTGCGGAGTGATCACGCCCGCGCCTGCCGTAATCTGGAACGCGACCGGCACGCCAATGATGGGCGTGTTGTTGATGCCCACCACACGGATCACGATCGGCGTCACGAGCGCGGACGACACACGCGCCGACTGATTGTTCCCCTGCGCGATGATGATCGCGCTCGGGACGATCGCCGTCGCCGAGATCGTTACCGGAGAGATCCCGGCGACTTCCGCCTTGAGCTTCTGCTCGGGATCCGAAGGTCCGAGGACCCACTTCGTGCGCGCTTCGCCATTGGCGTCCGTGAGCGCACTGCCCGGGTTCACGCTTCCTCCGCCCGTGGTCACCGTGAACCCGACGGTGACTTTCTCGACCGGCTTTCCTTCCTCGGTCAACACCCGAAGCACGACGGCGTTCGGGAGTTCCTTGCCCCCTTGCACCGCCTGATTGGACCCCTGAACGATGGTCAGCGAAGCAGGTGTCGTGCTCTCGGACGCGACTGCCGTGTCTCCAGCACACGACGCGGTGGCGACCGCTCCGAGCATCGCGACGACGGCAGCGACGCAGGCACGAGATCGTGCGACCGGTTGAGAGTACATGTCCCGAGTATCGGCATGTATCCGGTCGAACTTTACCGACAGCTCGCAGCGCGAGCGTTCAGGGCCGCGTTAGGGACGCGTGAGCCAGCGCGCGGCGGCTTCCTGCATGCCGCGATCACCGGACCACGCACACACGATCGGGGTGCTTCCGCGAAGCTGGGATCCGAGCACCGGCGGAGCGAACAGCACGATGACCGCCTCGCGCCGCTGCCGGGTCGCGGTCTCGCACGCCTCCGCCACCTTCGCGAGCGTTGCCGGACGATACGCCACCTCGTGCCGGTCGCCGCGAAGCTCGCCGAACAGCGCCACGTACACCGGGCCGTCTCGACCTGCGGTGGGCATGTCTACACTCGCCGCCAACATCTGTGACGATTCCAGCGCCTGCGCAAAGATCGTTCGTGGGTGCAGCGGCGAACACGCGTCATCGTCGTCGACGACGACCACTTCTGCCGCCTTGGTCAACCGCGGAGCAGTCCCGCGCACCATCGTGATCACGCGCTCCGACAGCTGAAGCGCCCATGCCACGTCCGAGCCACTCACGCGCCGGAAGTCGGTCTGCGGAGCAGCCCATTGCGCCCATTTGAGTCGCCGGCGACGCGACTGCTCGATCCGATCCTCGTACAGCGGTCCATCACGAATGCAGCGCTCGAGCGTCTCGACGAGCGACGCGAGATGAGAAGGCCCGAGCAGCACATCGCAGCCGGCATCGAGCGCGCGCATCGCGACCTCCGCTTCATCTTCCGCCGTGAGTGGACCACGGGCCTGCAGCACGTCGCTCGCGACCAGCCCCTCGAAGCCATACTTCTCGCGAAGCAGGTATCGGAGGATCACGCTCGAAAACGTTGCTGGAGCATCGCTGGCGTCGAGCGACGGGTAGCTGACGTGCGCAACCAGCATCGACGCGACGCGAGAGCTGATCGCCGCGCGGAACGGCTTGAACTCGTGCTCGAACAGCTGGCTGCGCGGAACGTCGACCGGTGGTACCGTCCCGCCGTTCGTCTCGCCGACGCGACCCGCTCCGGGGAAATGCTTGGCACACGCAAGCATTCCCTCGTGCTGACAGGCTTCGATCCAGAGCGCGGCGATGCCGCCCACGTCGTCCGCGCTGCCCGAAATGGCGTCCACGCTCGTGCGGACGTTCGCCGGATTCATCCGGAGATCACACATCGGAGCGAAGCCCCAATTGACTCCCAGAGGGCGCGCCTCCCGCGCCGTGAGCTTCGCGGCGCGTTGGACGAGGTTGGCGTCGTTGAGCGCGGCGATCGCCGCGAGCGGTGGAAGCCCGGTGGTACCGGGGAATTGCTGGCCGACACCGCGGTCCAGCTCCGCACCGATGAGCAAGGGAATCTTGGAGGCTTGACGAAGATCCTTGATCAGTGCGCGGACGTCGGGCTCAGGACCCCCGTGCAGCACGAATCCACCGACCCCGAGCTCCAGCGCACGAGCGATGCGCGGGCGCTCACGATCGAAGCCCGTCGTCGGGTCCCAGCGGATGGCCGGGACGAGCAGCTCAGCGACGTTCCCCATGGGCGCGTAATCTGACGCGGCCGTGATCGCGAGGCCACCACGCGAGCGTATTCCGGTCGACTTCTGTTGGCCACCGGGGCAGTGGTCGACGCCGCTGGTTCACGCACGTTTCATGAAGTGAAGCCACATTACCGGCGCACGCGCCACGCCGACCACACCCATTCTCCTCTCTCCTCAATCTGCAATGCCCCCATCTCTCGCCGCATTCCACCCGCAAGTCGTCCACTTCGTCGTCGGCATCCTGATCGTGGGAGTGCTGTTCCGGGTCGTTGCGCTGACCGGCCGGATGAAGTGGACCGGGCCCGCGGCAACGACCTTGCTCGTGATCGGCGGATGCGCGGCCTGGGTCGCGGCGAAGTCGGGGACGGCGGCACACGGTCCGGTGGAGCGCATCCCCGGGGCGCGTGAGGCAGTGCAGGCGCACGAGGAGTGGGGCGAGCGAACGCGCAACGTGTTCGTTGGCGTCGCGGCCCTGGAGCTCGTCGCGCTCGCACTCGGTACCGGTGGCGCGGCACGTACGGTTCGCGCCGTCTCGGCGCTCGCGGGCCTGGCGGGCGTCGCGGTCCTCTACGAGGCGGCCGAGCACGGAGGAGACCTCGTGTACGCGTACGCCGGGGGCGTGGGCATCCGCAGCGGCAATCCGGAAGACGTGAGTCGTCTCCTCACCGCGGGCCTGTACAACGAAGCGCAGGTGCAACGTAAGGCCGGCAAGGGCGAGGATGCCAATCGCCTGATTCAGATGCTCGCCGAGCGAAACCCAACGGATGTGACGACACGCCTCATGTGGGCGGAGTCGCTCTTGCTGGATAGGAAGGATCCGGCGGCGACGCTGGCGACGCTCGACTCAGTCACGGTTCGCCCCGACGACGCGCGCCTCCGCCCGCGCCATGACATGCTCGCCGCTGACGCGCTCCGTCAGGCAGGTCGGACGGACAGCGCACGCGTGGTACTACAGGCACTCGCCACACAGTTCCCCGCCAACCCGCGCATCAAGGCGAAGCTGGACTCTATCAAATAGGGACTGGGAACTGGGAACTGGGAACTGGGAACTGGGAACTGGGAACTGGGAGTCAACGCGCGCAGTTCGCAGCGCCGCCGTCAAGCGCGACCGGACCGGCCAGTAATAGCAGCAGCGTGCAGCCAGCAGCCGCAGCATGCAGCCGTCGGCGGCCGTTCGCGTAGTTCGTAGTCCCAGTCCCCAGTCCCTATTCCCCAGTCCCCATCTAACTACTGGACGACCTCCGCGAACCCGCGCTGCTTCGTGCGGACGATCGTCGCCGAGCCCTTCGCGGCGCGCTCGATCGCGCACCTCGAGAACTGGATCTCGGAGTTACCGGAGATACTCGAGTTGTCCGTCGTGTACGTGTTACCGGCGAACGCCGAGCCGCTGATCTTGTTGCCGTTGCCGGTGGACTTGATGTCGTTGCGAACAATGACAATGCCGTTGAATTCGAACCCGCCGGCCATCTCCATACTTCCGTTGACGAGCAGCACGCCCTGGCCCTGTGAGTTGGCCTGAATCTTCAGGTTGCCGTCGATGTAGATGATCGGGAAGTAATCAGCGCACGCGGTAGTCCGGCTTGGGTCGCCCCAATTCATCTTGTCGGAGTAGTTGCACGCAGCGCCGTTGAGAGACGGCAGCGATTTGTAGTTGCCATCCGTAAGCCGGATGTCGGCGTTCTGCGTGAGCGTCATCCAGTTCTGATCGCCGTACTTGTAGTACGTGTTGGTGTCGGCGGCGGCGGGGTTCTGCGACTCGGCCGGGTTCCCGAAGATCCGTTGCTGCTCGTTGGCCGCTTCCGGACAGTTACCACTACACACCTTCGACGTATCAGGCGCCGCGACGCCCGGCATGGCGCCCGAGGCCGCAGGGCAGATGCCCGACGTCGTCCATTGCGGTGGAATCTGGTCGGTGCCGTCGACCTTCGAGCTGCCCTGCACTTCGACCTTACCGCGCACCGTGAGCGCTCCGATGATATTGAAGTTCGGATAGGCGAGACGATACACGGCGTTCACGCGATGGTGCGACGCGAGCGATCCCGTCGTGCCACCGGCGTATCCGTCCGAGATCACCCAGAATGTGTAGTCGTCGAGTCGCGTCACACGGCGAACCGCGTAGCCACCGCCGTCGATCCTCAACGTGTCGGGTGGGTTCGTCGCGCCATTCGTCATCGACAGGTTCAGCGACTTGAGCCACCCCTGGATCGGCTGCGTCACGCCTGCTTCGGCAGCGGTGTAGGCCCGCTGATCCACCAGTGAGTTGCGCGCGACGCGGTATTCCTGCGAGGACGTGAAGAACGCGCCGGCGATCAGCGCGCCGATCACGACGATGGCAACCATCGCGACGGCGAGGGCAAACCCTTCCCGGCGCTTGGATGAGGACGACATGGGAGGCTCCATGGAGGGCAAGGTGCGTGGGGTGATCATTGGCGGTTACGGAGCATGACGGCCACCGCGAGCGAGTCCTTGTACTGCTGGCTCACGCCGTTCTGAACGCCGGCGGTGCGAACGTTCGAAGACGTGCGAGCGCGCGCGATGAGGTCGATCCTGGCGATCGTCGCGAGAGTGGCAGCATTCGCTCCCGCCGCAACCTCGACGTCATCGACGGTGAAGTAGCGGAACCCGAATCCCGACGGTGTGCCGGAGCTGCTGGAGTAGGCGTCGTACGGACCGCTCACGGGCGAGAGCTCCTGGTATGCCCCGGTGGTGTAGTCGTATGGCGCAAAACCCAGATACCACTTGTTGTCGCTCGCCTTGTAGAGCTTGTACTTGACCCTCCGCATGATGCGCACTGGCGCGCCAATGCCGATGTACTGGCTCAGCGGCGCGGGGCCGACAGGATCGGGGGGGTCCGTGCTCGAGAGCTCGAGGATCGGCCGCGGTTTGGGGATGTCGAGCACCTGCAAGAACGACGGCAAGGTCCCAACGCACTTGGAAGGGTCATTGTGAACGGCGGTCAGTGTGAACTTCTGCCACCGGTCATCCTCGTTGCCGACGATGCTGCTGTCGTTGTAGATGTAGACGGTGTAGCCGGCCTGCGGATCGCCGTAGCCATAGAACGACGTCAGCACCTGCCCGCTCTTGAGGTTCTCCGGTGGGAGGGCGACTTGCGCGTTGTTGACCACCTCGCACACGATCGACGTCCCGACGTTCTGCATGAACTCGATGGACGAGTCGGATGCCACGAGAATGTCGGCACCGATCGATGACAGGCTGCGCAACTCGACCGGCAGCACCGACGTCGCGTTCCGCAGCTCACCGCGCTGCGCCATGATCTGGTTGACGCCCTGATAGAACCGCTGCTGGCGCATGATCACGCGCATGATCGTGCCGCCGACGATGCCGAGCAGCACGAGCGAGATCATGATCTCGATGAGCGTCATGCCGCGGCGGCGGCGATGACGGGTCCCGCGGCGCATCAGTCCGGACATTGGATCACCGTCACGTAATTGAGCGTCTTGGTGGCCCCGCGCTTCGGCTTGTACTGCACCTGCGAGGTCACCCACTTCGTGCGGGAGCTGTCAGTGACGACCCACGACATCGTCACGCCCCGGCGCGTTTGCGAGCCATCGATGAGCGCCGAGCAGCGGCGGGCAGCGAGAGAATCGGATACCCGGGTCGCCATCGCTGCGGCGACAGTCTGGGCACCACCGCCGCCCATCTGCGTCGCGACATAAGTGGCGGTGCCCGCGAGGCCCATGATGCCGATCGACATCACGATGATCGCAATGATCATCTCGATGAGCGTGAAGCCCCGGCGCGCGTTAGGATGCCCGGAGCGGGATCGCGTAAGAATCATCGCTGCACCATTCCTGTGGAGCGGATCACGATCGAATCGTCGGCGACTCCATCTCGTGTCAATCGGATTACCGTCCGGTTGCCCGAGCTCGCAAAGCCGCGTGAGTTGAAGTCGATGGTCAGCGGATCGCTCGTGACCGCGTGCACCTTGTAGAGCGTGTAGAGCGGGATCGGCGACAAGATGTTGCTGGTATCGGTCGCAGCCTGGAGCTTGACGATCACGCTGTCCGAGACGAGCGTGAACCGCACGGGTTGACCCTTCGTGATCGCGGCCTGCCGCGCAGTCGACAGCGCCGCTGCCGTGCGCATCCGAGCGGACTCCATGTTCCGACGACCGTTCCCCGACGAGAACCGCGGAATGGCCACGAGCGCGATCAACGAGATCATCACGATCACGATGAGGATCTCGACGAGCGTGAAGCCGCGCCGAGGCGCGATGCTCGTTAGGCGTGCAGGGGATCGGACGTGTGAAGCGCGTATAGGCATAGCGAGCACTGGACCGAACGTGAGGACCGCTACAGAGCAGAGACGCCCGCCCCGTCGGACGGAGTCCAGCGGTGCGTGCTGTGGGTCGTGCAACTATAGGAGAGGACGACCCACGCGCGACCGACGGAACAGCGGAACCGCCTGTGCGCCTGCGATATCGCAGGGTCGAATCGATACCACTTCGAGGGTGCGCAGTGCCGTGCGGTGCGCGTGCCGCGCGATGTGCGCGACCGCACCCGAGGCGCGCACGATGCGTCACGATGGCCTGCCGCAGCCCTGGATCACGGTCGAAGCGCCCGAACCGCGAGCGACCCGGCGGACACATTGTCCGCCGCCGCGCGCCTGGCCTTCCAACTGCTGCCGCCTAACGAAGCACAGCCGGATCGTTCTGGATCCCGTTCCGGGACTGACAGGCAGTCCCACACGGCGCGGTATCCCAGCGCCGGGCGAGCCCCGAAATGCGACCCGACGCTGGACATTCCCCCTGGGCGACCAGGGGCACCGCGGTTCGGCTCACCCCAGCGACGTTCGTTTCACGGATTAGAAAGCGCGGTTCATCACACTAATCACGTCTTGTGCATTCCAACGCGACCGGTATTGTATCCGCGCAGCAGCATCCTGCCTCAACCGTCATTGCGATAACGCCGCGACGTTGATTGCCGTGTCAGTGGCGACTGAGGGCGACACTCACGAGTCCTTCCCCCGGAGGAGCCTGCGAGTATGACCATTCCCTTGTCTCGCGCAGTGTTTGCGGCTACCGCCGTCCTGGCGCTGATCGCCGGAAGAGCCGCAACGGCAAAAGCGCAGAACCCAACCGTCATTGTCGGTCGAGTGACAAGTGCGAAGACGGGAGACGCCGTCGCCGGTGCGACCATCGCAATCGAAGGAACGCAGATCGGCGTGCTCGCCGGCTCCGATGGGCGGTACACGCTCACCGTCCCTGCCGGTCGTACCGGCAACGCCACGCTGACGGCACGCCTGATCGGCTACCGCATGGGACGTCAGAACATCACGCTCTCGGGTAACCGCCAGACGCTGGACTTCTCGCTGGTGCAGCAGCCAGCACAGCTCACCGAGGTGGTCGTCACCGCGCTCAGCCAGCAACGCGAGAAGGCAACGCTCGGCACCGCGCAGCAGACCATCTCCGCGGAAGACCTCACCAAGACCCAGCAGCCGAACCTGATCAGCGCGATGTCCGGCAAGGTCGCCGGCCTCCAGATCAGTCAATCCGGCAACATGGGTGGCTCGACTCGCATCGTCGTCCGCGGCGCCAGCTCGATCCTTGGAGAAAACCAGCCGCTCTTCATTGTCGACGGCATGGCGATCTCCAACCGCGGCTTCTCCACGGCTTCGGCCAGCGGGGGGCGCGACTACGGGAGCGCGATCTCGGACCTGAACCTGGACGACATCGCGACGATGACCGTTCTCAAAGGTCCGAACGCCGCGGCGCTGTACGGGTCGAGAGCCTCCAACGGCGCCGTCGTCATCACGACCAAGAATGGCCGCAACGCACCCAGAGGCGTGAAGGTCACGCTCAGCACCCGCGCGACGGCAGAGCAGCCGTCGGTGCTGCCGGATTACCAGAACGGCTACGGCCAGGGCTTCGGCGGTGAGTTCAAGTACGTGGACGGCGCCGGCGGCGGCGTTAACGACGGAGCCGACGAATCCTGGGGTCCCAAGCTCGATGGCCGGCTGATCGACCAGTTCACTGGCAAGCAGCAGCCATGGATCGCACATCCGGACAACATCGAGAACTACTTCCGGACCGGCAGCACCCTATCGAACAACGTGAACGTCTCCGCGTCCAACGACGCCGCGGGGCTTCGCCTTTCGGTGGGGACCGACCGGACCACCGGCATCGTCCCGAACTCGTCGCTCAACCGCCTGTCGGGCATGCTCTCCGGGAATGCGACGTTCTGGAGCAAGCTGACGGTGAACAGCTCCGTGCAGTACACGCAGAACAAGGGGAAAAACCGTCCCGAGAACGGATACACCGAGGGCAATCCGCTGATGAGCTTCACCTGGTTCGGTCGCCAGGTGGACGTCGCCGCGATGAAAGCCAAGTACTACGACAAGGACAGCCCCTACGGCTTCGCGGACGGTCACCTCTTCAGCTGGAACGACAACTACCATCGCAACCCGTACTGGCAGGTATACGAGAATCCCACTCCGGATTCACGGGATCGCGTGATCGCCCAGCTGTCGGCCGACTACACGTTCGCGCCGTGGCTCACCGGCGTTGTCCGCGGCGGTGGCGACTCGTACCGCTTCACCGCTGAAGAGCACTTCGCCGCCGGGAACATCGATCGCGCGGATGCGGCCTTCAACGGTGGCTTCACCGCCAACAACATCCGCGCCAAGCAGACGAACCTCGAAGCGCTGCTCACGGCGAGGAAGAGTGTGGGATTTCTCGATGTGACCGCGACCGCGGGCGGCAATCAGAGCCGGAACAACTCGTACCGGGACAGCTACGGGACGCGGGGTATTCTCGTCCCGAAGATCTACAACCTCTCCAACGCCGGCATCGCACCGTCGTTCCTGAACGAAGAATTCCATTCGGCGGTCAACTCCGCGTACGGCTCGTTGGTCGCGACGGTCAACGGCTACTGGACCGTTGAGGCGACTGGCCGCAACGACTGGTCGTCGACGCTGCCGAAGGAGAACGCCTCGTACTTCTATCCTTCGGTGAGCTCGTCGCTCGTGCTCTCGGACCTCCTTCCCGCGATCACGACCAACGGAATCGTGAGTTACCTGAAGGTCCGCGGAAGCTGGACACGCGTCGGCTCCGATGCGGCGCCGTACCAGTTGGCAACGCTCTACAACGGCGCCACCACGAAGTTCGGCGGTCTCCCGCTGTATTCGCTCGACAACAAGTCGGCCAACGCGTTCCTCAAGCCCGAGCAGACCACCGGGCAGGAAGGCGGGATCGAGTTTGCACTGCTGGACGACAAGGTCACCTTCGATGGTACCTACTACTCGAAGGTCTCTCGCAATCAGATCCTTCCGCTGACGACGGCTCCGGCCACGGGATTCAGCTCGACCGTCATCAACGCCGGGCAGCTGAGCAACCGCGGTTACGAGATGAGCGTGACGCTGCGCCCGTTGACCTCCCGCCGCGGGGTGTCGTGGAGCTCGACCATCAACTACCTGAAGAACAAGAGCATGGTTGATGAGCTGTTCCCGGGCCTGGCAACGACCACGATCGCGTCGCAATGGAGCTCGAACATCGAGGCCCGCGTCGGACAACCGTATGGAGTGCTGTTCGGGTACGCCTACGCTCGGGACACGGCCACCGGGAAGCTGCTGCTGTCGGGCGGCCTGCCTACGCGCGATCCGGTGAAGCGGGTTTTGGGGAACGTGAATCCGGACTGGACCGGCGGCTGGTCCAACGACCTTCGCTGGAGGTCGCTGTCGTTGAACACGCTCATCGATGTTCGCCGCGGTGGGCAGAATTTCTCCGTCGGCAACTGGTGGGGGCAGTACGCGGGCGTGCTCAAATCGACGCTCAAGGGACGCGAGATCGACTGGGACAATCCGGGACTCATCATCGACGGCATCGACAAGGTCACCAAGCAGCAGAACACGACACGTGTGACGGCGGAGGACTACAACCACACCGTCTATCCGATCAACGAG
>Ga0310810_10006690_pt1 | contig 13056 bp, 10 predicted proteins | sample NCmetagenome_FD_207641 | JGI IMG/M metagenome (GOLD analysis project Ga0310810, IMG submission 207641) | Soil microbial communities from experimental microcosm in Duke University, North Carolina, United States - NC | ecosystem: Engineered > Artificial ecosystem > Soil microcosm > Unclassified ... | reverse complement strand
TGGACGTGCACGTCGATCGTGCCGGCGAGAACACCCGTTGTGGCGAGTGGCGCGCCCTGGGCAAAACCAATCGAATGCGCGCCGCTCCATGAATAGACCGCGGCCGACGCGACCAGCAGTACCGCAAGACCAATCGCACGACGTGTCACGTGCCCTCCTTCAGAACCAAAACCTCACCACCGGCCAACGCCACCAGCACGAGCGGACCGGCAACTGCCACATCACGCGCCGGAGTCATCGTCTTGAACGAGTCCACGATCTTCGGGTTCGCCGGCATCGTGAAGTCGACAACCTGGAGTCCCGCCTGGCCGTCGGCTACGTAGACCAGATGATCCCTCAATGCGATCCGCAGCGCAGCCCCGGGCGTACGGAAGGATGGCAACAACGTGGGGCTGGCGGGATTCGTCACGTCGAATAGCTGCAGGAGTCCTCCGGCCGCCAGGAGGACCACACGACGACCTGAAGATTCCGGGAGCACTTCGAGTTGCGCACGTTGGGTGTTGTTCGGCACGCCAGACTGAGTAGTGCCCACGGGCTCGAACGAGTCCGTCTTCGACAGATCGAAGACGTAGAAACCCGTTGGTCGATCGGCAGCATACGCGACGTTTCCACTGGCTACGACGTCCGTCGAGAAACCATCGAGAAAGCCGGATCCCGTTAGCGTGGGTTTCGCTGGATCGTCGACTCTGACGAAATCGACTCCGGAGACCGTGTCCGTGACGAGCGCGACACCACCTGAGACGGACACGCTCTTGGCCTGACCGGGAGTCTTGAGCGAACCGCGCAACGTCGGCGTGGCGTTGCCGCTGACATCGAGAATTCCGAGACCAGACCGGTCGGCACCCACATATGCCAGACCATCGTGCACACGAAAGCCCCAGATCCTGTCGGGAAAGGTATATGCACCGATCGACCGCGCCATGTCGGGGCGCGAGATATCGACGACGGTCAGCGTTCCGGCCGCCGCGAGATACGCACGGTCGCTCTGCGCCCGGATCAATTCCGCGGCGATGGGAATCGCACCGACAAGCGTGAAACGATTCGTCTGCGCCGCGATCTCAGTGGTGATGACATACCACCCGAACAGCAGCACGATCGCGCGACCAACCCTGCACTGCGTCACGGTCTGGTCGCCTTGGCGATTCGGTACAACTTCGATTGCGTGCGAATGAACAGACTGCCTCGCGCGATCGCCGGCGTCGCCATCGTCATCTCGTCGAGCGAATTCTTGCCCAGCAACTTGAACTCAGGGCCCGCCTGGACGACGTAGGCGACACCGTCCTCGCTGAGCGCGAAGAGCTTACCGTTGTATGCCCAGGGCGAGGCAGCAAATCCGCTGGCGCTGACGTCGAGACGCTGACGCCCGTACACCTGCTTGCCGGTGGTGGCATCGTGGCACAGCAGGAACCCGCGATCGAGCAGCGTGTAGTAATGCCCACGGTACGCCAACCCTGACGTCTGATAGCTGCCCAGCAACGGTTGAAACCACGCGATGTGCTGGTTGCCGCTCTCGCCTGGCTTGAGCGAGATGTCTCCACTCGCGCCCGGACGAACGGCAAAGACGGGTCGGCGCGCGCTGCCCGGATAGCCGGAGCTGATGTAGGCGAGGCCGGATGACACGACGGGAGTTGGAATGCTGCCGAAGTCCGACATACCCGACAGCTCCCACAGCAGCTGTCCATCCACGCCGTACGACCTGACGCGTCCCGCAGCAGCCGTCACGATCTCCGTGCGCGTCTCGTTCTCCCAGACGACCGGTGTTGACCACCCTTCGAACTCTTCGCGTTTCGCTCTCCAGATCTCGTCGCCGGTCCTGGCGTCGAAGGCCGCGATGAACGATTCGACTCCGTTGTCGCTGAGCACGTAGATGCGTCCGCTGTGCAGGAGCGGCGACGCGGCCATTCCCCAGCCCTGTGCGCTTTCTTTTGGTCCGAGGTCTTTCGTCCAGACGACCTCGCCCTTCAGATCGAGTGCAGCGATCAGACCGAGCGTGCCGAAATAGACATAGACGCGCTGACCGTCCGTGACCGGTGTCTCCGAGGCGTAGCTGTTTCTGGTGTGCCTGGCGATTGGTGGAGACCCGTTGCGGATCTCGCGCTCCCAACGGACCTTGCCGGTGTTGAAGTCGACGTCGTACACCATCCACCGATGCGACGCCGACGATCGCATGCGACCGTTTTCGGCCGTCGGATCTGCGAGGCCTCGGGTGGGAGACGGTTCTTTCTCCGAGCTGATCGCCGACGTCAGGAAGACGTGGTCGCCCCAGACGATGGGCGAGCTCCAGCTCTGTCCCGGGATCTCAATCTTCCAGACGACGTTCTCGGTTTGGCTCCAGGTATCAGGCAGGGCCGGGTCGTCGTCGGCCACGCCGGCGCCTGGTCCCCGGAACTGTGGCCACCTGTCGGTCGCCTCGACGTGCGAGAGCAACAGCAGCGTCAACGCAAGACTTGTCAGGACGACGACGCGACGCACATCTCCTCCTTGCCGCGAGGCGATGGCAGACAGTGTAGTTGAAGCGCGCGCTAGGCGCGCGCGACGTCAGCGAGGAGTCCAGGTGGCTGCCGCCGCCTTGGACGATCCCGACAGTGTGGCCAGGTCGGCGTCCACCATCATCGCGACGAGACCCTGAAACGAGATCTTGGGTTCCCAACCGAAAACACGCTTCGCCTTCGACGCATCGCCGATCAGATGATCGACCTCCGCCGGGCGGAGGAACGCCGGGTCGATGCGGACGTACTTCTGCCAGTCGAGTCCGACATGGCTGAACGCCGTCTCGACCAGCTGACGCACCGAGTGCGACACGCCGGTGGCGATGACGTAGTCGTCCGCCTGGTCCTGCTGCAGCATCATCCACATCGCGCGCACGTAGTCGCCCGCGAATCCCCAATCGCGACACGCGTCGAGGTTGCCGAGCGGCAGATGGTCCGCTAGACCAAGCTTGATGCGCGCCACACCGTCGGTCACCTTGCGCGTCACGAACTCGAGACCACGGCGAGGCGACTCGTGATTGAAGAGGATGCCGGAGACCGCGAACATGTTGTAGCTCTCGCGGTAGTTCACGGTGATGTAGTGGCCGAAGACCTTCGAGACACCGTACGGACTGCGCGGGTAGAAAGGCGTCAGTTCGGTCTGCGGCACCTCGCGCACGCGTCCGTACATCTCGCTGGATGAGGCCTGATAGAGCTTGATCGACGTATCGACATGGCGGATCGCCTCGAGCAATCGCGTCACGCCCTGCGAGTTGTAGTCACCCGTCAGCAGCGGCTGATCCCACGAGGCGGGCACGAACGACATCGCGGCGAGGTTGTAGATCTCGTCTGGCTTGACGTCCTGAATCAGGCGCAGCAGCGACAACTGATCGAGCAGGTCCGCCGGTCGGAGCGACACACGATCGAGCAGGTGCTGAATGCGCCACAGGTTGGGCGAGCTGGAACGCCGCACGACGCCGATGACTTCATAGCCTTTCTCGAGGAGGAGTTCGGCGAGGTAGGAGCCATCCTGGCCGGTGATTCCGGTGACGATCGCGCGTTTTTTAGCCATGAATGCCCTACATTCTACGCTGTGAGCGCGCCGCGAGTGGCGAGCCATCGGCGCAGCGCATCTTGCCATGCCGGCATCAGGAACCCCGCCGCTTCCAGCTTCGCCACCGACAGCGCGCAGTAGCGCGGACGCGGCGCCTTCAACTTCAACTGGTCCATCGTCACAGGCGTGATGTTCGGGCGCTCGTTTCCAATCAGTGCTGCGACTTCGCGCGCCACGTCAAACCACGTCGCGTGGCCGGAGTTGACGCAGTGGTACAGCCCCGGCGCGGCGGCCGACATCACCAGGTGACGTGTGGCGGCCGCGATATCCACGACGTATCCGGGCGAGACGATGCGATCGGTGAACGCACGAACCTCGCGGCCTTGCTCGAGATTACTGAGGATGCCGTCAAACGTGCCGCGGCGTCCGGTCCAGTTGAGGGGCGAGCCGAAGAGGCTCTCGACACGCAGGACGTACGAGTGCGGAGCTTCGAGCGCGAACCATTCGCCAAGCAGCTTCGACGCGGCATACGTGCCGCGCGGCGACGGTCGAACATCCTCGGTGTACGGCGTCGTGGCTGATCCATCGAAGACGAAGTCGGTGCTGTAGTGGACGAAGCGAGCGCCGGCTTCCTCGGCGGCGCGAGCCAGGTTGCGGACCGCGAAGGCATTGACTGCGAGAGCCTCGGAGGCGCGGTCCTCGGCACCATCCACGTCGTTGAAGGCGGCACAGTTCACGATCACGTGCGGCCGGGCCGCGTGAACGGCCTCGTTCACTGCCGCGGCAGCAGCCACGTCCAGCGTCTGCCTCGTGTGGGCGGTGACGTCGAGTCCTTCGAACGTCTTGACCATGGCCGCGCCGAGTTGACCCTGGGCACCCGTGATCAGCACACGCGTGATGGGTCCGGCGGCCGTGACTGGTACACTGTGATCGCGCAGCGGCGAGGACATCTCCTCATCGTAATCCAGCCGTTGCCGCGTACAAACCATGGAACAAATCGATGTGGCAGTTATTGGCGGAGGTGTCGTGGGTCTGGCCTCCGCGCTGGCGATCGCAAGTCGCGGACGAAGCGTCTGCATCCTCGAACGTGAAGCGCGTCCCGGACTCGGCACCAGTACGCACAACAGCCAGGTGATTCATGCCGGCATCTACTATCCGAAAGACAGCCTCAAAGCACACCACTGCGTGAATGGCGCACGCATGCTCTATGAGTTCTGCGCGCAGCACAACATTCCCCATCGCCGCAGCGGAAAGCTGATCGTCGCGCGCGATGAGCACGAGGTGCAGGCGCTCGAAGCATTGATGGCGCGTGCGACCGACAACGGCGTCCAGGGAATGGAACTCGTCGAGCAGGCGTTCATCCGCGAGCGCGAGCCGCACCTCAAGGCGAGGGTCGCATTGTTTTCGCCGAATACCGGGATGCTCAACGCCGAGGCGCTGGTGCAGACGCTGGCGCGGCTCTGTAGAGAGAAGGACGCGTTCCTGCTGCCTGGCTCGCCGCTCGAGGGCGCCGACGTGACGGCAGACGGCATCGAGTTGCGCACACCGGCGGAGTCCATTACGGCTCGCTCGGTGGTCAATGCGGCGGGTCTCTACGCCGACGACGTCTCGGCGATGCTGGGTGGGAGGGAGTTTCAGATCTATCCGTGCAGGGGCGAGTACGCCGAGCTCGTGCCGGCAAAGCGCGACCTGGTCAACGGGCTGATCTATCCGCTGCCTCACACGCATGGACTCGGCGTGCACGTGACCAAAACGGTCGCCGGCAACGTTACGCTCGGGCCGACGGCGAAGTACCAGGATCGGAAAGACGACTACGAAAGCGACCGTATTCCGCTCGAGGACTTTCTCGAACCTGCGCGCCTGCTGCTTCCTGAGATCAACATGGAGGATCTTCGGCTCGGCGGCAGTGGTATCCGGGCAAAGCTCCACCCTCCTGACGTGTCGTTCTCGGATTTCATGATTGAGCGGGACGAGTTGAACCCGCGCCTAATTCAGGCCGCGGGTATCGAATCACCGGGGCTGACGTCGTGCCTGTCGATTGCGGAGCAGGTGGCGGGGCTGGTCGAGGAAACGCTCTAGCTACGCTCCGAACTCGAGCGCAGCGACGCCTTCACCTGGAAGCGCGTCGATTGAGGGATACGTCCTGAAGTGCCGGCCCATCATGTAGCCTTCGCGCCAGAAGGGATACGGCAGGCCTTTCATCTTCTGCTGCGCGTTGCGCCCGAAGTAACCGGGTTCTGACTCGCCGTAGACGGTCATCTGGCGCGGCTCGCCCAGGATCGAGAACACGCGATCGCGGAGCGACGAGGTGTCATAGAAGCGCTGGAAGAAGTAGCGCCCCTGTGCATCAGGTTTCGCAAGGTTGTACTCGTCGTAGTCGCGAAACTGATCGTAGCCAGCCGCCGTGCACGGGAGCGTCAGGAGTAGCGTCCCGCCGGGTGCGAGCAGGCTCCTCACTCTGGCAAGCGCGGGCCCCTCGTTGACGATGTGCTCGAAGACGGAGATCGAGGTGATCGCGTCGAAGCGCCCCTCGTCGAGTCGGGACGATTCGATCGGCTCGTCGCTGAAGCTGCATCTGCCCGTCAGCGACAGCGCATCTGCCCACCGCCGCGTCGTCTCGAGATCTGACGAGTCGGGGTTCACCAGCCACGCTCGTTCGACATCCGAGCGCCGCACGTACGAGAGCGGGAGCAGTCGAGGCGACGAGATATCGAGGTACGTCCGCACGCCCGACAACCGTTGCAGCCGCGACCAGACCCAGTCGAACTCGAAGTACCGGGTCGAGTCCATCGGATACAACGCCAGCCGTCCCGCCTGCGCGACCAGGCCGTTGCCATGCGTCACCAGACGCATCGCTGTGCTCACGGCCTCGAGATGGAACCGCATGCCCGGCGTGCCGATCGCTGTGGCGGCCAATGCGTACGAGGGCACGAGGATCACACTCGCGAGCGCGTTCGCGGCCAGTGTGAATCTACTCGGCGTTCGACGCTCGACGCGGCGCACGAGCACGCGTGGTTCGTAGCTCATTGTGATCGGAGGAAACGCAGATGACGGAGGCCTCGGATCACCACGGAGGCACGGGGTCACGGAGAATTCTTAACGCAGGGAGCGCTGAGATCGCGGAGACAAACAACCAGCCACGGGTGTGCCGCGCTACGCGCGGCATGGGACGAGCGGGACTGCAAACACAAGCCACCGGGGGCGATCTTGGGGGCTTGTGATTGCCGGTCCGCTCGTTCCATCAGCCCGGCCGATGGCCGGGCGACACCCGTGGCCCTGCGATCCCTGCGATCTCCGCGTTGATGAATCTCCGTGTCTCCGCGTCTCCGCGGTGCTCCGTTGACTCCGAATTCTCCGTTAACTCCCGGACGCCCGCAGTTGCCACCAACACCGCGCGCCAAGGAGTGCGCGCGCGAGGAGGCGCCTGGGATTGAGTGCTCCGGGCGCCACATGCGTCGCGTAATACAGATACGCACTCTGATGAAAGGCGCGAATCGACGAGCGCTTCGCGGTCCGGCTCGATTGACCGACCTTGTGCACAGCTGTCGCGCCCGGCACGTATCGAATCGAGTGGCCCTGCCCTCGCAACCGGCGGCACAGATCGGCGTCCTCCCAGTACATGAAGAACCGCTCATCGAATCCGCGTGCGGCGAGGAATGCGTCCCGCCGCACCAGCAGGCACGCACCAGACAGCCAGTCCACGACGACGCTGGACGCGCCGCCGCGCACAGCCTCCTCGACCACGACGTTGCGCCGCGCGACGGGAAGAAACGGCAGCAGGTTACGAAGCGCGCCCGTTCGGCCGAAGAGGCCGGTCAGCATGTCCGGATCGCCGCGCGCGCTTCCCTGCACGGCACCATCTGGATCCAGGATGCGCGGCCCGACGACCGCGCACGCAGGGTCCGCGTCGAGGACCGCTCGCAGCGTCGCCGTTGCTCCCACCGCCAGTCGACAATCCGGGTTCAACAGGAGGAGCAGCGGCGCCTGAGACGACGCGACAGCCTGGTTGACGGCACGACCGAAGCCGACGTTGGTCGCATTGCGAATGAGCGTGGCTTGTGGAAACGTCTCCACGATGGACGCGCTTCCATCCGCCGATGCGTTGTCTACGACGACGGCCTCCCACGCGATGTTCGCAAGGTCGGCCTGCACCGATCGAAGCGCGCGCGCGAGATCCTGACCGGCGTTGTAGTTCACGACGATCACCGAGATCTCCGGCGTCAACGGCCGCTCCCGGCAAGCTCCGCATCGAAACGCTTCTCGCGCAGCTTCGTGGACAACCATCCCGTCACGAGCAGCGGTCTGAGTTGTGCCGCTTCGACCCGGCGCGTGCGCTGAACCTGCCGGCGTTTTCGCAACGCCTTGGGCAGGCCGGCAAGAGCCGCGACCTTCGCGCGCACAAAGGCGCCGAGCGCGCCAGCGCGCGTGAAATGTACAGCCGCCGCCGCCACGTACACCACATGACCCGGCAGCGTCGTCAGCAGCAGCGATGCCGGCGTGTTCTTCAGGTACAGCCATTCGAGATTGCGCTGGCCGTGGAAGATGGCGAAGTCGCTGACTCGCCCGATCGTCGCGCTTCCGTGATGACGAACGACGGCATCTGCGACATAGAGGCAGCGATACCCGAGGAGCCTGGCGCGGTACGAGAGATCGACGTCCTCATGCGAGGCGAAGAAGTCCTCGTCGAACCCTCCCAGCTCGTCGAACACGCGCTTCGACATGAGACAGGCTGCACCACACACACCGAAGACCTCGACGGACTCGCGCGCCATCTCGACTTTCTGTCCATGGTGTCGCTTGAACGCGCCGCCCGAGGACAGGAAGCCATCGCCCGCACTGTCAATGACTCCTGGGTCGTGCATGTACACGATTCGCGACGTCACGAGCGCAAAGCCCGCCTTCTCGTTGAGACCGGCGAGCAGCGTCTGGAGCCACGTTGATTCCGCCACCGTGTCGTTGTTCAGGAGCGCCACGAACTGACCGCGGGCTTCTCGCACACCGGCGTTGTTGCCACCGGCGAACCCGCGATTCTCGGACAACGACACGACTCGCACCGACGGAAAGCGCTCACGAACGTACTCGACCGTGCCATCGGCCGATGCGTTGTCCACCAGGATTGTCTCCGTGCGCACACCAACTTGCGCGGCGACGGCATTCAGGCACGCATCGAGATACTGCCGGCCGTTCCACGTGACGATGACGACCGAGATGAGCGGATCGGATGTCATCGGTCCGCCACTCGCTGGTACACGTCGAGCGTGATGCGGGCGGTCCGCTCCCACGTGAACATCGCTGCGCGCGCGAGGCCGTCGGCACGCAACCGCGCCCTCAACACCGAATCGGTGATGACCTGCACAATCGCGTCTTCCCATCGCCTGGGATCGTCAGGATCGAGCAGCAGGCCCGACTCGCCGACAACCTCAGGGATGGATGCCGCTCGCGAGGCCAGGACTGGCGTCCCGCTCGCCATGGCTTCGACGAGCGGCAGGCCGAAGCCCTCATACCGCGACGGATACACCAGCGCGGCGGCGCCGTGATACAGCGCGCGCAACGTCGATTCCGAAACGGCGCCAAGTCGAACGATGGCGTCTGGCGCGCCTCTCTCGCCAGCCTCCGCGGCGAGGCGATCGCCGGTTCCGCGATCGACACCTGCGAGGACGAGCGCGGGAGCCGGCGTCTCGAGCCGGTGCCGCGCCTCCATCAATCCCTTCACGACGACGGACAGATTCCGGCGCTCGTGCAGATCGCCCACGTGCAGGAGAAAAGGCGCGACCACCCCCGCCGGCAACGACGCTGATGTGCTGCCCTCGTCGAAATCAGCCGATGCACCCAGCGGCGCCACCGTGATGCGATCACGATCGATCGCGTAAGCCGCGGCGATCTCGCCGCGCGAAAATTCGGAGTCGGTCAAGATGTGCGATGCCGCGCGAGCGCTGCGCCGGTAAAACGCCCGCCGCAGCCAGTCACGGCGATACGGATACCACTCGGGATGACGCTCGTAGCTGACGTCGTGGATCGTCAGGACGACGGGCACGGCGGAATGGAGGGGCGCCGTGTAGGCAGGGGCGTGAATCAGATCGACGGCCGCGCGTCGTGCCGCGCGTGGAAGACCAACGGCCGCCCACCCGAGGTTCGTCGGCGGGTGCCACGGCTCGGACACGCGCCGCACTCCTGCGGGCAGCGATCCGTCCGACCCGCCGAGCGCGACCAGGTCGATAGGCGCGCCAAGCGAGAGCAGCGCCGGCACCAGCTCCGACACATACCGGCGTACGCCGGCCGCTGGTGAGGTAAACGCTCGACCGTCTATTCCGACCGTAAGCCTGCGCACGTCACGTGATCTTCATGTCCAGCCTGCGGACCGGACGCTGGAGACGTGTGCAGATATCACGGATGCGAACCTCGAGCTTCCCGTTGATCGCCGGGCTGCTCAGCACCACTTCGTCCACGGAATAGCGGTGCATGGTGTTTTCCAGCTCTTCGATCGAGCCACGCACGGGCACTCCGACGATCCAGCGGTGCGCCTTCATCGGGTCATCGTCGATGAAGCCCACGGGGTTCATCTTCCACGCGGGGTTGGCGCGCATCTCGCGCACGAGTAGTCGGCCGTATCCACCAGCGCCGTACACGAGCACCCGACGATGACGCCGGTTCCGCGACGACGCCACCTGGTTCATCGTCCTGAACGACGCGCGCGTGCCGAGAATGGCCAGCGTCAGCAGGAGACCATCGAGCACGAGGACGACGCGCGACGAACCCTCACCGCGATAGAGGTAGTAGGCCACCGCGACGGTCAGCAGAGACCCCATGCCGACGCCTCGTGCGACCGCGGCAAGATCGCGGAAGCCGAACGTCTCCCACGATCGTCGATAAAGTCCCGAGCTGTATAGCGCCGCGATCTTGACGCCGAGCACGAGCGGGAGCGACGCCGTGAAGTACGGCAGAAACGCCAGTAGCTCGTCGCCTTCGAACCGCAATCGGAACGCGGCGTAGTAGCAGACGGTGATGAGGACCAGATCGAGCAGCACCTCGCCGACGTGGAACTTGAACGCAAGGTCTTTGAGGAATGGCGCGAACGACGATTTCTGCAGCGCCTTGAAGTCTTCTGCGTTGTACGCGGGCACACGCGCGAGGTAGATGCCGGTCAGGATGACGAGGACGCCGAACACCGCCACCACCAGCATCGGCTCGATCGTGTTCCATCGCACGAGGATCCACGCGGTCAACCCGCCGAGCAGTCCGAGTGCGTACAGAATGCGGACCGCCGTTCGCTCCGAGAAACCGACCGACACCAGTCGGTGCGACACGTGATCGGTGCCACCGCGCGTCGCGCTGCGTCCCGCCAGCCGGCGTAGTACTAAGACAAATGCGGTGTCGAAGAGTGGGACCGCCAGGATCAGCACAGCGAGCACCGTCGGGCTGACGAACGCGATCCGGGCATGGAACACCGGGACAAGCGAGACGCCTCCGAGGATCGCGCCGATGAACAGGCTGCCGCAGTCGCCCATGAACAGCCGCGCGCGCGGGCGATTCCAGTACAGGAACCCTGCAAGCGCCCCGGCCAGTGAGATGAGCAGCACGAACAGTCCGACTCCCAGCGAGGGTCCGAGCAGCGCAGCGACGAATCCGGTCGCAATGAGCGCGACTCCGGCCGCCAGACCATCCATGTTGTCGAGGAGATTGAAGGAGTGACACAGGCCGGCAAACCAGATCGTGCCGATCAGCGTGTAGCTGGAGGGCAGCGCGCCGTCAGGCTCGATCCCGGCGAGCGCAAACACGAGGAATGCGCCAACCGCGAGCGACGCGACGAGCTTGGCAACTGGAGAAAGCTGAAGGCGATCGTCGAAGAGCCCGACGGTGAACATCGCGAGGCCGGCCACGAGGACCGAGAGCCACTCGACGAGGTCGGCCTGCAGTAACGGCCCCGCTGCGCCAACGCTGAATCCGGCAACCGTCGCTGCGACGATCGCAATCCCGCCCATCGTCGGCGTCGGCGCACTGTGCCAGCGATCGGGCCGGGGCGGCACGACCGCGCCGAAGACTGGAGCCAGGCGTCGCACGGCCGCTCCGACCGCGACTGCGGTCGCCGTGGCGACGAGGAGGCTGATGAGCGCAATCACTGCGAGTCGATCACGGGCTGACCAGCTCTGATGGACGTGGTGCGGTACTGTCTCCGAGAACGAATGGCGTCCCGCGCAGGATGCCGTTGCAGATGGTATCCAATCCTGCGGACTCGCCGGGAAGAAGATGACGAAGGCTGTTCAGCTTCAACCGGTAGATGGAATTCCCCGCATGTGGCTCGATGAACGCCAGCGGGATCATGCGATTGAAGAAGAAGTGGTACGCGTAGCGGCGGGCTCGCGCCATCATCCCGGCATCGAGCCTGGAGGCGAACGGAAGCCCGTCGAGGATCCTGAAGTACTCCTCCGGCGAGCTGGCATCGCAGGTGAGCCCCTTGTTGCGAATCCACGCTTCGCCCGCGACGATGACCGGGATGCCCCGGCTCGTGAGCTCGACGCCCGTCTTGGTGCCGTAGATGATGACGCTGTTGCACAGCGACATCAGCGCATAGGTGCTCAATTCACTCTCGGGCGGCACGACGACGATGTTGGGCGGGAGATTGGGTATGACCTTCTTCAGCTCACCCAGGACCGGCTGCCGTGACGGCGGGAACCCGCTGATTTCCGCCGGATGCACACGGATCAGCAACTGCAGATCGCTCCGCTTCTCGAAGTACCGGCATGTCTGCACCAGCCAGTCGAGCATGCTGTCGAACGCGTTCGCCGGATAGTGCAGTTGCGCGTCCCACGCCACGTTGGTGAGCAAGCCAATCACCGGCTTCGACGTATCGAGACCGATCATCGACGGCAGCTCTTTGGGATCGTCCTTCTTGGCGCGATGAAACACGATCCAGTCGAAGAGACCCTCGCGCCGGCTCGAGAGATAGTGCATCAGCTCCTGATCCTGCTGCGCCGAGAGCTCGGTCTCCTCCCAGTGCGCGCGCGGCTCGCTCATCAGGGTGTGATGGTAGGTGTCGTTGTGGCTGAAGATGAATCGCCGTTTGCGGTAGGCGACGTTCCACGTCGAGACCTGCACACCCTCCTGCCGCGCCACCTCGCCGACGATGCCCCACGGCACATAGATGCCATGTGTGAAGACGGCCGCCGAGAACTGAATGGATCGCAGCAGTCGCCGCGTCGCAAACGCCACGCGCAGCGCAGACTCGAAGTACCTGCGCAGGATCGGCTCCGCCATCGGCTCGTTGTCGAGCGCGCCGGTCGCAAAGAACCGGAGGGTGCCGGCATGCGCATGCTCCCCGATCACGAGACCATCGAGCGTGTAGGTGTGGATCTCGCCCGCGGGGACCGTGTTCGCGATGCGTTTGGCTTCCGCGCGATCGTCGGGGCGGAGCCACTCGCTGAACGTGTGAACCGTAATCCCGAGCTCGCGATAGACGCGTTCGGCAGGGGAAAAGCAGTTGCGACACAGGTCCTGGGTGGGACCGTGCTCAGCGAAGTAATTCAGGTCTGGATAGAG
>Ga0310810_10006687_pt1 | contig 13059 bp, 11 predicted proteins | sample NCmetagenome_FD_207641 | JGI IMG/M metagenome (GOLD analysis project Ga0310810, IMG submission 207641) | Soil microbial communities from experimental microcosm in Duke University, North Carolina, United States - NC | ecosystem: Engineered > Artificial ecosystem > Soil microcosm > Unclassified ... | reverse complement strand
AGAACGAATACATTGCTGTCCATCCCGATGCTGTTCTTCATGGGCGCCGCGAGCCATCTCGCGGTGGCCGAGCCCACCGGCCCGGGCGCGAAAATCGGTGCGCTCATCCTGTTGCTGGTCGTGATGGCCGCCGCGGAGTTCAACGCGATGGTCGGTACCGCGGGCGCGGGCAAGAAAATGCTCAGCACGGTCTCCGGAACGTTCTGGGGTGGCTTCATCGCAACCGCCATCCTCTACTGCGGCCTCGTGATCGTCATGCACTGATCGGAGTTTCAAACGGTGTCCGCTCTCGCGTGAATGAGGGGGGTTTGGGGGGAAGCGGTACGGGTCCCCCCAATCTAATGAGGGGGGGACCCGCTAGGGCTCCCCCAGCCCCCGAGCTACTTGAGGTATGCGGCGAGTGCTGAGATCTCGGGCTCGACCGCCGGCTGCGCCGGCATCACGTGCGTCGAACGCTTGGGCTTGTAGCCCGGTGGGTAGCTTGCCCTGAGGATCCGCGCCTCGAGCAATTCGCGCGACGAGCCCTTGACCGGCGGACCGACGGCACCGGACTGCGAGGGATCCGGCGCATGGCATTGCGTGCACTGCGAGAGGTACACCTGACGCCCGCGCTCGGCGACCGGATCGGCCGGCGGTCCCGAGCAGCCGGCGACGGTGATGGCAATCAGAAGGAAGACGGTGCGCCAGCGCATCGGCCGCGCAGATTACGTGTGCGCGGCGCGCGTTGCAAACGCTAGGGTCGCAGGCGGGCACGCGCGGCGTCGAACTCGATCACCTGCGCCGGCTGGTTCCAGCGCGAGCGGCGGTCGACGAGCTCGGCGCGGCCGTGCAGGACGGCGAGCGCGTCGTCGTCGGCGAACAGCGGCGTCGGCGCCGGCTTCAGCGCGAGCCGGATGCCGGCGAGCGCGAAGCGGATCCGCCACCACGCGCGCTGGAGCCGCGGCCACCGCGCGCGAGGACTCCTCGAACCTCGTGGCGGCCACCGAATCTCTCACGCGAGCCCCCGCTCTTCCATGAGCGCCGTGACCCGTCGATAGGCGCCCGTGAGTGCCTCGTCGAACGACGCTTCCAGCCGATACGCGGCCATCGCAGCCGACACGCGATCGCGCGCGGAACCCGCCTCGACCGCACGCACGCGCGTCTCGGCGGCGCGTGCCGCGAGCATCGCGCCCGCGTCCGCGAACGAGAAAATCGAGCCGACGATACGCTCCTCCCCCGTTTCGGGCTGCGCGGTCGGCGCCGCAAGGGTCACACGCTTGCGGCGTGCAGGCGCCTCGAGTCGGCTGGCCAGCACGATGTTCGGGCGCCAGAGAACGACCTCGGACGTCGGAGGCTTCAGGAGCTGATCGGCGGCGCGTCTCGGCTTCTTCATACGCATCATCAGAATGGCAACGTTGGTGCCACGCCAAGTGCACCGTAAGCGCGCGCCGTTGATGGAGAAGTAGAACGTTCCTCGCCGCGGCTCCGGGGAGGTTCTCCGGGCCGCCGGGAGGAACTCCTAGGGCCGTTTTTCGAGGCTGAAGTCCCGGATCTTCTTGTTCAGCGTCTTGACGTCGACGTCGAGGACGCGCGCGGCGCGGGCCTTGTTCCACCCCGTGGCGTTGAGCACGCGCTCGACGTGGCGGCGTTCGACGGAGGACAGCGGGACGAGGACCGGATCGTCGTCGCTCTCCACCGGCGCCGTCGTGCGGACCCGCGACAGCTCGGGGGGCAAGTCGGCCGCGTGGACCTCGGAGCCCTCGTGGAGGATCTGAAGTCGCTCGACGAGGTTGCGGAGCTCTCGAATGTTGCCGGGCCAGTCGTACGCCATGAGCCGCTCGAGCGCGTCCTTCGTGAACGACTGCGGCTTGCGGGCACCGATATTGGCGTTCAGGAAGTGCTGCACGAGCAGCGGAATGTCGTCGCGCCGCTGGCGCAGCGCCGGCACCTCGACCACGACCGTGCACACGCGATAAAAGAGGTCCCAGCGGAAGCGCCCCTCGGTCGCCTCTCGGGTGAGATCCTTTGCGGTCGCGGCCACGATCCGCACGTCGACGTGGAAGGCGCGCTCTTCCCCCACCCGGCGCACCTCGCCGGAATCCAGCGTGCGCAGCAGACGCACCTGCATGGCCGCCGACATCTCGCCGATCTCGTCCATGAACAGCGTGCCGCCGTTGGCCGCCTCGAACAGCCCCACCCTCGATGTCACCGCGCCGCTGAACGCGCCCTTGCGGTGGCCGAACAGCTCCGTCTCGAGCAGCGTGTCGGGGAGCGCGCCGCAGTTGATCGAGACGAAGGGCCGGCCCGCGCGCCGACTGCGCAGGTGAATCGTGCGCGCGATGAGCTCCTTGCCGGTACCACTCTCACCGTGGATGAGCACCGGACTATCGGTCGCGGCGACGCGACCAATGACGCCGAGCACCTCGCCGATGGCCGGACTGTCGCCGATGATCGTCGGCAAGCCGTCGCGCCGTGTGATGACCTCGCGCAGCGCGGAGTTCTCGCGACGCAGCGCCTTCTTCTCAGCAGCCTTCGCGACGACCTCGAGCAGCTCGGGATTCTTCCACGGTTTGCTGATGAAGTCGTACGCGCCGAGCCGCATGGCCTGCACGGCGGTCTCGACATCGGCGTGACCCGTGAGGACGATGAATTCGGCGTCGACGTCGGCGTCCCGCGCCCAGCGCAGGATGTCCAGCCCCGAATGATCGGGCAGCTGCACGTCGACGAGCGCAACGTCGAATTCTTCGCGCGCCAGACGCGCCATCGCGTCGCTGCCCGACGCGGCGTCGACGACGGTGAACGGAGACCGTGAGAGCACCGCGACCAGCAGACTCCGAACGTTGGTGTCGTCGTCGACGACGAGCACGTGGATCGCGTCCGGCATCTGGACGCCATCATAGCACCCCCTGTAGACTACCCACCTCAGGAGGACTGCTCGAATGCCGCATCCCCCGGCTCTCCGCATCGAGGGAGCCAGGCAGAACAACCTCAAGAACGTTTCGGTCGACATCCCGCACGATCGGCTCACCGTCGTCACCGGCGTCTCGGGATCGGGCAAGTCGTCGCTGGCGTTCGACACGCTCTTCGCCGAGGGCCAGTGGCGGTACATCGAATCGCTCTCGACGTACGCGCGGATGTTTCTCGAGCGCATCGACCGTCCCGACGTCGATCGCATCGAGCAGATCCGCCCGGCCGTCGCGCTGGAACAGAAGAACCCGGTCCGCACCGCCCGCTCGACGGTCGGCACTGCCACCGAGGTCTACGACTACCTGCGGCTGCTCTACGCCAAGATCGGTCGCGTGCACTGTGCCGCGTGCGGTGCGCCCGCGACCTCGCACTCCGCGGCCACCATGGCCGACACGCTGCTGGCCGAGCACGCGGGCGCGCGGGCGCTCGTCACGTTTCCGCTGCCCGTCGCCGCCGGCGTGTCGCCCGCCGAGGTGTGGTCGGCGCTGACGCGTCGGGGCTTCGCGCGCGTGCGGCTGGCCGACGCGGTGGTCGATCTCGCCGGCCCGCCGCCCGCGACGCTCGCCGCCTCGGAGATCGAGGTCGTGCTCGATCGCGTCGTGTTGAGCGTCGAGACGCGCGCGCGCCTCGTGGATTCGCTGGAGGCGGCGCTGCGCGAGGGCGGCGGCCGCGTCACCGTCGACGTCGTCGGCGCCGCGCGACGCGCGTTCACGGAGGAGTTTCGCTGCGGCGCATGCGGCGCCGCGCTCGAGCGTCCGCAGCCGCTGCTGTTCTCGTTCAACCATCCGCTCGGCGCGTGTGCGGAGTGCAAAGGTTTCGGGAACGTTCTGAAGTACGACGAGCAGCTCGTGGTGCCCGACCGCGCGCGGAGCCTCGGCGCCGGTGCCATCGAGCCGTGGACGCACCCGTCGGGCAAGTGGTACCAGCGCGAGCTCGTGAAGGCCGCGCGCCGCGCGAACGTCGATCTCGACGTGCCGTGGGAGCAGCTGGGCGAGCGCGAGCGCCGCCTCGTCTACGAGGGCGACGGGAAGTTTCCCGGCATCAATGGGTTCTTCGAGGAGATCGAATCCTACCGCTACAAGCTGCACGTGCGCGTGTTCCTCTCGCGCTACCGCACCCAATCGCCGTGTCCGGTGTGTGCCGGCGCGCGGCTGAAGCCGCCCGCGCTCGCCGTCCGGATCGCGGGCCTGACCATCGCGGAATTCACCGCGCTCACCATCGAAGCGGCCGCCGCGACGCTCGAGTCGCTCGAGCTCACGGCGTGGGAGGCGGCGGTCGGGCGCGAGATCCTGCGCCAGCTCTCGGCGAAGCTGACGTTCCTGTTGCGTGTCGGTCTCGGCTACCTCACGCTCGGGCGCCAGACGCGCACGCTGTCGGGTGGCGAGGCGCAGCGGATCAATCTCGCGAATCAGCTCGGCTCGCAGCTGGTCGGCACGCTCTACGTCCTGGACGAGCCGTCGATCGGTCTGCACGCTCGCGACACCGCGCGGCTGGCCGACCTCTGCCGCGAGCTCGCGACGGCGGGCAACACCGTCGTCGTGGTCGAGCACGATCGGGCGTTCATCGAGGCGGCCGATCACGTCATCGAGCTCGGCCCCGGCTCCGGCGAGCGCGGCGGCGAGATCGTGTTCAGCGGCTCACAGGAGGAGTTCCGCAAGACCACGCGCTCGCTCACCGCGCGCTATCTGACGGGCCGCGAGTCGATCCCGGCACCGCTCGCGCGTCGGCCGGGCCGGCGGCACCTCGTCCTCACGGGCGCGCGCGAGCACAACCTCAAGGACGTCACGCTGCGGCTGCCGCTCGGCACGCTGACCGTGGTGACGGGCGTGTCCGGCTCGGGGAAATCCACGCTCGTGCACGACACGCTCTATCGCGCGGTCGCGCGCGCGTTCAAGACGGAGTTTCAGCCGCCGGGCACGTACACCGCGCTCACGGGCCTCGAGTACGTCAAGGGTGTCCGCCTCATCGACCAGGAGCCGATCGGGCGCACGCCGCGCAGCAATCCCGTCACGTACGTCAAGGCGTTCGACGAGATCCGCAAGCTCTACGCGGCGCTGCCCCGGGCCAAGACGCTCGGCCTCGGCGCCGGCGCGTTCTCGTTCAACGTGCCCGGCGGCCGCTGCGAATCGTGCCAGGGCGACGGCTTTCAGAAGCTCGAGATGTACTTCTTCGAAGACGTGTACGTCTCGTGCGAGGAGTGCGAGGGGCGTCGTTATCGCGCCGAGGTGCTCGGCGTGAAGCATCGCGGCAAGTCGATCGGCGACGTGCTCGCGTTCACCGTCGACGAGGCGGTCGAGTTCTTCGCGGCGACGCCCGCGCTCGCGCGACGCCTCCGCGTGCTGCAGGACGTGGGGCTCGGCTACCTGCGCCTGGGACAGCCGGCGACGACGCTCTCGGGCGGCGAGGCGCAGCGACTGAAGATCGCCGCCGAGCTGGCCGGGCGTGCGAGCGGCGACATGCTCTACATCCTCGACGAGCCGACGACGGGGTTGCATCTCGACGACGTCAAAAAGCTGCTGCAGGTGCTGCACCGCCTGGTAGACGCGGGCAACACGGTCGTCCTCGTCGAGCACCATCTCGACGTCGTGCGCGCGGCGGACTGGGTCGTCGACCTCGGCCCCGAGGGTGGCGATGCGGGCGGCGACATCGTCGCCGAGGGCCCGCCGGAAGCCATCGCGGGCACGCCGGGCTCGTACACCGGAAAGTTTCTCGCCGAGCTCTTGCCGAAGAACGGAGCGTCCAGGAACGGCGTACCGAAGAGCAGCAGGAAGTGATTTTTTACGGCTGGCGAATCGTCGCCGCCGCCTTCGTCGTCCTCTTCACGGCCTACGGCGCGCAGTACTGCTTCAGCATCTTCTTCGCCGCGCTTCTCGACGAGTTCCGCTGGAGTCGCGCGGGGCTCTCCGGCGTGTTCTCGCTCTACGCGTTCGGCTACTGCCTCGTCGGCTTCCCCGCCGGCCGGTTGACCGATCGATGGGGGCCGCGCATCGTCGTCAGCGCGGGCGCGGTCCTGCTCGGCGGCGCGCTGGCCACGATGGCGCTCGTCCGTGAATTGTGGCAGCCCTACGTCGTCTACGGCGTCGTCGGTGCGCTCGGCATGGGGACGGCGTACGTTCCGTGCCACAGCACGGTGGTGAAATGGTTCGCGCGCCGGCGCGGCCTTGCCCTCGGCGTCGCGTCGACCGGCGCCTCGCTCGGCACGTTCGTGCTGCCGCTGGTGGCGCACCGTCTCGTCATCACCGTGGGCTGGCGCGTGGCGTACGTCGCGTTCGGGATCGCCGTGTTCGTCGCGCTCGGACTCGCCGCGACCGTCATGCGTCGTGACCCACGCTCGCTGGGACTTCGTCCCGACGGCGACGCCGCCGCGCCCGCAGTCTCCATCGCGACGAGACATGCCTGGAGCCTCCAGCGCGCCCTGCGCAGCCGCGTGTTCTGGCTCGTGGCGGGGGCATTCACGGCGACGTGGCTCGCGGTGTTCATCCCGCTCGTGCATCTCGTGCCGTTCGCCCGCGACCTCGGCTTCGACGCGGGCACGGGCGCCTGGCTCGTCAGCGCGCTCGGCGCCGGCGCGGTCGGTGGGCGGCTCGTGATGGGCGCCGTGTCCGACCGCATCGGTCGGCGGCCCGCAATCATCGCCGCCATGGCGCTGCAGGCGGTCGCCTTCATCGGGTTTGCGAGCATACAGACGCTGCAGGCACTCGTCGTGACCGCAGTCGGCTTCGGCGTCTCCTACGGCACGGTGTCGGCGCTATTTCCGGCAATCGTCGGGGACTTCTTCGGCCCCGAGCAGGCCGGCTCGCTGGTGGGGTTCTTGTTCGCCTTCGCCGGCGCGCTGGCCGCCTGGGGTCCGGTGGTGGCGGGAATCGTCTACGACATGACGGGCACTTATAGTCCGATCTTTCGCGCCGCGGCCGTCGCGAACCTCCTCGGCGGGGCGCTGCTCGCGATGGCTCGGGCGCCGTCGCGATAGCTAAGTACTCCCCACGATGGCGTTTGCGCGGGTGGGAAAACTTTTTCACGGGTTGTTGGAGGCTTGCCAGGCCTCCTATACTGCGGCCACCAAGCAACACATGAAGTCGCTACTCCGTATGAGGTCGCTACTCGTCGAATGAGATCCGATTTCCAGCTCTCGAATGGTCGCGCCAGTGGACTGGTCGATGTGCTCGACCGCGTCCTCGACAAGGGTCTGGTCGTCGCCGGCGACGTCAAGATCTCGCTCGCCGAAGTCGAGCTGCTCACGATTCGCATCCGCTTGATCGTGTGCTCGATCGACAAGGCGCAGCAGATCGGTCTCGATTGGTGGAAGTACGACGCCCACCTGGCCCCGAACCGCAACCGTCTGTCCGCGGAGAACGAGGAATTGCGCCGGCAGGTGCGCCAGCTCGAGCGCAAAGTCGCGTCGCTCACCTCGCGCCGTCAGAACATGCGCCGCGACGGCGGCGACACGAATCGGCAAGGAGACTGACCGATGCCAGTCGAACGGACAAGCGGCGGGACGAGCCTCATCGACGTCCTCGACCGCGTGCTCGACAAGGGAATCGTCATCGACGCGTGGGTGCGCGTCTCACTCGTCGGCATCGACCTGATCACGGTCGAAGCGCGCGTCGTCGTCGCGTCCATCGACACTTATCTGAAGTACTCCGAGGCGGTCGGCTCGGTGACGCCGGCGTCACGGCCGGCCATCGATGGCCGGGGCACCGACGCCGTCATCGCGGAGAACGCGGCGCTGCGCGCGCAGATCGCCGGCACGCGCCGCGAGACAACCGCCGCCCGGAGATTGCGGCGGCCGTGAGCCCGCACGCCCCGCTGCGCGGCACGGCGCGGCGCCGGGCGAAGATCGGCACCTCCGAACGACTCACGCTGGCGGAGGCGCTGCTCGGCACCGACGACGTCACCGGTTGTGCGCAGGCCGCGCTGGACTGGCTCGGCCGCTGTGCACAGCTCAAGCGCGGACTTTGCCTCGTCGGGTCGGCCGAGAGTCCCACGGTGCTGCGGCCGATGGCGACACTCGGCATCCGCGGCGCACGCGTCCGGTCGTTCACGCTCGACCTCGAAGCGCACGGCGAGCCCCTCGTCGCGTCTACCGTCGGGGTCGGCGGAAGCGTCTTCGGTCGCAACGGGCGCCCGGCGCCGCGCACGCCGCTGGACTCGGCACGCCTGATCGCGCTGCCGCTGCACGGGCGTCGGATCCTCGAGGAATATCCGGTGGGACTGCTGCTGCTCGCCTCGACCGATCCAGACGTCGAGGCGCAGGCGCGGTGGGTGGCGGGCCTGCTCGGGCCGCGCCTGGGCGCGCTGCGCGCCGCGCAGCGCCGCGAGGACGGCGAGCGCCGCATCTTGCGCGAGCGCTCGCTGCTCTACAACATCATCAACGCGGTCACCGATCCGATCTTGTTGACCGACACCGAGGGCCGCATCACCGTCGCCAACACCCGCGCCGAGACGCTGCTGTCGGCCGGCGAGGATGAGAGCGAGGGCCGGCGGCGCGCCATCGCGCTCAACAACATGCTGTTCTCCTCGGCGTTGACCCAGCGGGCCATCGAGGGCGGCGAACCGTGGCGGCACGAGCTGTTGCTCGTCGACCCGGTGGACGGGTCCGATCTGCTGTTCGAGCTGCTCAGCACCGTGACGATGGACCCGCGCGAAGGCACGGGCATCGTCTCGATCCTGCGCAACGTCACGGATCTCAGAAGAGCCACCCAGGAGATCGAAGAAAACTACCGGAAGCTGCGGCTCGCGGAAAGCGACGCGCGCGCCGAGCGTGACCGGCTCGACCTCATCATCGACTCCGTGGCCGATCCGATTCTCGTCACCGACTCGAACGCCAACATCGTGATGATGAACGCGCCGGCGGAGCGCCTCTTCACCGCCGAGCCGGACGCGGGGGACGAGGTGCGACGCACCGTGCAGGCGAACGACGCACACTTCTCGTCGTTCGTGTCCAACCTCTTCTTCGCGCCCGGCGCCATGCGCCGCAGCGGCGCCATCGGGCTCGTCGACCCGCGGACGGGAGCCGCGCTGCCGGTGGAGGCGATCTCCGGCAAGATCGTCTCCGAGCACGGCGAGGTCACGGCGATCGTGACCATCCTGCACGACCGCACCCAGGAGCTCGAGCGGGATCGTCTCTACGAGCAGCTCAAGCGCGCCTCCAGCGAGCTCGAGCAGAAGGTGCGCGAGGCCACGGCCGAGCTCACACGCCAGAACGAGCTGCTCCGGCGCTCGCACTTCGAGATCGAGCAGGCGTCGGCGGCAAAGTCGCAGTTCCTGGCGAACATGTCGCACGAGTTCCGCACGCCGCTCAACGCGATCCTGGGCTACACGAGCATGCTCCTCAAGGGCGTCACCGGCGAGCTGACGCCGCAGCAGCGGCGCAATCTCGAGCGCGTGGACAGCAATGCGCACCACTTGCTCGCCATCATCAACGACATCCTCGACATCTCGCGCATCGAGGCCGGCAAGATGCCGTTGACGGTGACGACCTTCGACGTCAAGGACCTCGTGGGCGAAGTGCTCGCGGAGGCCGAGCCGCTCATCTCGCGCTCCCGGCTCGCGGTGACGACGCAGGTCGCCGCCGGCATGCCGCCGCTCGCCACCGACCGGCAGAAGGTCAAGCAGATCGTCATCAACTTCCTGAGCAACGCGATCAAGTTCACGCCGCACGGGTCGGTCGATGTGCGGACGCAATACGTCGCCGCGCGTAATGAGATCGCCATCGCCGTCGCCGACACCGGCATCGGCGTGTCGCGCGAGGACCGGGATCGGATCTTCGAAGACTTCCGGCAGGCCGACAACTCGCCGACGCGTGAGTACACCGGCGCGGGCTTGGGGCTGGCCATTTGCCGCCGACTCGCCGGCATGCTGGATGGGCACATCGCACTCGACAGTGAAGTGGGCCGCGGCTCGACGTTCACGCTCTTCTTGCCGCGCGAGGTCAAGCGCGCATGACGCCCCGCCGCACGCAGCCCGCGAAGCCCGAGCCAGCGGCGGCCGCGCCGCGACCGGCGCCGCTGGTGCTGATCGTGGACGACTTCGCCGACAACCGCGAGATGTACAGCCAGTTCCTCGAGTTCTCGGGCTATCGCGTCGCGGAAGCGCAGAACGGCCACGAGGCGCTGGAGAAGGCATTCGCGCTCCAGCCGGACCTCGTCGTCATGGATCTGTCGCTGCCCGGCCTCGACGGGTGGGAGGCCACGCGCCGTCTCAAGTCGGACGAGCGCACGCGGGCCACGCCCGTGATCGCGCTCACCGGCCACGCGCTGGCCGGGCACTCGAAGGGTGCGATCGATGCGGGCTGCGATGCGTTCATCACCAAGCCGTGCCTGCCCGAGCGTCTCCTGCAAGAGATCGTCTCGATGCTGAAAGGCCGACCGGACATTCCGGAGAGAGGACGCTGACGATGCCCCCGAAGCCGAAGCCCTCGCGCCGCACCGTGCGCTCGCTGCGTCGGGCGGAAAAAACCGACGTCAACCCCAACGGGGTCGCCGGCGCGCGCGTCATCCGCGAGACACCGCCGCGCGTGACGGCGCCGGCGGTGCCGACGAAGGCCGGCGCCAAGCCAGGCGAGAGCCGCGGCAAGTACGTGTACTGCGTCATTCGCTCCGAAGAGCCGTTGCGGTTCGGCGCGATCGGCCTGGGAACCGTTTCGGCCGAGGTGAGCACGGTGCACTACAAGGACATCGCGGCCGTCGTGTCCGACACGCCGCTCGAGGTCCTCGATGCCACGCGCGAGAACGTGCTGGCCCACGAGCGGGTGAACGAGGCCGTCATGCGCGATCACACCGTCATCCCGATGTCGTTCGGCACCGTGTTCAAGACGCGCGACGACATCATCGAGCTGTTGCGCGGGGCGTACGGCGCCTTCATCGACGTGCTGCTCAAGATGGAGGACAAGGTCGAATTCGGCCTCAAGGTCCTGTGGGAGCGCGACGAGATCATCAAGCAGATCGAGCGCGAAGACGACGACGTCCGCCACCTCAAGGGCGAGATCTCGTCGCAGCGCGGTCCCACGTATTTCGCGCGCGTGCAGTACGGGCGTCTCGTGGAAAGCGCGCTGCAGACGCGCTCCGAGCGCTACGTCAGCGAAATCTTCGAGGCGCTGCGCGACGTGGCGGTGGCCTCGCGCGCCAACAAGCCGATCGGCGACAAGATGATCATGAACGCGGCCTTCCTCGTCTCCCGCGACCGGGAGCAGGCCTTCGACGCCAAGGTCAAGGCGGTCGGAGCGAAGTCCGCGCACCTCACGTTCCGCTACACCGGGCCCTGGCCCCCCTACAACTTCGTCAACATCCGGCTCAAGCTGGAGCGCGCGACACCGGGCGGCTGATGATCATCCTCGACACGCTGCTGATCGGCGGCCTCAAGTTCGTCCTGGGGCGCATCGCGGCCGCCGTCGACAGCGAGCTGAACGACGACACCGTGCTGCGCGAAGAGCTCTTGGCCGCGCAGATGCGGCTCGAGCTCGGCGAGATCAGCGAGACCGAGTTCACCGCCCTCGAGGCCGTGCTGCTCGCCCGCTTGCGGGAGATTCGCGAGCGGCAGCAGGGTCCCGCCGCGGGCGGCGAGTTTCGGATCACCGGCATCGAGGCGCAATTCGACGACGGCAGCGGCGACCGCGACGCCGGGGACGCCAGCGTCGCGCGGTGACGCGGGCGCCGCGATTCCGGTTCGTCGGCGGCAAGGGCGGCGTCGGCAAGACCACCATCGCGGCAGCCCGCGCGCTCACGACCGCCGAGCGCGGCCAGCGCGTGCTCCTCGTCTCGACCGATCCCGCGCACTCACTCGGCGACGCCCTCGCCCGCCGGCTGTCGTCGCGGCCGGCCGCAATGCCGACACGCCGCGGCCGCCTCGCCGCGGTGGAGCTGGACGCGGACCGCGCGCTGGAGCGCTGGCTCTCCGCACGCCGCCACCCGCTACGCACGATCGCCGCACGCGGAACGTATCTCGACGAAGACGACGTCGACCGTCTCCTCGCGCTGTCGCTGCCCGGCGTGGACGAGCTGATCGGCCTGGTGGAGCTGCACCGGCTCGCGGCGGCGACCGCGCACGACGACGTGATCGTCGATACCGCCCCGACCGGGCACACGCTGCGGCTGCTCGCGATGCCGGAGACGCTCGCGCGCGTCGCAGGAGTGCTGGCGGACATGCTGGCCAAGCACCGATTCCTCGGTGAGAGCCTCGTGGGTGCCCATCGCCGCGACGCCGCCGACGCGCTCGTGGCCGAGATCGAAGGCGAGGCGCGCACGCTGCACGCCCTGCTCCGGGACCGCGCGCGGTGCCGGTTCAGCTGGGTCCTGCTGCCGGAGGCGCTGGCCCTGGAGGAGGCCCGCGACGCGATTCACGCGCTCGACGCGGCCGGGATCTCGGTCGACGAGATCATCGTCAACCGGGTGACGCCGGCGGATGGTCGGTGTGCGCTCTGCACGGCGCGCGTCGCCGCCGAACGTGAGATCGTCGATGCCGCGCGTGCGCTTGGGCGACACCGTTCGGTGTGTGTCCTGCCTGCACTCGATCGCGAGCCGCGCGGCCCCGCCGCGCTGCGACGGCTCGGTGCGGGGCGGCGCGCCCCCGCGCTGCCGCGACGTTCGCACGCTGGCGGCGATGTCGAGCGTCGCCGTGAAACGGCGGCGCCCTCGGAGTCGCCGGCGTGGCTCGATGCGCTCGCGCCGTCGGCGCTCCGCGTGCTGGCGTTCGCGGGCAAGGGCGGCGTCGGCAAGACGTCGGCGGCCGCCGCGGCGGCTGTCGCGCTCGCGGAGCACCGCCCTGATCGCCGGGTGCTCGCGCTGTCGACCGATCCGGCGCACTCGCTCGGCGACGTGCTCGGCATCGCGCTGAGCGACGACGCGCGGCCGGTGCCCGGCGCGTCCGGGCTTTTCGCGCGAGAGATCGACGCGGAGGCGGCGTTCGCGGTGCGACGCGACCGCTATCGCGCATCGGTCGACGAGATCTTCGACACGCTGCTCCGCGGCTCGCGCTTCGACGTGGCGTACGACCGCGACGTGGTCCGCGAGCTCATCGATCTGGCGCCGCCGGGGCTCGACGAGCTGTTCGGCGTGCTGTCGCTGGTGGACGCGCTGCTCGGACGTGACGAGGCGAGGTACGACATCGTCGTACTCG
>Ga0310810_10006684_pt1 | contig 13059 bp, 10 predicted proteins | sample NCmetagenome_FD_207641 | JGI IMG/M metagenome (GOLD analysis project Ga0310810, IMG submission 207641) | Soil microbial communities from experimental microcosm in Duke University, North Carolina, United States - NC | ecosystem: Engineered > Artificial ecosystem > Soil microcosm > Unclassified ... | reverse complement strand
CGTGCTCTCCGTTTCCTCTGTGGTGAAAATGAATAGGGAGTAACAATGTCATTGCAACTCACCATCGCCTGTGGCGACTATGATCGGACGCACCCGTTGATCGATGGCTCCATCAAGCCGGAGGGCATCGATCTCAATTGGCTGGTGCTGCCGCATCTCGAAATCTGGACGCGCATGCTGAACTATTACGACTTCGACGCGTCGGAGATCTCTCTCTCGTCCTATATCACGGCAAGATCCCTGGGCCAGCCGCTGACCGCGATCCCGGTATTTCCCGCGCGGGCGTTTCGCCATTCCTACATTTTTGTCAATACGAAGAGCGGTATTCGCGAGCCGAAGGATCTGATAGGCAAGCGGGTCGGCTTGGGCGAGTTTCAGCAGACGGCGACGGTGTGGATGCGCGGCATGCTGCAGCACGAGTACGGCGTCAATCTCGACGAGATCGAGTGGCACCTCTGGACGCCGCACCCGCGCACGGCGATCGAGCTGCCGAAGCGCTATCGGGTCAAGCAGATCGCACCCGGCCGTAAGCCGGATCAGATGTTTTTTGACGGCGAGTTGGACGCGATCATGGTGCCCAGCCTGTTTCCGTCGCTGTTCAGCCCACCGCCGCATATTCGCCGGCTGTTCGAGGATTCGCCTAAAGTCGAAGCGGAGTATTTCAAACGCACCGGGATTTTTCCGATTATGCATTCCGTCGCGCTGCGGCAAAACGTGTGGGATGAGCATCCGTGGATCGCGCGCAGCCTGTTCAAAGCCTTCCAGCGCGCCAAAGAAGACGCCTATGCGAGATTGAAGGACCTGTCGCCTTACAAGATCAGCCTCGCCTGGTTTCGCGGTCCGGTGGAAGATCAGCAGCAAATTCTCGGCGACGATCCGTGGCCGTACGGCCTGGAGAAGAATCGGCACGTGGTGGAAACGCTGGCGACGTATCTCCACGAGCAGGGGCTCGCGGACAGAAAGATGCCGCTCGAGGAGTTGTTCGCGCCGAATACGCTCGATTTGTAAGAGTTCGAAACGTTCAAGCGCATTGGGGAGAAAAATGCAGTGGTGGAATGACCGAGCGTTGCGTCACAGGGCAGGCTTGACGGGAGATTCCGTGCTCTGCTCATCTGTGAACCATCCGCAGGGTAATATGTTTATGACACGCATCAGCTATTGCTTGGCAATCGCGTTGTTTTTGTTTTTTGCGGCACCGCTGAGGGCGCAGGAATCCTTCTATAAAGGCAAGACTCTAACCTTTCTCGTTGGCGCGCCTCCCGGCGGAGGCTTCGATACGATGACGCGGATCGTCGCGCGGCATATCGCTCGTCATCTAGCCGGCAATCCTCTCGTAGTTGTGCAAAACATGACCGGCGCCGGAACTTTGATTGCGGCGAACCATCTTTACAACCGCAGCAAGCCCGATGGTCTAACCATCGGTGTATGGGTGGGTAGCCTGACGCTACAAAAATTCTTGGGCGGCACGGGTATGGATTTCGATCCGTTGAAGTTCGAATGGATCGGCGTGCCGGTGCAACAGACTTTCTTATGCGCTTTTACAAAAGCGAGCGGCATTACAAGCATGGAAAAATGGTTCGCGTCAAGCACACCCGTCAAATTGGGCGGGCAAGTGCCCGGCACTCGCCCGGACGACATTTCATCGATTCTCAAAGCAGCCCTGGGACTGCCGATTCAGTTGGTCCAAGGTTATAAAGGGACCGCTGAGATTACTATGGCGGCCGAAGCGGGCGAATTGGCCGGGCAATGCACGAGTTGGCAGGGTTTGAAAAGCAGCTGGCGCAGGCAATATGAAGCCGGCGACGTGACCGTCGTGGTGCAAACCAACCGGAAATCCATTCCCGAGCTTACGCACGTTCCCTCGGCGATTAATTTTGCGAAAACGGAGGAAGCGAAGCAGCTGATTGAGGTTGGTATTCATGATCTAAATGCGATTACGCTCGCTTATTCAGCGCCTCCGGGTACGCCGAAGGATAAAGTGCAAATGTTACGGGCAGCCCTGCAAGCGACTCTGCGCGACCCCGCTTTTTTAGCGGATGCCAAAACGGCGCAACAGGAAGTCGATCCAATGACAGGTGAAGAGCTGGCAGCTACCATCGCCGGGTTCAAGAAAATTCCGCCTGCGGTGATGGCCAAACTGTCAGAGCTATTGCTGCCAAAGAAATAGAAGGACGGGTGCAATGGCCATCCGTTCCAGAAACAGAGAATAACATGAAAAGCGGATTTCGTTGTTTCGACAGCGACATGCACGTTTACGACGCCGCGGACCTCTACCAAAAGCACATGGATCCGAAGTGGGGCGAGCGGATACCGCGCGGGCGGCGCGACGGCCGGCATGGGCGCGTGGAATTCAAACTAGGCGCCGAACCCTTGAGAGCGATCAGCGAGGTCATCGATCACGGTCAGAAGCAGGTCGCGGATCGCTACGATTTTGCGGTGGCGCGCGACTACGATCCGGTGTCGCAGGTGGAAGCGATGAATCGGGAAGGCCTGGACGTCGCCGTCTTGTTTCGCACTTCGCCGCTTCATTGCGACGAGACTCTGGAGCCTGAATACGCCAACGATCTCTGTCGCGCCTGGAACGACTGGATAGCGGACTTTAGCAAAGAAAATCCGGCGCGGCTGAAAGCCTCCGCCTTGATCACCTTGCACGACGTCGATCTCGCCGTGGAAGAAGTGCGGCGTGTCGTGGAACGGCTCGGCATCCGCGCGCTTTCTCTTTGTCCCGAGCCGATCAACGGACGGCGGGTACACGACCGCTGTTTCGATCCGCTCTGGGGCGAGATCGAAAAACTCGGCGTCGCGCTTTGCTTCCATCCGCCGGCGCGGCCGAAGCAGGAGCAGGTCGCCAACAGATTTTTCGGCCATCCCAACGCCAACATCGTTGCGCTCGCATTGCGCAATCCGTTGGAGCTGATTCAGGCCGTGTCGAGTTTTTGTGCCGGCGGCGTACTGGAGAAATTTCCCAAGCTGCGCGTGGCGTTTCTCGAAGGCAATTGCGCCTGGCTGCCGTGGTTGCTTTATCGGCTCGACGAGCGCGCCAAGCTGCACGGCCCGCTGGCCGACGTGCCGCTGTCGCGAAAGCCGAGTGATTACTTTCTGGAGCAGTGCTTTATCTCCGTCGATCCCGACGAGTATCTGGTCACCGACGTCGTCAAACGGATCGGCGATGACAACATCGTCGTGTCCACCGACTACCCACACATCGACGCCCATTTCCCGCACGCCATCGACGAATTCCTCGAGATCGGTGACATGAGCGACGCAAGCCGGCGGAAAATTCTTTGGGACAATTGCGCGCGGTTATATGAGCTCGAGTAAGCCACGTTTTTAAAAATTCAGACCCTAACTCCGGTTTCCAAGACGGTGAATGTGGAAACTTGCGGATGGCTGGGCCGAGATCGTCTGCTAGGAACTCGTGTGCTCCGCAAAAACAAGCTAGGTAGTCGGTGATGGAGAGCCCGGCCTACATTCACCGCGGTCTCTGCTAGCGCACCGCGTTTGGCGCACCGCCTGACTCATCCTAACTAGTCCAGAAGCGGCTCAATGGCGTTCAGGTCCCGCCTTTGAGCCGTTGATTTTTTCAGCTATGACTGGAGAGGGTTCAGTTGCGAGGGTATTTCCTCATCGAGGCATGAACCAGGAGGCCCAAAGAATAAACCGTCCGAATAATGGGCTCAGCTTTCAGCGGCTCGAAACAATAGAAAAGCTTTCGCGGCGACTATTTAAACGGATGCCAACGCGGTCTGAAAGTCTCCTCGTCTGGGGGATCGCTCTGCTGTTACTGTTGCACTTTGTCTGGGCCGCAACGATCAATCTCTCTCCCCAAGAGGCCTACTACTGGAATTATGCGATCCACCCAGCCCTGAGCTACCTGGATCATCCACCGATGGTGGCTTGGGTGGTTCGAGCAGGCACGCTGTTGTTGGGGAAATCCGAGATTGGGGTAAGAATCGGAGGCTTGTGGCTGGTTGTCGTTTCGACTTGGCTCGTCAACGCTCTGGGGCGGTTGTGGTTTAGCCGTAGAGCGGGCCTTTGGGCGGCGCTCTTGTTTCAGGTTATTCCTGTCTATTTTATTTACGGCGTGCTCACCACGCCGGACGTTCCACTGATGTGCTTCTGGCTTCTCACTATTTACCTGCTCTCGATCGCAGTCCTTAAGGACCGCCCATCCGCATGGTACGGTGCTGGCGCCGCTCTGGGTTTCGCTATGCTTTCGAAGTATACGGCGCTGTTCCTCGTTCCCTCGGCGCTGCTCTTTCTTATTGCGGATCACGAGCACCGCAAGTGGCTGCTCAGGAAGGAACCCTATCTCGCTTTTTTTCTTTCCCTGATTATTTTCAGCCCCGTAATTTTATGGAACTACCAACACCAGTGGGCTTCTTTCGCCTTCCAATTTGGCAGGCGGGTTTTGGGAGAAGAAATGATTAACCCCGTGCGCTCGGCCCGCCACAGTCTGATAGAGTTCTTGGTCATTCAATTGGGATCGATCTTTCCGACCTTTCTAGCGGTTCTAGCGCTAAGTTTTGCCATTGCGCTTTATTTCACCATAAAGGGCCGAGGCACCAGGTGGAAAGTTTGTCTGTTCTTTTCATCCCCAACCCTGATATTTTTTGCCGTGTACAGCATCGGCTCGGCGGTAAACGTCAGCTGGCCCCTGCCGGGTTATCTGGCGCTATTGATCGCCGCCCATACCTGTTATCGATATTTGCGGTTCAAAAGCGGGCAAAGGTTCAAGATTGCCCAGCGCAAGATGTTGGTTTTTTCCGTTTGTGTCTTACCTGTCCTCTGGGCGTTGGCACTCTTCCATATGACGCTGGTGATACCCTTTGTTCCGGTAAACAAGTCGATCACTGGGTGGCGGGAATTGGTCAAGACCTTGGAGCAAGAGAAAGCGACCATCGAGACTGAGAAGGACAAGAGAACCTTTATCGTCGGCATGGACCGGAAAGATATTGCGTCGGAGCTGGCGTTTTACATGCAAGACTTTGACGACGTTTTCTCCCGCAAAATCCTGGGAGAGAACGCTCTAGGCTTTGAGTTCTGGGATACAAGGGCTCCTCTGCCGGGCTCCAACGCCGTCGCAGTGGACGACGACAGCTTTCCTGATATCGCGTTGCTGCGACAGTATTTCATGCGAGTAGATGAGCAAGTAAGGGTGGTGCCGATTGTGAGGCAGGGCAAAATAGTGCGCCGTTTTCACTTGGTCCGTTGCTACGGTTATCTGGGTTGAAGCAAACACAAGCATTCGCAAAACACCGCACTCGAATCTCGAGCCCCAGTTACGGATGCCAGCAAACGGCAATGAGGAGTAGGTCCATGCAGTTGGACACACTGAGATGGATTGATCGTTACCTGGGATTCCCGCTGTGCTGGATCTTATCCCTCATGCGGCGTGCTTATGGCTTAATCTGGACAAAGCCAGGTCTGCCCAACCCCAAGAAGGTTCTAATTATCAAACTGTCGGAGATGGGCAGCACGGTCTTAGCCTATCCGGCGCTAGCAGAGCTTAAGAACCACGGTGTTGAACTTTACTTCTTAGTTTTTGCAAAAAACGCAGCGATTATGGAAGTCCTACAACTTGCGCCAAGCCAGAACGTCATCGTGGTGGATTATCAAACGCTCTGGAAACTGTTGCTGAGCGGAGGACGTGCGATGCTGCGGCTTTCCCAGGAGCGGTTCGATACAGCGATTGATATGGATCTTTTTAGTCGCCTGACGGCGCTGATCAGTTTTGTTGTGTGCCGAGGTAACCGAGTCGGGTTTCATCGTTACAACGACGAGGGTCTCTACCGTGGCGATCTCCTCACGCATCGAGTGCTCTACTCACCCCACATCCACACTAGTGCTGCTTTCATGTCACTCGTCAGGAGCTTTACCAACCGCCGAACGATGAGCCTTATTACCGTGGCGAGATAATCCCAAGCGAATTGAGACTCCCGCGGTATGAACCGGAAGCCGCTGCTCTGGATAGTGTGCGTCATAAACTACTTTCCGCCGGCGTTGACCCGAGCAACCGCGTCCTCATTCTGATTAACCCTAACTCATCTGAGATTTTTCCCCTCAGAAAATGGCCGCTCAAGTATTACGCCGAGCTATGTCAGCAGCTCTTGGACAAAATCCCCGAATGCGCGCTGGTTATAACGGGGGTTTCGTCTGAAAGAGACGATGCCAGGTATATTCTGGCGGAACTTCAAAAAAGCCCGCGCTGCGTCGATTTCACGGGCTATACAAGCTTTCGCGAACTGCTCGCGCTCTATTCGCTCTCGGCGTTGATGGTGACGAACGACAGCGGCCCGGCACATTTCGCCTCGCTATTGCGCTTGCCAACTGTCGTCTTGTTTGGGCCGGAAACACCGCGCCTTTACGGTCCCATCGGAGATCGACACAAAGATATGTACAGCAATTTTTCTTGCAGCCCGTGTGTTTCGGTCTACAATGGAAAAAAATCTCCCTGTCGGGAAAATCGTTGTTTGATGGCGATCTCTCCCAAGGCAGTATTGAAAGAAGTGCTCTCGTCGCTCGACGACAGCGCGACCAGGGGTCGGTCGTCAGCGGCACGTAGGCGCCAGCGTGTATTCTGACGACGCGGACACACGGCACTGGATCGACACCCCACCATGAACCAATGACGCCGGCAGCAACGCCAGCTTGGCAGCGTTGATGTAGCACTGCCTGGAAACTGACAGCAGTGGATGGCTTTTTCCGCCCGCTCGGCATCACGTTTCCGTCACACATCTGATTAGGGAAAAGCAAGAGATATGTCGTGAAGGAAGCGAAAAAATTGCGCTTGAAGGTAGCTATGATGAAAAACCAGACGGTCTTGCATGAATAAATACATTCCCTCTTGCTACTGCTCCCTAACCAATGCGAAGTGAAACACCAGAGCAAAGATGTCTTTCAACTTTCCGCAAATACAAAAGCTTTGATTATCACGCGGCTCGCTGCACGTTTCATTTGCGGCAAGAAATCGGATCGGGTACTTTGCGGCGAAGAAGCCAAAGTGAACCCGATGCGCACTTTCCGCTCGCTGATCATTGCAATATTAACGCTAGTTGCGCTTACGCCACTCTCCACCGCGCCTGGCGCGGATCCGATCAAGTTCGCGCTGCCCGGCAATTCCATGGGCTATCTGCCGCTTTTCGTCGCGGTGCATCGAGGCTTTTTCAAAAACGAGGGCCTCGATATCGAATTGCCGCGTTTGATTCCAACCATGGCGCAGAATGCGCTGCTGGCCGGCGAGGTGCAGTATCACGGGCTGGCGGACTCCGGTTTGCGCCTCGCGGCGAAAGGATTGCCGCTGAAGGCGATATTCTATGGCGCGGACAAGCCGATGTATTACCTGGTGGCGCAAAAGGATATTCGCTCGGTGGGTGAGCTGAGGGGTAAGCGGATCGGTGTCAGCCAGTTTGGTGGTACATCCGATCTCGCGGCGCGCTTGGCGCTTAAGCACTACGGCGTCGAGCCGGGTAAAGACGCACTCTTGATCCAGATCGGCGCCGAAGGCACGCGCATGGCGGCGCTGCGCGCTGGATCGGTCAGCGCGATCATCGTGCCCGTGCCCGCGGTCGCTGTGCTCAAGCGCGAGGGCTTCAACGAGGTCTCCTTTGTCGGCGACGTGGTCGAGTTCGCGAGCAACGGCTATAGCACCACCGATCAGCGCATCCGCGAGCACCCGCAGGAAGTGAAGAAGGTCGTGCGCGCGCTCTACCGCGGGCTGCGTTACGCCAAGGAGAATCCCGAAGGGACCATCAGCGTCATCCAAACCGAGTGGAAAGTGGACCCCGGGATCGCTCGCGAATCCTATCGCGCCATCGTCAAGGCGCTCAACGACGACGGCATTATCGGTGAAAAGCAGCTCAGGATACACTTCGATCTGATCCGCCGCGTGGAGAAAAACATCGGCGAGATTCCCATCGACAAAGTCGTCGACTTCCGTCTGCTGCGCGAGGTACGAAAAGAGATCAGCGGCAAGTAATTCTGCCGCGGTTTGCAATCATCACCGGTCCCGCGTCCACAAGCTTCATGTCCGGAATCTTCATCAGTTACCGCAGAGAAGACAGCGCCGCCCACGCCGGGCGGCTCTACGATCGCTTGTCGAGCCGCTTCGGCGCGGAGCAGGTGTTCATGGACGTGGACGATATTCCACCGGGAGCGGATTTCGCCGCGCACATCGATGCGAAGGTCGCTTCCTGCGACGCCATGGTGGTCGTGATCGGGAAGAATTGGCTGACGGTGCGCAACGCGGAAGGACAATTGCGTTTCAGCGATACTACTGATTTTGTCGGTCTGGAAGTCGCGCTGGCATTGCAGCGCAGCGTGCTCGTCATTCCGGTTCTCGTGGCCGGCGCGGCCATGCCCAAGACCGAGGAGTTGCGCAAGGATTTGCAACCGCTCGCGCGGCGCAATGCGCTGACTTTAAACGATCAGGAATTTCAGCGCGATGCGGACATTCTGATCGCAACGCTGGAGAAAATCCCAGGCCTCGCCAAAAACAAAACCACGATGATCAGTGATGAGAGGGCGGCGCTGAGACGAAAATTGCTGCGGCGTCTGTGGTGGAAGGTTCCGATCATTTTCCTGCTGATGGTTTTCGCCGTGTGGTGGCAGGGACGCCAGGAGAACAACGAACAGGCAAAAACGGAGAGTCCGTCAACGGCGAGCGCCGCCTTCGCCGGTTCCTGGTCCGGTGAGGTGACTTACAGCTGGGGCGATCGGTACAACGAACAGTTCCTGTTTCAACCCGAGGGCGCAAAGCTCTTCGGGACCGCCAGCTTCCTCGGGGTCAAACGCGGCATCGAAGAGGGAAAAATCGAAGGGGAGAATTTTTCGTTTTTCATTCGCTTTCAGGAAATGTCCGGCGACACCACCACCGATCACAAGAATTATTACTGGGCCAAACTCGGAGGAAGCGAGATCCGCATCCGCATGCAGGACGACCGCGGCAGCCCTCCGATAGAGTGGGTGTTGCAGAGGAAGTAGACCACATACCTGACGGTAATATTCCGAAGCGATCCGCTGGTTTGCAAAGAAAATAGCCGGCAGATATTCTCCTGAAATCGTTATGGATCAGGAAATCGTTTCCCGTCTCGTCCAGCGCATCGCGGCTGAAAAGCTGGATGCGATCGTCGCTGTTTCGCCGGAAAATGTGACCTATGTTTCGGGGTTTGTCGTGCCGTCGCAGTCGCTCATGCGTTGGCGGCATGCGGCCGTCATACTTACGGCGGACGGGCGGATTTCCATGGTTGCTATCGATATGGAAGCGACCACGGTCAAAGCGCACGCGGGCATCGACGATCTGAAGATCTATCGGGAGTTTACCGACGATCCGATGGACAAGCTCGCGGATGCGCTGAAGGAATTGAAGCTGGAACGGAGCCGGGTCGGTATCGAAATGGAGTTTCTGCCGGCCAAAGATTTTCAAACGCTGCAAAACAATCTGTCCGGTATGACCTGGGTCGCAGCAGATGCGATTTTCAACAAAGCGCGCCAGATCAAAACGCCGAATGAGCTCGCGCTGTTGCGATCGCTCAGCAAGCTCACGGACAAAGCTCTCGGTGACGCATTGCGGTCGGCAAAAGTCGGCACGAGCGAGATGGAGCTTGCGGGAACCTTGCTAACGTCGCTCTTTGCGGGAGGCGCGGAGAGCTATAAGTTGATGATCATCGCGACAGGGGAGCGCAGCCGGTTTCCAAACGTGGGACCGACCGAGCGCAAGCTTCAGCGCGGCGACATCATCCGCATGGAAATATTCGGCCAGAAAAGCGGCTATCTCACCGGCGTTTGCCGCACCGCCGTGGTCGGTGACGCCACGCCCGAGCAATATAAGATCTGGTCCAACCTGATCGAATGCAAATATCTGGTGATGGATCTGATCAAGCCGGGCGCGAGTTGCCCGGAGGTTTACCGGAAGTTTTTACAAAAATTCAGCGAGCTCGGCTTCGAGCCGATCAGTTTTGTTGCCCACGGCATCGGACTCCATCTGCACGAGGAGCCGTACATGGGTCGCTACGGCGATGAAGTCGTGGAAGCCGGCATGGTTGGTGCCTTCGAGCCGCTGGTTTATATTCCCGGTCGTTTCGGCATGCAGAACAAGGACATGTTCTGCGTGACGGAAAGGGGTTGCGAGTTGTTGTCCGATGTGACGCCGACGGATACTTTGTTGAGGGTCGGGTAAACACAGCCCTCACCCTTGCCTTCATGGAATCGCGAGGGAATTGGGAGCCCAATGAAAATCACCAAGATCGAAACGATCCCAATTCGCCTGCCGACGCGGCGGGTGCATCAGTGGGCGAGTCTTACCACTCCGATCGGCGTGTACGTCATCATCAAGTTGTATACCGACGAGGGATTGATTGGCCTCGGCGAGGCGCCGGTATTGAAAGACTGGGGCGGCGATCACGGAAAATATTTCGGCGAGACGCCGCAGACGACGGCACATATCATCAACGACATTCTCGCGCCGGCGTTGACCGGCCAGGATCCGAGCCGCTTCGAGTCCGTTCACGCGCTGATGGACAAGGCGGTGAAAGGGTATCCCTATTGCAAGGCGGCCATCGATGGGGCGCTGTACGATGTTGTCGGCAAAGCCTTCAAAGTGCCGGCGTATCAATTGCTCGGCGGTCTGTTTCGTGAGCGCGTGCCGATCGCGCATAGCCTCGGCTTGATGGAAATAGAAAAGGCCGTGGATGAGGCGCTGCAGGCCAAGGCGGAAGGCGTCAAGACAATCAAGCTCAAAGGCGGCGTCGATCAGAAGCGCGACGTTGAATTGGTGAAGCAGATTCGCAAGGCGATCGGGCCGGAGCTAAATATCTGCGTCGATGCCAATCAAGGCTATCCCACCGCCAAAGTCGCGGTGAAAATCACCAAAGCGATGGAGGAGTTCAATCTCCTCTACATGGAACAGCCGGTGGAAGGCATGGATCAGATGGCCGAGGTTACGCGCCGAGTCGATACGCCGATCATGGCGGATGAAACCGCGTGGACGCCGCAGGATGTTATCGAGATCGTGCAGAAAAAAGCCGCGGACGTTATCTCGATCTATACCACCAAGCCCGGCGGCATGTTCAAAGCCAAAAAAGTCGCCGCTATCGCCGAAGCGGCCGGACTCAAGTGCAACGTCAACGGCTCTGTGGAAACCGGCGTCGGCAACGCCGCCAATGTGCATCTTGCGGCATCGACCGGCGTAGTGACCTACGGCTGCGTTGTTCCGGTATCGACGCCGAAGGGAAAAGGCAAGGGCGGCATCGCCGGGGTCTACTACCAGGACGACATTATTCAAGAAGCTTTCGACTATGCCGATGGCGATGTGATCGTTTCGTCGAAACCGGGTCTTGGCATCGAGCTCGACGAAGACAAATTGAAACACTACCGCGTCACGTAAATTCTCAGGGCGCAATGAATTGCGCCTCTACAACAACACTTCATGGCGATCAAAAAAATTGCGGTGCTGGGCGCGGGTAACGGCGGATGCACGGCGGCGGCGGATTTAACTCTGCGCGGCTTCGAAGTCCGTCTCTTTGCGCGCTCCGAGAGCGCGATCGCAAAACTTGCCCGACGCGGCGAGATTGAGCTCATCGAAGGCGGAGTCAGCAAAAAAGCCGCGCCGTACTTCATGAGCCCGCATTTGCCGCCGGTGGTGCAGGGCGTCGATTTGATCGTCATCGCCACACCCGCGGTTGGCCATGAGTATCTTGCCAACGGATTGGCAAAGTCTCTCGTCGACGGCCAGCGCGTTTTACTCAATCCTGGCCACACCGGCGGTTCGCTGCATTTTGCCAATCTGCTGCGCCAGCTCGGCTGCAAAGCGCGGGTAGCGCTCTGCGAAACCGTGACGTTGACCTATATTTGCCGAATGCCGGAGCCGGGGAAAGTGGAAGTGTACCGGCGCACGACTAACCTGCGCTGCGCAGCGCTGCCGGGGAAATTTACCTCGGAGCTTGTCGGCGAAATTCAAAATGTTTTTCCCAACGTGGTCGCCGCCGCCAACGTGTTGGAAACCGGCTTTTCCAACATCAATGCCGTGATGCATCCTGCCGGTATGCTCGGCAACACCGGTTGGATCGAAAAAACCGGCGGGGATTTTCTCTATTACCGGGAGGGGATCATGCCGTCCATCGGCGCCTGGATCGATTCCCTCGACCGGGAGCGCGTGGAAATCGTCCGCGCGCTCGGACTCACGCCGCTGCGCTTCGTCGATATTTTTCATGGCGCCGGTTTGACCACGAGCGCGGCGCGCGACAGCGGTTCGGCGTATCACGCCATTCACGAGAGCGAGCCGAATTTCACGATCAAATCGCCGCCATCCCTCGATCATCGCTACATCAAAGAAGACGTCGGCTACGGCCTGGTGCCAATGGCGGAGATCGCCAGGCTTCTCGGCATCAAAACACCGGTGGTGGATGCGCTGATTACTCTGGCATCCGCGGCATTGGGCATCGATTTTCGGCGGGAAGGCCTGACCCTGGAAAAAATGGGTTTGGCCGGAGTCTCACCGGCGGAATTGCAAAGAATACTGCGCGACGGTTTTTAGGAGATTCATCATGCGTGTGGGTTTGTGCTTCGACGGTTTTTACTCGATTCAGGAGATGATCGACCTTTCCAAGCTCGCCGACGAGATCGGCATGGAGTCGATCTGGATGTCGGATCATCTGTGCTTTCGCGATTCGCTGACGACCTGCATGGCGCTGCTGGCGACCACTCAAAAAATCAAAGTCGCGCCGGCGCCCATGAGCCCCTATTCGCGCACGCCGATCATTTCGGCCATGTCGGTGGCGACGATGGACGAGTTCGCGCCGGACCGCGTGATTGCGAGCCCGGGCACCGGCAACGCCGCGGCGCTGAAAGAAGCCGGCATCGAATCGCCACACCCGCTGCAAACCATGCGTGAATACGTCGAGATCCTCCGCCGCTTGCTCAAAGGCGAGACGGTGAATTATCAGGGCAAAATGTTTCACATGAACGGCGCGAAGATGGGCTTTGTGCCCGCAAATCCGATTCCCATGTACATCACCGCGGTGCGCTCCCGCATGCTGGAATTGGGCGGCGAAATAGGTGAGG
>Ga0310810_10006682_pt1 | contig 13060 bp, 8 predicted proteins | sample NCmetagenome_FD_207641 | JGI IMG/M metagenome (GOLD analysis project Ga0310810, IMG submission 207641) | Soil microbial communities from experimental microcosm in Duke University, North Carolina, United States - NC | ecosystem: Engineered > Artificial ecosystem > Soil microcosm > Unclassified ... | reverse complement strand
GTTCTTGCTCGGATCAGCAGCAAATGCCGATGCGCAAAACGCGAACGCGAGCGCGACGCTTGCGCACCGGACCGACCAGCCGCCCAAGCGACTTGGTCTTCTTACTGTTTTCACGCCGTAATTGTGATGCCGCTTTGGATTTCGTGCAAGCCTATTTCGTCCGTCGTTTTAAGACACAAATCCGACATTTTGCGCCGCTCCGACGTCTTTCGGATTAATCCGTCCAGAGGAAATGCTCCAGCCGAAGATTGGTAAGCCGCCCTTTTGCTTCTTCGCTCCGGCTGCCTCCCGCCGCAGCGAGTTTCTCATAGATCGCAGCAGCAGATTCCCACTTCGAATCTTCCTCCAATAGGCGCGCGGCGTTAAACCCAGCCTTGTAATACCAGAAGAGTTCGCGCCGCCGATCTGGCCACGCGTCTTCCTCCAATATCTTGTAAAACGTAGCGAGCGCATTGGCGCGGTCGCTTTTCTTCTCCAAGCATAGTCCCTTCTTAAAGAGCGCCTGGTTGCGCCAGTGAACGGGCTCGTCCTTATCGGAAGCGAGTTGATCGTAGATTTCGATCGCGCGCTGATAATTGTTTGGATCGGTTGCGCCCATCTCAAAGAAAATGTCGCCCTTGCCACACAGCGCCTCGCGTTTTTCGGCGGGACCAGCATCACTTTTTAATATCTCATCGTACAAGGCGAGGGCGTCCTTGGGTTTGCCAAGCTTACGCTCAATCAGAGCCTGCTCATTGCGCGCTGCCCATCGCAGCGAGCCGTTCTGCCGCACCACCTGGTCAAACAGAACAATCGCCCGGTCCAGCGAATGTTCACCCATGCTGGACATCGCCGACTCTGCTGCGAAGAAGAGGGCCATTTCACCGAGCGAATTATCGGGAGTCTGTTGCGCAATGAGTTCAAACTGTGTCTGAGCGTTCGCAAAATCCTGGCGTCTGTAATAAAGCTCAGCCAACTTCATTCGAACTTCCGGAGCGAACGGCGAGGTTCCATGTTGTTCGAGGAAACGCTTTGCGAGCTCAATCACTTTCGCTTCATTGCCGCCGTCTGATTCCTCAATCCAGATGTTGAGATAGTCGCCGCGTTCCGCGGCTGCCGCTGTTGGCGACTCGGCTGCACGAGTCAGATACTTGCGAGCTTCGTCGAGGCGCGGGGGCGAGGCATGAAAGGCCAGTTCTGCCAGGCTGACCAAGGCTTCCGACACGCGAGGATTCTTGGGAAAATCATGGATGAACTGTTGCAGCGATTTTGCCGCTTTTTCGTCGCCTTTTGCCGCTTGCACCAAGCCTTCCTCCAACCGCAAATCGGCACGCGCCTCTTCGTCGCCACCAAGTTTTTCCAAGTCGCCGTAATCAGCTAGAAAACGTGTGTGGTCACCGAGTTGGAGCCAGCCAGTAGACGCGTTGAAAAGCGCAACCTTCGCCCATGGCGAACGAGAACGCGCGATTTGTTCAAAATCCGCGGAAGCTCTGCCAAATCGCCTCGCGAGGTAGTGCGCTTGGGCGGATAAAAAATCGATTTGGGTCAGCAAAGACTGCGTTGGGTGAAACGTGCGCGCGTCGCCCAAAATCGCAATCGCCTCATCGAAGCGCTTATCCTCGACTTCGAATTGTGCAAACTCGAGCAAAGCGGGTGCGATCGCCTGAGATTTTACGCCGGTGTGGCGAAGATCGGTAAACAATTGTCGGGCGCGCTCCCTGCGCCCTGCACGAATTTCGAACCGTGCGAGATACCACCGCGCAAATGTTCGTCGTGGCTGTTCGGGGCTGCGTACCCATCTCTCCAGCTCGTTGCGCGATGGTTTGTGTTCCGCTCGATACAACTCATCGAGTTTCGCGAAGAGAACAGGAAGATCGGGGTCCGCCGGATGACGATCAATAAACTGCTCGATGACATCGTCTGCGATTTCCGGCGTTTTGAGTTGCACTTGCGCTTCCGCGATACCGAAAACTGCCGCGATTAGCGTGGAGTGAGCTGCTCCTTCTGGTCGTTTCAAGAGACCTTGAAAAATGCCGATCGCTCTTTCAGGTCGCCGCTGGATTAGTTCCAGGCGTCCCCGCAACACTCGGCGCTCTCTTCGTTCCGCGACTGTTGTGGGTTGTATTTCTTCAAGAAGACGACGCGCACCGGCAGCGTCGCCTGTTTCAATGTACAATTCGGCCCCTCGCAATTGCGCTCGCGTTGCCCACTCCTTGTCATGGATGAGAAGCGTAAATTTTCTTAGCGCCTCATCGCGTCTCCCCAATGCGCGCAGTGTTTCGGCCGCCCCAAACGTCGCTGCGCTGCGAAATGTCGACCGCTCGTCGCTAGCCAGTTGCTCGTAAAGTGGCAGGGCTTCGGCCCACCGACGCAGGCTGGCGAAGGCCTGGGCACGCCAAAATTCCGCCGAGGGCAGTTCACGTACCCGGCTATCTGCCAACAAAACCAGAGCACTCTCCGGCTGCTTTGCAGCTATTTGTGCTTCGGCAAGTTTCTCCACGACCGCGCGCCACTCGGCTTCTGGCAGATTGTTATTTAACAACGCCTGCAACTGCACGATTGCTACTTCTGGCACCCCTTCCGCGATTGGCGCGCTAGCTTCGGCAATTTCGCTCGAAATATCCGCATGAGCGAATTGCGCGAGCAGGCTCAGCAGGCACACCAATCCTGTGCGTCTTATGTGGCTCATGTGCTCTTCAATGAAGACCGCAGATATTGTCCCGTGTAGCTGCCCGGCAGCTCGGCAATCTTCTCCGGTGGACCTGCTCCCACGATCTCACCGCCGCCCTCTCCGCCTTCGGGGCCCAGGTCAATGATCCAGTCCGCGCACTTGATCATCTCCAAATTATGCTCGATCACGATCACCGTGTTACCCGCGTTGCGCAGCTTCATTAAGACTTGCAGCAGCTTTTCGATATCGGCGAAATGCAATCCGGTCGTCGGTTCATCAAGGATGTAAAGCGTGCGTCCGGTCGCCTTTTTCGCAAGCTCCGTTGCCAGTTTCACGCGTTGGGCTTCTCCGCCGGAAAGGGTCGTTCCAGCCTGACCAAGTCGCAGATAACCCAGGCCCACATCCAGTAATGAATCTAACTTTTCCGAAATGCTGGGCACATTTCGGAAAAAACGGGCTGCTTCATCCACAGTCAGATCAAGGATATCGGCAATGTGCTTGCCTTTGTAAGTGATCTCGAGGGTTTCACGGTTATAGCGCTTGCCATGGCACACCTCGCATTCGACATAAACGTCCGGCAAAAAATGCATCTCGATCTTGATTAGTCCATCGCCTTCGCAATTTTCGCAACGGCCGCCCTTAACGTTGAAGCTGAAACGCCCCGCGTCATAACCGCGCACCCGCGCCGCGGGCAATTGACTGAACAATTCGCGAATCGGAGTGAACGCGCCCGTGTAGGTCACCGGGTTCGACCGTGGCGTTCGTCCAATCGGGCTTTGATCGATCACAATTGCCTTGTCGATTTGTTCCACTCCGCGAATTGCTCGATGAGCGCCCGGTTTTTCCTTCGCATTATGAAAACGTCGAAACAGGGCACGTCGCAGAATGTCATCCACCAAAGTGGACTTACCGCTGCCGGAAACGCCGGTCACGCAAGTAAAACAACCGAGCGGGAAAGCGACGGTAATGTTTTTCAAATTGTTTTCCGTCGCCCCAACCAATGTTAGCCAGCCTTCGGATTTGTCGGTCGACCGCGGTTTAGCGCGCTGCTTGGGAATGGAAATTCGCGCGCGACCTGAAAGGTAATCGACAGTCAAAGAATTCTTCGCGCGCAGGATGTCTTCGAGCTTGCCTTGCGCAACAATTTCGCCGCCACGCGGACCGGCGCCGGGACCAAGATCAATGATGTGATCCGCGGCTCGTATCGTTTCTTCATCATGCTCGACCACAATGACGGAATTGCCGAGATCACGGAGACGGCGGAGCGTTCCTAGCAGCCGTGCGTTATCGCGCTGATGCAGCCCAATGCTTGGTTCATCCAAAATGTAAAGAACTCCCGCGAGCCCGGAGCCGATCTGCGTCGCCAACCGGATTCGCTGCGCTTCACCGCCGGAAAGTGTCCCGCTCTGGCGGTTGAGTGTGAGATAACCGAGGCCAACCTCGACTAGAAATTGCAAGCGGGATTGAATTTCGCGCACAACGTCGCGAACAATGGTTCGTTGCTGCGCAGTCAGCTCGAGCGCCGCGATAAAGCGCGTGGCCGCTTGAGTCGTCAGCTCACTCAGCTCATGAATGTTCAACTCACGCGCGCGCCGGTCCTTTATGGTGACCGCTAAGATTTCTGGTTTGAGCCTTGTACCATTGCATACTTTGCATGGTTCATACGTCATGAACGATCGAATGCGGTTGCGAGTGAATTCGCTTTGAGTCTCCTCGTATAGCCGCTGCATCTGCGGCACCAGACCCTCGAATGGTTTTGCAACTTTCGCGTCACCATTGTCGCTGAAATCCATTTCGATCGGCGTTCCATTCGTGCCGAAGTAAAGCGCCTGCTTGAATTGTTCCGGCAATTTGTTGAAAGGCACGTCTTCATCGAGGTGAAAGTGCTTCACGAGCGCCTTTTGCAAGTGCCGATAGTATGCCTGCATTCGCTTCGTCCCACGCCGCCACGGCCTGATCGCGCCTTCAGCCAGCGTTTTGCCAGGATCGGAGATCATCAGCTCGGGATCGCAAACCAACTGGGTGCCAAGTCCATGGCAAGCCGGGCATGCTCCGAGATGGCTGTTGAAGGAAAAATGTCTCGGAGTTAGTTCGCCGATTCTAAACCCAGTTGCAGCGTTTCCGTAATCCGTTGAGTAATGCTGTTCCTCCCAGTTTCCCGCTAGAGTATTGGAATGTTGGAGTGTTGGATTGTTGGATTTCTCATTACTCCATTGCTCCATTGCTCCATCATCGCGTCGTTGTTTCAAAACAACGACGCGGTTCCCGCCCCATTTGAGCGCGGTCTCAATTGAATCAGTAAGACGGATGCGAATGCCATCGCGTACAACCAACCGATCCACTACCGCCTCAATGGTGTGCCGTTCATTCTTGTTGAGCCGGATCCGTTCGGAACGATCCAACTCCATAATCTCACCATCAATCCGCGCACGCACGAATCCTTCGCGCCTGATCTTTTCTACTATATCCCGAAACTCGCCCGGCTGATTCTCGATCAGTGGCGCCAGCAAAATGATTTTCGACTCCGGCTCGTAGGCAAGGATTTGGTCGACAATCTGCTGGGGCGTTTGCCTGCTCAACGGCTGGCTCGTCAGCGGATCATGCGGCTGCCCTATAGCCGAAAAGAGGACGCGCAGATAATCATAAATTTCGGTCGTGGTCGCGATCGTAGATCGCGGATTCGCGCCGGCGCTGCGCTGCTCGATGGCGATGGCGGGCGAAAGGCCTTGGATGAAATCCACATTTGGTTTTTCCATTCGATCGAGAAATTGCCGCGCATACGCCGAGAGGCTTTCGACGTAGCGGCGCTGCCCTTCCGCATAAAGAGTGTCGAACGCCAGCGAGGACTTCCCGGAACCGCTCAAGCCGGTAATAACAACCAGCTTTTCCCGTGGAATTTCCACGTGAAGGTTCTTGAGGTTGTGCTGGCGGGCGCCGCTAATCTTGATAACTTCCGCAGACATTCTGACGATGAAGGTCGAACCTTTTAGTTAAGCACAGCAGCGCTTTTTCTCCAACAACATGTGTTCTCGACAGCGCGATTAAAAGCCTGGTGCAGCAGGGTCCTCTTCGTGTTGCAAGGATGAAAGTCTCAATCGTAATCCGCTGTTATAGCGAGAAAGACACAATCGATAAGAGTGTCGAAGCAGTTCGCAAGGCGCCGCTTGAGAGCAAAGAGATCATCGTCGCGGATGATTGCTCGCACGACGGGACGCAAGCTCTGCTAAAGGAAAATCTTTCTCAAATGGTTGACCGGATTAGCTGAATCTGACGGATGGTGTAAGGGCCGTTTATGCGATAGTGAGATATAATCTGAAGAGGCGCCCGAGGTGAGCGATTCACGGCTAACATACACCGGGCTGGATGTTTTTGGGGATATCCGATATTGCGACCAATTACAATTCTCTCCTGCTCGACTTTATCTCATTGGTTATTTGGGACTGAGCTTTAAGACCACCGCTTTCGCTGGAAGATTATCGGCCAGAACCCACTCATAGCCATCAACCTGCGGCAATCGCGCCGCTTTTTCCTCCATCTCTTTCCGGGACACGAAGAGCGCGTAAACCGGACGCGATTGTCCCAGGCCGCGTTCGACCAGTGCAAGGGCTTGCGCGCGATCGTACGTCACGACATGCCGCCAGAATGCGGCATATCTTTCCCCATCGAGAGGCGCTGCAACAAATGGGTCCGGCAAGAGCGCGTTCAAGTAAAGAGGATTAATATCTGCTAGAATGATCCCAGGTCGGTGCCCGAACGTCTCAATAAAGTCCCTTTGCGCCATCCACCAAGTGGATTGGCGCGGTGGAGTGGAGAAATGGAGAGCATCCCAGGTCTGTAGTCGATTCCGTTCCATCTGACTGCGGAACGCACGGCCTTGGGGTGTGTTGGAGAGCGAGCGCGAAGGGTAACCGAGACAGGCGGCGGCAAACAAAGCGAAAATTGCCAGAGAAGCGACAGCTCGTCTTGCCACAAAAAGATTTTCTGCGGCCCACATCACAGGTAGAACGGCAACCGCGACCAAGAGGATTAGTAGCGGCAGAAACAAGCGTCCATCTTGCGCAAACGCATAGCTCACTGTTGCCGCCAGGAAGCTAAAACCGGCCAGAAAAGCACAGACTATGAACCGGCTGAGTGGGACAAAAGCGAAGCCCGCACAAACCAGAAGAATAAATGCAGGCACGAAGCATGTGCCGGTGCCAAAATGAAGCGCGGTCGAAACGGTTTTTGGGTGAAGAGTGAATTCTCTCCATAGAAAGCCAGCATTGTTTGGAATGTAGCCAGGAGAAAAGAGTGCGGCCTTTACCGACCAATCCCCAGCAAGCCAAAAATCGTAGCCTGTTTTGAAAGGCGAGTGAAACTGAATGGTATTTAGCACGAGGGTCGGGCTGGCCGCGAGAGCGAAGGCGATCGTAACTGCAAAGCAATGGAGAAACCAGCGCAGGCGTCTTCCCTGAGTTGGGAAGAGAGCCATAGCCAACAGCAGCGGTGCGAAGAAGAGTGCCTGCACGCGGATGTTCAGTGAAAAGCCAAGAAAAATCGCCGATAGATAGATTTTCCAACGGCGCTCTTCCTTGAGGCCTAGGTAAGCAAACATAAACGCCAGCGCAATGAGGGCTGAAGCGCTAATTTCGCTCATCGATGAACGGCAGAAAGTGAAGAAACCGGGGAGGGTCGCCAGCAAAAGAGCAGCAAACCCGCCGGTCAACGGCATCTTGAGGTAGCCATAAAATGCAAACGTGGCTAAGAGCAAAAGCAGGCCGATTGTTTGGTTCGTCCTAAACGGTGCGAGGATGGAATCTGCTTCGGGAAGGATCTTTAGCCAGGGAAGCATCAGTGCCGGATAGCCGGATGGGCAAATCGGTGGCAGCTTGTCATAACCGAAGTTCAAATAGGGGTATCCATCCTTCATCAGGGCTTTTGCTTGCGCGAAATAGTGTGACGCATCTGACCAACCGAGATCCAATAGCGCCGTCTTGTAATAATCAACGTTGAGGACGGCGAAATAATAGAACGTCAACCCCCAAAGAAGAAGGACGGTGCCAATTATGAATCGTATGATTGCGAAGTCTCTCTTTGAAACTGACCGCATAGAGTCAAGGTGGCAGACTCTAGCCTGATGTAGCGCCCCAACAAGCTCGCGTGCAAAAGCAGCTACCGGAGGTGGACAGCAAAACTTTTCTCGCGCCGAGTGTTATCTGACCAAAATCGGGATGGCCGATTTTCATCCATGGCCCTGAGATCGGCGACTGCCAGGCCGGCCGGCTTCTTGGAGAAGGAGTACAAACTTGAACGGCACTGGAATTAAAGGAAGTTGCGCTCGGAAACTGCGCACTGCCCCCGGCAAAGAGATCTGCGACACAGGGTGTGTTTACCACGGCCACATGGAAATTGTAATAAACCAGCGTCAGACTAATAAAGAGGTCTGGGGAGGCGCGGCCTTGGAAGAAAGGCGCGAACGCACACGTGGCCATCTTGCAAGCATTGCTTCCCGCCGAGAAAGCTGGATTAAACGCAACAGATACTATTACGGGCTGCTGAACCGGCTTCTTCGATTTCTGGTCGAACCGAACAAAAAGGTTCTGTCAGTTTGCTGCGGCACCGGCAACCATTTGGCCGCCGTTCGACCTAGCGAGGGCAAAGGCGTCGACATCTGTGCCGAAATCATGGAAATCGCAGAGCAACGCAATCCGGCCTTTGAATTTGCAGTCGCCTTCCCAGACAAAGACGAATTTCGCCAGCTTTTCGAGCCGACTGAAAAATTTGATTACATCCTGTTCAATGACATCGGCGACACGGTCGATGTGCTTCAAGCGTTGCGTAATTTGAGACCGCTTTGCCTGCGACACACGCGTTTGCTGGTTGAGACCTATAACCACCTCTGGGAGCCATTGGTTACCTTTGCGGAGTGGATTGGGATGAAGGTCCCTCGCGCCGAGCAAAACTGGCTCTCCACTGCAGACATTCGAAACGTGATGAAGCTCGCTGGCTTTGAAGCCCTCGAGACGCATTGGATCGTGCTCTTGCCCAAGTACGTGCCTCTCGTGTCGACCTTCCTAAATCGATTCTGCGCGCGCCTGCCATTCCTGAAAAAGCTGTGCATGACGCAGGTCGTCGTCGCCAGAGCGCTGCCTCCGGCCGTTCTGAAAGAAGAATTATCCGTCTCGGTGATTATTCCCTGCAAAAACGAGAGAGGAAACGTGGAAGATGCCGTTCGCCGGATTCCGTCCCTGGCGGGCCGGACAGAGATCATTTTCTGTGATGATCAATCGACCGATGGCACCGCGGAGGAGGTTCGACGAGTGCAGTCGTGCTATCCGGAGAAAGATATTCGTCTTGAGTATGGCCCCGGAATTTGTAAGTCACGAAACGTCTGGACGGGTTTCAATGCAGCAAAAGGCGATGTATTGATGATCCTCGATGCCGATCTGACGACGATTCCTGAAGAACTGCCTTACTTCGTCGATGTCATCGTTTCTGGACAGGCGGAATTTGTCAATGGATCGCGTTTAGTCTATCCCGTGCCAAAAGGAGCGATGAACGGATCGAACATGCTGGGCAACAAATTTTTCAGCGTCGCTTTTACTTATCTGCTGGGGCAACGGGTAAAGGACACTTTATGCGGGACAAAAGTCCTTTGGAGAAGCGACTGGGAGCGGATAAAGCCACTGCTGGGAAGCTGGGGAACTGAAGACCGTTGGGGAGACTATGAACTCTTGTTTGGCGCTGCGAAATTGAAGCTCAAAATCCTGGACTTACCGGTCCACTATCAGGAACGCATTTACGGTTCGACGAAGATGACGAAGGTCTTTCGAAACGGACTTGTCATGCTAAAGATGTGCTGGCACGGGTTCCTGAAGCTAAAACTTGGGTACTAACTGGGTAGTGGATTCAAATCTTCAGGCCCGCTGACCAGCATATAGAGGCGGCAACTTGAAATCGCAGTCTTCTGAACATTTTCTAGTGCAAGAGCGCATCGCCAAAGAAATTCAACACGGACGTTTCCTGGCACAGCACGGGGCCGGGGAGATCTGGAATTGGGAAAGTCCCGCTGGGAAACTGCGCTGGGCGCGGCGAGTGAAAATGCTCAGCAGCCATTTGAAGCCAGGGATGACCGTGCTCGAACTGGGATGTGGCACCGGCACCTTTACTGGCGAACTGGGGCGATCAGGAGCGGACGTTATCGCGATTGACGTCTCACCCGAGCTTCTGGAAATCGCGAGGGCCAATTATTCCGCCCCAAATGTTCATTATCAAACCGAGAACGCCTACGCGTTGAGCTATCCTGACGCCGCGTTTGATTCTGTCGTGGGCAGCTCGGTTTTACACCACCTCGAAGTCGAAGAGGCGCTACGCAACATTTACCGGGTGTTGAAACCAGGCGGCACAATCTTTTTTACGGAGCCAAACATGCTGAATCCTCAGATCGCGGTACAAAAGAACGTACCCTGGATTAAACGAAAGCTCGGCGACTCGCCGGATGAAACTGCATTTTTCCGATGGCGGCTGCGGTGCCTGCTTGAACAAACGGGCTATCGTGATGTTCGAATCGATCCATTTGATTTCCTCCATCCCCAAACACCAGTTCGCCTAATCAACCGCGTGAATACTTTCGGCCGGTTTCTCGAAAGTGTGCCTGTAATCTCGGAGTTTGCCGGTTCGCTTTACATCCGTGGGGTCAAATGAGCGGCGGGACACAGGCTTTGCAGAGCAGGGCGGCAAATGACCGCGCCACAACATTGCGTAACCGCGCGCAGCTCAGCGCCAATAAGAACCTCCTGTTCTGGTATCGTGAACTTTATCGTGATCAATTTCGGGACTTTCCCAACCCGGCTGGGCTCTCGATACTCGAGATAGGGAGCGGGACGTCGCCGCTGAAGCAATTTCTTTCAAACGTCGTCACAAGCGACGTACTTGATCTTGACTATCTCGATCTTGTGTTTGACTGCCACGAGATCGACAAGCTTGATGCAATCCAAGACAAGAGCATCGACGTCATTACGCTCACGAATGTTTTGCATCATTTGAAAAGCCCCATCGCATTTCTTAATCGTGCGGCCAGCAAATTGAAATCAGGCGGCAAAGTGATTGCGACGGAACCTTTTTTTTCATTGTTATCGACTCCCATCTTCAAATATCTGCACCACGAACCGGTAGATTTCCACGTTTCGGAGCCCGAGTTAGGTGAGGTGCAGGGGCCGCTGGCATCGGCGAACATCGCGTTACCGTGGCTGATATTTTTGCGGCGGCGCGAATGGCTGCAACGATTGAACGACAACTTCAATGTGGCGAGTCTTTCCGCTCGGCCTTATAGCGCCCTATCCTACATGGCCACTGGGGGGATATCGCACAGGTTGCCGATTCCACGTCTTCTTTATCGCGCCTTGTTTCCTATAGACCGCGCGTTCAGCCGTTATTTCCCAAACCTGTGCGCCTCTTTCTTTACGATAATTCTGACGCGACGCTAAAATGTCGTCAGCTTCACTCCTTCACAACGTTGGAAATAAGGCCTACGTACGTGCCTTTCCAGTCTACCGCCTGTTTTATCGCGCTTTCAAGGCTTACACTGATCGCGCAGAGCGGCAGCTACTGAGAAAGATCCTGTTTCGCGGCGCTGTTGTCGTGGACGCGGGCGCGAATATTGGTATCTATTCGCAATTTCTCTCCCGCTGTGTTGGTCGGACTGGCGTTGTTCATTCGTTCGAGCCGTCGCCAGAAAATTTTGAGCGATTGCAAGTCGCCACTCGCAATCTCGCGAACGTGCGTCTATCCCCAGCTGCAGTCGGAGAGTCTAGTGGTAGGTCCAAACTCTACGTTTCCGATAAGCTAAACGTCGATCACCGGACCTACATAGCGGAGGGAGATTCGCGCGATGCTGTGCCCATCGATATCGTAGCGCTGGATGATTACTTTGAGCCCGGCGAACGTGTTGACCTGATAAAAATGGATATTCAAGGATATGAGCTTCATGCGCTACGCGGCGCAACGCGCGTGCTGGAGGAAAATCCGGAGATCAACCTTCTCGTCGAACTCTGGCCTTTTGGCTTGGAGCAAGCCGGTGTTCGCTGGGAAGAACTTGTCCAAATGCTCCAGAGCTTCGATATGGAGCTGGCGCTCATAAGAACGCGTGGGTTAATTCCGTTTGATGCGCGCATTGTTCGAACAGATCCGCTTTGGTACGTTAACCTTTTCGCACGACGCAGGCGGGGAGAAGATCCGCCATCGGAGAGCTTGCATCCGGCCCAATTCGTCAGGTGATGTGACCGGGATTCTTGGGCAAATCGTGTCAATGATTACGGTGGAGTAAATGCGTACAATCATCGTCACAGGATCCGCGGGATTGATCGGTTCAGAAACCGTAAGACGGTTCGCGAAGGAGGGTGCGCGTGTTGTTGGGATCGACAACGACCTGCGCGCCCGATTCTTTGGCGCAGAAGCATCAACTAAGAAGACGCGTGATAATTTAATTGCGAACGTTCGCGGCTATGACCATCACGACCTCGACATTCGGGATGCGTCCGCTGTCGCGGAGTTATTCAAACGATATCGCGGAAAGATCGATGCGATCGTGCATACTGCGTCACAACCATCACACGATTGGGCAGCCCGCGATCCTCAGACCGATTTTACGGTTAATGCGAATGGCACATTAAACCTGCTCGAAGCAGCAAGAATATTTTCTCCAGAGGCGCCGTTTGTTTTTACTTCGACAAACAAAGTTTACGGCGACACGCCGAACCAATTGCCACTGCAAGAGTTGCCGACGCGATGGGAAATAGACCCAGGGCATGAGTATGAGCAGGGAATTTCAGAAACGATGAGCATCGACCACAGCAAGCACTCGCTCTTCGGGGCATCCAAAGCCGCGGCCGATCTTTTGGTGCAGGAATACGGACGTTATTTTCGCATGCCGACGGTTTCTTTTCGCGGCGGCTGCCTTACCGGACCGGCACACGCGGGGACGGAGCTGCACGGTTTTCTGTCGTATCTGATGATTTGTACCGTGAGTGGCAGGTCTTACCGCGTTTTTGGATACAAGGGCAAACAGGTTCGTGACAACATTCACAGCTTCGACTTGGTCGAAGCATTTGTGGAGTTCGTTCGCGCGCCGCGCAGCGGAGAAGTGTATAACATTGGCGGCAGCCGGCACAGCAACTGTTCGATGCTCGAAGCGATCGAGCTGTGTGAAGAAATTAGCGGACGCAAATTAGTTTGGAGCTACGAGGAGACGAACCGGATTGGCGACCATATCTGGTGGATCAGCGATGTGGCGAAATTTCAAAAACACTATCCGACCTGGAAATTTCGCTATAGTTTGCGAGGAATTCTGGAAGAAATTTATCGCGCAGTCAGTGAGCGCACAAGGTAACGACAAGCCAGACGTCGCCGACATATAATTCGCCGCGAGAATTT
>Ga0310810_10006681_pt1 | contig 13061 bp, 2 predicted proteins | sample NCmetagenome_FD_207641 | JGI IMG/M metagenome (GOLD analysis project Ga0310810, IMG submission 207641) | Soil microbial communities from experimental microcosm in Duke University, North Carolina, United States - NC | ecosystem: Engineered > Artificial ecosystem > Soil microcosm > Unclassified ... | reverse complement strand
AGATCACGTTGTCACCTGCACATTTTGTCTGTGCAGTAGGTTGTGTGATTACTGAAGGTGATGCAATACTTCCGCCGACACCGACGGTAACCAATACATTTTGGGTATTTGAACATGCATTTGCCGTCAATGTATATACGTACGTAACTGTAACCGGTGATGCCGTTGTGTTAGTCAACGTTTCGTTTATACTGCCGGTTCCATTTGCTGTTGCATTGCTGATTCCTGCAACTGCTGCACGACTCCAGGCATATGTTGTTCCGGAAGTATTGCTGCCCGGAATATAGTTAAAGGCAGTACCGCTGGTAGCAGTAGCCGTCAGATTGCTGGATAATTCTGGTATCGGTCTGTAACTACTGGTCCCACTGCCTGCTACACTGGTGCAACCATTTACCGTTTGTGTCACAGAATAAATTGATGACGTTGTAACCGAGATGGAACTGGTTGTTGCTCCTGTGTTCCACAGGAATGATGCTGTTGCTACTCCGGTTGCCGTTAATACCGAAGTACCGCAATCATCAACCACAGACACCGAAGGTGCAGAAGGATTTGAATTAACAGTTAACGTAGCTGCGTTAGAAGTTACACTTCCGGCAACATTCGTCCATACAGCGCGGTATTGATTATTGTTATTAGTTGCGGTGGCCGCAATCGATAATGAACTTGTCGTAGCTCCGATTACGTTATGCCATGAGTTACCGTTCGTGGTTTCCTGCCATTGCACTGTTGGTGCAGGGCTACCGCTGGCGGCGGAATTAAAAGTCGCGTCAATCCCTTCACATCTTGTCTGCGATGTGGGTTGAGTGATAATCGCCGGCACTCCGATAGACCCGTCGATACCCACCGTAACCAATACATTTTGCGTATTGGTACAACCGTTGGCAGTCAATGTATAAACATAAGTGACAACAATAGGTGACGCCGTTGTATTCACTAATGTTTCACTGATGTTTCCGCTTCCTGTGGCTGCCGTGTTACTTATGCCTGACACTACTGCACGACTCCATGCAAATCCGGTTCCGCTCGTACCGCTTGTGGGTGTATAATTAAATACAACACCACTTGTGGCAACAGCGGACAGGTTGCTTGACAAAACAGGAGCTGTTGCGGGCGCAGCGATACCACTCCCCGGGGGACTTATACAGCCACTTACGGTTTGCGTCACTGTATATGTGCCGGAAGTTGTTACCGTGATGGAGCTCGTTGTCGCCCCGGTACTCCATAATAGAGCTCCTGTAAACCCGCTGGCGGTCAATAGTGAACTTCCGCAATTATTGGTAACGTTGACGGTCGGCGCGACTACCGAACCATTTGAAGGAGCCGCTGTAATGCTAGTCGGCGCGCTGGTACAACCGTTGACTGCTTCGGTAACTGAATAAGTACCTGGCGTAGTCACGGTAATTGATGCTGTGGTTTCCCCGGTACTCCACAGTAAGGTGCCCGTAAATCCCGTGGCTGTCAGGACTGAATTAACGCAATTGTTCGTTACTGAAACTGCAGGCCCTGAAGGTATAGTGATTTGAGAAACCAGGTAACTTCCATCTGCATTTCTACCATTTATTGCCAAAGGCAAAGGGTCTCTATACGCACTGGGATCTTTAACTATTACATTTAAATTATAGGTGCCCGCTGCCAAATCCGCCGGTAGGTTAAAATTGTCGGTGGCAGGTGCTGAGGCAGCTGCAGGCAAAAACATCTTTGGTTTAAATTGTGAAGTCCCGCTCCAGACAATTACATTGCTGCTGTTCTTCAATTCAAATACAACATCCCAGTTTTCATATAGCGGTGTCTGGCCTATATTTTTCCAGTTAAGCGTAACGGAAATATTTTTACATGCCTTTGTCAGGCTCCCACTTTCAATAATTAGACGATAGCCACATGCTTTGGATGAAGCTCTGATCCTGCTCTTTATTGTTGAGGTCAGGCTTGTTCCATAATTACCATTTCCAAAAGATGCTGCATGATACAATTTGACCTGCCTTTCCAGGTCGGAATAGCCGTTTGGATTCCATCCCGGCGGCTCGCCTGTAATAAGGCCCGTTTTCCATTTTGCCATAATGGAATCTTTAAATACAAGACCGCCAAAGGTTCGCGTATTATTTTCCAGGTAACTGGAAATATAACTGTCGGTCGCGCCCCACTGGTCGCGTCGCCAACCGATAAACCCCCAGTTGTTTTTTTGAGTTAAGACGTAATAAGCAATTTCGGGCGGGTTCATCGTGTTTTGAAGCCAATTGGCATCAAAAGCTGCTATCATTGCTACCAGCGGAAAGTCCGGGAAGCCTTGCGTATGGGCATCTACAATTTTTTTCAGGGTTGCAATGGTCGGAAATGTTCCCGCGGGGTAATCTGATATAACATTATTGGGAGTATACCCGCTGTGCCATTCACCCCAGGCGCCATACCCCCGGAGATCAATATAACCGATTACATTCCTGTAGGAAACCCCGTTAAACGAAGTTGACTTAATATGTGCATCTATTGCCTGGTTCAATGCGAGGAGGCGATTCAGGTAGTTATTCGAATTATAATTTGGCGTCCATACGCTACCGGTTTTCCAGTCTTTTACAGACTCTGACTGCATGAGCGTATGCAAATAAAGCGGGTAAGATGCAAGCCCGCCGTCAAATGATACTAGTCCCTGGTCCGTGGTCCCACCAGGATACAGGGGCATGATCCCAAATGATATTTTTTGCCTTTTTGTAATTGCGTCATTAACCAGGCTGTCGAAAAAACCCCATTTATAAGATCCTAAAGTCGGCCCCTCAATTTTGGTCCAGACAAAGCGATAATAAACGTCCAATCTTTCTGTATTAATCCCTTCTGTAGGAACGTTGACCATGTTCTGGTCGTGCCATTGTTCAACACCTCTTCCGGGTGCGTTGAGATCATCATTGTTGAGCGATATGCTTGTAAATGAAAGCTGAGTTGTTTGAGAATACAATCGTCCTCCAACAGATGTAATCACAAGCAGCAGTAATGAATACCTGGCGGCCAATCTCAAAACCATAATACTGTTTTAAAACCAGTCCGAAATTACCGCGTTGGTCTCGCAGGAATTTCTTCATCCTTGATAATAAAAAACAAGTCGTTCAAATAATTTGAAAATTCAGGACAAAAGTCCAGAGAAAGGTTATTCGGGAAAATCTTTTGTTGAAAACCAGCACCAATCTTTCTGGTAAATTCCAATCGAAGCGACCGTATTTATAGGGCGGGATAATTTAATAGAAAATTCAAAATAGGCCTTTTTTTTGACATAGAAACATTCCGGGCAAGTCTATTTTTCGTCAAACACATTTCATTTTTTTCAAAGATGAATCGCATAAATAGCGATCAATGCACGCGCAAAAATTGTTCCGCAACGGTATTGCGGCGCAGAATCGTTGAACCATGTGCAATGGCATCCTAAAGGGCCGCCCGGTATTAATTGACCTTGATTACCCGAATAATTTGTTTTTGACCATCCAGTAGCACATCAATAAAATAGGATCCTGCTGCCAGTCTTTGGCCTAATCGAAATATACTATTTGGTGAAACTTTTTCATGTCTTTCAACCACTCGTCCTGAAATGTCTATCACTTTAACAGAAGCAAGGCCTTTTCTTTTTCCAGTAATAAATACATTAAATGAACTGGAGGTTGGATTCGGAAGCACAGCAACCTTTAGCCCGTCGCCATCCAGCATTTCAACAGGTATTGTTGGTATATCCTTTGAAATTAATTGTTCTACTACCTCAGTTACTGCTGGTCGTTGACCTACTGAGACAGCGCATGTAGCAGTGCTTGTCGAGCTGTAACTACCTGTATAATTTGTTCCACCACTCCCCTTTGCACCAGAAACCACGGATGATTTAAAGTTTTCCGGCGTGCCGGCAAGATCATTGTTCGCATAAGGATTCTGTGTGCTGCCATTTTTTGGCTTTATGTTCAATCCCGAATTAGCCGCAAAACTTGTGTAAACTGCCGCAGCCCATTTCCACGTTGGTCTTATTCCCGATTTGTTAATCGTTATTGTAGCCGACCACCTGACATTTGTAATATTGCCAGGGAGGCTGGTCGGCACCTGGTAACTCAACCCGCCCATAAATGCAAAATCAGTATAACTCTTCGGAACAACGGTCTCCCAGGCATTATTGATAAACTGCGTGGTGGCAGAGGTCACCGTTGAGTCAAAACGAATTCTTGAGTTAGGCACGTTAAGCGTGTATTGCTGACTGTTTGCGGTAAAGGTTATTACGCTATTTGTGATGTTGAAACTAACAGTTCCATTCACTCCTGTAAAGCTTCCCCTGGAAAGTACGCTGCTGAACCAAATGAACCGTCCGGCAGGTATCGAACTGGAATTAAAACTGGATGTGATTGCTCCATTGATTACACAATAAATTGGATTAACTGTCACGACCAAATTCTGCGTGTTCGTACATCCGTTTGCTGTTAATGTGTACACGTAGGCGACATTTATCGGAGCATCCGTTGTATTAATCAATGTTTCACTGATATTGCCCGTCCCGGTCGCAGCTGAATTGCTGATTCCTGTTACCGCTGCGCGACTCCATGCAAATGTAGTTCCGGTTGTGACGCTTGTAGCGGTATACGTAAATGCATTTCCGGTCGTAACTGCCGCAGCCAGGTTACTTGATAATACCGGGAGTGCTCTGGGTGCAGCCACTGCGCTTGCTGCCGGACTGGTACAAGTGTTAACTGTTCTTGTTACCGTGTACGTTCCGGCTGTCGTAACAGTGATTGAACTGGTGGTCGCACCGGTGCTCCACAGTAATGAGCCTGTTCCGGTTGCTGTCAAAACTGAGTTGCCGCAATTGTTGGTCACTGAAACTGTAGGAGCTGAAGGAACAGAATTAACAGTCAGAAGAGCCGAACTTGAATTTACCGCTCCGACTGAATTGGTCCATCGTGCACGGTACCGTTTGTTATTGTCGGCTGTTGCGGTTGCAAAGGTTAAGGTAGCCGACGTAGCACCGGTTATATTACTATAGCTAAACCCACCATTCGTGCTCACCTGCCACTGGACTGTTGGCGCAGGACTACCGCTGGCTGCGGATGTAAAGCTTGCACTCGAACCTGCGCATCTTGCCTGTGCCGACGGTTGAGTTGTTACAACAGGTGCTGAGGTGGTGGCAGAGACGGTGACAACCAGGTTCTGAGTATTGGTGCATCCGTTTGCCGTTAAAGTGTACACATACGTGACATTTACAGCCGATGCAGTTGTATTGATCAATGCCTCGCTGACATTGCCGGTTCCGCTGGCAGCAGCATTACTGATACCCGTTACAGCGGCGCGGGTCCAGGCAAATGTGGTTCCTGTTGTACTGCTGGTTGCGGTGTAGTTAAACGTGGTTCCGGTAGTGGCATTTGCAGTGAGGCTGCTTGATAAAACAGGAATTGTTCGCGGAGCAGCAATGCCGCTACCTGCGGTGCTGGTGCAACCAGTTACAGTCTGCGTCACTGTATAGGTTCCTGCTGTTGTTACCGTGATGGAATTGGTTGTTGCCCCGGTATTCCATGAGAATGTTGCTCCGGTACTTCCCGTTGCGGACAATAACGCGTTTCCGCAATTGTTAGTTACCGAAACCGTAGGTGCGGATGGTATAGAGTTCACAGTTAATGTTGCTGCATTTGAATTTACGCTTCCCCCAATGTTCGTCCATACAGCACGATATTGTTTGTTATTGTCTGCTGCATTAGTGGCAAATGTTAAAGTACTGGTGGTAGCTCCCGTTATATTAGTCCATGTACCGCTGGTATTGACCTGCCATTGCACGGCGGGTGCAGGGCTGCCGCTTGCCGCAGAACTGAAACTTGCATTAGATCCCGCACACCTGCTTTGTGAAGCCGGCTGTGTTGTTACCGCTGGTGAGACGAAGTTTGCGTTAACCGTAACAACTACATTCTGTGTATTGATACATCCGCTAGCGGTCAATGTATAGACATAAGTGACGCTAACAGGTGATGCAGTTGTATTTACTAAGATTTCATTGATGTTGCCGGTTCCATTGCCTGCAGCATTGCTGATACCCGTTACAGCGGCGCGGGTCCACGCAAATGTGGTTCCTGTTGTACTACTTGTGGCAGTATAAGTAAATGCGGTACCACTTGTTGCCGTTCCGGTTAAGCTACTTGATAGTGCCGGGGTTGGTTTTGGTGCAGCCAAACCATTACCGGAAGGACTAGTACAACCGTTCACCGTTTGCGTTACCGTATAAGTTCCCGCAGCAGTGACGGTGATGGAACTTGTTGTTGCCCCTGTATTCCATGCGAATGTCGCGCCGTTAGCTCCTGTCGCGGCTAAAAGCGAATTGCTGCAATTATTGGTTACTGAAACCGAGGGCGCTGAAGGAATGGAATTAACAGTTAACGTAGCCCCGCTGGAAATTACCGTACCCGCAACGTTTGTCCATACTGCATGGTATTGTTTGTTATTGTCTGCAGTTGTTGTTGTAAATGATAAAGTGCTGTTGGTTGCGCCGGTTATATTATTCCATGACGTTCCGTTCGTACTCTCCTGCCATTGAATCGTTGGTGCAGGGCTACCACTGGCAACGGAACTAAAGCTCGCGTTCGCACCCGCACACCTTGCTTGTGAAGCCGGTTGTGTTGTTACGAGCGGAGAAACAATGCTTCCATCCACACCTACAGACACTACAACATTCTGAGAATTGGTACATCCGTTGGCCGTTAACGAATATACATAAGTGACATTCACAGGCGATCCGGAAATATTTACGAGTGTCTCACTGATATTTCCATTTCCACTGCCGGCTGCGTTACTGATTCCCGCTACAGCTGCACGGCTCCACGTAAATGTGGTACCTGTTACTGTGCTTGCAGGTGTATAATTAAATGTTGCACTGCTTGTGGCAGTTCCTGTTAAACTGCTTGAAAGCACCGGTATTGGTTTAGGCGCAGCTACACCACTGCCGGGAGGACTGGTGCAACCATTTACTGTTTGAGTTACCGTGAAAGTTCCCGCTGTATTTACGGTGATCGAACTCGTGGTTGCAGTAGTACTCCATAAGAATGATGCCCCGGTAGTTCCAGTTGCGGTCAAAAGAGAGCTGGCGCAATTATCGGTTACTGAAACCGATGGTGCGGAAGGAATTGAGTTTACAGCTAATGTTGCCGCGTTGGAATTTACGCTGCCGGCCATGTTTGTCCATACTGCGCGGTATTGCTTGTTATTGTCTGCTGTTGTGGTTGTAAATGATAACGTGCTTCCGGTGGCTCCGGTTATGTTATTCCATGACCCACCATTATTTTCCTGCCATTGCACGGTTGGTGCAGGACTACCACTTGCGCCAGAATTAAATGTGACATTTTCACCTGAACATTTTGTTTGTGAAGTCGGTTGGGTTGTTATTGAAGGTGCCACAATACTTCCGTCTACACCTACAGTGACGATAACATTTTGTGTATTGATACATCCGTTCGCTGTTAACGTATATACATATGTGACATTTACCGGTGATGCGGTTGTATTCACGAGTGTCTCACTGATATTCCCATTTCCACTAGCTGCTGGATTACTGATTCCAGGTACCGTTGCACGGCTCCACGCAAATGTGGTTCCTGAAGTATTGCTTGATGGTGTGTAATCAAATACAGCGCTGCTTGTGGCTGCAGATGTTAAACTGCTTGATAATGTTGGCACCGGTTTTGGTGCAGCAGATGCACTGGCTGACGGTGCCGAAGTACAGCCATTTACCATTTGCGTAGCTGTATAATCTCCTGCTGCTACCGTAATGGCGCTTCCCGTTCCTCCATTGCTCCATGAGAATATCGCTCCCGGATCTCCTGCTGCTGTCAATAATGAACTGCCACAATTATTCTGCACTGAAACAACAGGTGCTCCGGGAATGGTCTTCGGTGCAGCCGTTGCAATGGCTGATGGTGCCGACGTGCAGCCATTTACACTTTGGGTAACTGTATAGTCTCCTGCTGCTACCGTAATGGAATTTCCTGCTCCTCCATTGCTCCATGAGAATATCGCTCCGGGAGCTCCCGTTGCTGTCAATAATGAACTTCCGCAATTATTGGTTGCGGATACTGAAGGAATAGAAGGAATCGCGTTAACCGTCAATACCGCCGCATTGGAAGTTGCGGTGCCTGCCATGCTTGTCCATACCGCCCGGTATTGTTTGTTATTATCCGCAGTTGTAGTTGTAAACGATAAAGTGCTGCTGGTAGCTCCGGTTATGTTATTCCAGGACGTACCATTTGTATTTTCCTGCCATTGAACCGTTGGTGCAGGGCTGCCATCGGCACCAGAGCTAAACGTTACATCTTCACCTGCGCATTTTGTTTGTGTAGAAGGATGCGTTGTAACTGCCGGAGCAATAATGCTTCCATCAACACCAACGGTGACCACCACATTCTGTGCATTCGTACATCCGTTGGCAGTTAATGTATATTCATAGGTGACATTTACCGGAGATCCGGTTGTATTCACGAGAGTTTCATTAATGCTTCCATTTCCGTTGTCTGCAGCATTGCTGAGCCCGCTTACAGCAGCACGGCTCCATGAAAACGCAGTTCCACCGGTACTGCTCGCAGGCGTATAATTGAATGAAGCACCGCTGGTAGCCGCAGCGGTCAAACTACTTGATAGTGTGGGTATCGGCTTCGGGGCAGCAGTTACATTCGCAAATGGGCTGATGCAATTATTTACAGTCTGGGTTACCGTGTAGTTTCCTCCGGATGTTACAGTAATAGCACCCGTTGTTGCCCCGGTATTCCATGAGAATGCTGCTCCTGGAACGCCTGCTGCGGTCAATAAGGAGCTACCACAATTATTATCCACTGATATGCCCGGGGCTGCCGGAATCGGTTTGGGTGCTGCGGTTCCATTACCTGCAGAACCAGTACAACCATTGACTGTTTGGGTCACAGTGTAAATTCCTCCTGTTGTTACAGTGATGGAATTTGTTGCGGCTCCGGTATTCCATGAGAACGACGCTTCCGCTGCTCCTGTCGCTGTCAAAACTGAGCTGGCGCAATTATCTGTTACGGAAACTGAAGGCGCCAAAGGAATGGAGTTGACTGTTAGTATTGCAACATTGGAAATTACACTACCCGCAATGTTTGTCCATATTGCACGGTATTGATTGTTATTGTCTGCTGTTGTAGTGGTAAACGATAAAGTGGTGCTGGTAGCCCCAGTTATGTTATGCCAGCTATTACCATTCGTGCTTTCCTGCCATTGCACCGTCGGTGCAGGGCCACCACTGGCACCGGAATTAAATGTTGCAACCTGACCCGCACACCATGTTTGCGACGACGGATGTGTTGTTACCTGCGGTGCGACAGTGCTTCCATCAACTGCCACACTAACCACCAGGTTTTGCGCATTGGTACATCCGTTTGCTGTTAATGTATATACATAAATGACATTTACAGGCGATGTAGTCGTATTCACCAATGTCTCACTGATATTCCCATTTCCATTAGCTGCTGCATTACTGATTCCAGGTACCGTTGCACGGCTCCACGCAAATGTGGTTGCCGGCGTACCACTTGTAGCTGTGTAGCTAAAGACACCACTGCTGGTGGCAGTCGCTGTTAAGCTGCTGGATAACGCAGGTATTGGTAGAAAAGCAGTTGTGCCACTGCCGTCAGGACCGGTACAATTATTCACCGTTTGCCTTACCGTATAGGTGCTGTTTGCCGTTACCGTAATACTTGATGTTGTCGCACCAGTGCTCCATAAAAATGTCGCCCCGGGAGCTCCGTTTGCTGTCAGTAACGAGTTGCCGCAATTGTTTACAATATTTACTGTCGGTGCCGGTACATTTGAAAAGGGCGGCGGGGATACGGTGGCACTTCCAGATATGCTGGTGCATAAGTTGACTGTTTGAGTAACAGTATAAGTGCCCGTCGTTGTTATCGTGATGGAACTGGTTGTTTCCCCTGTGCTCCACAACAGCGTTCCGGTAACACCTGTTGCCGTTAATAATGAATTGCCGCAATTGTTAACCACAGCTATCCCCGGTGCCGTGGGAATTGCTTTGGGTGCCGCAGTGGCGCTCCCGAAAGCGCTCGTCACACCACCCACAGTTTGAGCAACAGTATAAAGACCCGGAGCAGTTACTGTTATGCTGGGTGTATTTTCCCCGGTACTCCAAAGCAAAGTGCCGGTATATCCCGAAGCAGTCAATACGCTGGATCCACAGTTATTAGCGACAGCAATATTTGGAGGAGGAACCGGCGACTGGATCGTTATCTGCTGCTTAATCGGATAGCTTCCATCCGTGTTTCTTCCTGTAATAGCCAAAGGCAATGGATTCCTGTACCCATTAGGATCTTTAATAATTATGTTGAGATTAAAAGTTCCGGCTGGAAGCGAGGTGAAATTGTCGGTAACAACTGTGGCAGTACTGGAAGGTAAAAACCGTTTCGGTTTAAATTGAGATTGTCCGCTCCAAACTGTTTGATTGTTGCTATTTTTCAATTCAAATTCCACATTCCAGTTTTCATACGTGGGAGCTTGCCCGATATTTTTCCAATTTAAAGCGACCGTAAGATTGTTTCCGTTTAAGGTTAAGCTTCCACCTTCAAGAATCAACCTGTAACCACATAATTTTGACGCGGCTCTCACCCTGGTTTTTATCGTTGTAGTAGGAGTGACTCCATAGTTACCATTACCAAAAGATGCGGCATGATATAATGCCACCTGTCTTTCCAGGTCAGCAAAGCTATTGGGATTCCATCCCGGCGGTTCTCCTGTAATTGGAGCTGACTTCCACCTTACCATGATAGAATCTTTAAACACGAGCCCGCCGAAAGTGCGCGTATTATTGTCAAGGTATGAGGAGATATAACTATCTGTTGCACCCCACTGGTCGCGCCGCCAACCAATGAGACCCCAGTTATTTCTTTGCGTTAAAACGTAATAGGCAATTTCCGGTGGATTCATGGTATTCTGAAGCCAATTGGCATCAAAGGCCGCTATCATTGCCACGAGTGGAAAATCAGGGAACCCCTGCGTATGGGCATCGACAATTTTCTTGAGCGATGCAACAGTAGGAAACGTGCCGGCGGGATAGTCGGAAACAAGATTATTGGGTGTGTAACCACTGTGCCATTCACCCCATGCGCCATAACCCCTGATATCGATACAACTGATTACGTTTTGATAAGGCACGCCGTTAAACGACGTAGACTTAATATGAGCGTCGATGGCCTGGTGCAGGGCAAGCAGGCGATTCTGGTAATTTGTCGAATTGTAGTTAGGGGTCCATACCGTTCCGGTTCGCCAGTCCTTTACCGTTTCTGATTGCATCAGTGTATGCAAATAAAGTGGGTAGGACGCGAGACCACCATCAAAGGAAACCAGGCCGTCTTGAACTGTTCCACCCGGATACAACTGCATGATCCCAAACGACATTTTTTGCTTTCTTACTATCGCATAATTTACCAGGCTATCAAAATAGTTCCAGGTATACGAACCTAACGTTGGCCCTTCAATTCTTGTCCAGACAAATCGAAAATAAATATCCAGTCTTGGGGTATTAGTACCTTCAATTGGAACATTGACGTCATTGCGGTCGTGCCATTGTTCCACACCTCTGCCAGGCGCATTGAGATCAGGGTCCGCAACAGGTATACTTGTAAATGAAAGGGAAGTCGTTTGAGAGAATACCTGAAATACAAAAAGTGTATTCACCAGGAATAAAAGATTTACACCTTTTGCAGGTATTTTCAAAAGCATAAAACAGTTTTGTAACCAGGTCAGAAACTGGCGCTTCGCGTAAGCACACAAATTCTGCGCGGTGGATAATTGAAAACCGGTTTGTTCAACAGATTGAAAATCCAGAGCAAGGGCTCTGAGAGGGGTTATTCAGCGGAATGTTCTTTGAACCAGTGATGTCTTGTTTGGGTATTGCTCCTGGCGAAGCGGCAGGATTTATAGGGAGGGGAAAATAGAATGAAAATTTAAAATAAACCTTTTTTCTGAGAAATCTGAAGTCGGGGAAGGCTTTTCTTTTTTTGCTGCCTGGACAGAAGGCAGGCTATTCCGAGGCATAACTTCAATTTTTAAGCGAGCGGAGGTGTAAGGCGATTCTCTCTGACGAAAAGGAAAATTCTTTTCTATTTATCATGCGCTGAACCGTCCCTGTTCAGTCGGTAGCTGATATTATCAAAAAAACTTAACCGGTAGATTAAGCTGCCCTGCGTAAAAAGCTCAGCCAATAAACTGGCTTGCCCGCAGACAAATTATTTTATTCCCCAGCTTCCCAGTTATGAACTTGTTTGCCTGACTACAATTCCACATTTAACCTGATAGTCCAATTAATGCTCGTTCCCGATCTTACATTGTATGGAGTCCATTGTCCATCCGATCCACTGTAAAGCCAATCGCCATCCGGAAGAGCAGGCCCGGGGTCACAGCCAATTGTCTTTTGGGAACCCGCAAGTTTAAACTCAAAGCTTAACCAGAGATCTTCATTTTTTAAGGTTACTGGCAGTGTTAATACATGTGCATTCCATCTATGGCTTTTTGCGCTATCTGTGACATCAGCGGAATACAACATGGCGCCCGGGCCGGTATCATTTGAGGGCCCATAAAGCTTTAATCTAATCGAATCAGGTTTTTCCATAATAAAATAGTGAATTTCTTTAATCGTTTTGCCCACCATGTTTCCGATTTTTGTGGACGTAAATCGGGCTGCGGCTTCATAAACGCCTGCGTCAAGTGTTGGGGCATCCGCCTGGTTTTGACCATAGTATAATAATTCACAATTGGTGCACGTCGATAAAGGAGGTGTGATGATTGGGGGCGTGGTAGTATTATTATCGTCTTTACCACAATTCAGACCGGAAAGAAATAAAAGCACCAGGCAAAACTTCCCTGCTATTACAAGACAATCGGGTTTCATAAAATTTTCCTTTTTATTTTCGGTCATACGTAATAGATTTTTACAACATAAAGAACTTGATTCTTAACACCAAGATTGGAATAAGCGGTTATGACGGAGCTGTTTTTATTGCATTTGTATTTATCACCTTCTATAATATGGAAGATGAGAGAGTCATTATCTGAATGTCCAT
>Ga0310810_10006680_pt1 | contig 13063 bp, 11 predicted proteins | sample NCmetagenome_FD_207641 | JGI IMG/M metagenome (GOLD analysis project Ga0310810, IMG submission 207641) | Soil microbial communities from experimental microcosm in Duke University, North Carolina, United States - NC | ecosystem: Engineered > Artificial ecosystem > Soil microcosm > Unclassified ... | reverse complement strand
CGAACGTAAGCAGCAGGCCGCTACCCTGCCGACCGTAGATGACGCGTGCAACGGTGTCGAGGTCGAGCGAGCCGGTCGCGCCGTAGATCATCGACAACCCGTAAAGCAGCATGCCCGACGCGAGCGCGCCGAGTACGAAGTACTTCATCGCCGCCTCCGACGAGCGCGGATGGTCGCGCGGCGACGCGACGAGAGCGTACAGCGACAACGACATCAGCTCGAGGCCGAGGTACAGCGTCAGGAAGTTGGCGCCGGTGATCATCACCTGCATGCCGAGCAGCGCGAACAGCGTCAGCACGAAGACGTCGCCGCGAAACAGATTGCGCGCAGCGAGGTACGCACGCGAATAGAACAGCATCAGCGACACGGCGACGAAGCATCCGATACGCAGGAAATCCGCCAGCTTGTCGTCGACGATCAGGCCGTGATAGCCCTTGATCGAATCGACGCGCAGCGTCGTCAGCGTGACGCACGTCGCGAGCAGCAACGAGAGCTGCGTCAGCCAGTAGCTGATGTAGCGCCGGTCGTCCGGAACGAAAAGGTCGATCAGCAGGATCAGCGACGCGGCCGTCAGGATGACGATCTCCGGCAGCGCGGCCCAGTAGTTGATTTCGGCGAGCATCACAGTTTGGTCCGCGCGACGATCTGCAGCAGGTCCGCGACCGACGCATGCATGACGTCGATGAACGGCTTCGGCCATACACCCATGACGAGGACGGCCGCCGCAACGGCACCCAGCAGCCAGAACTCGCGGCGCCCGATGTCGGTGAGCTTCGCTACGTTGTCGTTGGCGACGTCGCCGAAGATCACGCGCTTGTACATCCACAGCGTATACGCCGCGCCGAGGATCAGTGTCACCGCCGCCGCGAAGCCAAGCCAGAGGTTCGCCTTGACCGCGGCGAGGATCACGAGGAACTCGCCGACGAACCCCGACGTTCCCGGCAGCCCTGCGTTGGCCATCGCGAACAGCATCATGAACGCGGCGAACTTCGGCATCGTGTTGACGACACCGCCGTAGTCCGCGATCAGCCGCGAATGCATGCGGTCGTACATCACGCCGACGCACAGGAACATCGCGGCCGAGACGAAGCCGTGCGAGATCATCTGCGCAAGCGCACCTTCGATGCCGAGCTGGCTGAACAGGAAGAAGCCCAGCGTGACGAATCCCATGTGCGAGATCGACGAATAGGCGATCAGCTTCTTCATGTCGGTCTGCACGAGTGCGACGAAGCCGATGTAGATAACGGCGATCAGCGAGAGCGTGATGACGAACCCGGACAGGTAGCGCGACGCATCCGGCAGGATCGGCAGGATGAAGCGGACGAAACCGTACGCGCCGATCTTCAGCGTGATCGCCGCGAGGACGACCGAGCCGCCCGTAGGCGCCTCGACGTGCGCGTCGGGCAGCCAAGTGTGCACCGGCCACATCGGCACCTTGACCGCGAACGCGAGGAAGAACGCGATGAACAGCAGGATCTGCGCCGACATGTCGAGCGGCACGTTGTACCACTCGAGGATCTCGAAGCTCTCGGACACGCTGTACAGGTAGATCAGCGCGACCAGCATCAGCAGCGATCCGAGCAGCGTGTACAGGAAGAACTTGACCGCGGCGTACACGCGATTGGGGCCGCCCCAGACGCCGATGATTAGGTACATCGGTATCAGCATCGCCTCGAACACGAGGTAGAACAGGATGCCGTCGAGCGCCGCGAACACGGCGTTCATCAGGCCCGACATGATGAGGAACGCCGCCATGTACTGAGCGACGCGGACGGTGATCACTTCCCAGCCCGCCCAGACGACGAGCACGGTGATGAAGCTGTTCAGCAGCACGAACAGCATCGAGATGCCGTCTACGCCCAGATGGTAGTGGATGTCGAAACGGGGAATCCAGTCGGCCATCTCGACGAATTGCATCGCCGACGTCGTCGTGTCGAAGTTGGCCCACAGCGGGACCGTGACCAGGAAACCGGCGAGCGCGCCGGCGAAAGCGATCCAGCGCGCGAAGCTCGCCTCGCGGTCGCGGCCGACGACGAGCACTGCGACGCCGGCAACGATCGGCACCCAGATGGCCAGCGAAAGATAGGGGGTCAACGTACCCCCCACCAATAGAGCAATCCGAAGACGCCGACGATCATCACGAACGCGTAGTGGTAGACATAGCCGGACTGGATGCGCCTGAACACCGCTGACACGGCACCGACGAGTTTCGCCGAGCCATTGACGATGATGCCGTCGATGATCGTCCGGTCGCCTACCGTGGAGGCGAAGCGACCAGCCGCCCGCGCGCCCCCGGCAAAGAACCAGTCGTTGAAGCGGTCGAAATAGTATTTGTTGTCGAGCAGCGTGTAGATGCCGCGGAAACGCGCCTCGATTTTCCCCGGCAATGCCGGGTTGATCAGATAGAGGTAGACGGCGGTGACGATGCCCGCGATGGCGAGCCAGAACGGCGGCTGCGTGAGGCCGTGCAGGATGAACGGGACCACGCCGTGCCAGTCGCCCTTCAACTCGGCGACGACGGCGTGCGGTTCGCGGACGAAGATCGAATCACCGAACCAGCCGCCAAACAGCATCGGTTCGATGTACGTCCATCCGCTGTAGATCGACGGCAGTGCGAGCAGGATCAGCGGAATAGTGACGACCCAGGGCGACTCGCGCGGAGGGCCGCCGGCATGGCCGTGCGCATCCGGCTCCTCGTCGGCGGCCGCCGGCGCATCGTGCGCAGGCTCGTCATGCGTCGCGCGATCGTCGTGGCCGGCGTGGAATCGCTCGTTGCCGTGAAACGCGAGGAACAGCATCCGGAACGAGTAGAACGCCGTGACGAAGACGCCGGCCATGACGGCGAACAATGCAAAGCCATGGCCGCCGACATGCGACAGCTGCACCGCCTCGATGATCGCGTCCTTGGAGAAGAACCCGGCGAACGGCGGGATGCCTGCCAGCGCCAGCGAGCCGATCACCGCGGTAATGTAGGTGATCGGCATGTACTTGCGCAGCCCGCCCATCTTCCGCAGGTCCTGCTCGTGATGCAGTGCGATGATCACCGAGCCGGCACCGAGGAACAGCAGCGCCTTGAAGAACGCGTGCGTCATCAGGTGGAAGATCGCCGCCGAATAAGCCGACACGCCCAGCGCGACCGTCATGTAGCCGAGCTGCGACAGCGTCGAATACGCGACGACGCGCTTGATGTCGTTCTGCACGATGCCCAGAAACGCCATGAACAGCGCCGTGATCGCACCGATGATCGTCACGAACGACAGCGCGGTGTCCGACCATTCGAACAGCGGGCTCATCCGCGCGACCATGAAGATGCCGGCGGTGACCATCGTCGCCGCGTGGATCAGCGCCGAGATCGGCGTCGGGCCTTCCATCGAGTCCGGCAGCCACACGTGCAGCGGAACCTGTGCGCTCTTGCCCATCGCGCCGATGAAGAGGCAGATGCAAATGGCGCTCATCAGCGACCACTGCGCGCCGCTCCACGGCACGATCGTCGTCGCCGCCATCGACTCGGCTTTCGAAAACACCGGTGCGTAGTCGAGCGTCCCGAAATACGCGAGGACGAGGCCGATGCCGAGCACGAATCCGAAGTCGCCGACGCGGTTGGCGAGAAACGCCTTAAGGTTCGCGTAGATCGCCGTTGGCCGCGTGTACCAGAAGCCGATCAACAGATAGGAGACGAGGCCCACCGCTTCCCACCCGAAGAACAGCTGCAGGAAGTTGTTGCTCATGACCAGCATGAGCATCGAAAAAGTGAACAGCGAGATGTACGAGAAGAAGCGCGTGTAGCCGGGGTCGTCGGCCATGTAGCCGATCGTGTAGACGTGGACCATCAGCGACACGAACGTGACGACGAGCAGCATCGTCGCCGTCAGCGGGTCGATCAGGAAACCGATCGCGAGTTTCAGATCGCCGGAAACAAGCCATGCATAGACGTCGCCGTTGAACACGTGCCCTGCCTGAACGTCGCGAGTAACGACGATCGACGCGACGAACGATGCGGCGACGCCCAAGATGCACAGCCAGTGCGACACGCTGCGACCAAGGCGCGGGCCCCACAGGCCGACGACGATCGACGCCACCAGCGGTGCGAACGGAATCAGGAGGTAGACAGAGCGCATCTCGAACCTATCCGCGCAGGCGACCCTGAGCCTCGACGTCGATGGACCCTGTGTTGCGAAACAAAAGCACGAGGATCGCGAGGCCGATCGCCGACTCGGCCGCGGCGACCGTCAGGATGAAGAACACGAACACCTGCCCGGCCATGTCGCCCAGGTACCGCGAGAATGCGATGAAGTTGAGGTTGACGGCGAGCAGCATCAGCTCGATCGCCATCAGCATCATGATCACGTTGCGCCGGTTGAGGAAAATGCCCGCCATGCTGATGGCGAACAGGATCGCTCCGAGCACGAGGTAATGCGCAAGCGTTGGTTCGCTCAGCACGGGCTGGTGTCACTCCCTACTAACACGGACGTTCGCGGTGGCCTTTTTAAGGCCGCTTGCGCGGTCGCCCGTCATTGACTGCCGGACGTCAGGCCGGCGGCTTCTCCGACCGCAGGTCCACGAGCCGCACGCGATCTTCGCGGCGGACCTTGACCTGACGGCCCGGATCCTGATGTTTGCGTTCCTTGCGCTCGCGGTGCGTCAACGCGATTGCGGCGACGATCGCCACCAGCAGCACGACGGCGGCGATCTCGAACGGATAAACGTAGTCGACGTACAGCAATTGGCCGAGCGCTCGCGTGTTGCTGCCGGTGGGTGCCACCGGGGCCGTTGCCGTGCGGCCGATTGCGCTGTCGACGATGACGAGCGCCATCTCGAAGAGCACGAGCGCGCCGACGGCGGCGCCGATCGGTAGATAGCTGCGGAAGTGCTGGCGCATCGTGTCGAAGTTGACGTCCAGCATCATCACCACGAACAGGAACAGCACCATGACGGCGCCGACGTAGACGAGCACGAGCGCGATTGCGAGAAACTCCGCCCGCAACAGCAGCCACACGCCAGCGGCGGTGAAGAACGACAGCACGAGCCACAGCGCTGCGTGCACCGGGTTGCGCGTGGTGATGACGCGCAACGCCGCGAAGATGAGGATCGCCGCGAACGCGTAGAACGTGAACGTGGAGAACGTCATCCGACGCACTCCGCCCGTACTCCAACATGCCGGCAAACGTGCGCGGCATTCATCGCACGGCCTCCTTGCGCTCGCCTGCCGGCCCGACGCCACTGCGCGTCGGCCTCGACCGAATCGCACCGCGCCGCGCCGTTCGGACGCCCCGTTCCGGCCTTGGCTTCGCCGCTCGCGCGCAGCCGTCCTCTGCTCCGCTTCGCGTCGCCCGCGGTGCTCATCGGTACTTCGCGTCCTCGGCGCGATCGGCTGCGATCTGCGCCTCGTAACGATCGCCAACGGCCAGCAGCATTTCCTTCGTGTAGTAGAGATCGCCGCGGCGCTCGCCGTGATACTCGAGGATCCGCGTTTCGACGATCGAATCGACCGGGCAGCTTTCCTCGCAGAAGCCGCAGAAGATGCACTTGGTGAGATCGATGTCGTAGCGCGTCGTCCGCCGCGTGCCGTCCGCGCGCTGCTCGGACTCGATCGTGATCGCGAGCGCCGGACACACGGCCTCGCACAGCTTGCACGCGATGCAGCGCTCCTCGCCGTTCGGATAGCGGCGCAACGCGTGCAACCCGCGGAAGCGCGGACTCATCGGCGTCTTCTCTTCCGGGAACTGCACGGTGATCTTCCGCGCAAACAGGTGTCGGCCCGTCAGCGCAAGCCCCTGCATCAACTCGAGCAGGAGCCACGTGCTGAAGAATCCGCGGACGCGTTCTGCGATCTTCATGTCAATGGAACAGCCCGGCAAAGCGCGTCTGCATCATTCCGCCGATGAACACGATCCAGATCAGCGTCACCGGAATGAAGACCTTCCAGCCGAGCCGCATGATCTGATCGTAGCGATAACGGGGAAACGTCGCACGAATCCACAGGAAGATGAACAGCACGAACGACATCTTCAGGAAGAACCACGGCATGCCGTCGCCGAACGGATGCAGCCCGAAGATCTCGGCATCGTTCAGGATCGGCAGCGGCGACAGCCATCCGCCGAGGAACATGATCGACGTCAGCGCGGCGATCAGGATCATGTTCATGTATTCGGCAAGGAAGAACAGCGCGAACGTGATCCCCGAGTACTCGACGTGGAAGCCGGCGACGATTTCCGACTCGCCCTCGGCAACGTCGAACGGGTGCCGATTGGTCTCGGCGACGCCCGATACGAGGTAGACGACGAACAGCGGGAGCAGCGGCCAGACGTACCAATAGGCGGCGCCACCCTGCTGGCCCGCGACGATGTCGCTCAGGTTCAAGCTGTTCGCCGCCATCAGCACGCCGACGAGCGCGAAACCCATCGCGATTTCATAGCTGACGATCTGCGCCGCCGAACGCAGGCAACCGAGGAACGCGTACTTCGAGTTCGACGCCCAGCCGGCAAGGATGATGCCGTACACGCCCATCGACGTCATCGCGAGGATGTAGAGCAGCCCGGCGTTGATGTCGGACAGCACCCACGTGTCGGCGAACGGAATCACCGCCCACGCTGCGAGCGCCGGCGCGAGCGACAGCATCGGCGCGATGAAGAACAGCGCGCGACTCGCACCCGTCGGGACGACGATCTCCTTGAACAGCATCTTCAGCACGTCGGCGAACGGCTGCAGCAGACCGAGCGGTCCGACGCGATTGGGCCCGATGCGCACCTGCATCCAGCCGATCACCTTGCGCTCGGCGTACGTCAGATACGCGACGGCGAGGATCAGCGGAACCGAGATGACGACGACCTTGACGAGCGTCCACACTGGCAGCCACCACGCGCCCATCGCATTCTGAACCGGATGCAGCAGTTCGGTCATCGGTCAGGCTCGCTCGACGGTCACGGGGCCGGACAAGCCTTCGAGGCCGCACGTCGACGGATGCGCGGCAGCGATGCGCACGACACCCGGCGGCACTCCCGGATCGACCTGCGTCGCGAGCACCGCTTCGCCGCGACCCTGGCGGATCTTCACCTGTGCGCCTTCGGCAATCCCCAGCTGATCGAGCAACGTCTGGTGCAGCCGCGCCTTCGGCGGCTTCGCATCGGCGGTCGCCTGCAACGACGCGGACCGCCGCACGAGCGGATCGGCGAAGTGGATCGGTACGTCGGCCACGCGTTCGACGCCGCCCGCGGGCTTCGCTGGCGTGGCGAGGGCAACGCTCGTGGCGTTGGACAGCTTGCCTTCCAGCCTGACCAGCGGGTTGCACGACGCCGTAAAAGCGTTGTGCGCGGCCTTCGCAATTGACGAACGTCCCCGACGTTTCGGTGAACGGAGCGATCGGCAGCAGCACATCCGCATAGCGCATCGCCGTGCGGAATTCGCTCAGCACGACGACGAGATCGGCCTTCTCGAGCGCCGCGCGGGCCGCCACCGGATTGGCGCAGTCGAATTCCGGCTCAGCATGAAGCAGCAGGTAGGCGCGGCGTGATTCGGCGCCGTCCGCACCAAGCATCGCCTGCGCGTTCAATCCGTTTTTCTGCGGGACAGCGCCCGCGACGTAACCGCCGACCGTGTTGGCCGCCTCCGTGCATACGCCAAGCGTCGCGCCCGTGATCGATGCGAGCGCTTGTGCAAGCGCCACGATCTGCGACGCGTCGCGGTGCTGGATCGCGTAGTTGCCGAGCAGGATCGCCCGCCGCTCGCCCGACAACAGGCTGGCCGCGATGACATCCGCGGCCGCCGCAGTTTCCAATCCCTGCAGCGCCGCGGGCGCGTCCTTGCCAGCGCCTTGCGCGGCGGCGACGACGATCTGCGCGAGCATCGCCGGCAATTGCGACGGCGTGACGATCGCACGATGCGCAATGGGCATCAGCCAGTCGTCGTCGACCGAATGCAACGATGAGATCTGCGCACCTTTCTTTGCGGCCTGACGCAGCCTGTGCGCGAGCAGCGGCTGGTCCTTGCGCAGGAAGCTGCCGACGACGAGCGCGCGGTCCAGTGCGCCGACGTCGGCGATCGACATGCCGAGGTACGGAATGCCGGCGCGCGCGCCATCGTCGCGAAAGTCGGTCTGGCGCAAGCGACAGTCGATGTTGTCGCTGCCGAGCCCGCGCAGAAGCCGACCGGCAAGCGTCATTTCCTCGAGCGTCGAGTGCGGCGACACCAGCGCGGCGACTGCCGCGGGACCGTGCTGCGCAACGATGTCCCGGAGCCCGTTCGCGACATACTCGAGAGCCGTCGGCCAATCGACCGGCTTCCATTCGCCGCCCTGCTTGACGAGCGGCGACGTCAGCCGGTCTTCGGTGTTGAGCGCTTCGTACGAGAAGCGATCCTTGTCCGAAAGCCAGCATTCGTTCACCGCTTCGTTCTCGAGCGGCAGCACGCGCATCACGCGGTCGTTCTTCACCTGGACGACGAGGTTGCTGCCGTGCCCGTCGTGTGGCGAGACGCTCTTGCGCCTCGACAGCTCCCACGTCCGCGCCGCGTAGCGGAACGGCTTGGACGTCAGCGCGCCCACCGGACAGAGATCGATCATGTTGCCGGACAGCTCGGAATCGACGGTGCGGCCGACGAATGTCTCGATCTCGGCGTGCTCGCCACGTCCGGACATGCCGAGCTCCATGATCCCGGCGATCTCCTGGCCGAAGCGAACGCAGCGCGTGCAGTGGATGCAGCGCGTCATCTCCTCGGCGGAAATCAGCGGTCCCATGTACTTGTGGAAGACGACGCGCTTCTTCTCGCGATAGCGCGATGCCGAGCCACCGTAGCCGACGGCGAGATCCTGCAGCTGACATTCACCGCCCTGGTCGCAGATCGGGCAGTCGAGCGGATGGTTGATCAGCAGGAACTCCATCACGCCCTGCTGCGCCTTGATCGCCTGCTCCGAGTGCGACCACGCCTTCATGCCCTCGGTGACCGGCGTCGCGCACGCAGGCAACGGCTTCGGTGCCTTCTCGACCTGCACGAGGCACATCCTGCAGTTGGCGGCAATCGACAGCTTCTTGTGATAGCAGAAATGCGGGACGTAGATGCCGAGCTTGTTCGCGGCATCCATCACCGTGCTGCCGTGCGGCACCTGAACGGCGCGGCCGTCGATCTCGATGTTGAGCGGGGGCGCGCTCATACGCCCGTCGTGCTCATACGTATGGCTCCACGACGCAGCGCTTGTGCTCGACGTGGTGCTCGAACTCGCTGCGGAAATGCTTGATGAAGCTCTTGACTGGCAACGCCGCGGCGTCGCCGAGCGCGCATATCGTGCGGCCCTGGATGTTGTCGGCAACGGACGTCAGCACGTCGATGTCCTCGAGCCTGCCCGTGCCGTGCTCGATGCGATCGACCATCCGCCAGAGCCAACCGGTGCCTTCGCGGCATGGTGTGCATTGGCCGCACGATTCCTCGAAATAGAAATACGACAGCCGCAAAAGGCTCTTCACCATGCAGCGTGTGTCGTTGAGGACGATGACGGCACCCGAGCCGAGCATCGAGCCGGCCTTCGCGATCGCGTCGTAGTCCATCGTCAGTGACATCATGGTGTCCGCCGGCAGCACCGGCGCAGACGAACCACCCGGAATCACCGCCTTCAGTGCGCGACCATCGCGCATGCCACCGGCCATTTCGAGCAGCACAGAAAATGGCGTTCCGAGCCGGATCTCGTAATTGCCGGGACGCGCGACGTCGCCCGACACCGAGAAGATCTTCGTGCCGCCGTTGTTCGGCAGGCCGAGGTTCAGGAACCATTCGCCGCCATTGCGGATGATCCACGGCACGGCCGCAAACGTCTCCGTGTTGTTGATCGTCGTCGGCTTGCCGTACAGGCCGAAGCTCGCCGGAAACGGCGGCTTGAACCGCGGCTGGCCCTTTTTGCCTTCGAGCGACTCGAGCAGCGCAGTCTCCTCGCCGCAGATGTACGCACCATAGCCGTGGTGGTTGTACAGATGGAAGCTGAAGTCGCTGCCGAGGATGTTCTTGCCGAGCAGCCCGGCCGCGTAGGCCTCCTCGATCGCTTCCTCGCAGCGCTCGTACACGTCCCAAATCTCGCCGTGCACGTAGTTGTAGCCCCGCGCGCATCCCATCGCGTAGGCAGCGATGGCCATGCCCTCGAACAGCGCGTGCGGGTTGTACCGCATGATGTCGCGGTCCTTGAACGTGCCGGGCTCGCCTTCGTCGGAGTTGCAGACCAGGTACTTGTCGCCCTTGTACTGCTTAGGCATGAAGCTCCACTTGAGCCCGGTCGGAAACCCCGCACCGCCGCGGCCGCGCAATGCCGACTTCTTCACTTCGGCGACGACCTGGTCCGGCGGCGTTTTCTCCGCGAGGATCTTCTTCAGCGCATCGTAGCCGCCGCGCTTCAGATAGTCGTCGAGACGCCAGTTCCGGCCGGTGAGCCCGGCCATCAGCACCGCATCCGGACCGTAGTCGAGGAACTCGGACGGGGCGTTCATCGCGGAGCAACCTTCGACGGCACGGAGCCGTCGCGTTCGGACGCCGCGGACAACTCGTCGAGAAGCGTGTCCATCTGCGGCGGATTGAGGAAACCTTCCATGCGCTTGTTGTTGACGAGCACGACGGGCGCATCACCGCACGCTCCCATGCATTCGCCTTCCTTCAACGTGAAGAGGCCATCGCCGGTCGTTTCGCCGAAGCCGATACCGAGGCGCTCCTTCAAATGCTTGGCAGCCGTCTCGGCCCCTTGCAGCGCACATGGAAGGTTCGTGCAGATCGTCAGCTTGTAGCGACCCGTCGGTTTCAGGTTGTACATCGCGTAGAACGATGCGACTTCGTAGACCGCGACCGCCGGCATGCCGAGCTGGCGCGCGACGACATCCATCACTTCGGGCGGCAGCCAGCCATGCTCGTCCTGCGCGATGGCGAGCGCCGACATCACCGCCGACTGCTTCTGGTCGGGCGGGTACTTCCCGACCTCGCGCTCGATCCTGCGGATCGACTCGCTCGACAGCGTCCTGCCTTCGCCCGCTGCGCTCACCGCCCGGCCTCCTTGCATCGTCCGCGAAGGTCCAAACATCGCCGCGTCGGCCTCATCGAATCGCGCAGCGCAGCGCCCTTCGGATCGCCCTCGTTGCATCCGTTTCGCAAAACGCGCACCTGCGTGTCGGGCTCCAGCCACGCGCTCGGCCCGGCCCTGCGGGGGCGGGGGGCTTCGCCCCTCGCGCGTGCCCGTCCTCGGCTCCGCTTCGCGTAGCCCGCTGCGCTCATCGATCGATCGATCCGAAAACGATGTCCTGCGTGCCGATGATGGCGACGACGTCGGCGATCATGTGCCCCCGAGACATTTCGTCAAGCGCCGACAGGTGAACGTAATCGGGCGGCCGCAGCTTGATCCGGTACGGCTTGTTCGCGCCATCCGAAATCGCATAAACGCCGAACTCGCCTTTCGGGTGCTCGATCGCCGCGTAGACCTCGCCGGCTGGTACGTGAATGCCTTCGGTGAAGAGCTTGAAATGGTGAATCAGCTCCTCCATGTTTTCCTTCATCGCCTCGCGCGACGGCGGCGCCACCTTGTGGTTGTCGGTAATCACCGGACCCGGATTGCTCCGCAGCCATTCGACGCACTGGCGGATGATCCGGTTCGACTGACGCAGTTCCTCGATACGCACGAGATACCGGTCGTAACAGTCGCCGTTGATGCCGACGGGGATGTCGAACTCGAGCTTGTCGTACATCGCGTACGGTTGCTTGCGCCGCAGGTCCCACGGCACACCGGAGCCACGGAGCATGGCGCCGGTGAATCCCAGCGCCTGCGCGCGCTCGGCCGTGACAACACCGATGCCGACCGTTCGCTGTTTCCAAATCCGGTTCTCGGTCAGCAGCGTCTCGTAGTCGTCCACACAACCGGGGAACCGGCGCGTGAAATCGTCGATGAAGTCGAGCAGCGATCCCTGCCGGTTCTCGTTGAGCCGGGTCATCTTCGCCGCATTGCGGGACTTTACCGCCTGGTACTGCGGCATCCGGTCGGGCAGGTCGCGATACACGCCACCCGGCCGGTAGTACGCCGCATGCATCCGCGCACCCGACACCGCTTCGTACATGTCGAACAGGTCCTCGCGCTCGCGGAACGCGTAGAGGAACGTCGTCATCGCGCCGATGTCCAGCGCGTGCGATCCAAGCCACATCAGGTGATTGAGGATGCGCGTGATCTCGTCGAACATCGTGCGGATGTACAGCGCGCGCAGCGGCACGTCGATACCGAGCAGCCGCTCGATCGCCAGGCAATACGCGTGCTCGTTGCACATCATCGACACGTAGTCGAGCCGGTCCATATACGGCAGCGACTGGATCCACGTCTTTTGCTCGGCCAGCTTTTCGGTTGCACGATGCAACAGTCCGATATGCGGATCGGCACGCTCGATCACTTCGCCGTCGAGCTCCAGCACGAGACGAAGCACGCCGTGCGCCGCCGGGTGCTGCGGCCCGAAGTTCATCGTGTAGTTGCGAATTTCAGCCACTATTCGTTTTCCGCGTAATTCTCTTCACGGATCACGCGCGGCGTCACTTCGCGCGGCTCGATCGTCACGGGCTGGTAGATGACGCGGCCCTGGTCGGGGTCGTAGCGCATTTCGACATTGCCCGAAATCGGGAAGTCCTTGCGGAACGGGTGTCCGACGAACCCGTAGTCGGTCAGCAGCCGGCGCAGATCCGGGTGGCCGGGAAACATGAGCCCGTACAGATCGAACGCCTCGCGCTCGAACCAGTTCGCCGAAGGCCAGACGCCGACGACGCTCGGAACCACCGGGAAATCGTCATCGATGGCAAACGTGCGCACGCGCAGGCGCCAGTTGTTGGCGAGCGAAAGCAGATGGCACACTACCGCGAAGCGCGGGCCGTCGCGTCCACCCGCGTCATGGGTCGAGTAGTCGACGCCGCACAGGTCTATCAGCGTCTCGAAGCGCAGCTCGGCGCGATCGCGCAGCGTGCGCATGACGTCGAGATAGCGATCGACTGCGACGACAACCGTCACCTCGCCGAACGCCGTGGTCGTGCTCGACAGTCCACCCTCACCGAGGACCGCGGCGAGCGCCGCCGT
>Ga0310810_10006679_pt1 | contig 13064 bp, 8 predicted proteins | sample NCmetagenome_FD_207641 | JGI IMG/M metagenome (GOLD analysis project Ga0310810, IMG submission 207641) | Soil microbial communities from experimental microcosm in Duke University, North Carolina, United States - NC | ecosystem: Engineered > Artificial ecosystem > Soil microcosm > Unclassified ... | reverse complement strand
CGGGTGATTCCGCGGGTATCGCCGAGGTCGAAAACTCGCAGGGCATTCTGGCCCACGCCCGCGGCGACCTCGCCGCCGCGCAGCGTCACTTCATGACGTCGGTCGAGATCAGGCGACGGACGCACGACCGGGCACTGGGCGACGCGTTAGGCAACCTCGGGGTCGTGTACGACGACCTCAATCGCACCGAGGACGCGGAGCGAACGTACCGCGAGGCGATCGCCGACCTCGAGTCGAAGTTCGGACCCGAGCACGAGATGGTGACCGGGATGTGGAACAACCTCGCGATCCTGCTCGAGCGGACCGGCCGCCTCGCGCAGGCCGACTCGATCTACCGGCGCGTGCTCGCCATCGATGAACGGAAGCTCGGCAGGGACCACCCGAACGTCGCGCGCACGCTGGTCAACCTGTCGCTCCTTCGCTGTTCCCACGGCGAAGCGTCGTCCGGGCTGCCGATGGTCCAACGCGCGCTGGCGATCCTCAGCAGGGAGGCGCCGCCGGACGGGTGGCAGCTCGCGGCGACGCGGAGCGCGGTGGGAGTCTGTCTCACCGCGGCGAAGCGCTACCCCGAGGCGGAGACCGTCTTCGTGCAGGCGCTGCAGGCGCTGGAGAAGGGGCTCGGGCCGGCACACTGGCGGACGGATTCGACGCGCGCTCGGCTCCGACGGATGTACGTGGCGTGGGGGAAGCCGGAGCGCGCGGCGGCGCTGGAGAAGCCGCGGTAGGCGCGGTGTCCTGGCGACGCCGTCGGGAGTTACTTGGCGCCCGTCGGCGCGAAGACCGCGCGGAACGCGCGCAGCGCCGCCGGATGATAGATGGTCGAGTGGTGCTCTTCAGGCATCGGCTCGTAGTGGTCTTCTTCAGCGCGCCGCGCATCCGGAGCACGCCGGGCGCGTCGCGCACGAGCTGCTCGTTGTTCCGCCCGGTGAGGTCACGGGAAACCGCCTGGTGCTCGAATCGGCGTACCTTCGAGGCGATCGTGAAGGTCTCGCCGATCGTGAGAGGCGTGACTGGTCCGTTCGCCTGCTCGACGCGCTGCGCCGCCGCGGCGGAACCTGCCGAGTGGAGAAGCGCTGCCAGCATCAGAGCGCGTTTCACGAGCGCGCCCGCTGCGGCCGCGCCTGCAACAATGCGACGGGCATCAAGAGTGTTTCCATCATGCCGGTTCTTGCCGCTGTGCTCTTCGCTGCCGCACTGTCAACACGATTGCGATCGTTCCGAATCCGGCGTCGGGTGGTTTTCAGCTGATCAACATTCCGCTCTGTGCATGACGCACGCTACCGTGTTTATGAGACGCGCAAAAACGTTGATGAGCTTCCGTACCGCGATTCCGATCGCTTGTCTCGCGGTTCTGGCGTCCTGCGGCGGAGAGCCGACTACTCCGTTTACGACTCCCGAGCAGCCGGTGATGCCGATCACCGGTGCTGCCGTGCCGGGAATGCAGTCGTACGATCAGGTCATCCCCGATTTTATGCGGAAGTACGGCATTCCCGGTGGGGCGGTTGCCGTGATGCGCGATGGGAAGCTGATCTACGCTCGCGGCTTTGGTTACGCGGACGTCGAGAACGAGACGCCGGTGCAGCCTGACGCGCTGTTCCGGATCGCCAGCGTGTCCAAGACGCTCACCAGCGCCGCCATCATGAAGCTCGTCGAAGAGGGTAAGCTCAGGCTCGACGATCGCGTTGCGCCGCTCATTGCCTACCTCACGCCTGCACCGGGAGCGACCGTCGATCCGCGGTGGGACGAGATCACCATTCGGCACCTGCTCAACCACACCGGGGGATGGGATCGTACCAAGCCGGATGGCGGATTCGACCCGATAGATCGGCCGGCGATCGCCGCGGCCGCGGTCAACGCGCCCGCGCCGGCATCCTCCGAAACGTTGATCCGCTACATGAAGGGAATGCCGCTCGACTTTAATCCGGGCCAAAAGTTCGCCTACTCGAATTTCGGTTACATCATTCTCGGTCGCGTGATCGAGCGTTTGACCGGCATGCGGTACGAGGAGTACGTGCGCGCACGCGTGCTCGATCCCGTGGGCGCCAATCGCACGCAGCAGGGCAAGTCGCACATGAGCGACGCGCTCCCGGACGAGGTGAAGTACTACTGGCCCGGGGCGGGCGTGAACGCGCCGCTGGTGCCATCTGTTTTCCCGGGCGAAGGCCTGGTGCCCCTCAACTACGGGGGCTTCCATTTCGAAGCGGGCGATGCAAGCGGCGGCTGGGTCTCGTCGACCGTCGATCTTCTGCGATTCCTGGGCGGCGTCGATGGCCGCCCCAATCGCCCGGACATCCTCAGCCCTGAACTCGTCGCCGAGATGACCCGCAGCGGCCCTGCCCAATGTGCCGGCGGCGCGTGCTATTACGCATTTGGATGGTGGGTTCGCCCAATCCAGGGCGACGCGAACTGGTGGCACACGGGAACGCTGCCCGGCACGACGAGCATCCTCGTGCGCACGCATGACAACTTCTCCTGGGTCGGTCTGTTCAACACTCGCTCCCTCACAGCCAACCTCGAAGTCGAGGTCGATGCCGCGCTCCGGAGTGCGTTTGCGGGAGTCACATCATTCCCGACGCACGACCTGTTTTCGAGCTTCCGATGACATGAGCCAGCGACGGACGCCCCTCTCCTCTTGACAGCTACAGAAGCGCGGCGCATCTTCCCTCGACAGCTACAGAAATCTCCGTCCTGGCTGCCGTGGCCATTCGACCCCAGACCGACGCCCTCCGGGGCTCGCTCGACCTGCTGGTCCTCAAGACCCTGTCCCTCGCGCCGATGCACGGCTGGGGGATCAGCCAGCGCGTCCAGCAGATCTCCGACGGCGTGCTCGAGGTGAACCAGGGCTCCCTGTATCCCGCGCTCCAGCGCCTCGAGAAGGACGGCCTGATCACGAGCGACTGGGGCACCACCGACAACAACCGCCGCGCGCGCTACTACCGGATCACCGCCTCGGGCCGCAAGGCGTTAGGCAGCGAGCTGGAGAGCTGGCGCCGCTTCGCCGCCGGCCTCGAGGCCGTGCTGCGTACGTCCTGACTTGCACGACTAACCGAGGTCGCCGCGTCGAGGTCGCCGCGGCCTCCGACCGGAGCATCCCATGAGCTGGCTCGACGCGGCGCGCTCACGCGCGCGGCTGTTCCTGTCCCGCCGCGCGAGCGAATCTCGCACGGACGAGGAGTTCCGCTTCCACCTCGACATGGAGACGGACCGCCTCGTGCGCGACGCGGGCCTTTCGCGTGACGCAGCGCGTCGCCGTGCGCTCGCCGCGTTCGGCGGCGTACAGAACCACCGCGAGACCATGCGGGAGGGGCGTGGCCTCGCATGGCTGACGGGCATGTCGCTCGACCTCAAGCTCGGCGGCCGGATGCTGGTCAAGTATCCGGGCCTCACGCTCATCGGCGGCCTCGCGATGGCGTTCGGCATCTGGTTTGGCGCCGTCACCTTCCAGATGTTCGGCATGATCACGACCACCAAGCTGCCGCTCCCGGGCGGCGAGCGCATCGTGAGAGTAGAGGTCTGGGATTCGAAGGCCCTCCATGAAGAGGACCGCACGCTGTACGACTACCAGCTCTGGCGCTCCGCGCGGTCGCTCACGGACCTCGGCGCCTATCGCGACGCCGGAGCCAACCTGGTGGGAGCCGACGGCGGCGCGAAGCCGGAGAAGGCGGCGGAGATCACGGCGTCCGCGTTCCGGATCGCCCCTGCGCGTCCGCTGCTCGGCCGCGTCCTCGACGAGTCGGACGAGCGCGCCGGGGCGGCGCCCGTCGTGCTGCTCGGCCACGACGTGTGGACCAATCGCTTCGATCGCGACCCGAGGATCGTCGGGCGCAGCGTGCAGATCGGGAACGCCTTCGCGACCGTCGTCGGTGTGATGCCCGAAGGGTACGCGTTCCCGATCTCGCACGAGCTCTGGCTGCCGCTGCGCACGGATGTCCCCGGCCTGGAGCCGCTGCAGGGCGGCGCCATCACCGTCTTCGGCCGCCTCGCGCCCGGCATGACGTTCGAGCGCGCGCAGGCAGAATTCGCGGCGTTAGGCAAGCGGCTCGCCGCGGAGTATCCGGCGACGCACGCGCAACTCCAGCCGCACGTGCTCCCGTACACGCAGATGTCGGTGAACGACACCGACATGAAGGCGATGATGGGGCTGACCTACTTCTTCGTCGTCGCGCTCATGGTGATCGTGTGCAGCACGGTGGCGCTGCTGCTCTTCGCGCGGGCCGCAACGCGGGAGACGGAGATTCTCGTCCGCAGTGCGTTAGGCGCGAGCCGCCGGCGCATCGTGGCGCAGCTCTTCGCCGAGGCGTTGGTGCTCGCGGGTGTGGCGACGGTGGTGGGGCTGGCGGCAGCACAGCTGACGCTGACGATCTGGGGCAAGCCGTACCTCGAGATGGCGTGGGGCGCCCAGCTTCCCTTCTGGATCGACTTCACCCTGTCGCCGACTGCCATCGGTTACGCGCTCGCGCTCGCGGTGATCGGCGCGGTGGTGGCGGGCGTCATGCCGGCGCGGAAGATCACCCGCGGACTCGGCACGCGGCTTCGCGCGGGCACCGCCGGCGGCGGCGTGAGCTTCGGCGGCGTATGGACGGCGGTGATCGTCACGCAGGTCGCGCTCACCGTCACGTTTCCGGCGGTCGTGATGCTCGTGCGCGGCGAGAGCAAGCGGGTCGCGTCGTACGACGCCGGCTTCCCGACGCAGGAGTACCTCGGCGTGACCCTCGGCGTGGACGACGGGCAGGATGAAACGCTGACACCCGAAACGCGCGCCGCGCTGGACACGCGGATCAGGACGGCGCTCGAGGCGCTGCGCGCACGACTGGAGGCGGAGCCTGGCGTTGCCGGCGTGACGTTCGTCGACGGGTTGCCGGGAGGAGATGGCCACAAGGCTCGGCGTGCCGAAGTCGTGTCGCTGCCGGCGATCCGGCCCAGGTGGGTGGCAATCGCATCGGCCGATCCTTCCTATTTCGACGTGCTGAACGCGCCGCCACTCTCGGGGCGCACGTTCAGCCGCGCGGATTTGGCTCCCAACATTCGCGTCGTGGTCGTCGATCAGGGCTTCGTGGACCTGGTGATGGGCGGACGGAATCCGGTCGGCCATCGCGTGCGCCTTGTTACGGGGCAGGCGGTCGACTCGAACGCGGCTTCCCTGCCGACGTACGAGATCGTCGGCGTCGTGAAGGAGCTCGGCATGGCGAACGCCGCGATGCCCCAGCGCGAGGCGGGGGTGTACCTCCCGGCCGCTCCGGGAAGCCAAGGCTCCCTCGAGATGATCGTGCGGGCCCGCGCCGATCCGCTGTCGATCGCACCACGCGTCCGCGAGCTGGCGATGGTGATCGACCCGGCGATCCGGGTCGAGCAGATCACGCGCCTCGACCAGGTGACGACCCCGCTGCTCTGGCTCCTCGGGCTCTGGACGAAGATCATCATCGGCCTGACGGTAGTCGCCCTCGTGCTGTCGCTCGCGGGCATCTACGCGGTGCTGTCCTACACCGTCGCCCGCCGTACGCGCGAGATCGGGGTGCGCGTGGCGTTAGGCGCGAGCGCGCGTCGGGTGATCACGTCGGTCTTCAAGCGGCCGCTGACGCAGGTCGCCCTGGGCGTGATCGCCGGAATCGTCCTGATCATCGTGGCGGCGACCGTGGCTGGGAAAACGACGCAGTTCGAGGGGACCGGGATGGGCGTCATGACGCTCCGCGACGTCGCGCTGCTGGTCGGGTACGCGATTCTGATGGTCGGTGTCTGCACCCTCGCCTGCGTCGTCCCCACCCTCCGCGTGCTGCGGGTGCAGCCGACGGAGGCACTGCGGGCGGAATGATGGCAGCGACCCGACATTCTCTTCTCATGACCGCCAGTCGCGGGCGCGGCGGGACACGCCAGCCTTTTGCTGGCTCGACGCCGGCATTCTCCATCGCGCTACCTCTCTCGGGAGGGCGCAATGCATAGTGTCGACCCTCCGTGAACGGCATGTGGCGGCCAGTCACGATTTTGCAGTCTGCTGCATTCGACGGATCTCGTGAGGCCAGAAGCAGAAGCGTAGGATCGGCGCAAAAGGCGTCAAACGTCGTGGCGAGATGATGCGCGGCTTCCGGACGAGGGCCGGCGAGCCAGCAATCGAGCCGCTAGTTACGGTAGCGGTCGAAGCGGTCGATGATGAAGAGGTCCGGCCTGGCTATGCGTCTCGCACACGCGAATCGCCGGCGGTCCGCAGACATCGCGAGCGATTCTTCAGCGCAAGCGAACGGCAGTACCATCACCTTCGTGCTCGGCCGTCCTGTACGCACCTGCCAGATCGTCGGTCGGCCAGTGGGGTCGCGAATTGGCCATGTCGCGTACACGACATTTCTCCGCTCGGCCGCGAGAACGTAGGGGACTTGATCCGTGGGTTGGTCGATCGTCGTGCTAGGCGCACCGGACTCGCGGTCGACACGGACGATCTTAACGGGCGCTGACAGCCCAAGGGTGCGCAGATATGCGCCACTGCCATCGGCGTCTGCGCCCCATAGATCGAAGATGGTGCCGAGCGAGTCCGAGATCGCGACATTGCGAATCGACCCAGCGGCAGTTCGGAACACGAGGCGGCGGTCCGGTGCGTCCAACTCGACCATGCCGCCGTCCGCGAACGGGATCGCGCCAACCCCAGCGACTACCCGCCGCGCACCGTCCGGTACGTCCTGCGCGTAGAGCGGGGTCGGCCGCGCGGCGTTCGCATAGAGCAACCGGTGCGAGCCGAAGACCCATCCCAGTGCCTCCCATTCGGATGCGTCATGCGTGACAGCCTGCGCGTCACCGCCCGCAAAGGGCCGGACATACACATTGTCCCCGGCTTGGTCGGTCATCTCGTAGGCCACTAACTGGCCATCGGAGGAGAGGCGAGGATCACCAAGCCACCCCGTGCTCGACGCCATCAGTCGGCTCTGGAGAACCGTACCGACCTCCAATGCCCATAGCTCTGTCGTTAGGCTCCCGCCCGTGTAGACGAGCGTCCGACCGTCAGGTGCGATGTCGAACGTGGCGCTGGCGGCCTTGCCCAGATTCACCAGCGTCTCGATAGGACTCGCGAACCGGCCAAGCCGAGTGTCGACCCTAACGCGAACGAGTTGGATGTTGTTGCCGACGCCTGGAACGACTGCGTAGAGCGCATCGCCGCGCGGGTCCCAGCGCAGCGAGCCCGCGTTACGGAACGCGATGCTGTCGGTCACGTGACCAGCGGGCGTTGCGATCAGCAGCTGGGTTTCCAATCGGAACACGATCCACCGGCCGTCACGCGACGGGAGCAAGCCCTGCAGCATGGTGAGGGCGGGAGCGAGTGACGTACTGTCGATCGTCTCGCCGGTGGCGGCGCGCACACGTCGAACAAATCGCGCGCCGTGGGACTTCTGAAAGGCCGAAACGAGTATCGTGTCGCCGGACGCGCTGAACGCCACGAGCGCCGGCGGACCGAGGCGCCGCGGCGGGCCACCAAAGTGCGGCACGATGTAGGTCCCGAACTCCCCGCCCACGGGCGTCATCAGCACGACCACCCACTCTCCATCGGCCGTCCAGAACGGATGGAGTATGACCTTCCCGCGCGCGAGAACGGCGGACTGCCCGGAGCGGACGTCCTGGAGTCGGAGGACGGCGCTGCAGTCAGCACCCCGCGCGCTATCGCACTGCGTCTCGACGTACACAACCTGCCGACCGTCTGCCGAGAACGACGGCTCATCAGCCATTCCCGAGAAGGTGTGCTGCCGGCTCGCCACCGGTGTGCGATCGACCTGTGCGATCGTGGTCGCGGGAGGCGTGGCCACAGCCCGACTCGCTGCGACGCGCCAGACGACGATTGCAGAAGCCGCGAGAGCAGCGATCCCAAACCCGACAGCCACAGCAGACCGACGCTTCTTTCGCGTCTCTAGCGGCGTCGCGGCCAACACACCTGGTTGGGATGTCGGCGGGTCACGAGAGGCGGACAGGGCCGCCGCGAACGCAGCGGTGGTCGCGAACCGGTCGGCGGGAGCTCGGCTCATGGCGCGCATCAGAGCCGTGCGAATAGGCAGGCCGACGCCGTCGCGGAGCACGCCGACGTCAGGCACAGGGCCAGCGAACCGCTTGGCGAGAAGTGCCTGCGGCGTCGCGCCAGTAAATGGAGGCTCGCCGGCGAGACACTCGAACACGACGCACGCCAGCGCATACTGGTCGCTGCGGCCGTCGACCCCCGTATCCCCCGCTGCCTGCTCGGGGCTCATGTAGGCCGGAGTACCTAACGAGAGCCCCGGTAGCGTCAGACGCTGCCCGTCGGCGTTCTGCACGGCCAGCGCGATGCCGAAATCGGCGACGAGTGGCCGGGACTCGTGCAGCAGGATGTTCTCGGGCTTGACGTCGCGATGGACGATGCCCCGGCGATGGGCATAGTCCAGCGCGTCCGCTACGTCGCGCGCGATGCGCAATGCGTCGTCAACCGGGAGCTGGCGTTCGCGCGTGAGCCGGCCGCGAAGCGTTCCCTCTTCAACGAAGGGCATAACGTAGAACAGCAGCCCGTCCGCGCTTCCGCTGTCGAAGAGCGGCAGGATATGGGGATGCTGCAGTGCGGCGGTCGTGCGAATCTCAGCGAGAAAGCGCTCGGCGCCGAGCACGGCTGAGAGCTCCGGGTGCAGCACCTTGAGGGCGACGCGACGCGCGTGCCGGCGGTCGTGTGCGGGATAGACAGTGGCCATGCCGCCAGCGGCGAGCTTTCTCTCCACGTCGTAGCGGTCCGCAAGCGCGGCGCGGATGCGGACGAGAACATCGTCCGCACCCGGATCGCCGAGCGGCACGCGAGGGTCCATGTCTTCTCCGTTCGCGTCGTCGCGCCGATTCGCTGCCCTCAGGAGCGGAGCAGCGAGCTCGCCCGCCGACTCGGCAAGAAATCCCCAGCGCTCATCGGTGCGCGCACAGTCGGCGACGAGCCGCTCGACTCGCCCGCGAAACGCCGCGTCGTCGCCGCAAGATGCAACAATGAATGTATGTCGCTCATCCTTCGGAAGAGCGAGTGCTTGCTCCACGAGCGCACGGAGCTGCGCCGAATTCAGGATCGAATGTGCTCCCCACCGGGTCGGCGGGGCCACGGCACGGCGGCATCATCGCCACCACGCCCGGCCGTACAGAACGGCTCCCTTCATGTCTATCTCCCTTGATACTGCTCGTCAGTAACGTGTTCCATCCAGTCGACGGCCTTTCCGTCGAGCTGCTCCTGAATCGCAATGTGCGTCATCGCGGTGGACGGTGACGCACCGTGCCAGTGCTTTTCGTTAGGCGGGAACCACACGACGTCGCCGGGTCTGATCTCCTCGATCTCGCCCCCTTCGCGCTGCACCAGGCCGAGCCCGCTCAGCACGATGAGCGTCTGGCCGAGTGGGTGCGTGTGCCAGGCCGTGCGGGCGCCGGGCTCGAAAGTGACGGCGGCTCCGGCCGCCCGCGCTGGGGCGGACGTGGTGAAGAGCGGGTCGATTCGGACGGTGCCGGTGAACCAGTCGCTCGGTCCCTTCGCCGAGGGCCGCGAGCCCGCGCGCGTGATCTCCATGGTCATTCTCCGTGGTTCAGTGAGTGTCTTGATGTGCGTGCCATGCGGTGCCTAACGCCGCCCCGCCGCGGTGTATCCACTCGACTGCTCCGGCCGGCGACCAGTGCCGACGCACTGAGCGCCACCGCCGTAACCGCGAATGTGGCCTGATAGCCGCTCGCGTCGTAGGCCGCGCCGCCCATGGTAGCACCAAGGGCAATGGCGAACTGGATCACGGCCACCATGAACCCGCCACCAGCCTCGGCGTCGTCGGGCAGCACCCGGCTCAGCCACGTCCACCACCCGACCGGCGCTGCCGTGCCGAGCAGCCCCCAGACGGCGAGCAGGACGGCAACCGGAACGAGCGCGCCGCCAAGCATCGTGAGGGCGACAGTGACGGCCGCCATGACGAGAGGGAGACCGATCAACACGCTCGAGAGCCGCGTTCGCAGGACCAGGCCGATCAGCCACGTGCCTAACAAGCCAGCGCAGCCCATGACCAGCAGGAGCAACGAGAGCGTCGAGCCGTCGACGCACGTGACCGTCTCCAGAAACGGGCGCAGGTACGTTTGAAGGGTGAACTGCCCCGCGAAGAAGAGCGTGACGGCGAGCATTCCCGCCGGCACCTGGGGCCGACGCAGCACGCGGAACACCGTGCCCCCGCCACTCGCGCGCTCGGACGGCATGGATGGCAGGCTGACCCAGAGCCAGCCGAGCGTGAGCGCCGCGAGCGGCACGACCGCGAAGAAGGCGCCACGCCACCCGATGTACTGCCCGAGAAAGCTGCCGAACGGCGCGGCGATCGTGGTCGCCAGCGCGTTACCGCCGTTCAGCATGCCGAGCGCGCGCGGCACGTCCGCCTCGGGCACGAGACGCATGACCGTGGCCGCCGACATCGACCAGAAGCCGCCGATGACGATACCGACGAGGGCGCGTCCGGCCATGAACACGCCGGCGTTAGGCGCGAAGGCGACCATCGCGCCCGACACCATCATCAGTACGGCCAGAGACAACAGCACGCGGCGGCGGTCGATGCCTCGAGTGGCCGACGAGAGCCCGAGGCTCGTCAGGACGGCGAAGACGCCGGAGACCGCTATCGCCTGGCCGGCACGCCCTTCGGTCATGTGCAGGTCTGTGGCGATCGGCGTCAGCAGGCTGACCGGCATGAACTCCGACGCGATCAGCGTCGCCACGCACAGGGTGAGGGCGAATACGGCGCCCCACCCGGATGCCCGCGACACCTTTCTTCCCGGCGTCGCATCCCGCTCGAGAGTGATTGAAACGGCCATTCTTTGTTCCCTCGCTCCTCAGCGCAGATGCTGTGTGAAGAAGGACGTGAGCTTGTCCCAAGGGATCAGGTTCGCGCGGTCATACAGGTCGACGTGACCCGCGCCGGGCACGACGTAGAGCTCCTTTGGCTCCGTCGCCCTCGCGAAGGCCTGTTCGCTGAAGAGGCGCGAGTGCGCCTTCTCGCCCGTGATGAACAACACCGGGCGCGGAGAGATCCAATCGAGGTGCTCGAAAGCCGAGAACAGCGCCATCGACGCAGCACCCGTGAACGTCATCGCGGTCGTCGAGCGTGGGTGATGCCCGCGCGGCGTGCGGTAGTAGTCGTAGAATTCGCGGTCGATCTCCGAGGATTCCTCGGTGATCACTTCCGGCGTTCCGATGACCATCGCCTGTGCTGCCCCATCGACCTCGGCCCAGCGCTGCGCCGCGACAGCCGCCAGACGAGTCTTCAACGCACTCTTGTCGAGAGTCTCGTTCAGCCCCTGCCGCGTCGCCTGGCCGATGTCGTACATGCTGACGGTGGCGAGCGCCTTGATGCGGGGGTCGATCTCCGCGGCTGCCAGCGAGAATCCGCCGCTCCCGCAGACGCCGATGATGCCGATGCGTTCGCGATCGACCAGCGCATTACGGCCGAGGTAATCGACGGCGGCGCTGAAGTCCTCGACGAACGCTTCGTGCGACGCGATGAAGTGCGGCTGGCCACCGCTCTCGCCGTTATACGACGCGTCGAACGCGAGCGTGACGAAACCACGCTCCGCCATAGTCTGCGCGTAGAGACCAGACGTCTGCTCTTTCACACCGCCATAAGGGTGGCCGACGATGATTGCGGCGTAGCGACGTGAGCGGTCCAGATTCTTCGGGACGTACAGGTCGCCGACCAGGTTGATGCCGAGTCGGTTGTAGAAGTTCACCTTCTGGTGGTCGACCTTTGCGCTCCGCGGGAAGGTCTTGTCCCACCCCAAAGTCCCCTGGGCGGAAGCCGAGGTAGTAGTCGCTAACAGCAGAGCCACGGCGCCTGCGCCGACTCCTGCGATCATTTTCATGTTGTCGCTCCTGTGAGTTCTGCGATGCAATCAACAGGAACACGGCATTTCGATCTACTTGACGACGTTTCATGCGGCAGTAAGCATTGCTTCATGAAGCTCGACGCGCTCGACGGCATGGTCGTCTTCGTCGCGGTAGCCGAAGCGAAGAACTTCCGGGTCGCGGGCGAGCGGCTCGGCGTGAGCGCATCGGCGGTCAGCCAGGCACTGCGGAAACTCGAGGAGCGCCTCGGCGTCCCCCTCGTGCACCGGACCACGCGCAGCGTGCGTCTCTCCGAGGCGGGTGAGCACCTCTACGCGACTGTACGCCCTGCCGTCGCGGACGTGGAGGCGGCAGTGGCCGCGGTGACGGAGCTGGGCGACGCGCCACGCGGCACGCTCCGCCTGCTCGTCGGGACCGCAGTGGACCCGGTGCTCGCGAGACTGCCGCTCGCCGACTTCCTGACGACGCATGTCCACGTTAGGCTCGACCTCGTCGTGAGCGACGCGGTCGTCGACATCGTCGCGGCCGGGTTCGACGCCGGGATCCAGCTCGGCGAGGTCATCGACCGGGATATGATCGCGCTTCCGGTGACGGGTGACATCCGCATGACCGTGGTGGGTGCGCCCTCGTACTTCGCGCGCCGTCCGAAGCCGAAGCACCCGCGCGATCTGGTCGAGCACGAGTGCCTCAACTGGCACCCGACGGCGGAGGCGCTGCCCTACCGTTGGGAGTTTACCGAGAGCGGGCGCGAGCTCGCGATCGCGGCGCCGGGGCGCGTGCTCTCCACCGATTCGGGGGTCAACATCGGTCTCGCGCGCGACGGGCTGGGGCTCACCATCGTGTATGAGGACCAAGTGCGCGGCGAGATCGCGCGCGGGGAGTTGGTGCCCGTGCTGGAGAAATTCTGCGAGCCGTTCCCGGGCTACTACTTGTATTACCCGCACCGCCGGCACGCCTCGCCCGCGCTGCGCGCGCTGATTGACCACCTCCGGCCGCAGCGCGCGGGGCGCACCCGGAAGCGTTCTCGCCTACGTCCTTCTGCCTGATATCAATGCCGGAAAATGGCGGCCCAAAGCCGGTCGCGTCGGGGAGCGTTCGCAACCCTTGGTACTTCCGAAACGCCAGAGCGCGGCCAGCCGTTGGACCGCCCGGTGTGCCGATCGGACGCTCGAGGACGGTCGCAATCGACGTTAGGCGCTTGCAACGTAGCCCGACGCTGGAGGTGACTCGGCGTCAGCGC
>Ga0310810_10006677_pt1 | contig 13066 bp, 12 predicted proteins | sample NCmetagenome_FD_207641 | JGI IMG/M metagenome (GOLD analysis project Ga0310810, IMG submission 207641) | Soil microbial communities from experimental microcosm in Duke University, North Carolina, United States - NC | ecosystem: Engineered > Artificial ecosystem > Soil microcosm > Unclassified ... | reverse complement strand
ATCGCGGCTCGTATCACCAAAACACCGGCCGTGAAATCTTTCACGTCAACATGACGACCGGCACGTGGCCCTTCACCGACGATCGCTACGACCGCCTCGAGACCATTTTTCCAGATCCCCAGACGGTGCCGGAGCACGTGCGGAACTTCGTGGCCGGCGCGGTCAAGTGACGCCGAGCACCATTCGCCATCTTTTTCAGCCTGACGACGAGTCCGATTGGTCGCATTCCCATGTACGGCATTGACAGCTATGTGCTCATGCCGCCATTCGGCGCGCTGGTGTCGGTGCTCCTGCTGTCAGGATGCGACGCGCTCGGCCTGTTGATGTTGCGCGGCTTCGGCTTGTGTTCCCGGGAGGCACCACGCTGGCATCGCTGGCAGGCGCCGATTGTCGGGGCGGCCCTCCTGACACTTGTCTTGTATCCGCTGGCGCTCGTGAATCTCACGCCGCTGATGTTGATGCGGACTGTCGCGATTCTTCTTGGCGGGATCGGATTGGTCAACGCCGTCACGCTGATCCGCGGCTGGTCAGGCTGGCGAACGTTCCGGGCGCAATTCTTCAGCGAAGGGTTCGGCACCTGGACGCTCCTGCTGATCGCGCTGCTCGCCGGCGCGGCCCTCATGTCGTTCGGTCCGCCGACAGACGCCGATTCGCTCGACTATCACCTCGGCGCGCCAGTGGCGTGGCTGCGTCGCGGCGGCATCGACGTCACTCCCGAATGGCTCCACGGCCGACTCGCTGGAAGCCACGAAATGTTGAACGCGATCGGCCTGGCAGCCGGGAGCGACAACTTCGGCGCGGTGCTGCAATTCGCGGGTCTGGCCGGGATCGCGGCGCTCCTGGTCTTCGCCGATTCCGATCGCTCGTCGAGCTCGACCGAGCTGACGCGGCGGGCGCGGCTCATCGCGGCGGTGGTCGCGCTCTCGGCGCCCATGATCGTGCAGTTGATCGCTCAAAAGCCGCAGGTCTTGCCGAGCGCGATGACATCGCTGGCGCTCGCGATGGTGATCTATCCATCCCGCCGCATGTTGACGAGACGCGCCGCTCTTCAGGGCCACGCGCTGGTCTGCCTCCTGGCGGTGTCGGCCGCTCAGGCGAAGCTCTCGTTCCTGCTGAGCGGTGGCGTGGTCGGCCTGCTGTCGCTCGGCGCCATGACCAGGCGCGGATTGCTCTGGCCGGCCATGGGAATCGGCGTCGCCGCTGCGCTCTTGCTGGTGCCGCCGACATTGTGGAGGCAGCACTATTTTCACGACACCTTGATCAACTCTCTGATCAAGTCGATCCCGGGAGACTGGCCGGGGAGCGACGCCTTTGACGTTCACCTGCGGCGATTCACGCTCCGATCGCCAATTCCGTTTCCGTTGCTGCTGTTTTTCACGAGTCGACTGAGCAATCTGACGGTGGTGATTGGGCCGGCGATCCTGGTTCTATTGACGGCCCTGAGGCCGCGGCGCGATCCGTGGATGTGGGTCGGGCTCGCCGCCGTGGCCGTCGTCTGCCTGGTGGTCGCGAAATTCGGTCCGATGCTTGGACGCTACTATCTCGAACCCTCTATCTGGCTCCTCATGCTGTTCGCGATCCAGGCGCAACCACCCGCGCTGATTGATTCGCGTTGGTTCCAGTGGCCGCTGGTGGCGCAGGCGCTGTTGACCGCGGCCTTGTTCTGGTTCGGCGCGGTTTCGCTGTTCCCCGGAGCGCTGACGCCGCGCTGGCGCGCGGCGGTGATGGATAAATACGCCAACGGCTATCACGTGATGCAATGGGTGAATTCCACCCTGCCATCCGACGCGGTGCTGTTGAGCGCCAATCGTTCGATCGCGCTCGCGCCGCGAGACGTCGTCTCTTTCGACTGGGCGGCGGTCGTCGATGCCCGATCGCGTCAAGCCGAGCCCTATTTGATGCGGCTGAAAGAACGCGGCGTCACCCACGTGCTGATGGGAACGGCGCCCCGATACACCGCGCTGTCCGGTTGCGTCGGGCCCGTGGTGGCCGGACCGACTGATGACCCGATGGCCGTGCGAAACCCGTTTGCGCCGGAACCCAGGTTTCCGGTCTGGCTGTACCGGTTCAATTCGGAACAATTGCCTGATTGCGCGTTTGTGGAGGCCGCGAGGGTCCCCCAGTAAAATGAAATGCGCAGCCGCTCACCAATTTCATGATTGCCATCGTTGACTATGGAGTCGGGAACCTGAATTCGATCCGCAATATGCTGGACAAGATGCAGTTGATGACGCGCGGCAGCGAAGAGGGCGCGCTGCCCGGTCTGGGCTGGGTTCAAGCGACGACGCGGCGGTTCGATCGTCGGACTGATCCCGCGCTGAAGATTCCGCATATGGGCTGGAACGTCGCGCGGCCCGCGAAGGAGAGCGCGCTCCTGCGCGAGTGTCCGGAGGAACCGCGCTTCTACTTCACGCATTCCTACTACGTGTCCTGCGACCTGCCCGACGATCCGCTTTTGAAAGTGCGGCACGGCGCCACGACGTTCGACGCCGGCTTCGAGCACGGCAATCTGATGGGGGTCCAGTTTCACCCCGAGAAGAGCCACCGGTTCGGCATGTGGTTCCTCAAGAACTTCGCCGAATGCTGCTGACGTGTTAGCGACCCGCGTCATTCCCTGTCTTCTGCTGAAAGGCGCCGGGCTCGTCAAGACCGTTCGGTTCAAGGATCCCAGGTACATCGGCGATCCGATGAACGCGGTGAAGATCTTCAACGAGAAGGAAGTCGACGAGCTGATCTTTCTCGACATCACGGCGTCGCGGGAACGCCGGGAGCCGCCGTTGGCGACAATCGAGAACATCGCGAGCGAGTGTTTCATGCCGGTCGCCTACGGAGGCGGCGTGAGGTCGGTGGAGCAGGCGGCGCGCATCGTCGCCCTCGGCATCGAAAAGATTGTGGTGAACGCTGCGGCGCTCGGGACGCCGGAGCTGGTGACCCGGCTGTCCGACCGGATTGGGGCCTCGAGCACCGTCGTCGGCATCGACGTCAAGAAGGATCTGTTTGGGCGGGTTCGCGTATACGATCACACGCGTCAGACGACGACCGACAAAAGTCCGGCGGAACAGGCGGTTGCCATGGCGGCGGCTGGTGCCGGCGAGATCTTTCTGAACGACGTGATGCGGGACGGAACAGGCTCAGGGTTCGACCTCGATCTGGTGCGGAGCGTTACCTCGGCCGTCGACGTGCCCGTGATCGCGTGCGGCGGCGCCGGGGCGCTCGAGGACCTCCGTCTGGCCGCAAATGCCGGCGCGTCGGCGGTGGCGGCCGGCAGCCTCTTCGTCTATGTGGGAAAACACCGGGCCGTGATGATCAACTACCCGCCGTATTCCGTGCTGCAGGACCTGTTTCAGCATGGGTAACTATCGGGTCTGCGCTCGTTGCGTCATGGACACAACGGCTGCGGACATCGTGTTCGACGCGCACGGCGTCTGTAGTTACTGCCGGGACTTCGAAGCAAAGCTCCAGACCGCCGTGGCTCACGGGGCCGCCAGCGAGGCGCGGCGGGAACGCTTCATTGCCGAGGTCAAAGCTGCCGGTCAGGGTCACGATTACGACTGTGTGGTCGGCGTCTCCGGCGGCGTGGACAGTTCGTATCTGCTCTACCTCACCGTGCACCACGGGCTGCGGCCGCTGGCGGTGCACCTCGACAACGGCTGGAATTCCGAGCTGGCGACCCACAACATCGCTAACCTGGTTCGCCGTCTGAACGTCGACCTCTACACGCACGTCATCGACTGGGAGGAGAACCGCGATCTGCAGCGCTCGTTCTTCAAAGCCAGCGTCGTGGACATCGAGCTGCTGATGGACAACGCCATGCTCGCGCTCAACTACCAGCAGGCGTCGGCGCGCGGCATTCGATGGATTCTTGCCGGCACGAACATGGCGACCGAAGGCATGGCCATGCCGCCCGGCTGGAACCATTTCAAGTTCGACGAGCGGAACATCCGCGCCATCCAGCGCCGATTCGGATCGATGGCTATCAAGACGCATCCGCTGATATCGACATTCGACTTCGTGTGGTTCGAATACGTGCGCCGGATTCAGTGGATTTCGTTTCTGGACTATTTTCAATACGAGAAGAGCGCGGCGCTCGAGATTCTGCAGCGCGAGTGTGAATACAGGCCCTATCCGTATAAACACTACGAATCGGTCTTCACACGGTTTTATCAGGGCTACATCCTGCCGCGGAAATTCGGGTTCGACAAACGACGGGGCCATCTCTCTGCCTTGATCGTGACGGGACAGTTGTCACGCGCCACCGCCATCGAAATGTTGAAGCAGTCGCCGTACCCGGACGCGGCGCAGGAGCAGCAGGATCGCGTCTTCGTGCTCAAGAAGCTGGGATTCAGCGACGATGAATTCGCGGCGTACATGGCTGCGCCAGCCGTTCCGCACGGGGCGTATCCGACCGAGGAACCGTTCTATCGCACGCTTCTGAAACTCAACAACACCTTGAAGGCCATGGTGGGATCCCGTAACGGACGATGACCGGAGCGGTCTCCGGAACGGAACCGCCGCCGAATACGCCGTCCAGGGCCGCCGTTCTGGTGGCGCAGTTTTTCCTGCCGCTGAACGTCGTCGCCTCGCAGCGGGCGCTGCGCATGGCGCGAACGCTGCTGAGCCGTTTCGACCGTGTGTATGTGTTGTGCGGCGATACGACAGAGGTCGATCCGCGATTGCTCGATCGCGAGTACGGCCGGGAGCTGCTGGAGAACCCCCGTCTCGTTCGCGTTCCGGTTCGTCCTGCGCTTGGCGGCTATGGATATGCGGCCGCGCCGTCCCGTTCCCAGCGGCTGATCGGCGGAGTGGCGACCCGCCTGCTGTGCGGGCCCGGCGTCGATTGGGTTCGTCCGTTGCGCTCGGCGCTGGCGAAGATTCCCCAGAGCGAAGTCGGTCTGGTGATCGCCACCGGCGCACCATTCATTACCTTTGGCGCCGCGGCGACGCTGGCGGAGGCGCGTTCGGTGCCGCTGATCCTCGACTACCGCGATCTGTGGACCAGCAATCCTCACGGGCCCTATCCGGCGTTGGCCCGGTCGCTGGTCAACCGCATCATCGAGCGACCGGTCAACCGCAAAGCCGCATTGATCACGACCGTTTCGGACGGGTGCCGGGCGTCGCTCGTCGCCAACGGCACGGCGGTTCCGGTGCGCGTCCTCTACAACTCGCCGGATCGTCCCTATCTCGATCATTACCGCCGTGTCGTCGCTGAGTGGAATCACCGGCGCGTCGGGTTGAGCGATCGCGCCCGTCAGCGCTTCCGCATCGTCTTCACCGGTCAGGTGTATCGCAATTGCACGTTTGCGCCGCTGCTGAAGGCGATCAAGACGCTGCCGGCGTCGGTAGCCGAGCGGATCGTGCTCGAGTACTACGGCGATTCGTCGCTGGTGGCGCGAACCGAGTGTCAGGAGTTCGGTCTGTCACAGCTGCTCTCCGACCACGGCCCGGTATCGAAAGACGATTCGCTGCGGGCGATGCTCGACGCCGACCTGCTGCTGTCGCTGATTCACACCGATCGCGAGTCGTCCGATCCAGCGGTCACCGGCCACATGTCGACCAAGATTTATGACTACCTGCTCTCCGGCGTTCCGATCCTCAACATTGGTCCGGTCAATGCTGAAGTGAACGGCTTCGCTGTCCGGGTCGGTCATCCGGCGTTTCACACGTTGCCCGCCGACGAGACCGCCGCCATGGCTCGCTTGCTCGAGGACATGGTTTCGACGCCGCAGCGACCGAAGTGGGAAGCGCTCCACGTCGCGCTCCCCGATTTCGAGAGCACGTTTTCGACGATCCTGGACGAGGTGCGGTTCAAGCCTCGGTAGCACCTCGCCGCTGCTTCCGTCGAGTACAATGCTGCAGCCCTCGAGGACACTGCAAAAGATGGACGCCCGAAGTCACGGGGAGCGCGGCCTCCCCGCGAGTATTGCGTCGCGCGATCTGACAACCGCTTCAGTTCAAGCCCCTTGCAAGATCTGCGGCAGTTCGAGGCTGACCGTCTTTGCCCACACCGCCAAGTGCGGCGACTGCGGGGTGCTGCTGTACTGGCCGTATCCCAAGAGCGACGCCGAGCTGATGCAAGGCGAGGGCAAGGCATGGTCGCCGGATCGTGCCCGCGACTGGTATTCGAAGTCGTCGTTTTACAACCACACCAACTTCACCAACATGCTGCGCTTTACGCTCGGCGAGGAGTCGAAGAACCGGAGACTCGATATCCTCGACTACGGCGGTGGCGCCGGTCAGTTCGCCCTGGTCGCGTTGTCGCATTTTCCCGAGGCGCGCGTGTTCATCACCGACATGGCGGACGAGGCGCTGCTCGACGAGTGGCGTCCGTTCAACACGCAGATCCCGTTCCGACAGTTCGCCGACGATCGCCAGACCTTCGACGCGATTTTTCTCAACGATGTATTCGAGCACGTCAGCGATCCGGTGGTCGTGCTGCAGCAGTTGGCCGCGAAGCTCAAGCCGGGGGGCCGGATGTTCATCGATACGCCGAAACAATTCTGGCTGTTCGGGTCATCGCGTCTGTTCTGGCCGGCGCTCCACCGCAAGATCCTGCAGGGCACCGTTTCGACGGCGCATTTGCAGATCTGGACGCGGCAGGCATTCGAGCGCGTGGTACGCGACGGCGGCCTGCGCATCTCGAAATACACCGAGACCAGCGAGTACACGATGCCGCCCGAGTTCTATCTCAAGAACATGGGCATCCAGCAGCCGCTCGTCAGAGCGTGCGCTCGGCTCTTCTACCGGAACGCGAAGTATCTGGCCAAGAACAAGATCATGTGCGTTCTGTCTCCCGCAGGCGCGTGACCGCCGCCTCCTTCGCCCCTCCGGTCGCGAACCTGAAGCCCAGGCGTCCGGCTCGGCGCGATCGAGTCGCGCACCTCCTCGCCAATCTGTTCTTCTTTTGTGCGCTGCTCCCGTTCCTGTCGCCGCTTCCGGCCCGGTCGGACGTGCAGCTGCCGGCGTTTGTGGTAGCAGCGGTGATCGTCCTGAGAGACACGCTGAAAGGGCGGTTCACGGTCAATTGGGTCGAGGGCGTCTTCATCGCGGTCGGCATCTGGTCGTTCTGTTTCGTGTTGCCCGGGAACCCGTTTACTGTGCGCGAGCGGATCGGGATCCTCTCTGCCTTCATGGCCTACTGGGTCGTCAAGAAGCACGCGCCGCTCTTTTCGCCAAGAGTGCTGATGGTCGCGATCGTGATTACGCTCGGGAGCTCGCTCGTTCAGCTCGGCCTCCCGTCGCTCTACGGGGCCGTGGCCCCGTTCTTTCTACGCACTGTGAAGGACCTCAGCGAGGGTGGACGCGGCGCGTCAGGACCATCAGCCGAGCCGAGCTTTCTGGCCGGGATGGCGCTCGTGCATGGGCTGTTGATCATCTACTACTTCGCCGCAGGCCGCGTCGAGAAGCGGACGTTTCAAATCGGCGTGGCGATGGCGGCCGCCTCCTTGCTGATCAGCAAGTCGGCGACGGGGTTCATGTACCTCGGGATCCTGGCGATGATCGGCGCCGGCTACTACGCGTTCCGCGGGATGACGGTTGGCCGCTGGGTCGCCTTGCTCGTGTCGATCGCCGTGCTCTTTGGCGTGGTGTTGGGTCCGCTCGCCGAATCCCGCGGCGGCGTCATCCTGGTCGGGCTGTACCAGAAACCCGACGAGGTTCTCGCCGACGGCTCCGCGCAGGAGCGGGTGCGCTGCCTGACGATCGGCGTGTTGTCGATGATCAAGTATCCGCTCGGCGTGGGCGGCGGCGGCTTTCCCGACGTCGCGCTTGAAACTTACAAGGAATACAACCTGCAGCGGGTGTTCGAGCGGGCCCGCGAGGTGAGCGTCACCGGTATTCTGAATGCCGGTGGCATGTACTTCGCTGAGCTGGGCATCGTCTTCGTGTTCTTTCTGGCGATTGTGCTGGGTGCGTCGATGCGAATCGAGGCCCTTCACTTGCTGTACGCCACGCTGGCCTTCTTCTTCATGATGATTTCTTTTTCGATCACCTTCCCATTGACGTGGGTGCTGCTCGGTCTTGCCGCCCGGAAGGACTTCCTCGCCGCGCGGCCGGCGACGATCCGACACGCGGCCTGATGGGCACGACCGTTGAATGTCGGATTCTCTTCAATTTCGCCGCGTCTCCGGTTGGCGGCGGTCTGAAACGCCTGTTCGAATACGCCCGCTGGTTCGATGAGCACGGCGGCGCCCGCTTTATCGTCCATCCCAGGTGTGAATACCTTCGTGACGAGTTCCGGCGCAACGACTACGTCGTCGCCAGGCAGATCGCGGCGTCCAGAATTCTGCAGGGCGTGCTCGCTGTCCGCGAGGTCGAGCGCGCCCACGGGTCTCCTGACTGTTACTACGCCTACGGCATTCCGCTCGACCGCCGCGTCGGTCGTGTGAACTGGTTTCATTTGAGCAACGTGCTGCCGTTCGCATGGCGCGGCATCCCGCTCCCGCTGCGCACCCGGCTGCGCTTCCGCGTGCTCGGGCGGCAGATCCGGAAAGGACTCGCCCACGCCGACGTGATTTCCGCGGAATCGCTGTCATCGCTCGATCTGCTCGGCGACGCCGGTCGCGATCGTCTGTTCCTGTCGGTGAACGGCTGCGACGATGAATTGCGCGAGGCGAAGAGAGCCGACACTCAACCGCGACAACCAGTGGCCGTGGTGGTCGGCACCTACCCCTACAAAGCCATCGGGGAGTCCTGTCAGGTCTTCGACGCGCTCAAGGCAGCCGACTCTCGTCTCACGCTCGTCATCTTCGGCGACCCCCGCCTCGTCTCGGCGGACATCCGAGCGCGTCCAGACGTGATCATCAAGGGCAGCCGGCCGAGGAGCGAAGTGATCGACGAACTGCTCGGGGCGAAGTACTACATTTCGACCACCTTGATCGAGAATTCTTCGAACGCGGCTTCCGAGGGTGCGTTCCTGGCGGCCGAATCGTACGTGTCGGATATCGGCCCGCATCGCGAACTGCTCAACGGTCTCAAACACGAACGCGTCGTGCTGACGAATTCCGGCCGGCCTCTCCTTCACGTGATGAGGACGGAACTGACCAACCTGCACTTGAAAACCTGGGCCGAGGTCATCTCCGAGATGAATGCGCGCATCGATCGGGAGCGGCATGCCGCTCACTAAAGTACTGACGGTGATCGGGACCCGGCCCGAGGCGATCAAGCTCGCGCCGGTCGTCCGGGCATTGCGATCGAGGCCCGATCGGTTCGTTTCAACAGTCTGTCTGACGGCACAGCACCGTGAGATGGCCGACGAAGCGCTGGCGCCCTTCGAGGTGACGCCCGACTACGACCTCGACATCATGTCGCCCGGCCAGGCGCTCGCCGCGGTCACCTCACGGGCCGTCGAACGCCTCGATACAGTGATGGCCGAGGCCCGGCCCGACGTCGTACTCGTGCAGGGAGACACGACGTCAGCGTTCTGTGGCGCGTTGGCGGCGTTTTACCACCGCATCCAGGTGGGCCACGTCGAGGCCGGCCTTCGCACCGGCGACAAATTCGCGCCGTATCCGGAGGAAATGAACCGCCGGTTGGTGGGGGCGCTGGCCGATCTGCACTTTGCGCCGACTCGGGCCGCCGCCGAGGCGCTTCGGCGCGAAGGCGTGCCGCACGATGCCATCTTCGAGACCGGGAATACCGTGATCGACGCGCTGCTCTACGTCCGCGAACGCATTCGTCAGCGGCCTCCGGACATCGATCCGCGAGTGCTCGCCGCCATCGACGGGCAATCGATGGTGCTTGTCACCGGACACCGTCGCGAAAGCTTCGGCGAAGGGTTCGAAAACATCTGTCGCGCCATCCGCGAAGTGGCGGAAGCGAGTCCGGGGACGACGTTCGTCTACCCGGTGCACTTGAACCCGAACGTCCGGGAGCCGGTCGGACGGATCCTCCGCGACCATCCACGGATCGTCCTGATTGAGCCGCTCCCTTACGCGCCCTTCGTCTGGCTCATGGATCGCGCCACCGTGGTCCTCACCGATTCAGGAGGCGTTCAGGAAGAAGCGCCGTCGCTCGGCAAGGGATCGCCGCCGGCAACGCGCGGCTGGTCGGAACGGGAAAACAGGCGATTGTCGACGCGTTGATGGATCTGCTGCTGCACGACGAAGCGCGCGCGCGCATGACCTCGGTCGCGAATCCGTACGGCGACGGCCATGCGTCCGAGCGCATCGTCGAAGCCTTGGCCGGGACATGGCGGACCTGAAGGTCCGCACTACAATAGGCGGTTATGGCCAGCATCCTGGTGACCGGTGGGCGGGGCTTCATCGGCACGAACCTGACCCGTCAACTTCGCTCGCGCGGTCACGACGTGTGGACGTGCGACATCCTCCAGGGGGAAGACCCGCAGCATCGCCGCATCGACACCGGCGTCTATCAGCAGCTCGACGCGTTCCTCAAGAAGCAGCGCTTTGATTTCGTCTATCACCTCGCCGCCGAGTACGGACGCTGGAATGGCGAGGATCATTACGACAACGTCTGGCAGACCAACGTCGTCGGCACCAAGAACATGCTGCGGCTCCAGGAGCAGCATCGCTATCGAATGATTTTCTTCTCGAGCGCGGAGGTCTACGGCGACTACGACCAGTTGATGTCGGAAGACGTGATGGAGAAGGTTCCGCTCAAGCAGATGAACGACTACGCCATCTCGAAGTGGGCCGGCGAGCTGCAGTGTCTCAATCATGCGGCGATGTTCGGCACCGAGACGGTCCGAGTGCGGCCGGTCGGCTGCTATGGCCCGCACGAGTACTACAGCCCGTATCGCGGCGTCATTCCCATCTTCGTGTACCATGCCCTCCACGGCCTGCCGTTCAAGGTCCATCGCGGGCATCAGCGGATCTTCGATTACGTCGAAGACACCTGCCGGACGTTTGCCAACATCGCCGACGCTTTCAAGCCGGGCGAGGTCTACAACGTCGGCGGCCGCGAAGACTGGGTGATCGGCATCGAGGAACTCGCGCAAATCGTCCTCGAAGCGACCGGTGCCAGCCCTCGGCTGGCCGAGTACCATGGTGAAGAGGGCTTCACGACACGGGTCAAAGTCGTCGATTTCTCGAAAGCGCGACGCGACCTCCATCACGATCCGAAGATCGATATTCGCGAGGGCATCCGCCGTTACGTCGCCTGGGCCCGAAAGACTTATCTCAGTACGTAAGGTCCAGCTTCAGCCGGACCTGAGTACGTAGTGTCCGGCTTCAGCCGGACCAGCGAGACACGATGAGCGATTACAAGCGTTACTACGAGGGCAAAACCGTCGTCGTCACCGGCGGCGCCGGTGCGATCGGCAGCAATCTGACGCGGGCGCTCGCCGAACTCGAGGCCAAAACGGTCATCGTGTTCGACGACATGTCGGCCGCCTACGCCTGGAATGTACCGTCGCTGAAGAACGTGCTGCTGGTGAAAGGGTCGGTCACCGACGAAGCGGCGCTGAAGCGCGTCTTCGCGTTGAAACCGGACGTCGTCTACCATCTGGCCGCGTTTTTTGCCAACCAGAATTCAGTCGATTTTCCGCAGCGCGATCTCCAGACCAACGGCCTCGGTACGCTGCTGGTGCTGCAGTATGCGCAAATGTGCGGCCTCGAGCGACTCGTCTATGCCTCGTCGGGCTGTTCGATCTACGGCTCCCAGGCGCCGCTGCCGCTCAAAGAAGACTTCATGTCGATGCATCTGACGACGCCGTATCAGATTACGAAGATGCTCGGCGAGCTGTATTGCAACTTTTTCAATCACCATTACAGTCTGCCCGTGGTGAAGACCAGGTTCTTCAATTCGTACGGTCCGGGTGAAGTGCCGGGCCAGTACCGCAACGTGATTCCGAATTTCATCTATCGCGGCCTCTCAGGACTGCCGATTCCGCTGACCGGGACAGGTGAGGAGACGCGCGACTTCACGCACGTCAGCGATATTGTCGACGCCTTGCTTCGAGCCGGTTTTTACGAGCGGGCGATCGGTCAGGAGATGAATATCGCGTCGGGTCACGAAGTGAGCATTCTGGAGCTGGCGCGGCGAGTCAACGAGCTGACCGGCAATACCGCCGGCATTGCCTTTGCTGAACGACGGGTCTGGGACACCAAGAAACGACTTCTCGCATCAGTGGATCGCGCCCACGATCTGCTGGGCTACGTGCCCAAGATGCCATTCGCGGACGGGCTCGCCGGCACGGTCGCGTGGTTCCGCGAGAACTGGGACAAGATTCAGCGCGACGCCGAATTCCCGCCCGGCATGTCGTCCGCGGTGCCGGGAGTCCTCGCGCAAAAGAGCTAGGAACGCGTTCTGAGTCGCGTTCTTCTGCATTCGCTCGTCTTCTCGCCTGACGGGGTCTCCACCGCGTATCTCATGACCGATCTGGCGCGCGAGCTGAAGCGCCTCGGCCACGACATCACGGTGTTGACGACGACGCCGCACTACAACCTCGACGCGGCCGCGGCCGCCCGGCAGCCGCTCAATCGCCGCGCCTTGGGGCTCTGGGCGGTCAGCAACCTCGAGGGCATTCGCATCTGGCACGTCACGCTGCCGCAGAAAGGCAATCGCGTCTGGGGGCGGGCGTTCGACTACGTGCGCTTTCATCTGCTGTCGCTCGTCATCGGCTGGTTCGTCATCGATCGCCAGGACATCGTCATCACCACCTCGCCGCCGCTGACCATAGGCGCCGTGTCCTGGCTGCTCGGCGCCCGCTGGAGCGCGCCCTCGGTCTATAAGGTCGCGGAGCTGTACCCCGATATGGCCATCCGGCAGGGGGCCGTTCGCGGATCGTTGATGATCGGGTTGATGAAGCGGCTCGAACAGCTGGTCTATCGCCGCAACGCGATGATCGTGCCGATTGCCGAGACGTTCACGCGGCTGATTCGGCAGCGCCACGTGCCCGACGCGAAGCTGAGGACGATTCCCGATTGTGTCGATCTCGACGTCTACCGCCCGCTGCCGCGCCGGAACGCGTTCGCCGCAGAGCACCATCTGCTCGCCGAATTCGTCGTCCTGTATGGCGGCAACATCGGGTTCTTCCAGGACTGGGAGTCGGTGCTGTACGCCGCCCAGCAGATCAATAACCTGCCGATCCGTTTCGTCATTGTCGGTG
>Ga0310810_10006676_pt1 | contig 13067 bp, 14 predicted proteins | sample NCmetagenome_FD_207641 | JGI IMG/M metagenome (GOLD analysis project Ga0310810, IMG submission 207641) | Soil microbial communities from experimental microcosm in Duke University, North Carolina, United States - NC | ecosystem: Engineered > Artificial ecosystem > Soil microcosm > Unclassified ... | reverse complement strand
TGGCGTGCGCGCACGATCTCGGCGCCGTAGGCGGCGCCAATGCATTGGTGTCCCAAGCAAACGCCGAGGATCGGGGTGTGCGCACCGAAGCGGCGAATCACGGCGGTCGAGACGCCCGACTCGGCGGGCGAGCACGGGCCGGGAGATACGATGATGCGCTCCGGGCTCAGCTCGGCGATCTCCTCGAGGGACACGGCGTCGTTGCGACGAACGAGCGGCTCGCTGCCCAACTCTCGCACGTAGCGCGCGAGATTGTAGACGAACGAGTCGTAGTTGTCGATGAGAAGAATCATGGTGACGCCGAGAGCGGCCTCGTGCGGTCAGCGATGCGCGGGCCGGCCGGTTGCAGCCAGGGCATCGATGAGCGCGCGCGCCTTGTCGAGGGTTTCGCGGTACTCCTGTTCGGGATCGGAGTCGGCGACAATGCCGCCTCCTACACTAAAGTACACCGCGTCATCGAGTGCCTGATAGGTGCGGATGACGATGCTGGTGTCCATGACGCCGGTCGTGCCGATGTAGCCGATCGAGCCGCAGTAGACGCCGCGGCGCGACGGCTCGAGCTCGGCGATGATCTCCATGGCGCGCACCTTGGGTGCGCCGGTAATCGATCCACCCGGGAAGGTCGCGGTCAAGAGGTCGACGGCGTCGCATCCTTCCATGAGCTCGCCGGTCACGGTGGAGACGAGGTGGTGCACGGTTGAATAGTGTTCAAGTGCGAATAATTCGGGAACGCGCACGGAGCGCGGCGCGCAGACTCGCGACAGATCGTTGCGCAGCAGGTCGACGATCATGAGGTTTTCGGCGCGGTCCTTGGCGCTGTCGGCGAGGGCGCGGCCGAGTGCGGCGTCGTGGGCCGGGTGGATGCCGCGGGGGCGCGTGCCTTTGATCGGGCGCGCTTCGACGCGTCGTGTGTGGTCGAGGCGGAGAAATCGCTCCGGCGAGGCGCTGACGACGTGTAGTTCCTGGAAGGCGAGGTAGGCCGCGAATGGCGCCGGATTGAACGCGCGCAGGCGCCGGTAGAGCGACCAACTCGATTCGCGGAGCGGCGCCTCGAGTCGCTGCGAGACGTTGGCTTGGAAGATGTCGCCCGCCACGATGTACTCGCGTACGCGCGTGACGGCATCGAGGTAGCCGCGGTGGGTGAATGATGAACGCAGTCCCAAGGCCGCGGCGGACGCGACCTCCGTGACGGGATACGATGGCGCGCGCGCAGTGTCCGCGCCGCGTCGCGGAACGCGCTGCCCAACGGATTCTGCGTCCGGTTGGGCGGCGAGACGGCGCGCGACATCGGTTAGGCGGCGCCGAGCGCGCTCGGTGCGGGAGCGGCCGAACTCGGGCAGCCCGGTGGACACGATCCACGCGCGGTTGGCGTCGTGGTCCCACGCGACCACGCAATCGTAGAGGCCGAGCACGACATCGGGGATGGAGAGATCGTCGTAGCGCGGCGTCGGGAGGCGCTCGAGGACGGATCCCCAATCGTACGCGATATAGCCGGCGGCGCCGCCTTGGAACGGCGGCAGATCGGGACGCGGCTCGGCAGCAAACGGCTCGAGGAGCCGCCGGATCTCCGTCAGGCCGTGACCCTCGAGGGGTGTGCGCGAGCCATCTCGATAGTCGAGCCGCTCGGCGCGTCCCGCTTTGCACCGCACGACGATCGCCGGATCGGCGGCGAGGAACGAATATCGGTCGCGGGCCGCGGCGTCGCGGGCGTGCGCGTGCGTGGCGCTGTCGAGGAACAGAAGGTACGGCATGCCGACGAGGGCCGCGCACGCCGACGCCGGGTCCGGCGCGGGGACGAGCTCTTCGACGAGCGGAAGCGTCACGCGGACGGGTTTCCGCTGTCCGGCGGGTCGTTTCCCTTGCCGGCGGCGCGCTCGGCGCGGCGGGACCGTTGCGTTAGGCGAACGTGCTCGGAGACCGCGTCATCGGGCGGCGTGAGGTAGCCCCAGTCGAGCTGGCCTTCCTGGCGGTAGGTCTTGCCGAGGGTGACCGCGAGCTTGGCCTTCGCGAGCTCCTTGCCGAGGTAGAACGCGTGGGTGGCTTCGTCAACGCCTAACTGCGAAAAAATCTCCTGGATGTCGGTGCCGCGGACGAACAGGTCGCGGTTGAGCACGACGATCGAATCGCGGTCCGTAAAGATGCGGAAGTTCGGATCGGTGATGTGCGACTGCAATTCGTGCAGCTCGGCGTCCGTGAACGACAGGATGCGCTGGTCTTTGACGGTGACCAGCCGGTCGTCGATGTGTTTGGGTGCGACCTTGTTGCGGATCGCGTAGCGCATGAGGCGGCGCGCGATGTCCACCTCGCGCACCGCGCCGCGCGCCCAGCCGATGACTTCGGTGGTGAGCACGGTGCGGACGCCGAGCTCCTCGCAAACCGCAATGAGGATGGCATTGACGCCCGTGGTGTCGGCGGCCGTCAGCTCGGTGAGGTTCCCGATTCCCATCATCATCGGGACGTCGGGATACCGGCGGCGTGTTTCGATGAAGCGCTCGAGCGAGGCGACGAACCCGAATCCGATGGGCTCGATGACGGGGTCGATGAGAAACGGAATGCCTAACGACCGCAGGGCGCCGATGGTGGGCTCGAGCGTCTCGAGCGACCCGCCGAGATCGGGGATTACGACCACGCGCACCCGACGGCCGCCGAGCTGTCGCGCGACATCGAGATTCGAGGAATTGATGCTGAGCACGAGCGACGCGCCCGCATCGACCGCCGTCATGATTTCAGCCGGGTCGAAGCTGTCGATACTGACGCGCATCCCCGCGCCGACGAGCTCGCGCACGACCGGGCCGAGCTCGGGGAACGCGAGGCCCGGCGTGCAGCCGACGTCGATGTAGTCGGCGCCGGACTCGTGGAGGCGGTGTGCTTCGGCGAGCAGCGCCTCGCGCGACCACCGCGGCGCGTTGTTGATCTCGGCCAGGATCTCGATGTCCTGGTCGCCGTAATCGCGATGGATCGCTTCCTGGCCGAAGTACTCGGGGATCTCGCGCAGGTCCTTCGGTCCTTTGGCGACGCGCACGCCCATGCGCTCGGCGATGAGGCCGATGTCGCCTTCGCACAGGCCGGGAATGAGCACGAGATCCGTGCCGGCGGTGGGCGGCGCCGGCAGGAACCGCGCGATCCACGCGGTGGTCATGAGCGCGGCCACGGTGATGTGCATGACGGCGACGTCGAACGCAAACGGCGGTGCCATGCGATCGAGCGTTCGCCGCAACGCCGGCTCCGCCAGACGTCCGGTGACGAAGAGGACGCGGGACGGATGCACCGCGCTGTCGCTCACGGCGTTAGGCGGCTATTTGGAATCGCCGCCGCGCACGAATTTGTTCGGCGTTCCCTCGAGCGGCGATCCGGACGGACGCCAGAGGGAGCATTCCTCGATGCGTTTGGCGAGCGCGAAGTCCTTGTCGGTGATGCCGCCGGCGCTGTGGGTCTTGAGCTTGACCCACACTTTGGCCCACGTGACGGTGAGGTCGGGGTGGTGATATGCGGCTTCGGCGACGTACCCGATCGCGTTCACGAGCATGAGCGTGGTGGGCCAGCCGTCGGTCTTGTACTGGCGGCGAATCCATCCGTCCTCATAGTACCAGCCGGGGAGGTCGCGCAGCTTCTCCGCGACTTGGTCATCGGTGTACGTGTTGTCCTTGGCAACCATGTCGTGCTCCTTGCCGGGTGAACGAACGCGGCGGTGCTTCGTGTGCCTAACGCATGCCGCCCTTACATGACCGCTCCGCCGCCGATCAAGAGGGTCTGGCCGGTGAGATACGCGCTGTCCGGCGACGCGAGGAACACGGCGGCGCGCGCGACGTCGGCCGGCGTGCCCCAACGCGCGAGCGGGATGGACCGCGCGATTTTGCGCCGCCTAACTGCGTCGAGCTCGCCGCCGAATGCCGTGTCGATCCATCCCGGCGCGAGGACGTTCACCCGGATCCGCGGCGCGACCGTTCGGGCGAGCGACTTGCTGAACGCCATCACGCCCCCCTTCACCGCCGAAAACATCTCGGGATTGCGCCCGCGCATTCCGACGAGGACGTGGTCCCAGCTCATGTTCAGAATAACGCCGCCGGTCGCCTGTTCGCGCATCACGCCCACAGCTTCCCAGGACGCGAGGATGGTGCCCCGTAGGTCAACCGAAAGGAGCAGGTCGAGCTTCCTGGTGTCCGGAAGATTGGCGGCGCGACCGGTGAGGATGTCGGCGCCGGCGTTGTTGATCCACACGTCGATGCGACCGAGGGCACGATGCGCATCGGCGGCGAGATCGGCGATCGAGGCTGCGTCGGCCAGGTCCAAACGGAACACGTGCGCGCGGCGGCCCGCGCCTTCGATCTCGGCGGCGGCGGAGCGGGCCTCGCGTTCTTCGCTGCGATAGGTGATCGCGACGTCGGCGCCTGCCTGCGCAGCGGCCAGCGCGATGGCTCGACCGATACCAGTGGAAGCGCCGGTAACGAGGACCTTGGCGCCGGCGAGCGCCGCACCAGCGCCGCCGGATCGCGAGGCGGCAGCAGTTCGATCGCTCAACCGGTTGCCTCCGTGCTTCGTGTTCCGTAAAGTAGCCCGGGACGGCAAACATTAACGGCGCAGCAATGCGTCACAAGGGTTTGGGGGACGGAGGAAACCGGTGCGGCTTCTGATCAGTGTTGCCAGCGGGGCTGAGGCACGGGCCGCGCTCGACGGTGGGGCGGACATCATCGATGCGAAGGACGCGGCTCACGGTGCACTCGGCGCTGTGAGCACAGCCGCGTTGCGAGAGATCGTGCGTACCGTTGATGGGCGGCTGCCGGTCAGTGCAGCGTTGGGCGACGCCAGCGACGAAAAGGCGGTGGCACTGGCGGCGCGACGAGCCGCGGCGGAGCGGCTGGCGTACGTGAAGGTGGGATTCGCCGGGATCGTCGACGCGGATCGGGTCGAATCGCTGATCGCCGCAGCGGTGCAAGGAGCCGGAATGGTGAGCGCAAGCGCCGGTGTCATCGCGGTGGCGTATGCGGACGCTTCGCGCCCAGATGTCGCGAGTTTGTCGCCATGGTGGCTCGTTGAAGCTGCCGAAAGAGCTGGCGCTGTTGGTGTTCTCCTCGACACGGCTGTGAAGCACAGCGGCGATCCCGGCTCAGCCCGCGTTTCGGGGCTGTTCGAGGTGATGTCCCGGGAGCACGTGTCGGCCTGGGTTCGTCATGCGCACGACGCCGATCTGACCGTCGCGGTGGCCGGTGGACTGGCTGGCGCTGATCTGTCGGTATTGCGCTCCCTGGGCGCGGACGTGGTGGGTGTGCGCGGCGCAGCGTGCGAGGGCGGTGATCGACTCGCTCACGTTTCGCGTGCGAAAGTCGAGTCGCTGGCGCGCTCGACCGGCCGTCGAAGTTGGCCCAGCTCCGCGATCGGGGCGCGCCGGGTGCCGGCCGCCGAGGCGCCGGGTGGCGAGCCGGCTAGGTCGCGCGCAGCGCTTCCGTGAGGCCAACGGCGTCTGCGATCACGACCCGCACGTCGTTAGGCAGCGCCCGCTCGAAGTACGGGTCAACGAGCTTCGCCCGGTCGCCCACGACCGGCTTCACGAGAACGAGTTGCCGGGCGTGGAGCTCGCCACACGCCCACGCGGCGATGGAGTCGCTGGTGACGTCCCACGTGTGCGGCAGCGGGTCGCGGGCGCGCAGCCAGCGATAGGGCGCGAGCACCGGCAGGCGGCCGTGGACCAGTGCGCCGGTGACTTCGGCCGGGTGTTCGACGACGCGCGCGTGGCGTGTGCGCGAGGCGATGAGGAGGGCGTGCTGGTCCATCGCGAGGACTGCCATCCAGTGGGCGGTATCGGGTCCGATGCCCAACACGGCGTCCACGCGCCGGACGGCGTCGGCAAACGGGCCGCCGCCCGGCACGACGGCAATCCCATCGCCGCGGGTGACGGCGCTCTCGAGGGCCTTGACGACGCTGTCGAGGGGGCCCGGTTGGGCGAGCAAGGCGCCCCCGACCTTCACGACGGTGTCGACGCGCGGGGTCATGCGCGGCATGCGCGCAGAAGCGCGACGGCGGCTGCGGGTGCAACCCGGGCGGCGTCGTCGCCTAACGATGCGGCCACGCTCGAGCACGGCGCGCCGAGCCGGTGTGCGGCTCGCTCGGCGAGAAACGCGCCGAGGCCCGCCGTGATCACCGGTGTGTCGGCGGGCGTGTGGAGCCGCACGCGGGTCAGCGATGCGGCGGTGCGCGCCACCTGTACGTCGGCGATGTGTACGGCGATGCGGTCGATCGCGTGATCGTCGAGCATCTCGCGGTCGGCGCAGACGATGCGCGCCAGTCGTTCGCGCGTATACTCGCGCGTCACGGGCCGGCCATCCGGCGTGGGCGCGCAATACTCGTCAGCCGTGAGGTCGCCGTTCCAGAAGTGGACATCGCCGGACAGGGCGAAGCTCTCGGCGGACACGCCGGCGGTGGCCGAGCCGAGCGGGACGTCGTGGACGATGGCCTCGACGGGCGTGCGGACCGCGCCCAAGTACAGCAGCTCGGCGTGAGCCAGCCGTTCGGGATCCGTGAGGCCCGCCGCGGCGACCGTGCCGTGCGCGATCGGGATGATGTCGGTGGTGGTCGAGCCGATGTCGACCAGCGTGGCGTTGGGCCAGGTTCGGGCGACGACGGATGCCGTGGCGTGCCAGTTGGACGCGGCGGCGAGGAGCGGCGTGCGGCGTGCGTCGTCGGCGGAGACGAACCGGCCGTCCACGGTGTAGATCGCGACGTCGTCATCGGGGAAGGCGGCCGCCATCGCGTCGAGCACGAAGGCGACGCCTTCGCGCTTGGTGCGGAAGAGCTGCGAGAGCTCGGCGGTCATGGTGACGGCGTGTGGCGTCCCGTCGGCGAGGCCGGCGGCGCGGGCGGCGGATTGGAGGGCGGCGGCGAGATTGCCGGGCATGCGTTGAATCTCGAACGGGCGCGCGTGCGCGTGCGTCACGCGTCCGGCGCGCACGACCGCGCACTTGAGGTTCACGCCGCCCACATCCCAGCCGGCGACGACGGGTTCGGTCACGGAGCGCTTCCGTTAGGCGGGCGATGCGTCTGATCCCGGTGCTCGATCTGCGGGACGGGCGTGCGGTGCACGCGCGCGGCGGGGATCGCGCGCAATACGCGCCGCTGGTGTCGCGCGCGGCGCCCAGCGCCCCGCCGGGCGACGCGGTGGCGGTGGCCGCTGCCTACGCTGCGTTGGGCGCGCGGCGCATCTATGTAGCGGACCTCGACGCGATCGACGGTCGGGAACCGCAGGATGCGTTGGTGCGAGCGTGTTCGCGTGCGGCGAGCGAACATGGGGACGCGCGCATCTGGATCGACGCGGGGATCACCGCGGCCACCGACGTTGCACGATGGGTAGTGGTGCCTGGCGTGGAGCGCATCATTGTCGGATTGGAGAGCATCGCGACGATCGACGCCGTTCCGGAGATTGTTCGAGTGGCTCAGCCGATGCCGATCCTGTTCAGCCTGGATTTGCGGAACGGCGTCCCTTTGACTCGAGACGGAACGGTGCGGGGTCTCGCGCCCATCGTGTTGGCGCAGACGGCCGCTCGCGCCGGCGCGGTCGGGGTCGTGCTGCTGGATCTGGCGCGTGTGGGGAGCGGCGCCGGTGTGGATGAAATGCTGGCGGGCCGCGTGGCGGACGCCATCGCGCCAACCGAGCTGGTGGTGGGCGGTGGCATTCCGGACTTGGGTGCGGTCGGGCGGCTCGCGGCGTTGGGCGTGCACGGGGTCCTCGTGGGAAGCGCGCTGCACGATGGCCGGATCGACGCGCGGGCGCTCGCGGCCCCGGCCGCACCTGCCTAACGGAACGGCGCGCGCGGCGCGCTGTGTTCCGTCAGGCCGGTGGCGCGCTCACGGACGGTTGTCGGTGCGCGTCGAGTCGGTCTTCTGGTGCGGCTGATGGTCGGGCGGCATGTTGGGCATGCCGCTCATCGGCATGTCGCGCATCTTGGCGTCGCCCGACGAGCCCGCGTGCGCATCGCCACCCTTGTGCCCCGCCGCCGCCGTGCCGGCCGCGTGCGCATTCATGTCCGTCATGATCGGCAGCGTCGCGATGTCGCGTTTCACGAGCGGGTCGTTGAGATCGAGCTTGGGCCAGGCGGCGCCGTCGGCGGGGACGAACGCACCGTTGATGTGCCCCATGCCGCCGTCCTTGAACGTTTCACCGGTCGGGTTGTCGTACACGGCGACGACGCGATAGGGATGGTGCGCCTCGAGCGCAAGCGCGTCGCTGTTGAAACCGAATATGAATCGGCCCACTCCTTTGACGCGACCGTCGTGGTCGCGGCGCGCTTTGAGGCGCGCGAGCACCTTTCCGTTCGTCGCGTCCTGGAGCTCGAGGCTGCTCCCGTAGTCGTGGAGGTGTCCGCCAATGCCGACGAGTTTCCCTGCGATGGGGAGCTCGAATTCGTAGCTGTGCGACGATTTGCCCGGCGGGACGTCGAACGTGGTCACGCCACCGATGTGGTTGTTCACGTCGACGTAGAACGGCATGACGGACAAGACGCTGTGATCCTTGGCCGGCGTGTACAGCAGTGTGACCTCGAGGTAGGCGGCGTCGATGTCCTTGCCGGTTTCGTTGTGGAACATCGCGTACATGCCGAGTTTTTCGCCGACGTGCATGGGGACGCCCATCGATGCCGGGAGCTCGACCGGGTCGGTCTCGGCGCCCCAGCCGAAGATGCGTTCGACGGCGGGGTAGACCAGCTGGCGCCGGTCGAAGTTGACGCCAATGAGATGGTGCAGGATGTCGCGCGGCAGCGAGTCGCCGGCGGCGTCGCGCATGCGGACGCTGAAGCCGCGGAGATATCCGTCGACGGGCCAGGCGAAGGGCATGACATCGTTAGGCGCCATGCCGGCCATGTCCATGTGCGGGTCCATGGCCGGCAGCCGGAACGGCCCGGCGGTGACAATGATGCGGGACTGCGCCGAGTCGACGCGGACGTCGATGCGCGGGGCGGCGTCGGTATGGGGCGCCGGCTGCGGCTGTGCGGCCGGTCCGGCCAGGATCGCCGCGGCGGCGATGAGCAAAGTCACCATGGTTTATAGTCCTTTTCTGTTAGGCAAGGCATCGTCAGGCGAGCGTTCCGCGATAGGTAGCGGACTGCCCGAAGCTTTCCTCCACTTCGACCTCGATCGACGTGAGGTGCGCCACGTTGGCCTCGCCTAACTCACCGAGCAGGCGTGTGGCCAGGTGGCGGGCCAGCATCTCGACCGTGGTGTTGGGGATGGGCAGGAGCGCGCAGTCTCGAGCGGGGAACACGTAGCGTTGCGTGCCCTCGTAGTCGACGAACACCGAGTTGGCCTTCGTGACGATCCCGAGTTTCGGGTTCTCGAGCGGCAGCAGCACTTTGTGATCGATCTCGTCGCAGAGTTGCCGCATGAGGCGTTTGATCAAAGAAAAGTCGAGCACGTACCAGCCGTCTTCGTCGAGTGCACCGTCGAGCGCGACGCCGACGCGGTAGTTGTGTCCATGCAGGGACTCGCACCGGTGGCCGGCGAACGTGATGAAGTGCGCCGACGAGAAGACGGTGTAGTCCTTCTTGACCCGTATCCTAAACTCGCCGTGGGTTCGCATCGGTTCCATCCGGAGCGCTAGCTCCAGCCTCCTTCGAGAAGTACGGCGAAGATCGCGGCGGCGGTAAGGTCGGCTGTGGTGCCGGGGTTTCGCGCGTTGGACGCATCGCGGAGTGCCAGATCGAACGCAGCCGTGCGCCGCCGGCCAACGGCGCTGCGCACGCCGCCGGCGGCCAGGACGGCTCGACTGCTCCGAGAGATGTCCGCTGCCGCGGCGTGGCCCAACTTACGGGCAACGTGGGTGTCGGGCGCGGCGGCGAGCAGGGTCAAGTACGTCTCCACGATCGCGTCATCCCACGAAAGTCCATCGGCCCGTGCACGCTGCAATGTAGGCGCGCCGAGCTCGAACGTGACCGCATAGTCTGTCGCGTATTCGCGCGCGACACCATCGCGATCGGCGGCGAGCGCCATGACGGCGCGCAGTGCGCGCGTCGGAGCGCGGGCAACGTCCTGTGTATCGGCGCGCCCGAGACCGCCGGGACGTGCGAGGCGAATCGCGGCGTACACGTCGGCGGCATCGCGAACCGTGGTTCGCCGCAGCACACGCGCCACGCGTTCTCGCAAGGCACCACCTCGGGGGTCGAGCGCCGCGCGAGCGAGCGGAGCGAGCAGGAGGATGATGCCGAGGTTGGTGTTGGCGCGCGTCCAACGGGCCGTTGCGGTACACGCGGCGCGAATGGTCCTGCCGAGCGAATGGCGGCGCGCGAGGAGCATCGCGGGTCCGATGGCGGCGGCGCTGGCCAGGAAGTGATCGTAGCGCGTGTCACGGAAGTGCGTGCGCGCCTGCGGTGCGACGTTACCCGGCTTCGGTGCGCTGGCCTCGAGCAGGCACGCCAGTTGGGCGGCGCTGGCGATATCGGCGGCGGTCGTTGGGCGCGCCTGGGCGCGCCGACCGGGCGTCAGCGCTCGACGCGATAGGCGTCGAACAGATGATCGACGATCGCCTGTGCGACGTCGATGGAGGTAGCCGTCTGAAGCCCGTGCCATCCCGGGATGCCGTTCACCTCGAGTACATAGACTGAACCGTCTCGAGCGGGCAGGAGATCGACGCCGGCGTACGCAGCACCAACGGTGCGTGCCGCGCACAGCGCCATGGCGTGCCAGTCGGCGGGCAGCGTGATCGCGCGTGCGCGTCCACCACGAGCCAGATTGGTGCGCCAACCCGCCGCCGAGCGTTCGATGGCGGCCACGACACGGTCGCCAACGACGAAGACGCGAACGTCTCGTCCCTCGTGCTCGATTGTGCGCTGAAGATAATACACCCCGTGGATCGCTTCCAGCGAGCGAAACACGCGCCACGCGATCTCCTCATCGCTCACCCGCACCATGCCGAGTCCCATGGAACCGACGAGGGGTTTGACGATCACGTCGTGCATGGCGCGGAAGGCGTTCATGGCGTCGTCGGCGCGCTCGCACACGATCGTGTCGGGCGTGGCGAGGCCCGCGCGCGCCAGGAGCGCCGACGTGTAAAACTTGTCGACCGTCCGCTCGATGGCGCGCGGCGGGTTCATCACGGGGACGCCGGCGTCCTCGAGCGCGTGGAGGGCATCGACGCGAAAGACGATCTGCTCCAGCGACCCGTTGGGGATGATGCGCGCGAGCACGGCGTCGGCGGCGAGGATATCGGTGCCGTGAGCGGCGATACGGGCGTCGCGACCGATCGACGCGACGAGCGCCTCGTACGGGAACACGGCTGTGCGCGCGCCCCGGGCGGCGAGCGCGCGCACCAGCGCATCGGTGTGCCATCCGGTGCGAGCGGCGAGGATGGCGACGAACACGCGCGTCAGGTTTCCTGGCCGGCGAGCGCGAGGACGCCGCCGGTGGCAAAGTTAGGCAGATCGCCGGCGACGGCCGCGAAGCCCGGCGTGGCGATACCGCGCGTGAACGCGGCCTCCGAGTCGAACCAGAGCTCGGCCTTGCGATAGAACGCAGGTTTGGAGCCATCGAGGTTGCGCGGGAATTTCATCAACACGGCGCGCGTGAAGCCGATTTCCTTGGCGTGTTTGGTCACGAGCGGGAGGTGCGTGCCGGCGTAGTATTTCTCGAACGCCGCCGGATCGGTCGGGTGGTTGTAGATGACGACGACGGACCACATGGAAACCTCGCGGAAAGGGAAGCGGGATGACTACGGGGTTAGGCGCAGGGTCGAACGTTCTTCAATTCATCAGCGACGTGCGGAGCACTTCGCCATCCAGCTTGCCGCCGTGGAACGTGCGGCCGGACGTATCGCTGGTGAGCCAGACTTCACCGGGGCTGAACAGCATCTTGTCGATTTTGTAGAAGTCGCCGCCGTAGCGCTTGAAGATGTCGTAGAACGGCGTGCCGTAGTCGTGCGACGCGGATGCGGGGAGCTGGCTCGCGAGCTGCGAGAGTTCGTCGTCATCGGCGCGGACGGTGAAGTGTGCCTGGCCGCCGTAGAGGACGCAGTCGTTGGTTCGCCCGATGGCGTGCAGGTCATCGTGCGCCACCGGCGGGAGCGGGGCGACGCCGATGCCGCTCACGACCCGGCGGACGTCGAAGCCTAACGATTCCATCTTGTGGAGCGCGGTCTCGAGGATGCGCGCCACGACCTGCACACCACCGGCGAGCGACGCGGTGGGCGCGATGGCGATGGTGATCTGGCGCGGGTCCAGCTTGGAGCGCGCGGCGATGTGGTTCGCCACTTCGTCCGTGGGGGGCGTGCGTCCCTCGAGCACGAGGACGCCGCGCGTCGCCTGTTCGCCGTATCCCAGCTTCGCGAACAGGTCGGCTTCGACGCGGGCGTGCGCGCGCAGCGGGCCCGATGCCATGGCGAAGTACTTGCCTACCTGGATCGCCCACCCCGCGTACTGCGACGCCATGCAGGCGAGCGCCGGGTGATCGGTCCACACGCGTACGCCGGGATACGAATCCGCGCCAATTCGTAACCAAGTGAGGCTAATATCGGCGAGGCCGCTCGTGCACAGCTGCGCGAGTGCGAGACCGGCGCCGAGTCCGCCGGCCGCTTCGATGCCGGCATCGAGGAGGCGCGTACCGGAAGGCAGGAGGCTGGTCGCGATACGCAGTTGGCTGGCGCGCTCGACCATGTCGTCGGCGAGCTGCCACGCGCGCTCGTTCAGGTGCAGCGTGCTCATCGTTCGTCGGTCCGCGCGAGGATCTCGCCGCGCCCCAGCTCGGCCATGTCGCCGCTGTAGCGACGGAAGCGCGCGGTCGATGGGTCGTCATCGATCGAGAATTTCCGCCGTGATTTGAGGTGGACCATCGTGACCGCGATGTGGGGCGGGCGGTACGTGCAGTCGTACCGGTAGGTCGGCGCGACGCGCACGCCGCCGCACACGACGATGGTACCGCGTTTGTTGAATCGGCCCGGATCCTCCCCTGCACTGCCGAACACGATGACGTTGCCGGCGATCATGCCGATGCCGGCGCGCGGCCCGGCGTTGCCGGCGACGATCACGGTGCCGCGGCGCATGCTCGCGCCGATCTCCGCGCCGGCGGTGCCGCGCACGATGATCTCGCCCCCGGCC
>Ga0310810_10006675_pt1 | contig 13067 bp, 13 predicted proteins | sample NCmetagenome_FD_207641 | JGI IMG/M metagenome (GOLD analysis project Ga0310810, IMG submission 207641) | Soil microbial communities from experimental microcosm in Duke University, North Carolina, United States - NC | ecosystem: Engineered > Artificial ecosystem > Soil microcosm > Unclassified ... | reverse complement strand
GAGCCATGAACGACACCGTCTCGAACGGGAAAAAGATCTCCTTGGAGTACACCGTGAAGCTGGAAGACGGACAAGTCGTGGACACGAACGTCGGTGGCAATCCGCTCATGTACACGCAGGGGGCCAATGAAATTCTCCGCGGAGTGGAATCGGCGGTTGAGGGCATGGAGGTTGGAGAAGCCAAACAGGCCGTGGTCCCTCCGATGCAAGGCTACGGCGACGCAGATCCAAACGCCTTTGCCGAAGTGCCGAAAGACAAGCTGCCCCGAGAAATCGAGGTAGGCACCCAACTGCATGGTAAAGACGCCAGCGGCCGCGAAATTCGGCCGATCGTGTCGGCCATCAACGATGAGACGGTTCTGTTGGATTTCAACCATCCTCTTGCAGGCAAGACGCTGTATTTTGACTTGAAGGTGGTGAACATCACCTAACGTGACCCGCGCCCTCTCCTGCCGCAACCCGAATAGGCCCTGCCTGGATCCTGACGCCACAGGGCTGTGATCACAAGCCGCCGACCACGGCGGTTTGAAATCGCCCAGTTGCGCCGCTTCCCTGTCACACCGCGACGCGCGTTCGCCGCTGTCCGGTCTTGGCATGCCACTGTAACGTGGTATGCTTCTCTCAGACTCGTGGCCACGACGACCGTCTTTGTGGATGGAACAGCGATGAACGAAGAACTGTTGCGACTGGCAGAGCGGATGCCCAAGGCGGAGATGCATCTGCACATTGAAGGCACGCTCGAGCCGGAGATGGCGTTCCGTCTCGCCGAGAAAAATGGCATCCGTCTTCCCTACCAGAGCGTGGAGGCGCTTCGTTCGGCTTATGCCTTCAAGAATCTCCAAGCATTTCTCGACGTGTATTACAGCGGCATGTCGGTGCTGCGGACCGAACAAGACTTCCACGATCTCACATGGGCCTATCTGCAGCGAGCCCATCGCGACCATGTCGTGCATGCAGAGATCTTCTTCGATCCGCAGGCGCACCTGCAGCGCGGCATTCCATTGGACGCTCAAATCAGCGGGATTCGCCGTGGGCTGGAAAAAGGGAAAGACGACCTGGGTATCAGCTTCAGGCTGATTTTGTCATTTTTGCGTCATTTGTCTGAAGAAGACGGCTTTAGAACCCTGGAGATGGCTGCGCCTTATCTCAATAATGTGGATGGTTTCGGGCTCGATTCTTCGGAGATAGGCAACCCGCCGGAGAAATTCAGCCGCCTGTTCGCCGAATGCAGGAAGCGCGGGTTTCATACCACCGCGCATGCCGGCGAAGAAGGACCGCCCGAGTATATATACCAGGCCTTGGATGTGCTGGGCGTAGACCGCATCGACCACGGTAATCAATCGCTGGAAGATGCGGCCCTTGTTCAACGGCTGGCTGACGAAGGCAAAACCCTGACGGTCTGTCCTCTGTCCAACCTCAAGCTCCGCGTCGTCAAGGCCATGGATCAACACCCTCTTCTGACGATGCTCAACAAGCGCCTCAGGGCGACCGTCAACTCCGATGACCCGGCTTATTTCGGCGGATACATCAGTGACAATTACCGCGCGCTCATCGAACACCTGGCGATCACCCGCGAGCACCTCTACCGGCTCGCATGCAATGCCTTTGAAGGCGCCTGGCTTAGTGAGGAAGAAAAGGCCGGTCACTTGAAGACCGTTGACGAGGTGTTCGGACGAGGTTGACCAAACGCTCACCTGTCCAGCCTGCAGAGCCAAGCTTTACCCATCGGTTGAAAAGCGGTAGGGTTGGTCCATGGATCAACCGGACCCGGCGGCGACCCACTTCACGATGCAGCCCCTCGGCGATGCGGCCGTGACCGTGGCCTTCGGCAGCGTAATTTCGCCACAGATGAACGACCGCGTGCTCGCCTTCGCGGAAGCCGTTCGCGTCAAGCATTGGGAAGGCGTGCTCGACATCGTGCCGGCCTTTGCATCGGTCACGATTCACGTCGATCCGTTGCGCCTGCCGATTTCGAACCTCTCTAAGCGGCTCCATGACCTTCCGGTTGATGTGAAGACGCCACAGTCCGGGCGAATACACCGCATTCCTACGTTGTATGGAGAGGAATGGGGGCCCGATCTCGTTGAGGTCGCCGCCTTCGCCAGACGATCGGTCGCCGAGACCATCCGGCTGCATCACGCCACCCTTTACCGGGTCTACATGCTTGGCTTCAGCCCTGGGTTTCCGTACATGGGAGTGGTGCCGGCCTCGATTGCGATGCCGCGTCTCGCCACGCCCCGTACCGTCGTCCGAGCCGGTTCAGTAGGCATTGCAGAATCGCAAACGGGGATTTATCCCAGCGCGACTCCCGGCGGCTGGCGTATCATCGGGCGAACGCCGGTCAGTCTGTATCAGCCGCAGTCCTCACAGCCATTCCTGTTCAGCGCCGGCGACACGGTGCAGTTTTATCCGATCGACAGGGACGAGTTCGCCCGAATCGCCCATGCTGCACCGGCTTGATCTGAACAGCGACATGGGAGAGCGCGACGACGCCGATGGGTTGGCGGTCGACGCCGCATTGATGCCACTGATGACGTCCGTCAACATCGCCTGCGGCGGTCATGCGGGCAGCCCCGATCTGATTCGACGAACCGCGCTGATCGCGCACCAACACGGCGTGGCGATCGGCGCACATCCAGGGCTGCCGGATCGCCACACCTTCGGCCGCACGGAACGTGCGATGGCGGCCGACCAGATCCGGGCGCTTGTGAGCGAGCAGGTGCTTGCCTGTCGCCGCGGCGTCGAACGGGAGGGGTTGAAGTTGCGCCATGTGAAACCGCATGGAGCCTTGTACAATATGGCGGCATCGAACGACGAGGCCGCGAACGCCGTTGTCCGTGCGGTGCGCGACGTTGACGGCTCGCTCATGCTGTATGCCCTGGCCGGATCCGCATTGGCACGCGTCGCTCATGCAGCGGGGCTTGTCGTGATCGCCGAAGGCTTTGCCGACCGCGCCTATGATGGCGCTGGTCGATTACTGCCGAGAAGGGAAGCAGGGGCGATCCTCGAGCATGAAGACGTCGTCCGTACGCAGCTTCGGCACTTGCTCAATGGACGCGTCATAACGGTCGAGCGGACGGTGATTCCTCTGGCCATCCAAAGTCTGTGTCTGCATAACGATACGCCGAACGCTGTTCGGCTCGCGCGCATGATTCGCGCGGAGCTGGACCATGCCGGCATCGAAGTGCTGGCACCGAGTCATGCCGACGACTGAACCGACCTGTATTCGTGTCATGAAGCCGGGATGGTGCACGACGGTCCAGGATTTCGGACGTCATGGCTACCAACACTACGGCGTCTCGCCCAGCGGCGCGATGGACCGCCTCGCCCTCGTCATCGCCAACCGTTTGGTCAACAATCCCGACACCGCGGCCGTCCTTGAAATCACGCTGCTCGGTCCGGACTTGTTGTTCGAGCATGCCGCCCTCCTGGCCATCACGGGCGCCGATCTGTCACCGGCGATCGATGGTGAATGCGTGCCGTTGTGGACGACTCTCGCCATTCAAGCCGGAAGCCGCCTCACGTTTGGACCTCGACGAACCGGCGCTCGATCCTACCTGGCAGCGGCGGGTGGAATTGACGTGCCCTTGTTGTGGGGCAGTCGATCCACTCATCTCTCAAGCGGCATGGGCGGCCTGAACGGCCGCGCCCTCCTGGCGGACGACATCTTGCGCCTCAATGTGATTGGCGGCGGTCGCAAGGGACCGCGCATAGGAAGGACGCTGGGTCCTCAGAGTCGGCCGATCTATGTGGAATCACCGGCCTTGCGGATCGTGATCGGCCCTCAAGATGTCGGTGCCGCTGCCCTGACCAGCCTCACGAGGAGGCCTTATCAAGTCGGCAGCCAGTCAGATCGAATGGGTTATCGCTTGGAAGGGCAACGGGTCCAGAATGTCTCAGCCGAGGCAACGATCTCAGCAATCTCGGCGAATTCAGCCATTTCAGCCATTTCAGATGGTACGGCAATGGGAGCGCTTCAAATCCCGCCCGACGGGCGACCCATACTGTTGATGGCCGACCGGCCGACGACCGGTGGTTATCCGAAAGCCGCTGTGGTGATTGCCGCGGATCTCCCTCAGGCGGGTCAACTGCAACCAGGCGATACCCTGACCTTCCGCAGGACGACCTTGCCAGAGGCCGAAGCGGCGTTTGCGCAGCAATGGGGCGAGCTTGGTCAGGCACTACCGCCCGCCGAGCCTTGACGAACTTCCTTCAGGTACGGCAGGCGAGATGCACGATGCGCCGCTCGAATCGAACATGCGCATCAGAAATACTTACGTCGTTCCCTCACGGTGGATCGTGATTGGATGGGTGGCTCTGTGGATCACAGCCCTGCCGCAAGGCGAGCTCAGTTCGGACGAGCGCGGGGTGGCCGCGTTGTCCGCTCGTGATCTGTTGACGCATTTAGATCAGGGCGCGGACCTGGAGGATCATCGTCAGCCGCAGAGTCAGCAAGCGCGCATCCAATAACATGACGCGTGCCGTCTCGCGCCGGGTGACGTTCGCTCGTTCCCTGTGTGGCGTCAGTGAGAAAGGCAGGGACTCGATTGGTTCGCAGGTACACCTGAGGCGTTCGTCCGGTGAATCTTCATGCTGTAGGCGTCCGCTGACATCCCTTCTTTATCTTTGTATGGTTTTGCCATTGCTCATGAACCTAAATTGTTCGGACCGGAGTCTGTGCTGATGCTCTCTTCCTCGGTAGTGCAATAACCATAGGTCGATCGGAGTTCTCTCGCTGCGGTACGCAGCTTGCTCACCGAACAGGTGCATGCCCGGTTTGGAAGCGAGGTGCACCATGAGACCTCTGCCTGATGACCTGTATGAGAAACGATGGATACCCAGGCAGCATATGCTCGTGCCCATTCATTGCCTGCTGTCAGCCAATCATGACTCTGGCTCAGCCTGGGTCCGTGACTTTTCGAGCATTGGAGCCCGAGTGATCAGCAATCTTTCGCTCTCGGCTGGCGATGAGCTCACGTTGACGTTGCCTGGGGAAGGCCGCCCCGAAATGAGGATTGCAGCGACGGTCCGATGGATTCAAGGTCAGCTTCTTGGGGTGGAATTCAAGCACAGTCCACGCAACGAGTCCACGGGGGCGCTTCTGAAAACTGACTGAAACACCTCACCTTCGCTGCAGTGAAATCACACCCGCCCGAGTGCTGACCATCCATGGACAGGTCAAATGAGAAGAGTGGCCTTGGAACCGGCGAAGGGATTGCACACGCGCGTCATCTTGGCGGTCACGCCACCCGAATCCGGATGAGGCCCCCGGCGATCGCTGTCTTCAGTAGCTGCGCCGTGTTTGATACCCTCAATTTCTTCATCATATTCGCCCGGTGGGCTTCGACCGTTTTGACGCTGATCTTCAGCCGTTGTCCGATCTCTTTGTTTTTGAAACCGGCCCAGATCAGCTCGAGAATTTCCTGCTCCCTCGACGTCAACGATTCCGGTCTCTTGGCCCGGGGTGGGGGTTCAATGTCGATTGGAGACGTACGACGCATCAGCTTCCGTTTTGTTCGTACCATTCTCTACTCCCTCCTATTAGTGTCTCGCGCGTACGAGCTTGAGTCTAGGAGTCTAGTCACTGCCAGCGTATTTATGTACTAGGCATCTCCCTAAGGATCTTTTCACATGAGCAAGGCGAGGTCCTGGCTGCGTTGACTGATACAGCCGAACGATGAGCGTCGAGCAGTTGATCACCGACGACATCGCTCCCATCTGCGTCACGCCGCCAAACCGGCGGCCTGGTCACAGACCATAGGGGTCGCCGTCTGCACCTTTCTCCGTCCAAACATGTTCAGTCCCTGCCGGTGAAGACCTACAGGGCCCCCAGTACTGCTGGAGAGCATCTGCGACTGTCATGAGTAATAAATCTTATGTACTGCAATCCGCTTTTCATTGCGGTGTTCTGAGCAGGCAGTGGTATCGTAGTTGCAGTGTTGCAGTAATGTTCTTTAGCGGCGCGCAGCCGAACAACCCATCACTCACGGCTCCGGGGGGACAACCATGGCACTCTCATGGGCGTGGCGTCGATTCAGGAATTTCCGGCGATGGAAGAAGGCCACCACACCGATGTTGCTCAACGCTGATACCGGCGAACTCATGCCGATCTCGAGCTTTACGGCGCCTCCCGAAGGGAAGTGGATGCTTCGCCGTCCCCTGACGCTGCCGGGCAGTCCCGTACCGCTCTTTCTCGAAGTGCGCGGGATTCCCGTGCGAAGGAAACGTCGCGAGGCCGGAGCTGCCGTGCAGCCATCCAGCGGTACATAAGCCGGAGCTCTCTGACCGGCACTCGCTCGCCTCGAACCTGAATTCCCCCCTCCCGTCGATTTCATGTCGTCGATACCTCGGCGGCCGCGACCGCAGCGTCGTCGGACGGCACGAGCTCAAGAGGATAGGCCAGTTCACGCCATGCGTCGATGCCGCCCGTAAGAGGCCGGACCCTGGTAATTCCTTTCCGCCTCAGCATCAACGCCATCCGCGCCGCGGTGGCTTCGTTCGGGCAGGCACAGAACAAGATGACGTCCCGGTCCCTCGGAATATCGTGATGGCGTTGCTCAAGCTCCTCGGCGGAGACCCGCAGCGCCCCCGGAATCGTATACGGGTCGGCGATATGGTCTAACGCCCCGCGCAAATCGACCACAACCGCCTGATGACCATTGTCCATGAGTTGCTTAAGCTCCGCCGCGCTGATCCGAGCCACCCGAAGGGCTTTCAAGAGTTTTTGCCTATGTGCATATTTATACAGGACATAGCCCCCGAGGCTGACGGCAATGAGCGTCGTCGCCGTTTTTCCAAACTGCACCGCCAACTCGGCCACATACCCGATCTGATCGCTGAACAGATATCCCGCCAAAAGGAAGCAGAAGCTCCACAGGATCGCGCCGGCACTATTGAAGACTAGGAATCGTCCGATCGAAATTTTGAACAGACCCGCCAATGCTGGTGCAAGCGTGCTCAAGCCGGGAATGAATTTGGCAAGAATCAACGCGCGGATCCCGTGGATAAGAAAGAAATTCTCCGTGCGCCTGACACAGGCATCGGGTTCAAGTGCGATCCGGCACAACAGGGTCAGCGTTTGTCGGCCCCGATGGCGTCCCAGCTCGTACCAGAGCATGTCGCCAAACAGGCATGCGGCGACGGAAAGGACGGTCAGCAGAATGAGACTCGCTTGTCCGTCGCCCGCGACCGCCCCCGCGGCCAGCAGCAACGGAATGGCGGGAATGGGAAGCCCGATCTGCTCGGCGAGAACGGTCAGGAACAGCACCAATTCGATGTGACGGAGAACAAAGTCAAACGTCTGTTGCATCACGTCATCCGTCTGCGGCTAGGAACCGAGCACTTTCCGGATCGCGCTCGTCAATGCCCGCACGTCATCATCGCCCTCCTGCCGATGGCCGTTGATGAAGAACGTCGGTGTTCCCGTAACGCCGTGTCGACGGCCAGTAGCCACGTCGGCCCTCACGCGCTCGAAATACCTGTGTGCCTCGAGCGCGTCGGCGAAACGGGTCTTGTCCAGTCCAAGCCGACCCGCATACTCCATGAGATCGTCGTATTCGAGTTCCCATTGGTGGGCAAACAACATGGCATACATCGACCAAAACTCGCCCTGTGCGGCGGCGGCTTCGGCGGCCTCCGCCGCCTGGATGGCATGTGGATGTTTCTCCGTGAGAGGAAAATGCCGAAACACAAAACGAAGTTCACCGCCAAATTCACGCTGCAAGATCTGAATCGTCTTCACCGCCTCCCGTGAGTAGGGGCATTCAAAATCGCCGTACTCCAGCAACGTGACGCGAGCGGCCGAGGCTCCCTGCACGTGATCTTCGGCGGTAATCGGGAGTTGGGATTCATGCCCGCGACGCTCGGCCATCGTCTCTCCGGTTACACCTCATCCAAGTAGCGCTCGATCATCTTTTCGGCAATCGTACCCTCGCCGACGCCGGACGCCACCCGCTTGATCGAACCATGCCGCGCATCGCCAGCGACAAACACGCCGGGGACACTCGTTTCGAACAGGTAGGGTGCACGAGCGAGCGGCCAGCTTGGCGGCAAACAGCCGTCCCGCACCAAATCCGGGCCCGAGACGAGAAATCCATGCTCGTCACGAATTACGGTATCGGCGAGCCAGTCGGTGTGCGGAAGCGCGCCGATGAGAATATATAAGGATTGTGCGACCACGGTCCGCTGGTTATTGGTTTTGGTGTAGTGGAGCACCAGGGACTCCAGGCGCGTCGTACCGCGTGCCTCGGCCACTTCCACGCCGGTCTCGACGACGATATTCGAGGTCTGTTTGAGCCGCTCGATCAAATAATGAGACATGGTTTGCGTCAGCGAGTCCCCCCGAACCAGCATCGTCACTTGCCGGGCGTATCGGGCGAAATAGACGGCCGCTTGTCCGGCGGAATTCGCTCCGCCGACGACATAGACGTCCTCGCCCTTGCACGAAATGGCTTCCGTCATGCCGGCGCCATAGTAGACTCCGGCGCCTGTTAGCTGCCCGGCTCCGGGGACGTTCAGCGTCCGATACGACACGCCCGTGGTAATGAGCACCGTTTTGCCGCTGAGCTCACTGCCATCGACCAATGTCACGACACGCGCCGGCCCGGCCACACGAAGGCTCACCGCTTGCTGCGGATTCAAGAGTTCGACGCCAAATCGCTGCGCTTGCGTCAAGGCACGTCGGGCAAGGTCTTGGCCGCTGAGTCCGGCCGGAAAGCCCAGATAGTTCTCAATCCTGGAACTCATCCCCGCTTGTCCGCCCGGCGCTTCACGTTCGATCAGCACGGTCTTGAGCCCTTCCGAGCCGCCGTACACGGCCGCGGCCAAACCGGCTGGGCCGGCGCCGATGACGATGAGGTCATAGAACGGCTGTTCAGCCTTCGTGCGAAATCCGACTTTTTCTGCAACCTGTGACGTGGTCGGTTGAATCAACGAGCTGCCGTCGGGAAAGACGAGCACCGGGAGTTGCACTTCGGTCGCATGCGCGGACTGGAGCAGGGAACGCGTCTCAGGCTCCTTCTCGATGTCGAGCCATTGATAGGGCACTTGGTTTCTGCCCAAAAATTCCTTGATCTGATGCGTGTGCGGCGACCAGCGGTGCCCCAAGACCCGGATCCCGTGAAACGGCATCTTGAAGGAGCCCTGCCAGTCGTCCAGAAGATCATCGATGATCGGATACAAGCGTTCTTCGGGCGGATGCCACGGCTTCAACAGATAGTAATCGACCTGCGCGTCGTTGATGGCGCGAATGGCCGCGTCGGTGTCGGCATACGCCGTCAACAAGGCTCGCTTTGCGTCTGGATACAAGCCGATGGCCCGCGACAGAAATTCGACGCCGGTCATCTGCGGCATCCGCTGGTCCGCCAAGAACATGGCAACCGGTTCATTCCGCAGTTTGAGCTGCTCAAGCGACGCCAGTGCCTCCGGCCCCGACTCTGCCCGGAGAATCCGGTACGTCCCGCCATATTTCCGCCGAAGGTCCCGCTCGACTGCGCGCGACACCTCTGGATCATCATCCACTGTGACCAGAAAAGGTTTCATGGGACCTTCTTCGCATCAACCAATTGGATACGTTTAGACGCCCTCTTCGGAGGGAGGCTCATGGGCCAGGGCTGACGGCTCCAGCGTCTTGCGCGTCATCGGCAAGCGGACAAGAAACACCGTGTGTCCCGGCTTCGATTCAAATTCGAGCTCTCCATGGTGGCGATCAGCCACGATGCGATAGCTGATGATCAAGCCAAGCCCCGTCCCCTTCCCAACGCCCTTGGTGGTAAAAAACGGCTCAAACAGGTGCTCTCGAACGTCATCAGGGATGCCGGGTCCGTTGTCATGGAATTCCACGAGAACCTGGTCGTCCTCCCGGCACGTGCGGATGCGCAGCTCTCCCTGGCCGTTCACCGCATCGATCGCATTGTCGATGAGGTTGGTCCAAACCTGGTTGAGCTCCGTCCCGTACGCGGGAATCGGCGGAAGCGACCGATCGTACTCTCGGATCAGCGTGACGCCTCTGAGCTTATGGGACAGCATGGTGAGCGTGCTTTCGAGGCCTTCATGGATCTCGACATCCTGGACTGGTCCGCGGCCCTCGTACGAATAGGCTTTCACCGCATTCACCAGCTCCGCAATGCGGCCGGTGCTCCGCTCGACCTGCTGGGTCAAGTCCTGGAGCGCGAGCGTACCCGTCATCCACCCGAGTACATCGCCGATCGCGTCCTGGGGAAAGCGCTTGGCCATATCGTCCAGCCAGTCCCGGTCGAGACCGGCGTTCACCAGAGTGCTCGCGAGTTTCCATGCATCCGCGACGCGATGCTGCTCGAGCCAGCCCAGCAGCTCTTCCTCTCGGTCGGCGTTGGTCAGCGGATCGAGGGGCGCCGGGCGCGGACGCGAGGCAAGCTCGCGTTGGATCTGCGCGACCGCTTCGGATTCGGCGGTAGAGAGTTGCTGCTTATTGAGGCGGCATGCCAACATCGGCAAGCCGCCGGTGACGGTGAGCAGGTCGGCGGCCGCTCGGCGTGCGGCTGCTGCGGGATTGTTCAACTCATGCGCCAGACCGGCCGCCATCGTACCCAACGAGACAAGCTTTTCCCGCCGCTGTGAAAACCCTTCCAACCCTCGCAGCCGTGCCGCCATGGTGCGCAAAATCTCTTTCGCGGCCGACGGGCACGTGCCCATCAGCGACCAGAACTGCTCCTTGGAATACCGCAAAAGCCGGCAGGGAGTCCGCGCTTGCGCATCGACAAAGTAGGGCATGTCCAACAGGAGCGAGACCTCGCCGAAGAATTTTCCGGCCCTATGGACGGCCATGACGACGTTTTGGTTGCCATACATCTTGCTGACGCGGATCTCGCCCTCGACGATTACATGAAAATAATCGGCGGGCTCGCCTTCTTTGGCGATGATTTGCCCCGCCGCGACGGTGATCTCCTCCCCCTGCTGGAGGCATCCACTCTCCGCAGCGGAAAGGCCGGCGAACAAGGGAAGGTTCTGTAACTCACCTGGATTCATGCGCACCGCCTCATCGATAACGGCTCACACTGTCCTCCTAACCGTCATACGTTTGCAAGGGCGCAGTGTCGACGCCATCAGCTCACGTGCGGGCTGATGTAATTGGCGACCGGCTTCCAATGCTTCTCCATGAATGACAGGTACAAAAACCAGAACATGCCGAAGATCCCTCCGGCGAGAATCCAAGCAAACAGCGGCCATTTCACAGCGTCCTCCGTCGCTTCAGGTCCGATCGGTTAGCCATCGAACACGGCAACAGTCATTCCTCGCTCGACCGATCCGTAGGAAATCTGAGAAGTCTTAACAGAATGCGGATTTCCGTGAACATTCTGCCGGCCACTGGAAAGATGTGACGACGCGGATCTGCCGAGCGTTCGGCGGCGCGCCGACAGTTCGTCGGCGCCTGAGAGGCAGACGAAGGCATGCCTGGATGCGTTGGCAAGGGAATCCCCTAGGTGGTTGACTGTCAGAATTGACAGGGGCGGTGACTCATTTTCCTGTGCAATACTGCTCCCACCTCCTGACCCACAACGGCAGCCGGGCGGCTCATGATGCAATGCGTCAAAAGGTCAGCCATCCTTACCTCTCCCCCGACTTCAGAACTTCATGTGCACTACATCTCACACGAAGATGCGTCGTAAGGAAATGGCTTGTCGAGATAAAGCGGTGACCGATCCGACTGCAAAATTGCTGTTCGTCGGTCAAGGCGTCAAAGGCACGTGTTGCGTTGAATCCCAGCCTGATCACGACAAGAGCGGCTTCAACCATTTTCATCGGACCCATATGAGGAGGGAAATATGCCGCAGATGATGGCAGCACAAATCCGTTCGCCCGGAGGGCCGTTCGAAGTGGTGAAGCGAGACATTCCCTCCCCGGGAGCGAACCGCGTACGCATCAAAGTGCAAGCCTGCGGGATTTGCCATAGCGACATGTTTGTGAAGGAGGGATATTGGCCGGGCCTGCAATACCCACGCATCACGGGCCATGAGGTCGCCGGTGTCATCGACGAGGTCGGCCCCGGGGTGTCGACGTGGAAAAAGGGGCAGCGAGTCGGCGTGGGTTGGCATGGCGGTCACTGTAGCCAATGCACTCCTTGCCGGCGCGGCGATTTCATGGGTTGCCAATTCTTCCAAGTGACCGGATTCCAGGAAGACGGCGGCTATGGGCAGTACATGATTGCGAGAAGCGAAGCCGTTGCCGCCATTCCGGATGCGCTGTCGCCGGTCGAAGCGGCGCCCCTGCTCTGCGCGGGCGTCACGACGTTCAATAGCCTGCGCCACAGCGGTGCACAAGGAGGCGATCTCGTGGCCGTCCAAGGTCTGGGCGGTCTCGGTCATCTTGGAATTCAATTCGCCAGCAAGATGGGCTTTCACACGGTCGCCATCGGTCGAGGCAGCGAGAAGGAAGCCCTCGCGTTGAAGCTCGGCGCTGCCAGATATCTCGACACAAATACCGTGGACGCGGCGAAAGAACTGATGAGTCTCGGCGGCGCAAGGGTGATTCTCGCGACGGCTCCAGACAGCAAAGCGATGTCGGCGCTCATCGACGGACTGGGCGTCGACGGCCAACTCCTCGTGGTCGGAGCGTCGAACGATCCCATCAGCGTGACGCCCGTTCAGCTCATCATGGCCCGCCGATCCCTTCGAGGATGGCCATCAGGCACGGCAAAAGATTCCGAAGACACCTTACACTTTTGCGCCCTCACAGGTATTCGCCCCATGATCGAGACCCTTCCGCTGGAACAAGCCGGCGCGGGGTATGAGCGGATGATGAGCGGCAAAGCGAGATTCCGCATGGTGCTGACGATGAACTAAGCATGCCGCCCGTGTGTTCACATCGCTGGATGAACATCAAAGGAGGAGACGTACGATGCGTTGGTTCATCAAGTACGGCGGCTGTGCTGGCAGGCGGGCTCGGGACGGCAATGGGATCCGGTGCCTCCGCTCAAGACATCACCGTTTCTGAACAGACGTTCGGCTGCATTCTCGACTGGCCCAAGGTCAGAAATACGCGCTTCAAGCACGACGATCCGGCCAAGTTGAAAGAGGCGATGCGTATCTTGC
>Ga0310810_10006674_pt1 | contig 13069 bp, 7 predicted proteins | sample NCmetagenome_FD_207641 | JGI IMG/M metagenome (GOLD analysis project Ga0310810, IMG submission 207641) | Soil microbial communities from experimental microcosm in Duke University, North Carolina, United States - NC | ecosystem: Engineered > Artificial ecosystem > Soil microcosm > Unclassified ... | reverse complement strand
CGGAGCTGCAGGGCGGCCAGAAAGTGCGGGTTCTGCTGGCGCAGGCGCTGTTCGGCCGGCCGCCGGCGCTGCTGCTCGACGAGCCGACCAACCACCTGGACCTCGACTCGATCCACTGGCTGCGCGAGTTCCTCGTCCGGTATGAAGGCACGCTCATCGTCATCTCGCACGATCGGCACTTCCTCAACGAAGTGTGCACGCACATCGCGGACATCGATTACCAGACGATCATCACCTACACGGGCGGGTACGACGACATGGTGCTCGCCAAGACGCAGATCCGGTCGCGCATCGAGGCCGACTACGCGCAGCGCGAGAAGAAGATCGCGCAGCTCAACGACTTCATCGCGAGGTTCGGATCGGGCACGCGCGCCAGCCAGGCCACGTCGCGGCGCAAGGAAGTCGAGCGCCTGGAAACGACGGCGCTCGCGCGGTCGAACATCCAGCGCCCGTACATCCGCTTCACGATGAACCGGCCGTCGGGCAAGATGGCCGTCGAGTTCAAGGGCGTCGCCAAGGGCTTCGGTGGCCAGACGGTCGTGCCGGCGTTCAGCGCGCTGGTGGGCCGCGGCGAGAAGGTCGTCCTCGTCGGCCGCAACGGCGTCGGCAAGACGACGCTGCTCAAGGCGCTGCTGGCAGACTCACCGAACCTGCCGGCGTCGCCTGCCGACATCGACGCCGGCACGATCCGATGGGGACACGAGGTCTCGATCGGCTACTTCCCTCAGGACTCCACAGGCGTGATCAGGCCGGGCATGACCGCCGCCGACTGGCTGCACCAGTTCGCGCCGGACGCGCCGCGCCAAGACATTCACGGTCTGCTCGGGCAGATGCTCTTCACCGGCGAGGAAGGCCTCAAGCCGACCGAGGCGCTGTCGGGCGGCGAGACCGCGCGGCTGCTGTTCTGCCGGATCATGCTGCAGAAGCCGAACCTGCTGGTGCTGGACGAGCCGACCAACCACCTCGATCTGGAGTCGATCAACGCGCTCAACATCGCGCTGCAGAAGTACGAAGGCACGGTGCTGCTCGTGACACACGACCAGGACGTGCTCGAAGAAGTCGGCACGCGCGTGTGGCACTTCACGGGGCAGGAGATTCAGGACTTCCAGGGCACGTACGAGGAGTTCGCGGCGACGCTGGCGTAGTCTGCAGTTGCAGGTTGCAGGTTCCTGGTTTTCCACTTCCTATTTCCCACTTCCTATTCCACTGAGCACTTCGCACTTCCAACTTCGCACTTCAATCACTTCCTCCCGTCTGCTCCCGTCGGCACAATCACCTCGAAGTCCGATCCCTTCACCTTCGACAGCGACTCGAGCCCCTCGAACCGGCGATCCGGTGAAATCGACATCAGCCAATCCTGACCGTTGTCCGCGACGAACATACCGTATTTCTTCAGCGCCTCGAGAATGACACGCGCGTGTGGCGGGAATGCCGACGTGTTGAACGAGGCCTTCAGCCGCAGGCGCTCCCCCATCCGCGGCAGCGCGGGATCAGTATGAGGGCTGGCGAAATGGCGGGCGGGGTAGACATAGGCGCGTCGCGACCGGCGCACGGTGAACCGCAGCGCGTGGCGGACCTCGCCTTTGGCGACCTCCTCGTAGCGGACGACCGACGGGAAGACCGGCAGGCCCGCCGCATCAGAGGACGTCCAGCCGAGTGGACGCATCGCATTCGACTTCAGATCGAACGTCGATGCCTGTGATGCCTCCCAGCCGGTGTCGGTCAGCCGCGCCTGCCAGAACTCGTGGAGCTTCCCGTGGGCAGGATCGACGATGAGAAGGTGGCGATCGCCCGTGCCGTGGCGCTGGATGTCCTCCAGCGTCTGTCCCGGCTTCGGCAGCGCGCCGGCGTCTTCGTTGTGCGCCATCGGCCAGTTCTCGATTGGCGCGTTCGAGGGCACCGGAAACGGGCCCGGATCAGACTCCGCCGGATACATCGTCACGCGCACGGGGACCAGCGGCTGATCGGGCGGCACGATCACGAAGTTCATGTCGAGGTTGTAGCCGAGCGACTTCTCCGCACCGATGCTGCCGATGATGGCCGCCGAGTCCGGCGCCACGGGACGCGCCGAGATGTCCTCGTTCCAGGGGTTGTCCGGCGGGAAGACCTGCAGGCCCGCGAGGATGCGATCCGCTTCCGGCGTGTCGAACATCACACCCGGCGGTGTTTTCGGCGCCTGCGGCGCGGCATTCGACGGCGCCACGACAACAGCCACCAGCATTGTCCCGAGAACTACGCGAAACGACATCGAGCCTCCAATGTGATGAAGGACGACGCTATTGCTTGCTCGCCGCAATCGCTCTTCCGAGGGCGAGCCGCGCACGATCGTACGGATCGCCTTGCTCCGGAAAGCTGACTCGTTCCCCCGCGTCTGAAAACACTTTCGGCACTACCGCCGCGAGCGCGGCCTCGACGGCCCCGGTCAGGCCGCGCTGTCGCGCGAGCGTCAGGTACTGATGGTCCTGCAGCCCCCGCCGCAGGTTGGCCAGTTGAATGCTCGCCACCGGCCCGGCGATCCCGCGGTCCTCTTCCGGATGCAGGCGTTCTTCTCCCGGATACATCAGCACGCCGTCGCCGTTGATGGTGCCCTGATCGATCAGAGGCTTGCCGGGCTGGCCACGATCGTCGAAGGTGACCGGGTTCGCCCACACATTCTGATCGCGATCTCCCTGCTTCTGCGAGTTGTGCCGCCAGTGCACCGAGTGCCAGAAGAAGTAGACGTCCGCGCCGTGCTTGAACGCCGCCCACGGCAGCTCACGGCCTTCGGTGGCGGGCGCATCGATGATCATCGCGCCGCTCCACGGGCGGATGCCGTTGTAGAACCAGTACTGCCGTCCGCGCAGCCGTTCGCGCGCGACCTCGTCGAGCTTGAACCCGCGCGGGCCGCTGCACCAGATGTCGATCGCGCCTTCGAGCGGCGCGGCGTACTCGTGCGTCACGAAGACCGGTAGCGCGCGGCCCGGCCCGGGATTCGAGTGAATGTTGTCCGCCAGCTCGCGGATGCGAGGGAACTGGGCGGGCGACGGCTCGTCGGGCATGTAGAGAAACGTGATGGCCTTCGGCAGCTTCGCCTGCAGGAACGTCATCCAGCGATCGGCGAGCTCCCAGGCAGTCGCGCGGACGTCGAAGCCTTTACCCGGGCCGTAGAACGAACGCGGGACGATGCGATTGCCCTGCCCTTCCCCGGGCCCTTCGTAGCCCCGGGCGCGCGTGAAGGCCTCGCCGGAGAACCGCGGCCACGACTGCTCCACTTTCTGCTCGTCGAACTCGTGGACTAGCTCCGTCCGGTAGCGGTGCGCGAATCGGTTGTAGGCGTCGTCCAGGTTGCGGCCGTGATACCGCTCTGGCTGATCGCTCGTGTAGAACAGCATCGCGTGCATGCTGTTCTCGTCGGACAGCGCGAAGTCGAGGATCTCGAGCTCGATCGGCACATGACGCGTCTCGCCGTCCGCAATCACGTCGATCGTGCCACGGTAGATGCCGGCGGGGCGATCGCGGCCCGTGTAGACCTCGAACCAGAGGCCCTGATTGAGGTCGGCCGGTACCGCAAGGCCCAGCCCGCCTCGTTCCGGCCGTGCCTGCTCGGGGACCAGTTGCACGGGCACCCAGCCGAGCGCATCGACCGGCGCTGCCACTGACCCGGGCTCGAAGATCCACGGCGCGTTCGACGGCGCCGTCACGTGCATGTAGTGCTCGACGAACAGCTGAATGGGACGGTCCACTGAGTCGGTGGGATCGGCGCCCGGTGCGCGGTAGACGATCCGGTTGCCCGCAACGGCGGACGCGAGCTCTGGCAACCTCGCCGACAGCGATCGGATGCCGGTGCCATCGGCACGGACGATCAACTGGAACGCAACGATCTCGTTGCGGGCACCGAACACGCGCACGGTGCCGTTGCGCCAGACGTCGTTGGGCGCAGGCTCGGCGCGGCTGTCACGCTTGATCTTGTCGCCGTCTCCCACCGCCCAGACTGTGCGAATGCCGGCGGCAGAGGGCGACGCGAAGAGAACGGTCAGCAGAACGGGTGCAAGGGCTCGCATCATGGCTGGCGCTCCGTCAGGTCGGCCAGCAGGAGGCGGGCCATCGCATGGGACAACCGGCGATCGGGTTGCAGGAACACGCGGCGCAACAGCGCACGCGCCTCGGCGGTGCGGCCGAGCGCCGAGAGCTGGCGCGCCCGGTTGATCAAGTCGCGCGTCGAGTTCGACTCGCCGTCGGCAGTGTCAGGTATCGGCGCTGCTGCCGACTGCCGGCCCGCAGCATCGGGTTGTCCGCACGACGATTCGACGCGTGAGAGCGCGAGCTGAACAAGCGGATCGCGCACGGCTTCCGTCATGGCCTGGGGCGCGAGTGGCATGCCGGGGCCGATGTTGGTCAAGCCCTCCACGATCGGGCGCGCGGCATCGCATCGCCCGGACATCGCCGCCGCGCGAGCGGCGAGCGCACGCGCGGCCACCAGCACGCGCTCCGGCCCGGTACCGCCTTCCTCGGGCGGGAAGTATCGATCGCGGAACAAGGCATCCACTTTGGTATCGCCGCCCTCGGCCCTCGCCAGCGCCAGCCGATAAACAAGCGCAGGCGGCAGCGCCGCCCGATCAGGATAGCGCTCGAGCGCGGCAGCTCGCTCCGGCGCCGGCGCCTCGCGCGCGCTGAGCGCGGCATCGAGCGTTGTGTAGACCTCGACGTTGCGCGGGTCGTTGGCGATGCCTTCCGTGAGCACGTCGACGGCAGCGTCCACCCGCCCGAAGTGGAGCAACGTCATGCCGAGACTCCGTGCCAGCGTGGGCGTCTCCGCTGCACGCGTCCGTGCCTGGCTCCAATCCGCGATGGCCGCATCGAAGAGGCCGTCGGACAGGTGCAGCGCGCCGAGCAGGAACATCGCCCGGCCATCGGCGGGATTGGCAGCGAGCACCGCGTGGAGCACGGCATAACTGCTGCGCCGGCTCGGGAACACATAAGCCAGCGGCAGGCGCGCAGCCGCCTGGAAGTCGTCGTTGCCCGAAGCACCCATCTTCTGGCGGACGAACCCGCGATAGTACGCCAGGAGCGGATTGTCGGCTGGCGCGACGGCCCCCGCCTCGGACGCGGGCGGCGCGACGGCCGGATATTCGCGCGTCAGCAGATCGAGCGCGGCATCGAGGTCGCCGAGTCCGAGATATTGGTCCACCAGGTCGAGCACGTGCCGGGAATCGGCCCCCAGATCGCGCCACAGGCGCGTGTCCACCGCCCCGAGCCGCACGGCCTCGTAGCGCAACAGCAGGCTGGTCGGGTCCAGCGCGCGCCAATGCGCGAGGCGTTCCCGTGCTCGAGACGGCTGCTTCCCCCGCCGCAGGCACGCGACCTCGAGCGCGCCGGCCCCGGTGTTGCCGGGCTCGGCGTCGACGAGCGCGCGGAGCCAGCGGAGCGCGCCGTCGATGTCGCCCGCGCGTGACGCCATGCGCGCGAGCTGCAGGCGCGCAGGCGCGGCGGTCGCGGCAAACCGCTGCGCCGCCTCGAAGTGGCTCAGGGCGTCGCGATCGCGGCCCTGCGCCAGGGCGGCCAGGCCCAAGTAGTAGCGCGTCTCCATGTCAGTGGTATCGCGCTCGAATGCCAACGTCAGCCACGCGGTCGCAAGTGCGGCGCTGTCACTCGACGCCGACACAGCGGCGCCAGGCTCGGCCCAGTTCAGCGACGTGGCGAGACGGCCGGCGGCCTTGTTGAGCGCTATGCCCTGCGGAAAGCGCCCCAACCCTTCCTGATACGTGACCAGCGCATCGAGACGCCGGCCGTTCAACTCTTCGTCGTGCCCCTGCGCCAGGTAGTCAGCCTCCGTCCGATCCGGGCCTGCGGGCACACGAACGGCGCGCCGGGGCCCCGGTGGCACATCGGCCGGTGACAGCGCGTCGTACCCGCGAGCCTCGTGAGACAGAATCACCGTGCCATCAGCGCGCAGCAGCTCGATGGTCCATCCTTCGAGGCTGCCCGGCGCGTTCACCTGAGTGCGCCAAGTTAGGCGCGGCGCCAGTGTGACCACTTTGTCGTACAGAACTTGCCCGCCCTGACGGACGCGGACGTGCGCGTTCGACAAAGCCTGGGTGACGTTCAGCTCGAGGCTGAGCACGCGCTCGCGTGCCGAGACGTAAAGGACGGCGTCGGGCGTCGCGCGCGTGATGCCGCCGATGTCACGCGCCGGGATCCAGTACTCGGAGAACCGCACCTGCTCCTGCGGCTCGAGCATGCCGTAGGTCTCCTGGTTCCTGAACAAACCCGCCTGCAGCTCGATGTACGCGCTGTTGTCGTCCGAGAGCGACTGCCGCCACCGGTGCGCGGCCTCGTCGAATCCCCAAAGCGCGTCGACGGATGCCAGACGCCGATGAAGGGCTCCCTGGTGCCGTAGGTGAAGAGCGAGACCGGGCCGTCGGTCTGGTTCCGGATGAGACTCAGGTCGCGCCCCGTCTGGTCGATGGCCCACGGAACGACGGCGGTGAAGCCGTGGGTGGCCATCAGGTGCGTCGGGTAGATCAGCCGCGAGTCGTCTTCAACCTGCACGGCGGCGTTGGTCCACCAGTAGTAGCGGTGGCGTGCATCACTCTGGTTGGCCAGCGTCGTGTGCTGCTCGAGGACCGCCCGGCCCGGGCGCAACCGCAGCTCGACGCGCCAGGAGGATCCGAAGACGGCGTTGACGTCGCCGACCCAGATCGAGGCGCTGCCGTCGGTGTTGGAGACGATGGCCGAGGACACAGGCGACATCGACATCCAGTTGTGCGAGACCGGGAAGTTGAACTCGATACCGAAGGCCGCCCAGGCGCCGCGATACCCGATCAGCGCCTTCTTGATCGTCTTGTTCGCGTAGAACATCTCGCGGCCGCTGATCTTGTCGAGACAACTGTAGAGATGCCCGCCCAGCTCCGGCAGCACGGTGACTTTCAGGTACTCGTTCTCCAGGAACAGCGCGCGATAGTGTTCCACGCGCGTCGTCCCCGTCAGCGCGTTGCGCAGCGCGTAGGGATAGTTGAAGCGCTCGCCGGCGACGAGGTCGAACGGCGGGTTCGGATCGGCCGGCCCCTCCACCGTGGTGGCAAGCGCAAGCGAAGCCTCCCAGGCCCGCACCGGCGCCGGGGCCTGCGCGCGGGCACTGCCCGTTGCGATGAGCAGCGCGGCCAGCGCGCCAGCGGCAAGACGTCGCATCGACACAGAACATCAAATCACGAACGGGTCGGGCAAGGAAAAAGATTGACACCCGGCGCGATCGCCGACGTACGCTCCACGCGGAGGCCTCATCGTGTACAGCCGGCTCGGGCTCGCTCTGGCGCTCGCCGCATCCACGCTCGTGATCCCGGCGACGGGCCGTGCGGTCGATCCGACGCTGGTGCTCGACGGCGCGCAATTGATCGACGGCACCGGCGCGCCGCCCGTCCCCTCGGCGCGCATCGTTGTCTCGGATGGCCGCATTGCGGCGGTTGGGCCACTGGCGAGCACGCCGGCGCCTGACGGGGCGGAGCACGTCGACCTGAGCGGCCGAACGATCGTGCCCGGCCTGATCGACCTCCATTTCCACATCGAGAACGACCCGAAGCTGGCGCTCCGCCAACTGAGCCACGGCGTCACTGCGTTCCGCGATCCCGGACAGTGGGACGACAAGTTCGTGCCGCTCCGCGAGATGGTTGCCGCCGACGGCCTGAAGGGCCCGCACATCTTCACCTGCGGGCCGCACATCGATGGCGACCATCCGGCCTACCCCAACGACGCCGTCGTCGCGCGCGACGCCGACGAGGCGCGGCGCCTGGCCGAGCGCAACGTCGCGTGGGGCGCCACCGCGCTCAAGATCTACTTCCGGCTGCCGCTCGCCAGCGCGAAGGCGGTCATCGAGGTCTGCAACGCGCACCACATCCCGTGCACCGCGCATCTCGAGATCCTCGACGCCCGCGAAGCGCTGCTCGCCGGGCTGCACGGGATCGAGCACATTACCTCGCTCGGGCCCAGCCTGCTGCCGCCGCGGGAGCGCGAGAAGTACCGGCAGGCGGTGCTGCTCGACAACGACGCCCGCCGCGACGGCCGCTACGAAAGCTTCGCGCACATCGACCTTGATGGCCCGGACGCGCAGGCGCTCTATGCGGTACTGCGCGATCGGCATCCGTTTCTCGATCCCACGCTCGCCGTGTTCGAGCGCCGGGCCGATGCGCCGCCGGCGAAAACGCCGCGCGAGAAGGCGGAGATGATGGCGGCGGGGTTCGAGAAGATGAAGCAGCTGACGCGCCGCGCCGCCGCGGAAGGCGCGCAGATTGTCGTGGGCGGTCACTCCGAGGTGCCGTTTGCGGGGCGCGGCGAAGCGCCCTGGCGCGAGATCGAGCTGCTGGTCGAGAGCGGTTTTACGCCGCTCGAAGCGATTCACGCGGCCACCGGCACCGCGGCGACGTTCCTGTACCGGAGCGACGAACTCGGCACGCTGCGCCCGGGCCTGGCAGCCGATCTAGTCGTCCTCGGCGCGGATCCGCTGAAGGACATTCGCGCCGTGCGCAACGTCGAGCGCGTCCTCACGTCCGGCGCATGGATCGATGTTGCTCGATATCGGGATTACTAGCCCTGTGCGCTGGGCTCTCAGGGTCAGTGCTCGCTGTACGCGCGTCCCAGAATGTCTCGAAAGCGCGGATCGGAGCGAAGGCTGCTGAAGCTTCCCTCGCTGTTCGCGAGCATGATCCCCGCTGACTTCGCGTCGCGCGCGCGCGCCAGCCAGTCGAGCGCAGCCTCGCGATGACCGGTTGCCGCCTGGTTTATCGCAATTACAAAGGCGCCGAAGTGCCATCCGTCCCAGTTCTTCACCATGTCCTGCAGTTGCGCTTCGCGGAAGGCCTTCAAGCCGCCCGTCTTGAAAGCGTTCGACAGCCGCGAGATTTGCGCGGGGGTAGCCCCCTCTTTCCGCGCGACGTCGAGATACAACTCGAACGCCTTCTGGTCTTCGCCCCGCCTGGCCGCGACGTCGCCAAGCACATTGGTGGCTCGTGTGAATCCAGGCTCCAGCTCCAGCGTGCGCCGTGCCGATCGCTCGGCACAGTCGAGATCCCCTCCAGCCAGGTAACACAAGCTGAGGAAGTAGTTCTCCGCCAGCGAGACCGGGTCGAGCCGAACGGCCTCGCGACTCTCCGCGGCGGCGCCCTGCCAATCGCGGCCGGTCATCAGGGCGGCAGCCATCGCCCGGTGCGCCACAACGTACGCTGGGTTCAACTGTATCGAGCGCCGGAATTCCGAGACGGCCGCTGCGCGATCCCAATCGAAGAACAGCTCAACCAGTCCAAGCGACGTGTGGGCCTCGGCCAGATCTGGATCGATGCTCAGCGCGCGGCGGGCCGCATCTCTCACCTTCGGCATCGCTTCGGTCGGTGGCATGTGACCAAAGGCATAGCCCAGATAGAAGTACGTGTCCGCCAGGCCGGCCCAGGATCGCGCGGACGAAGGATCGGCTTTGGTGGCCGCTGTGAAGGCGTCAAGCGCCAGTTGGAGCGAGGCGGGATCCCGTTTGTTCCAGAAATAGCGGCCCTTCAGGTACAGCTCGGTGGTCGCTTGCGTCTCAGTTGCGGCGGGGTTGAGCCGCGCGCGTTCCTGCGGCGTGAGCTGGACGGCGATCCGTGCCGCGATCGTACTGGCGAGTTCGGATTGCAGCGCCAGGACGTCGCGGAACTCGCGATCGTATTGGTCGCCCCAAACGAGCTGTTCGCTCGGTGTTTGCACGAGATGGGCGCTCACCCGCACGCGATCCCCCACTCGCTGCACCGTCCCCTCCACGATGCCCGTCACGCCAAGCTCACGCGAGATGTCCTGAAGTGGCTGGCGGGATCCTTTGTAGCGCATGGCCGAGGCGCGCGAGATGACGCGCAGCGCCCGAACCTGAGAGAGATCCGTGATCAGGGCCTCGGTCAGGCTGTCGGCCAGGTACTCCTGGTCGGGCTGCTTCGACAGGTCTTCCAGCGGAAGCACGAGGATGGATCGGATGGACGGGGCGGCGGCGTCCGATGCCCGGCCGCGCAGCCACATCCAGCCCGCTCCAAGGACGACGAGCGCGGCGGCGGCCAGGGCTGCGCGCAGCGGCCAGCCTACGGAGTGGCTCGTTGTTGCCGTACTAGGGTCGGCCGCCGCCGTCGACAGGGCAAATTCGAGATCGCGTGCCGACTGGAAGCGCGCGTCCGGGCGCTTCTGGAGGCACCGTGACACGATCTGCCGCAGCGATCGCGGCACGTGCTCCGGCAACGCCGGGGGCTCGTCGTGAAGAATCGCGTGCAGCGTGTCGACAACGCTCGGCCGGCGGAACGGCGCTCGTCCCGCGAGCGCCTCGTGAAGGACGACGCCGAGGGAGAACAGATCAGACCGATGGTCGACTTGTCCGCCGTCCACCTGCTCCGGCGCCATGTAGCCCACTGTGCCGAGCGTCACGCCGGGCATTGTCGCCGGCATCTGCGTTTCGTCCTGAGCCAGCGGCGCGGTCGCCACTTTTGCCAGCCCGAAGTCGAGGACCTTGGCAACGCCGTCGTGGGTGATCAGGATGTTGTCCGGCTTCAAATCGCGATGGACGATGTCGCGCGCGTGTGCCGCTCCCAGCGCGCTTGCAACCTGTCGTGCCAGGATGATGGCGTTCTCGACCGGCAGCGGCCCCGCCGCCAGGCGTGTGCCGAGCGTCTCGCCCTCGACCATCTCCGCGACGAGGAAGGGCTGGGGTGTGTCGAGAACGGCGTCGAAGATGCCGACGATGTGCGGATGGTTCAGCCGGCCGGTGGCGCGGGCTTCCAGCTCAAAGCGCCGGACGCGGTCCGGATCGGATGCAAATTCGTCTGGAAGCAGCTTGAGAGCGACCGTGCGGTCCAGCACGTGATCGCGTGCGGTGTAGACCTCGCCCATCCCGCCGGCGCCGAGGCGGCCGAGAATCTCGTACCGGCCGACGCGGCTGCCGCGTGCCAACGGCATGCGCCCGATTATACGGGCAGAGTCCGGGATCCAGGAGTCAGGTCGACTCCTCCTCCGCGACGCGATGAATCGGCGCGTGCGGGACGAGCGCCATGTCGATTCCCATGGGCGGCTTGGACAGCCTCAGCGAGAACCAGAACGCCAGGCCGATCACGCAGATCGCCGTCAACGCGAGCACCAGCAGCAGCGAACGGTAGAGCGACTGCACGGGGGCGAGCAGCTCCGATTCGGGCTGCCAGGCGACGACGACCCAGGGCAGGTGGGGGTAAGTTGACGACAGCTGGCTCGTGGCGACGCCGATGAGTTGTGACGCGCCGTCGGCGCGGTCAGCCGTGAAGAAGAGCCGCGACGGGCCGCTGCTCTCCGCGGCGTCGAGCCGTTCCTTCAGTCGATCGGCCCCGAAGAACCGCGCCGAGGGCTGCACGGCCTGCCGGCTGAACACGATTGTGCCGTTGCGGCGCACGAGCATCGCCTCGCCGTCGCTGCCGATGTCCATGCCCGCCACGCTGGCCAGCATCTCGCGGATGTCGGCTACGATCTTCAGCACGCCCGCCGGCCGTTCGTCCTGTCCGGAAACAGGCACCGCGATCTCCATGGCGTAGATCCGGGCGCTGTCGTCCCAGCGCACGTCGCTCAGCGTGGCTTCACCGCGCGTCGGATCGGCCATCACGCGCTTCCACCAGTCCTCGTCGCTCTGGTCGTAGTCGCTCGTGATGTTCGACGCCGAGATCAGCCGCCCGGCCCGGTCGGTCAGCAGGATCTCGCGGTAGATCGGATCCTGGCGCGTGATGTCCGCGAAGTACTTCGAGGCCGGCGTGGCAAGGATCGCCACGACCGCCGGGCGCTTGAGGTCCACCGCGGCGAACGCACGGTCCATCTCCGCCGCCTGGCCCGAGACCACCGGACGCAGGTTGGCACGCTCGGCTTCCGCGCGCACTTCGGGCACCCGCGCCAGCATCGAGACGTCGACGATGCGGCGGTAGACGTAGGCGTCGATGGCGGACGCCGACTGCTCCGCACGCTGTGACAGCTTCAGGCCGAAGGCGTCGCGCAGCTTCGCCCGGCCGTTTTCGAGCACCAGGAACGAGGCGACCACCAACACCGGCAGGCCGATCAGCAGCAGAGTGGTGAAGACCCGGTAGTTGATCCCGTGGAGCCGATGCGACATGACGCCCTCCCCCTCGACCGAGCCGACGGAAGACGACGAACGGGCCCCGAATTACGCTGGGTAGATGCGACCAGTGTCGGCTTGCCTCCCCTCGCTGTCAAGACGGGCCTCACCGACCGTCCACAACCAGAGCGAGAGCAGCGCCCAGAAATACATCGACGCGAACGTGGCCGAGGCCAGCACACTCGGCTGGCCCCACATGGCGGTCCGCCGGAACCACAGCCATCCCGCCAGCCCCGGAATCAGCAGGAGGTCCCGGGGCAGGCGGCGTGTCCACGGTTGTGCGTGCCCAATCACCGCGGCGACGGGCCACAGCGCGATCCAGAGGTAGTAGACCCAGCCCAGCGGCGAGACGAGCAGGGCGCCCAGCAGCAGCACCGCCCAGGCGCGATCGGTCCCGGCCTGGCCGGCGCTCGTGCGCGGTGCGACCGCAAGCGTCAGCGCAAGGATCAGGGCGATCGCGACAACCAGCACCGTGGCCCTGAGGGCAGGCGGCAGGTCGAGACCCGGAATCGTCGTCCGGCCCAGCACGCGCTCGGCTGCCGCGAACACTGACGCGTTCATGTAGTGCGTCGCCCAGGTCACGCGCGACAGCTGCTCGACCCACTCGCGGTAGGCGCCGGCGCCAAACACGGCCAGCCCGATCACCGCCAGAGTGCCCGCGGCGGCCATCAGCGTCACCAGCGCGCGCGTGTCCCTGCGAATCGCGCAATACGGTGCGAACAGCAGCAGGAACGGCTTCATCGCCGCCGCGAGGCCCAGCCAGGCGCCCGTCCTCCCCGGCGCGCCGCGGCGTGCGGCCAGCCAGGCCGCCGTCACCGGCAGCATCAGCAGGAAGTTGAGCTGAATCGTCAGCGTGAACGCGGCAGCGGGTCCCCAGGCCAGGAGATATACGACCAGCGCGAGCCACCCGAGCGGCGACAGCGACCAGCGAAGGGCACGCACGCTGCACCACGTGCTCCACAGGAA
>Ga0310810_10006673_pt1 | contig 13069 bp, 9 predicted proteins | sample NCmetagenome_FD_207641 | JGI IMG/M metagenome (GOLD analysis project Ga0310810, IMG submission 207641) | Soil microbial communities from experimental microcosm in Duke University, North Carolina, United States - NC | ecosystem: Engineered > Artificial ecosystem > Soil microcosm > Unclassified ... | reverse complement strand
CACCGGTGGCTGGCACGGCACGTCGCACCACGGCGACAAGCCCGAGAACATCGCCAACTACTCGAAGGTCAATCGCTATCACGTGCAGAACCTTGCGTACTTCGTCGAGAAGTTGAGCAAGATTCCTGATGGCGACGGCACGGTGCTCGATCACGTGCTGATCTACAAGGGCAGCAACATGGGTAATTCCCATCGTCATGCCCATGAGAAGGTGCCGGTCATTCTCGTTGGCGGTATCGATGGCACGTTCAAGGGGAATCGGCATCTCGTGTTCCCCGACAACACGCAGCGCACGTCGAACATGCTGGTCAGCATCCTGCACCTGTACGGCATCGACCGTTGGGCGACGGCGGATGGCAAAGACACGACCGACAAACTCGGAACAAGCACCGGGCGGCTTGAACCATTGGAAATGGTCTGACACAAGGTCAAAAGGCAAAGGTCAAAGGTCAAAGGTCAAAGGTCAAAGGCCAAAGGCCCAAAGGCCAAAGGCCAAAGGCCAAAGGCGAAGACGCGAATGAAGAAGATCAGCGTGCTGCTCGGGGTCATATTGACGGTCGTGGCCGTGGCCCCGATTGCGGCGCAACTCTCGCCACGTGCGACCAGGCCGCAGGTCGTCCCGCCGCAGGGACCGGTGCGGCAGGTGATCTTCAAGAACTGCACCTCGTGCCACGGTATCGACGACTACGCCTACAACGCGCTCGATCGCGCAGGGTGGGACACGCTGCTGACGACGAAACATCGCGATATGAACGTGTCCGTGCCAGCCCAGGATCGCGCCGTGCTCCTCGACTGGTTGGCTATGCGCTTCGGCCCGACGACAAAGCCGTTCCCGCGTACCTATGTCGCGCGGGAAGTGACGACGTTCTTTACTGATGCCGAAGGCGAAGCACTCATCAAGCGCGCCTGCACGTCATGTCATGCCATTGACCGGGTGAATACTGCCCGCTATGCGCCCGAACGATGGCGCGTGGTGACCGTCGACATGCGCGAGCGCGGCGCCAAGCTCGAAGACGAGGAGCTGGAACGCTTGGTGGAGTGGCTCGGCCGAACCAAAGGCACGAACGACAGTGACAGGCAGTAACCGCACAGTCGTTGCCGGGCTGATGACCGCCGCGGCGATGCTCGTCATCGTCAGCGCGGGTCGCACATTCGCGGAAGGCGCGGCGCCCGCGCTGAAAGTGAAGGCGAGCGTGATCGGCGCAGGCGCGCCGGCAGCACCGTTGACGATCGAGTTGTTCCGCTGGTCGACTGATGTCGAGCGTGCGCCGCTGCTGGCGGCGTTGAGCGCACCGCCTCCCGCTCCGCCAAGCGCGGCGCCTGCAGCCCCTGCGGGTCGCGCCGGACGCGCGGGACGCGGCGGGCGTGCTGGCAGTGCACCACCGCTGAGCCCGCTCGTGCGCCTGACGAATGCGATCAAGGCCGCGCCCACAGTCGGCTTCATCTGGAGTGACGCTCCGACTGGCTATTCGATCAAATACGCGTGGCGTGCCTCGCCAGCCCCGAGCCGAGTCGAGGGGTCACCGAATTCGCCGGAGCGAGTGGTCCTGGTGACTGAACGCCGACTCGGCGCGAACACGACATCATGGCCGGCGGCGACAGGCCCGGCCGCTGAGGCGGAGTTCACGGTTGTAGAAATGCGCCTCGATGCCAAAGGTATTGGCGAGGGCAAGAGCTCGCTGGCCTCGGCCTTTGTCGTCGACGCTGCGGCGAACACGCTCGCGATCGACAAATACGCAGACGCTCCGGTGTTGCTGAAGGTGACGCGATGAAGCTGATGGCGAGCGGCACGTCCAGAAGGACGTGCCCTACGATTCTCGCAGTCCTGGTTCTTTTCGCGGGCTTTGCTCAAGCGGCGACGACGGATGTCGCGGATGCGGCCAAGCGTGGAGACCGCGATGCGGTCCGCGCGGCCCTCGCTCGCAAGGCCGATGTCAATGCCGCGCAGATCGACGGTAGCACCGCGCTGCATTGGGCCGCCGAGCGCGACGATCTCGACATGGCCGACCAGCTGATTCGCGCCGGCGCGCGTGTCGCGGCGCGGACCAGAGAAGGCGTCACGCCCCTTCAGCTCGCGGCCACCAACGGCAGCGCGGCGATGATCGATCGGCTGCTCAAGGCTGGCGCCGACGCCAACGCGCCGTTGAGCGCGGCTGGCGATACGGCGCTGATGATGGCGTCGCGCACGGGCAAGACCGATGCGATTCGCGTGCTGGTCGAAGCAGGTGCCAACGTCAATGCGAAAGAGACATGGGGCGGTACCACGGCGCTGATGTGGACGGTGTCGGAGGGGCACGCCGACGCGGCACGATTGCTCATCGGCGCGGGCGCTGACGTCAACGCGCGATCGAACTATGTCGCGGCCGCGAACGGGCGCGGCTTCGAGGGCCGCACACCAGCGGCGAATCGGACCGATCCGAAGGCCGAGGAATTCGCCAGCGGCTGGTTGACACCCTTGACGCTGGCCGCGCGTGAAGGCGACGTCGAGATGGCCCGCGTCCTGGTCAACGCCGGGGCGGACATCAACGTTGCGGCTGGCGACGGCAAGACAGCGCTGGCGCTGGCGATCTTCAACGGCAACTACGAGGTGGCGTCATTCCTCGTCGACAACAAGGCCGACGTCAACAAGGCCGACGCGCAGCGGTTCACACCGCTGTTCTGGGCAGTCGATCGCCGCAACATGGAAACGGCGCCGAACTTTCCGTGGATGGTGACGGCCGATCCGATGCCGTTGATTCGCAAGCTGCTCGACGCCGGTGCAAACACAAACGCCCTCGTCAACAACACGCCACGCGCCAGGATGCGTGAGGGATCGCCGCGAATCGTCTTTGCCACAGCGCTGATGCGCGCCGCGTTCGCGGCGGATCTCGAGCTGGTGAAGCTGCTGCTCGAGCGCGGTGCCGATCCGAAGATTCTGTCGCGGGACAACGAGACGATGCTGTCAGCGGCGGCGGGGCTGGCGTTTATTCACGGCTATCATCGCGGGAAGTCTCCCGAAGAGCGGCTGCAGGTCGTGAAGCTGTTCGTTCAGCTGGGCAATGACGTGAATTGGCCCGATGACTACGGCATCACGCCGCTGATGGCCGCAGGCAACTACGGCAACGTCCCGATCATTCAGTATCTGATCGATGCCGGTGCCGATCTGTCAGCGCACGATCTCGGCAAGAAGAACGACGGTGCTTTCGGCTCGAGCAACGAACCCTTGATGCCGATTGACTATGCCATCGGCGTCGGCACGTTCGTGCCTAACAACGCCGTCATCATTCACCAGGATGCCGTCGATCTCATGGCGAAGTACATGAAGGACCGCGGCATCGTGCACACCACGTCGGAGTGCACGCTGCGCGGCTTCAGCTGCTCGCAGGTCAAGGTGGATCCGAAGGTGGCCACGCCCGAGGAGATCGTCCGCGCGCGGAAGTTTGCGACCGGCCACCAGATCGAAGGCCTCACCGGCGGTCTCGAAGCCAAATAAGCGAATAAGCGTGCGGATCGCGCTCGTCATCGGAACGGTCGTCGCCCTCATCGTGGCGGCCGCGTTGTCGGCGCAACAAACCAAGCCTGCCGCGCCCATGCAGGTCGAGAAGGTGAAGGACGGCCTCTATCTGATCCGAGGTCCGTTCAATCGCTGCGCGCCGAACGGTTGTACCCCGGCCTATGGTGATGACGGCCTGCTGCACGAAGCGGGCGACGTCGCGGTTCGCGTCACCGCCGAGGGGCTGATTCTCGTCGACAACAAATATCAGGAAAACGTCGCCGAGATTCTTGAGAAGGTGAAGAGCGTCAGCCCGCTGCCGGTGAAGTACGTGCTGAACACGCATCATCACACCGACCACGCCGGCGGCGACGCATCGTTCATCACTACCACTGAGATCATCGCGCACCGGAATGTGCGGGAGAACTTCCTCCGCAACAAGCAACCGGGCGCGCCGCGCGTGACGTTCAGCGATCAGGCGTCGGTCTTCCTCGGTGGCATAGAGGCTCGTGCCTACTACTTCGGCCGCGGCCACACCAACGGCGATGCCGTCATTTATTTCCCCGATCTGCGTGTCGTCCACACTGGCGACCTGATCACCGAGGGGATGCCGGTGATGGACTATCGCAATGGCGCCAGTGCCGTGGAGTGGGTGTCGACACTCGACAAGATTCTTCAACTCGACTTCGACATCGTCATCCCCGGTCACGGGCCGCTATTGAACAAGGAGCGCATCCGCTCCGACCGGCAGAAGCTGATCACGATGAACCAGCGGATGGCGGAACTGGCGAAGAGGAACGTGCCGCTCGATCAGGTGTTCGCTCAGTTGAAGCTTCAGGATCTCGGCTGGGATCACACCGTCAGTACTGTGGCGTTCACCGGCGGGTTGACCGGCTACTATGAAGAGATGAAGTCGCAGCCGGCGCGCTGAACGTTCCTGCTAGGCCGGCTCGGCGACGAGTTGGGTATCGGGAACCGGAGGCGTCAGAGGCACGCGCACGCGAATACGCGTGCCGCCGCCGGGTGCAGCCTCAATCACCAACTCACCCTTGAGCACGCTCACGCGCTCACGCATGCTCGCCAGTCCGAGCCCGGCATGGTCAATGGTGTGCGGGTCGAAGCCGATGCCGGAGTCCGCGATGATCAGCACCATCTCGTCGCCGTCGCGCTCGAGCCGAACCGAGGCGTCGCGCGACTGACTGTGTTTGGCGACGTTGTGCAAGGCTTCCTGGGTAATCCGATAGAGGCATAGCGACACGCTCGGATCCAGGCGGTGTGGAATGGCGGTCTCGCTGAAGGTGATCGCGAGATCGCGCTGCTTTGACACGTCCTGGCACAAGGCGCGCACCGACGCGACCAGCCCCAGCATCTGCAGCCTGGACGGATGGAGCTTGTGCGACAGCGCATACAGATCGCTGGCGATCTCGTCCACCTGCGACGACAACTTCTCGAGCTGACGCCGTTGTTCCGGCAGCGCCAGATTGAGACGCATCTGGACGACGTCGATGCCGAGCAGCGCGATCTTCTGGCTCAGGTCGTCGTGCAACTCCCTCGCGATGCGCTGCCGCTCCGCCTCCTGGCTCACAATGACGCGGCCGGCGAGTACCCGATTGAGCTCGAGCGCTCGCTTGGCGACCGTGACATCACGCACGATGCTGAGCACCCGATCGTTGTCGGCAGGGACGATCCGTGCCTCGAAGTGCCGCGGTTCGTCCATCGCCAGCTCGTATTCGACGACGACCGGCTCCTGCGTCTGACAGACCTGTTCAATCGCGTGCATGAAGCGATCCGCGAGCGCCGGAGGAAAGATGTCGGCGGCTGTCTTTCCCAAAAATGTTTCGGGGGACACGTACAACAGGTCGCGATCCCGGGCGTGGAAATCCACGTAGGTGCCGTTTCGATCTTGAACGAACATCAGGTCCGGCAACGCCCGGAGGATGTCACTGTTCCGCGCTTCGGAATGCCGCAGCGCGCGTTCCGCGCGTTGTCGTCTGGAGCGCTGGATCAACAGTCCGCCAATCAGCAGCATCTGCGCGCCGACGATGAGGCCGCCGCCGATCACGTATCCACGATAGCGTTCCATCAGCGTCGGTTCTCGAAAGCGAATTACGCTTCCGGCCGGAAGACTCGACTCGCTGATCCCCCAGCGTCGAAGCTGGCGCCAGTCGAACTGATAGGTATAGCTGTCGACCGTGGACACTGGAATAGATTCGGGTGACTCGCCTTTCAGGATGCGGGCGGCGATACGCGCCGTTTCCCGCGCATCGTTGAGCGACGAGTGCAGACGTCCCCCGACGATGCCGTGTCCAAGTGCCGATTCGTGCCAGCTGTACACGGGAACGTTTGCCGCCGCCGCGATCGTATCGACGGCGTCGAGTGGCATGAACGTGTGACCGGCACCATCGTCGGAGAGACTCAAGAAGTAGACGATGGCGTCAGGCGGGAGATGCTGGACACGCTGTTCGAGATCAACGATCGACAGTCCGCTGAGGCTGTGGAACGTCACTGTGTCCTCAAAGGCCTCCTGCTGGTCTTTGAAGATGTCGTCGTACAGTTTGTCGAACGGTGCCACCCCGCTGATCACGAACACGTGCTTGGTGCCGGGCTGCGCCTTGAGAGCCGCCGAGAGTGTGCTCGCGAGATCAACCGCGGAGATGAGACCGGTTGCCGGGGGCTCACTGAGCAGACCGGGTCTGGTGGTAAACACGATCGGGACCGACCCAAACAGCGTACGGTCCTGATTCAGAAACGACACGACCGCTGGTCCTGACGCGATCACCAGGTCCACAGCGTGATTGGCGACGTATCGCTCGCGCAGGTAGTTGCGGAGCGCCATGTGGTATTTGTCGTCGCCGATCCGCGCGAGGTCGATGTATTCGCTGTAGTAGTCGAGCTGGCCGGAGAGTGCCTCGGCGAGCCCGAGGCGGAACGTGTCATCCAGTGTTGGGGAATCACGCCTGACGACATGGAGCGCCAGCACCCGCTTGGGCGTGGTCGTGGTTGCGGTCTGACTGTGAGCGCTCGTGCTCAGGCAGGCGCAGAGCAGTACGAGAGGGGCGAGGTACTTCGAAGAACGGCCACCCATCGGGCGGCCATCATACTCCCAGGGAATTCGCTGCCGCACCTCGTCGAAGAAATTCAGCAAAAAGGTCCCGTCTCGCCAGACGAAAAAGGGCACGTGGTATCTTGCGCGGCATGTTTTCACGCCGGGAGTTCATGGCTCACGCGGGTGCAGTGGATGCCGGCTGTGATCCGTTCTGGAGACCGTGAGGTTCGACGTGTCCATGCCCTTCACCCGGCGCGAAGCACTGGCGATGATCGCGGCGGCCACGGCCGCTGCGGCCGCGCCGGCCGCGGTGTCCGCCCAAGGTTCGTCGCAGTTGCCGCTCAGGACCTCGGGTCTGGAGCACGTAGGATTCACCGTGCCCGACCCTCAGAAGTCTGCGGCCTTCTACGGCCGGATCTTCGATCCGCAGATCTTCCAGGAGATGATGCCGCCGCTGCGTTACTACTGTCGGCTGGGCATCGGCTACGTCGCGTTTGGTCCCAACGCCAACGCTCCGGCGCGGATCGATCACTTTTGCGCGACGGTCGAGGACTACCGCCTCGAAGAGATGCGTGCGGAACTCAAGACGCAGGGCCTCAATCTGGCGGGCCAGCCCGGGTTCAACGCGGTGACCGATCCCGACGGTATTCGCATGCAGTTCATGGCCACGCCCGGTGGGCTGCTGCAGACGATCATTCCTTCCATGCGCGTCACTCAAGACGATGCGATCTGCGAAGCGGTCGGCCTCGACCACGTCGTGCTGCAAGTGCCGGATGTGGAGAAGTCGGCGGGCTTCTACCGGAAGTTTTTAGGGAGGGAGACCTCCCGCGAGCGAACGCCTGAGCGCATCTGGTTCACCGCCGCGCGCACACGCCTGGGGCTGGAGAAGATGGCCGACGGTCAGACGCCGCACGTCGATCGTTTCGGCATCCGTGTGGCGGCATTCGATCGCCAGGCCATCACCCGCAAGCTCGCGGCAATCGGTGTCACGGTCCTGCCGTCCACCGGTGGGAATAGCCTGCGTTTCCGCGATGCTGACGGGTTCGCGGTGGAGCTTAGAGGGGTCTAACGCCGAGCAGTCCGTTGTTGGACTAGCTTCGCATCCCCGGAACTCCGAGCTATCATGCGCCGGTATGGCGCGAACGCGTCTCATAACCGGCATCGCGTTCGTGGTTTTGGGTTGGGGCCTCTTCATCGCCCATTCCCAGGGTTTCTCGCAGAACACGCCCGGCGTCCGCGCCGAGACGCCCGCCGCCGTTACTGACAACTCGCCCGACGCCCGCGCGGACACGCAAGCGGCGATCGCGAAGTACTGCGCGACCTGTCACAGCGAGCGACTGAAGACCGCTGGCCTCGTGCTTGATCCGACCGGCGTTGCGCGTCCGGGAGACCAGTCGGAAACCTGGGAGAAGGTCCTGCGTCAGTTGCGCGCTGGCACGATGCCGCCTCCCGGCGCACCTCGTCCGCCGCAGGCTTTCTACGCGCGCGCGGCCAGCTACCTGGCGCGCGAGCTCGAGGCCAGCGCCGCGGCGCGGCCCAATCCTGGCTCCCTGCCTTTGGCTCATCGCTTGACGCGGACCGAATACGCGAACGTGATCCGCGATTTGCTCGCGCTGCCAGATCTACCGAAAGAGTTCGACTACACAACGCTGTTGCCGGCCGACAACGCGAGCAGCGGCTTCGACAATCTGGCAGACACGCTGTTTGTCTCACCGGCGGCGATGGAGCGCTATCTGGCAGCGGCGCTCAAGATCAGCCGCGTTGCCGTGGGCGATCTCGACATGGGTGCGCTGGTGAACACCCACATCACGCCGGTGCGGCAGTCCCAGGAAGTCCGCAACGAGGCACTGCCATTCGGCACGCGCGGCGGGCTGCAGATCGACGGCTATTTCCCATTGAACGCTGAATACGAGTTCAAGATCGAAACGGCCGGACTCGGGGCCGATGTCCATCAGCTCGAGATCAGCATCGACGGCGAGCGCAAGGCGATCACGAACGTTTCCAGAAGGCCAGGCGTTCCGGCGGGAGATGATGCACCGAACAACCAGGGCAGCTTCCGCTTCGCGGTTCCCGCAGGCCCCCGCAGCGTCAGCGTCGCGTTCGTGGAGCGCAGCGAGGCGTTGTCGGAGGCTCCGCTGCGACCGCCGGGCCGCAATCGTGGCGCACTGCCTTCCGTCGTGTCGGTGACCGTCACAGGCCCATTCAATGCGACCGGGCCGGGCGATACCCCGAGTCGTCGCCGGCTCTTTTTATGTCGACCCGCCAGCGTCGACCAGGAATCGGCGTGCGCGGACCGCATCCTGACGACGCTGCTGCGCCGCGCCTATCGCCGCAACGTGACCGCGGACGATCTGCGCCGCGTGCGTCAGTTCTACGAACAAGGCCGCGCCGAACGCGATTTCGACCGCGGTATTCAGAGAGCGTTGGAACGCGTGCTTGTGAGCCCGCAGTTCCTCTTCCGCATCGAGAAGGAGCCGGCCGGCGCAGTGCCCGGATCGGTCTACCGCGTCAGCGACTTCGAACTGGCCTCACGTCTCTCTTTCTTCCTCTGGTCCAGCATTCCGGACGACGAGTTGCTGGATGCCGCTGCGGCGGGAACGCTGCGCAAACCGGAAGTCCTGCGCCGCCAGGTGACGCGCATGCTCGCCGATTCGCGTAGCCGCTCTCTCGTGACCAACTTCGCCGCGCAGTGGCTGTTCCTGCGCGATGTCGAGACGAAGGAACCGGACGTGTACCTGTTCCGCGACTTCGACGAGAGTGTGCGCGCATCATTCGCGCGTGAAACCGATTTGTTCCTGGACAGCATTTTGAGGGAGAACCGCAGCGTCCTCGAGCTCCTGACGGCCGACTACACGTTCTTGAATGAAACGTTGGCCAAGCATTACGGCATTCCCCAGATCACCGGCAGTCATTTCCGTCGCGTGACGCTGCCGAAGGGGAGTCCGCGCCGCGGGTTGCTGGGACAGGGGAGCATCCTCTCGATCACGTCGTATAGCACGCGCACATCCGCCGTGTTGCGAGGCAAGTACGTGCTCGAGAATCTCCTGGCCTCGCCGCCACCACCACCGCCTCCCGACGTGCCGTCGCTCAGCACCGAACGATCCGGGAAGCCGCTGTCGATGAAGGAAGCGATGCAGTTGCACCGTGCCAGTCCGGCGTGTGCCGGATGTCACGCGAAGATGGATCCGATTGGCTTCGCCCTGGAGAACTTCGACGCACTTGGGCGATATCGCGCGGAAGAGAATGGGCGTCCGATCGAGGTCGCGAGCGCGCTGCCGGACGGGACGATCGTGGACGGCGTCGAGGGTGTGCGGCAACTCGTTTTGCGCGACCCGGCGCTGTTCGTCGAGGCGATGACCGGCAAACTCTTGATGTATGCGCTCACGCGTAATATCCAGCATTACGACCAGCCGGCGATCCGCGTGATCGCGCGTGAATCGGCTCGTCAGAACTACACGTTCGCCTCGCTCGTGCTTGGCGTGGTGAACAGCGTCCCGTTCCAGAGCCGAATGGCGCAGGCTGCGCCGCAATAGACGCAGGGGAGACCGCATGATGTTCCTCACCAGAAAAACGCTGACACGGCGCACGATGCTGAAGGGCATGGGCGCGAGCGTGGCGCTACCGCTGCTGGACTCCATGATGCCCGCGCTCTCGGCGCAGGTATCAGGACCGCGACAAGCGCCGATGCGGCTCGGGTTCGTCTACGCGGCACACGGCGTCATTCATTCGGAGTGGAAGCCGCGTCAGACGGGCCGTCAGTACGAACTGCCGCCCAACCTGCAGCCCCTGCAAGGTGTGCGCGATCACTTCAACATCTTCACGAACCTCTCGCATCGTGAAGCCGACAGCAAGGGCGACGGCAGCGGCGATCACAATCGCGCCGCCGGGGCGTGGCTCACCGGCGTGCATGCCTACGACCGTACGCGGCCGGGGGCCGAAATCCGTCTCGCCACGTCGGCCGATCAGATCGCCGCCATGCATCTGGGTCGGGACAGCAGAGTCTCCTCGATCGAGATGACGCTCGACCCGGCAACGCAGGGAGCATGCGATTCCGGTGACTGCTTCTATGTCAACACCGTGTCGTGGCGCAGCGAGACGTCGCCCAATATGCCGGAGCTCCACCCGCGCGTCATCTTCGAGCGTCTTTTCGGAGACGGAGGCAACGCGGACCAGCGGCGCGCCCGCATTCAGAAGCAGGGCAGCATTCTCGACTCGGTGCTCGAGGAAACACGTTCGCTCACCGCGACACTCGGCCGCTCCGACAACTCGAAGGTGCGCGAGTACCTGGATTCGGTGCGTGAAGTGGAGCAGCGCATTCAGCACGCGGAGTCCAACCTCGAGGAATCGATCGAGCTGCCCGATCGTCCGATTGGCATTCCCGCCAGCTTCGAGGAGTACGCGCAGCTCATGTTCGACCTGCAGCTGCTCGCGTTCCGCAGCGATGTCACGCGCGTGTTCTCGCTGATCATGGCGCGCGAGCTGAGTGGGCGTTCCTACAGCCAAATCGGCGTGCCCGGCAACCATCACCTGATTTCTCATCATCGTGAAGATGCCGCGCTCAAGTCGCAGAAGGCGAGGATCGACACGCATCACATGCGTCTGCTCAACTACTTCCTGGAGCGCATGCGAGACACGCCTGACGGAGACGGCTCGCTGCTCGATCACAGCGCCATCCTGTTCGGCAGCGGCATGGGCGACGGAAACCTTCATCGTCACAATGATCTGCCGGTCCTGCTGGCGGGCAAGCTGCACGGCAAGTTCCAGACCGGTTACAGCTTCGACTACACACCGGACACGCCGATGGCCAACCTGCTCGTGACGATGCTCGATCATGTGGGCGTGCCGATCGCGAAGCTGGGCGACAGCACTGGGCAACTGCTGCTCGACTCCGAGCGCGCGGGCGCGACACGCGCGCGAGGGTAATCACGTGACTGTCTTTCGAAGCATCAGCGTTGCGCTCGGGTTGTTGTGCGCCTCAGCGTCGTTCGCCGCCGACGGTGTGGGACTGGTGGACGCCGCCAGGAACGGCAATGTCGACGCCGTTCGCGCGCTGCTCAAGAGCGGCGCCGACCCTAACCAGGCGGCACCCGATGGTTCGACGGCCGTGCACTGGGCGGTCCATGGCGACAACCTCGCCATGCTGAACGCGCTGCTCGCCGCTGGCGCGAAGCCGAATGTCGTGACCCGCTATAAGGTCGCACCGCTGACGCTGGCGGCGCAGAATGGCAACGCAGCGGTCGTCGAGCGGCTGCTGGCCGTTGGCGTCAATCCCGATACGGCGTCGGAAGAAGGACAGACGGCGCTCATGACCGCGGCGCGCAACGGGACCGTCGCCGCCGTGCGCGCGCTGCTGAAGCGCGGCGCGCAGGTCAATCTCGCGGAATCCGTCCGAGGGCAGACAGCGCTGATGTTCGCGGCGGGTGAAGGCAACACGGACGCTGCGAGGTTGCTGCTCGAGTTCGGTGCGAAGCTGAATGAACGCTCGAAGGGTGGCTACACGCCGCTGCTGTTCGCCGTCCGTAATAACCGGTACGAGACTGTCACGTTCCTGTTGAAGCAGGGCGCCGACGTCAACGACAAAATACCCGATGGCACGTCGGCACTCAGCATCGCGATCCTGAACGCTGATTTCGATCTGGCGGCGATGCTGCTGGACTCCGGCGCCGATCCCAATGTGCCTGATCCGCGCGGTCATCCGTTGCATGTCGTCGTCTGGTTGCACCAACCGGGGGCACCGCCGGACTTCGCGATGAACGGCGAGGACCCGCGGCCAGTCCCGCGTCCCCGCGGCAAACTGTCGCACCTCGACATCGCCAAGAAGCTACTCGAGAAAGGCGCCGATCCCAACGTGACGATCACCTGGGGCGATCCGCGTTTCAACAGCGCCGGGGTAGCGCGCAGCCCCGCCAACCTCAACATCGGCCGACATTATCTGACCTACCAGGGCGCCACGCCGTTCTATCTGGCGGCCCGTAACGGCGACGAACCGATGATGCGTGTGCTCGCCGCCGGAGGCGCCGATCCGCTGAAGTCCAATCGCTTTGGTGTCACGCCGCTGATGGGCGCCGCGTGCCTCGACTACTACGAAGGTGAAACTGCTGGACCCTACTCGGGCGTTCCCGAATCCCAACGGCTGGAGGCCGTGAAGCTCGCGCTCATGCTGGGCAACCAGATCAACGCGCGCACAACCTTCGGCGATTACAAAATGATCGGCACGCCGGAGGGGACGCTGCTGAAATATCCAGACAACTTCAGGGACCTGATCGATTTGGGGATGGGCGACCCTCGTTTCGCGGACTCGACCGCGCTGCACGGCGCGGTGATTTGCAACCAGCCGTCAATCGTCAAGTACCTGATCGAACAGGGCGCGGAAGTGAACGCGAAGAACCGCCTTGGGTGGACGCCGCTCATGATGGCGGGCGGGCTCTACATCGCGAATGCCCATAAGACGTCGCCCGGGTCCGCGCAGATGCTGCGCGAGGCGTTGGCCGCGCGGGGCCTGAACGACCGCTGATGTCGTCGGCTGGTCTCTCGTCTCAGCAGCCCGGGAA
>Ga0310810_10006672_pt1 | contig 13071 bp, 8 predicted proteins | sample NCmetagenome_FD_207641 | JGI IMG/M metagenome (GOLD analysis project Ga0310810, IMG submission 207641) | Soil microbial communities from experimental microcosm in Duke University, North Carolina, United States - NC | ecosystem: Engineered > Artificial ecosystem > Soil microcosm > Unclassified ... | reverse complement strand
ATTTTCCATCGCCTGCGTAGGCAGGGTATAATTGGCCGGCCCGTTCTGGCGGCGGCGTAACGCCTCGTAGTTCGCCATGAAGAACAGCTTGTCGCGCCCGTTGAACAGCTTGGGAATGCGGACTGGTCCGTCCAATTCAAACCCGTAATCGTTCCACTTGAACGGCGTCGTCGGAACGTGTTGAGCCGGACTAAAAGCGTAGGACTGCGCGTCCATTTTATTGTTGCGCAAGAACTCGAACAGCGCGCCGTGATAGGCGTTGCCGCCCGATTTCGTCAGCACGTTGATCTGCGTACTCTGATGTCCGAACTCCGCCGGATAGACGCCAATCTGGACCTTGAATTCCTGAATGGCGTCGATCGAGGGAAGGACGACATAGGTATTGAAGTTCGGATCGGTATTGTTCACGCCGTCCAGCGTGTAGTAATCGAACATGATGCGCTGGCCGCCCGTCGAGATCGCCTGGTTAGCGCGGTCGCCGCCTTGGCGTGAACCGGCCTGGCCCGCGCCCTGCGATAGCGTATTCACGTTGGGAGCCAGCGCCACAAGGTTTAAGTATTGGCGTCCGTTCAATGGCAGCTCGGTGATCAATTTGTTTGCCACCACGGTGCCGAGGGTCGCGTTTTCAGCCTGCAACAGATTGGCGTTGGCCGTCACCTCCACCGTTTCCGTTACCTGACCGAGCTGTAGCGTTCCATCCAGCCGGATGGACTGCTGCACCTGGACTTCAATGTTGTCACTGGTCAAAACCTTGAAACCGGCGTGCTCCATTCGCAAGCGGTAAGTTCCCGGCTGCAGCGATGGGATCACGTAGTCGCCCGAGTCCGTCGTGATGGTTTGGCGGACCGCGTTGGTGGCGACGTTTGTGGCGGTGACCGCCGTTGCCGGTACGCCGGCGCCCGAAGGGTCGACGACGTGGCCCGTGATTTCCCCGAACGTTTGCGCAGCGGCCGACCCGGCGATCAGTACCAGAAGTAGCCCAAATAGCAGCGTTTTCATTAGTAACTCCCCTTTTTTAGAACAAGTCCTGCAGAACGAACTGCATTTGTCGCATGTTGGTGAGGGTCGAAAGTAATCGCGCCAAACTGCGCATGCTTTCGGCGCGGCCGAACGCTTGAGCAATCTGATTCGGTGTGAGAATCGACAGTACTATGAAGACGAACAACCCCAACATTAGAACTCAACCCCAACACTACAACCCCTCGGCTTCACTTCTTCTGTAGAAATGAAACCGCTTTCAGAAAACTATACGTCACGTATTCCCGAGTGTCAAGCCTAAATTCGATGACTGCATGCAAACCCCAGTTGGCTTGGGTCCATGGAGCTAGCTCGGGGCGATGCCCAGCGATCCTAGAAGTCCTTGCGTACGTTTGAGATCGCGGGTCGGTTTCAAGCTTAAATATGCGGTAGGCCTTGGAGGGGACACTAGAAGGTGTTTTAATAAAGCCTGCTATGTCCACCCTCCTACGGATCGCTCTTCTCACCTCTACATTTGCATTAGTATCGGCACAGAGCCCCAGAATTATCGGCACGGAGCCGCAGGTGATTCCCCTCTGGGACCACGACGTTCCAGGCGCGCTCGGCAACACGCCTAGCGACCGGCCGTTTCTCACCTATTACCCGCCAGCCCCGGCTGGAATCGCGGCAGGCACCGCGATCATCATCGCTCCGGGCGGGGGCTATCAATCCCTAGCCGTGACTCACGAAGGAGTTCAAGAGGCCAATTGGTTTAATGCCATGGGTATCGCGGCGTTCGTGCTCCAGTACCGGCTTGGCCCGCGCTATCAGCACCCCGTGGAGCTGGGCGACGCGCAGCGCGCCATCCGCCTGGTGCGATCGAGAGCGAAAGAGTGGAATTTCGCGGCGGATCGCATCGGGATGATGGGATTCTCGGCCGGCGGACATTTGGCTGCCACCGCCGCCACCCACTTCGATGCCGGCAAGGCAGGCGCCGCAGATCCGGTCGAGAGAGCGAGCAGCCGTCCGGATTTCCTCATCCTCGGGTACCCGGTCATTTCCATGGAGGCCGGCATCACCCATCAGGGCTCCAAGCGGAACCTACTGGGCGAGAACCCCGATCCGAAGCTGGTGGAGGACCTTTCGAACGAACTTCGCGTGACCGCGCAAACCCCTCCCACGTTTCTGTTTCACACCACGAATGATCCCACCGTGCCGGTGGAAAATAGTATCGCCTTCTATCGCGCTCTGGCACGCAATAAGGTTCCAGCGGAGATGCACCTGTTCCAAAGCGGTCCGCATGGGGTGGGAATGGCGCTTTCGGATCCGGCCTTGAGCGCCTGGACAACCCTGCTCTCAAACTGGCTGCGCGCGCGGGGCCTGCTCACCCGCAGCGGCACCGACGCCCGCTGAACCCGGAAATTGCGGCGCTACCAGAAATGAGCGGCCAGCACACGCGGCGGGCCGGGGGCGCCATCAATAATCTTCGTGCCCAGCACGAACTGCACGTTTTTTCGCGACCAGTCCTTGGGAGCGGCACGGAGGGCCGCGCCAAGGTATTCCGGCCGGGTGATGAATTCGCTTGCGGCGAGCGTGCCATAGGTTTCGATACCTGCCGCTGAGATCACGGTGTTTTCGGTGGCTGGATCGAAGACATGCGTCACAATCGCGTAGTCCTCGGTCATTGTTCCGGTCACCGGCTGGGCGACTCTCCATTGGGAGGCATTGGGATTGCGCCGGTCGTCGATGGAGTCGTAGAGCACGCCACCATCGTTGCGGCGACTGAATGCGAAACGCAATTCCGCGTTCACCCGCATGGCCCATTGATTGTTGAATGCGCCTATGACGACGAGCGGAGCGCGCCGCAGCTGCGAGTAGTTCGTAGCGGTTACCGACGCCAGCTGATACGGGCGGCCCTTGGATTGTAGCCACGAGGCCACATTGAAGGCCGAAAGAGCATCGCGCAGGAACAGATACTCGGGCGCAACCCAAGTCAACTCGGCGGGGGAAATGGAGAGATTAGCGGTATCGCGGGCCAAGCCGGCCGCTGCGCCTAGGAGACCATTCAACTCTTCGATTCGAGGTCCCGTAAAGCGATAGAGGCGGGTGGGCTGGCCTATGCAGATCTGAATCGTTTTACCGTCTCGAAACATTGAGCCCCAGAACGCGTCGAGCTCGGAGGCGGGGGTCCTGCGGGTGGTCCACAGGAATGCGGCCGCGATTCCAATCAAGGCGAGCGCCACCGCGGCGAGCATCCACTTATGGGCATTTGCAAGTGCAGGAGCAGCTTGCTCGATGGGCTCCGCCGCGGGAGACTCAACCCGGAATGAGGGAATGTAGGAACCGATCGGGATATCGATCCGCAACTCGCCTGCGTGCTCCGGTTCCAAGTAATACTGCGCCAACCGCTTGCGCACCTCAATGGCCGCGTTGCGAACAATCGGATCTTGGGCGGTGTCGTAGGCGATTTCCCGGCCAAAAACAGCCGCCCCGATCGATCTTTCCTTCAGGGGGGCGTGATCGTCCGAGAGCGCCGACTCAAGGATGAATCGCAGAAGGGCCTGACTGCGCTTACTATTCCGGAAATGAGGGCTCTCCAGGATTTTCGCCAACTGGGAGTTCACGGCGGCGTGGTCGTGGCTCGACGCAGAAGAGGCAGTGCCTAGCAATTCGGAATTCGTCCTTCGCCCTCTGGACAACTCTGAGCGATCACAATCATATCACGCGGCTGTATACAGGTGCGAATGAATCTCGATCCAGACCAAACCATTGATTTTAAAGTGGCGTTACGGCCGTCCCATACTGTAGCGGACCTTGTTGGCGACCAATCAGGGCCATAGGATCGGACGAGCTATTTAGGGGCAACGCGCGACTTCTCCGGTAGACGTCTACGGAACCGGTTCCATATTGCCTGGCACCTCCGCTGGCTTCCGCCAGGGCTATGGCCCGAGGAACCACTGAGAGGAACCACTGAAAGGGGCACTGTAAATGATGAGGTTTAATTCAATAAAGGCTCGGCTGTTCCTAGCCGGATGTTTTCTTTGGGCAATTCAAGGCGCCTTCGGCCAGACCTCTGGGTCGATCGCCGGCGTAATCTTGGACCAGAGCGGTTCCGCCATCTCCGGGGCCACTGTCGGCTTGACGAATACGGGGACGAACGCGGCCCGGTCGGTTCTCTCGAACGAAGCGGGCGCCTATTCGTTTCCTACGCTTCCGCCTGGAATCTATAACCTGAAGGCGGAAAAGACGGGCTTTAAGACGCTGGTGCAGAATGAGGTGGAAATCCAGGTACAGCAGAATGCCCGCATCGATTTCCGGCTGGAAGTCGGCCAGGTTACCGAATCTGTTGAAGTGAGAGCTGGCACGGAGACGATTGTCACGGAAAACGCGACGGTCGGCACAGTTATCGAGAACAAGCGGATCACGGACTTGCCGCTGAATGGCCGGAATTACACCCAGATGGTCGCTCTGGCGCCGAACGTCTCGTTCGGCTTTTCCGTCCAGGGGCAGGCAGGCGCCCGCCAGGGTGGAATCCGTGCGGTACAGGCCATCTCGGTGGCCGGTCAGCGGACCAACTTCAATCACTACACGCTGGACGGAGTGGAGAACACCGACCCGAACTTCAATACCTTCGTGGTCCTTCCCTCGATTGATGCCCTCCAGGAATTCAAGGTCCAAACCGGCGTGTATCCGGCCGAATTCGGGCGGCAAACCACCCAGATCAACGTGCTCACCAAGTCCGGAACCAATCAGTATCACGGCACGGCATTCGAGTTCCTGCGGAACGACAAGCTGGATGCCACCCAATACGCGTTTACGACTGCACGGCCATCCAAGGATCCCTTCAAGTGGAATCAATATGGATTCACGCTGGCAGGTCCGGTGCGGATTCCGAAGCTCTTCAATGGCAAGGACAAGCTCTTCTTCATGGGAAACTATGAAAGCTTCCGCAAACGAGGGAGCAACGTCGGACTGTTCTCTCTGGCTCCGGCGGCGTTCCAGACCGGCGACTTCTCCAGCTCTTCTAAACTGATTTATGACCCGAAAACGCGCGTCGCCAACGCGGACGGCACGTTCAGCGGGACGCAGTTTCCGGGCAACATCATCCCGATCAGCAGGATTCACCCGACTTCGCAGAAGCTCCTGGAATTTTATGCCAAGCCTACGCTTCCCGGCGTCACCAACAACTACAATCAGGCGTTGTCGCGCCCGCAAAACCGGGATCAGTTCACCCTGCGTCTGGACTACATCGAGTCGGAGAAATCCACCTGGGCCGGCCGGTATAGCTGGTCCGACGAAAACGAAGCCACGCCGGGACTGGGCCAGAGTGGCGGTAAGCTGGTCACCAACCTGGAGCAGTACACGGGCTCCAACACGCGCATCTTCTCGCCCAGCGTGGTCAACGAAACGCGTTTCGGATACACCCGATTCTATAACTCGCTTGGCACGCTGCTGGCCTTCCAGCGCAATGTGGTCGACGAGCTGAACATACCCGGATTAAAGGGCGGAGACGCGGTTTCCTGGGGCATTCCAGCAGTAGGCATCGCCAATTACTCAGGCATCGGCGACAGCACTGACGGGCCCTTTGAGAACAAGGACAACACGCTGCAGTTCCTGAACAACACCTCCATCATCAAAGGCAAGCACTCCATCCGATTCGGAGGCGAGATCCGGAAAGACGAGTACAACCAGGTGGGTAATCAGTATGGCCGTGGCAGTTTCGGGTTCTCCGTAACGCCTACGCAAGATCCGCGAGCGCTCACTAACTCGAGTCTTCCAATACAGGGCGATGCGTTCGCATCTTTCCTGTTGGGGAACGTGACGTTAACGGAGGTAGCCGCACAGATTGCAGCCGCTCAATTCCGTGCCACGACTTTTGCCCTGTATATGGACGATAGCTGGAAGGTAACGCCGAAGTTCACCGTGTCAATCGGTCTGCGCTATGAAAATACACCCCCGTGGAAAGACATTTCGGGCAACCTGGTTACGGTCTTTTTTAATGCCTATGACAATACCCCGAACGTGGCGGACCAGAGCCGGTATCCTGTGTTCCTTCGCCAGGGGACCGGTACGGGCGATCCATACGCGGGCCTGCGTGTCAAGTGGCCCGGCGTTCCGCTGGTCCAAGACGGACGGCTCGGCGACAGCCTGGTGAATCGGGACAACAACGATTTCGCACCGCGACTGGGACTCGCATATAGTCCCAACTCCAAATGGTCTATTCGCACCGGTATTGGGATGTTCTACAACCAGGACCAAGGCAACCCGTGGTTCGATGTGGCGCGCAATGCGGCGGGACGCACCAGGAACGACGACAATCCCTCCGCTCCCAGCGAGACTTGGGATAACGGAGCGTCAGCCCTGGTTGGCTCCGTGGCGAATATTCTTACGCCTCAGGCTTTCTCCATGAAGTTCGATCGCCGGACGCCCTACTCGGCGCAGTGGCTGCTGAACGTGGAGCATGAAATCGCGTCCAATCTTACTTTCGAAGCGGGCTACCTGGGGTCCATCAGCCGTCACCTCGAATCGTATCGAGGCACCAGCGCGGCGGTTCCCGGTCCCGGAACGGTCGCCAGCCGCTCTCCCTATCCGAATTTTGGCTTGCTGGTGCTGGTGGATGACGGCGGCCGCGGCAACTACAACTCCCTGGGCACCAAGCTGACAAAACGTTATTCCAGCGGCGTCACTGCACTGGTCGCCTACACGTGGTCCAAGTCGATCGACACTACCAGCGGAATCCGCACGTCCAACAGCGACACGTTGTTTTCGCAGGATGGAAGGTGCATGCTTTGCGACCGGGGATTGTCGGCGTTCGACAACCGTCACCGGCTGGTGGTTTCCGGCCTTTACGATCTGCCTTTCGGGAAAGGGCGAAAGTTTGGGATAAAGAATAGCGTTCTGGAGGCAATCGTGGGCGGATGGCAGGTGGGGGGCATCACCACCTGGCGTTCCGGATTCCCGATCAATCCGTCCGCCGGCGTCAACCGCGCGAACACCAACATCAATAGCGATCGTCCGAACGCCAGTGGGCAACAGGTGAGCCTGGATACGGCCACCACGGAAAAATGGTTCAACACCGGCGCGTTTGTTCTACAGCCGAACTTCCAGTTTGGCAACGCAGCGCGGAACTCCATCCTCGGTCCCGCCGGATTCTCTATAGATTCGAATGTGCAGAAGAATTTCCGCATGCCGTGGGAAGGTCACGAGTTGCAATTCCGTTGGGAATCCTACAATCTGCTGAATCATCCGGTGTGGGGATTCCCGAACACGAATCTCGCCAGCCCGGCGTTTGGGACGATCAGTTCAACCACAACCCCCATGCGACAGATGCAGTTTGCGCTTAAGTACGTGTTCTAAGCGGAAGCGAATACCACCCGATGGCGGCCTTGGAAGTCAAGGCCGCCATCGCTTTTTGTATGGGGAGCGTCGCTCCCAACCTGGTTTCAGATCCCAGGTTCAGGCTTGCGCCTGCAGGGCTTGTTCGCTAAACTTCTATGGGACCGGTACCATAAAGCCGAGGAGACCATGCGATGCGCAAGACTGCTGTAGTGCTCCTGACCTGTGCGACCATCCTGGCGCTGACGAATTCCGCAAAGGCCGCGGATCCCATTCGCGTCATGATTCTGGATGGGCAAAGCGGCGGAACATATCACGACTGGAGTCACGTCACCCCCGTCCTCCAGAAAGAGCTGGAGGAGGCGGGGCTGTTCCAGGTGGATGTAGTGACCGCGCCTCCTTCTAACGGCGACTTCTCCGGCTTTCATCCCGATTTCAGTAAATATCGGGTGATTGTTCTCAACTACGATGGTCCGGATTGGCCCGCGGATCTGAAGGCCTCTTTCGAAACCTATGTGAAAAACGGCGGCGGCGTGGTGTCGGTTCACGCGGCCGATAACGCGTTTCCCCAATGGCAGGCCTTCAACGAAATGGTCGGAGTCGGCGGGTGGCGTGGGCGCAATGAGAAATCCGGCCCTCGGTGGTTCCTCAAGGACGGGAAGCTGACTTCGGACCCGACGCCGGGACCGGCGGGCTCGCATGGCCAGCGCCTTCCCTTTGCCGTATCGGCGAGCGAACCAGAACATCCGATTTTGAAGGGCTTACCTAAAGTGTGGATGCATGTCGGCGACGAGCTGTACGCGAATCTTCGCGGCCCCGGCGAGAACATGACCGTTCTCGCGAGTGCGTACTCGGATCCTGGCAATCAAGGCACCGGCCGCCAGGAGCCAATGCTGATGGTGCTCAGCTACGGCAAGGGGCGCATCTTCCATACGACGCTGGGGCACGACGTTGCGGCGCTCAGTTGTGTCGGCTTCATCACCACCTTCCAGCGCGGAACCGAATGGGCGGCAACCGGGGCCGTAACGCAAAAAGTTCCGGCTACCTTTCCGACCGCGAACACCGTCAGCTATCGCGCCGACATCGCGGCGATGGATCCGGCATTCAAGGCGAAGCGTTAGACGAGCCGGCGCCGCATCACAGGAGAACGATCTTGAGAATTGGTGTCTTTACTCCGTTGCTTTCGAGTTTCCCGCTGCCGGAAGTGCTTGCGCGTCTCAAAGCGCAGGACATCGACACCGTGGAGCTGGCGACGGGAAATTACCCCGGGGATGCGCATTGCAAACTCTCGATGTTGGAGAACAAGACCCAGCTTGCGGAGTTCCGCAGGACCATCGCGGACCATGGATTCGCCATCAGCGCGTTGAGCTGCCACGGCAATCCCTTGCACCCCGACCCCGCGCGCGCCGCGCATGATCAGGAGGTCAACAAAAAAACGATCCTGCTGGCCGAAAAACTTGGCGTGCCCGTGGTGGTCGACTTTTCCGGGTGTCCGGGCGATTCACCGAAGGCGCAGCAGCCCAATTGGGTGACCTGTCCCTGGCCTCCCGATTTCCTGGACGTGCTCCGCTGGCAGTGGGACGAGGTCGTTGCGCCTTACTGGATCGAGCGCGCGAAATTCGCCGCCGACCATGGCGTGAAGATCGCCATCGAAATGCATCCGGGGTTTGTGGTTTACAACCCGGAAACGATGCTGAAGCTGCGTTCGATCGCCGGACCGGCCATCGGCTGCAACTACGACCCCAGTCACATGTTCTGGCAAGGCATCGATCCCATCGCCGCCATTCGCATCTTGGGCGACGCGATTTTCCACGTCCACGCCAAGGACACGCAAATCTATGAACGCAATCTGCCCTTGACCGGCGTGCTCGACACCAAGCCCTACACGGACGAGCGCAATCGGGCCTGGATCTTCCGGACTTGCGGCTACGGCCACGGCGAAAGCTGGTGGCGCGAATTCGCATCCACGCTGCGGATGTACGGCTACGACTACGTGCTTTCCATCGAGCACGAAGACAGCCTGCTGTCCGCCGCGGAAGGTCTGAGCCGCGCGGCCAGCTTCCTAAAGCAGGTGGTCCCAGTCGAAAAGCCGGCAGCCGCCTGGTGGGTCTGAAACTGATGACGGGAATGAACGCATGAAACACAAAGTTGGTGTCGTCGGCACCGGATTCATGGGCCGCACTCATCTGGAGGCGCTCCGCAGGTTAGGATCGGTCGAGATTCAGGCGGTTGCGGATACGTCATTGGAAAGGGCCCGCCAGCTCGCGGCGGCATTTGGGGTGGATGGCGCGACGGCGGACTATCGCGAGATTCTCAATGATCCGGCTGTTGACGCAGTGCATGTCTGCACTCCCAACGCGATGCATTTCCCGATCGCCGAAGCGGCTTTGCGCGCCGGCAAGCACGTGCTGTGCGAAAAGCCTCTGGCGACTTCCGCAAGCGAAGCGCGTAAGCTGGTCACCCTGGCCCGTGAGAACAAGCTTCGCAATTGCACCAATCACAACCTCCGCTTCTACCCGATGGTGCAACAGATGCGCTGCATGCGCGAGGAGGGAGATCTTGGCGACATCCTGGTGGTGCAGGGAACGTATTCGCAGGACTGGCTCCTGTACGACACCGACTGGAACTGGAGAATTGAAGCCAGCGAAAACGGCCCGTCCCGGGTGATGGCCGACATCGGGTCGCATTGGTGCGACATGGCCGAGCATGTCACCGGCGAACGGATTGGTTCGCTGTGCGCGGATTTGCAGATTTTCCACAAAACTCGCAAGCGCCCGAAGCATGCGGTCGAAACGTTTGCCGGCAAAATGCTGAAGCCTGAAGAATACGACTCCGTCGCGATCGATACAGAAGACTTCGGTTCGGCGATCTTTCGCATTGGCGAAAGGGGCCGCGGCGCGTTTACGGCCAGCCAGGTATCGGCCGGGCGGAAAAATTGCCTGAGCATCGAGATCTATGGCACCAAGGCATCGGTGGCATGGAACCAGGAGCGGCCCGACGAGTTGTGGATCGGCCAGCGGAATACGAACAACCAGATCGTGGTGAAAGATCCCTCGCTGCTCAAACCCGGCGCGCGATCGTTCGCCGACTATCCGGGCGGGCATAGCGAAGGCTACGACGACACGTTTAAGCAGGTCTTCCGGCGATTCTACCGATCCATCGAAGACCCGAGCGCGCCCGCGGAGTATCCGCAATTCAGCGACGGACTCCGGCAATTGGTGATTCTCGAGAGCGAAATGGAGAGCAACCGCAAACACGGGTGGGTAGATATTCCTCGCGAGTAGCCCTCGAAAGGAATGACACGAAAGCCGACGATCGCTGACGTTGCGGAACGTGCCGGCGTCGCCATCAGCACCGTTTCGCGCCACTTAAACGGACATTATGTCAGCCGCGCCGCTAAGAAGCGAATTTCCGAAGTCATTGCCGTGCTGGGATACTCGCGCTCGCGCAACGCGCGCAACCTAAGCCTGGGCCGTACCGGCTCCATTGGAGTGGTCGTAGATTCCACGCTCGACCTGTGGTTCACCCAACTTCTGGCGGGGATCGAAGAAGAGCTTTCGAAGCACGACGCCAGCCTGATGCTGGCAAGCCTCGACCTTCGGGGCCACTACGATGCCCACATCGTGCACGGCTGGATTCGCGAAAAGCGCGTGGACGGCCTGATCATCGCGAAACCGGGAAAGCGTGAGCGGCCACTGCTTCAGAAGGCGGTCGAATGCCAGATTCCGGTGATCAGCGTGGCGCCTGACGAAGTGGTCAAGAACATCCAAGTGGTGCGTTGCGACAATATCGCGGCGGGAGCCACGGTGGCGGATCACTTAGCGGATTTTCGGCACCGCAAGATCGGATTCGCCGGAGGCCCCCCGCAGTCGCTGGATTCCAAGGACCGTCTACTCGGCCTGCAAAACCGGCTCAAGCAGCTTGGAATTCCACTCGACCGACGGCACATCTGGTGGTGTGAAAGCTACCAGGCATTGGCGGGTATCGAATTCGCGCGCACCTTGCTCGGCAAACCACTGGACATCACGGCGCTGGTAATGGGCAACGACGCGCTGGCGCTGGGATTCATGCGGGTCGCGCAACAACGCGGAATCCGGGTGCCGCAGAGCCTATCCATCGTGGGGTTCGATAACGTTCCGGAGGGCGCGCTCTTGTGGCCCGGGTTGACCACCGTCGCGCAGCCGATGCGCGAAATGGGCCGAGCGGCTTGCGGCCAGCTCTTTGAAAATATCGCGCTCGTTCGCGATGTTCAGATCGTGGAGTATCCCATGGAATTGGTCGTGAGGGAAAGCACGGGTCCCGCGCCCGACTTCTAACTGGGCGTGAGACGGAGCGGACTACCGCACGCCGAGCAGCACTTCGATGGTGAGCTGATCCAGCCTCTCGTAGGCCAGACCTTTGGCCGCCAGGTCCACGCGATCGAATTTTTGGCCCAGCAAGGAGCGTCCGTGCTCCGCGGAGTACTTCGCGACACTGGGCGCTCCGCTGCCTCGCGCCGCGAGTTCGTGAAGCAGCGCTTGGATCTCGGCATCCGCATTCCAGCGCGCGCCGCGCTCCTTCAGGATCAAGTAGGTTCGCATGCAGCCGCGCGCGAAGTCTTCCACTCCGGCGTAATCCTCGGTTCGATAGGCGTGCGCGTCGAAGTGGCGCGGTCCGGAGTACCCGACATCCTCCAGGAACTTAACCAGAAAAAACGCGGACTTGGGATTGGCGGAGCCGAAGCGGAAATCCTGATCGTAGCGGCCTGGCGCCTGGTCGTTCAGGTCGATATGGAAGAGCTTCCCCGCTTCCCAGGACTGAGCCACGGCGTGCAGGAAATTCAAACCAGCCATCTGCTCGTGCGCCATTTCCGGATTGACGCCCACGAATTCCGGATGATCGAGCGTTGAGATAAATCCCAGATACGCCCCGGTCGTCGCCATGTAGATATCGCCCCTCGGCTCATTGGGTTTGGCTTCGAGCGCAAAGCGGAAGCCGTAGCCGCGGTCGAGCGAGTATTCGCACAGGTAATTCACCGCTTCCCGCAAGCGCTTGACCGCTTCATCCGGCCGGCGGCAAGCGTCGGTTTCCGTTCCTTCCCTGCCCCCCCATAGCACGAAGATTTTGGCTCCGAGCTCTGCGCCGAGGTCCATCGCGCGCATGGTTTTCTGCACAGCGTAGGCGCGGACGCGGGCGTCGTTGGAAGTGAACCCGCCGTCGCGGAACGCCGCGTCGAAGAACAGATTCACCGTGGCCATGGGAACCACAATGCCGTTATCAGCGCAGGCCTTCTTAAACTCGGCCACGATGCGGTCGCGCTCGGCTGGGGTCGCGTCGATCGGGACCAGGTCGTTATCGTGCAGGTTCACGCCCCAGGCGCCGACTCTGGCCAGCATCCGGACCGCGTCCACGGGGGACAAAACGGGACGCACAACGTCGCCGAAAGGGTCGCGGCCGCGGTTGCTGACGGTCCATAAGCCGAAGGAAAACTTGTGTTCCGGACGAGGATCAAATTGAGGCATAAGCACTTTCGGAATAGATGCCGCGAAGCGCGGGATACAGGCGGCAATATTCTTGGTATCGTTTGTTCATCAGGTTGGCGACATCCGGACGAAACTCGACGGAGTCCGCTACGCGAACGATCGCGCTGCAAGCTTCGTCGACCGTCTTCCACCATCCCGCCCCGACGCCCGCCAGCAGGGCTGCGCCGAACGCGGCGCCTTCCTCGGTCTGGACGGTTTCCACGCAATGGCCGAAGATATCGGCTTGGATTTGCCGCCAAAGCGGAGACCGGGCGCC
>Ga0310810_10006670_pt1 | contig 13072 bp, 17 predicted proteins | sample NCmetagenome_FD_207641 | JGI IMG/M metagenome (GOLD analysis project Ga0310810, IMG submission 207641) | Soil microbial communities from experimental microcosm in Duke University, North Carolina, United States - NC | ecosystem: Engineered > Artificial ecosystem > Soil microcosm > Unclassified ... | reverse complement strand
ACCCCGCCGGGTCCCGATGGTCCGACCACGGTCAGCGACTGCACCGCCGCGCCCGACGGGCTCGTCGAAGTGCCGTCTCCGCATGCTGCGGCCGGAATACCCGTCGCAATAACGGCAGCGCAGAGTAAGTGGGACGTTCGCAGCATCTGATTCCTTCATCTGCTTTTCGGTCGGAATCAGCAGCGACCATAGCTCGAGCAGACAGACTGCCCGGGGATTTAGCGGGTGCCCGCCTGCTTCGGCGTGACGCGGAACAGTCCGCCCGGATTCGCGTCCTCGAGCATCCAGAGCGCGCCGTCCGGACCCTGCTCCACGTCGCGAATCCGGTGTCCGACACTCCATCGCTCGGCGGGCGCGGCACCCCCCTTGCCATCGAACGTGATTCGATTGAGCGTCATCGTCGCCATGCCGCCCATCAGTGCGGAGCCGCGCCACGCCGGAAACATCGCGCCGCTGTAGAACATCAGGTTGCCCGGCGCGATGATGGGCGTCCAGTAGATCACCGGCTTGGTCAGATCCGGCCGCGTGTCCGGACTCGGTATTGGCACGCCGTTGTAGTTGACAGCGTACGAGACGAGCGGCCAGCCGTAGTTCTTGCCCGGCTCGATCAGGTTCAGTTCGTCGCCGCCACGCGGGCCGTGCTCGACTTCCCATAGCCGGCCATCGGGCGCGAAGGCCAAGCCGTACGGTGTTCGATGTCCGCTCGTCCACGTCTCGGCAGGCGCGAGGTTCGGACCCGGGAACGTGTAGGTGCTCACGACCGGGGCAGTCTTTGCCGCTTCCGTGTCACTGGGCGGATTGATGAGCGGAATCGTCGCCGTGCCGACCTTGCCGGCCGTCGGATTGCCGGGAGCCGGCTTGCCGTCGAGCGTCAGCCGCAGGATCTTGCCGACCTCCGTGTTGGGATCCTGCGCGGGCGTCATGCGCTGCCGGTCGCCGACGGTGAGGAACAGATACTGACCGTCGGGTGAAAACGCGATCTGCGCGCCGAACTGTCCGCCGCGACCCTTCGGCATGTCGTGCCAAAGCACCTGCAGGCCTTCAAGGCTCGCCTTCCCTTGATCGAGATTCAGCCGCGCGCGTGCGAGCGCGAGACTCGAGGCGCCTGCGACATCGCCGGGCTCGGAATAGGTAAGGTAGACGCTGTGATCGGTCGCATAACGCGGCGATACGAACACGCCCAGCATGCCGCCCTGCCCCTGCGCCAGGACGGTCGGGACGTTTTCGACCTGCGTCTTCTGCCCCTGCTGCGTCACCAGCCAAATCGGGCCGACCTTCTCGGTGACGAGCATCCGGCCATCGGGCAGGAACGCAATCCGCCACGGCAGATCGAAGGTGGCCACCTGCGTCATCGTGAACGGCGGGTTGGGTTGGGGCGTCAGATTGCCCGCGTTGACTTGGGCTCGCGCCGTGGACGACACCAGGGTGAGCAACAACGCCGCATTGAGAAGCGTCTTCATAAACGCAGTCTACTCGAAGTTTTTTGCTGAGACGTGACGCTCACGCGATCGAGCCGCTCGTACGTAGCGGCGGATTCCGACGGCGTCTGAATGTCGGAAATTCGCCTACAAGGGCACTGCAAATTGGCTGTTTCTGGTCGTCTTTGCTGTTGCGACTTCCAGCGTCAGCCGAAACGCATAGGTATGGACACGCCCGCGCCGGACATGGTCACGAACGAACCGGACACGCGCGAAAGACAGACCCCCGTCGCGCCAATTGCCGATTCCTCCGAGGAACGCGTTACCGCAAACTCGCTTCCCCAAGGCGACGCCACCTACCGGCTCGAGACGCCGGCGCGATGTCCACAGTGCGGTGAGGTCCTGTCTGAACTGAGGGCCATCCGCCTGCTGCGAGCGGAAGTCAACTTCACGTCAATGCTGCCGCGTCGAGGACGGATTGTCGTCTGCCCCTTTTGTCAGACCATCGTCCCCGCCGAACTCACCAACTTCTGATGCGAGCACGCCGCGGGGCTTCAACCAAATCGACGTCCTATTTGCTCCGTCTACTCTCGTCGATAATCCAGGCATAGACTGTCTCGGCGGTCTCACCTATTGTCGCCAGCGGTCTCATTTCGCTACTGGCTTTGCTCGAGGCAGCCGTGTTCGTGCTCGTGTTCAGCGAATGAAGACAACGAACGACCCGCCCGTCACCTGTCAGCGATGCGGTGATCAGCGGAATGTCCATAAGAACTTGACCACTCCGTTCGCTCAATACTGGCGATGTGCGGGGTGCGGCGAGGTGTGGGCCACGGCGCGACGCTCGTCGGACTCGAGCGCATTCGATGAATCCACGCCCCGCTCGAAAGGCACCGTCCGAAGATTCTTCACGGACACGCGAACGATAGCTACTGGCGCCGCTCTCGCCGTGTTCGGCGTGCTGTACGTTGTGGGCCGGAAGTACGGCCGCCACGACGCTGCATCGAAACAATGACCGTCGGGTCGCCTCTGCTCGGATGTGAAGTCGTCCGCAAATTGACGTCATTAACCCAATGGATCTCCTCGCCTGGAAGGAACTGATCACCCGGTGGATCGAACTGGTCGGCGTGGCGGTGATCCGATCTTGTCCCCTGCTGGGCGCTTGCCGGAACCGCCTCATGATGCGAGTTGCTGCGTGATGTAATAGGCGTCGCGGGAGGCTCTCATGCGGCAACTGATTGCGGGATCAGTGGGTCTGTTGGTGCTGTGTGCTGCGCCGGCCTTGGCCCAGCTCGAAGACAAGCCGGTCGCCATGGAACGGGCGCCGTTCCACATCCCGGTGTTCCAGAACGATTACATCATCCTCTTGAATGTCAACATTCCGCCGGGCCGCAACACCGGCTATCACATCCATCACAGCGATTCCGTATCGGTAAACCTGATGCCCGCCTCGCAGACCAACCAGAACTACGGCTCGAACGAGGTCAGCGCGCCGGGTACGGGCGGCGAAGGCGCGCCAGGACGCGCGACCTTCACCAACGTCACGAAAGATGGCCCGCGCACGCATCGGGCCACAAACGTTGGACCGACTCCGTTTCACAACATCTCGTTCATCTTCAGGAAGCCTGGACCGGCCGGAAATTCCGTTTCAGATCGAACGGGCATAGCCGGCTTTACGCAGATCATGGACAACGTCCGTTTGCGGGCGTGGCGCGTGGTCTTGGAGCCCGGCCAGGCGACGGGAGAAATGACGCAGACTGCGCCGGGTTTGCGCGTCTATATCCACGGTGGGGTGCTGGCGGAAGTCAGTCCCGGCAACGCGGACAGGGGCATGGCTCCCTATGATGGCGATTTCATCTGGAAGAACGCCGGCGAAACCCGCCGGATCAAGAACACCGGCACCACGCGGCTCGAGTTCATCGAGTTCGAGCTGAAGTAGAGGCGAGCGCGCTCATACTTGAAGCGTGGTCCATTAGAAGGACCACGCTCCAGGCATCATCTCACCAGCGCGCGTCACGACGCTGACGGCCACCGTCGCCAGAGTAACCGCCGCTTTTCCGCTCCTGCGGTCGTGCTTCGTTGACGGTCAGGCGTCGACCTTCGAACTCTCGCTCGTTGAGGGCCTCGCACGCCTGACGGCCCTGATTGTTGTCCGCCATTTCCACGAAAGCGAACCCGCGCGACTGCCCGGTTTCACGATTCCGGACAAGGTGCACCGACGCGACCTGGCCCACGGACGCAAACAGCTGCTCCAGGCCCGACTCATCGGTGTTGAACGACAGATTTCCTACATACAGTCTCATGCACAATCCTTCGAATAGGTTGGAAGCGGCTGGCTTGTGAACTTCCGGAGCGTGCAGGGACTGAACGCAGGCAGAACAAACGCGGCGGGAATCCAACGTGACCTAATCACTGTAGCACGTCGTACAAACCGGTCTGGCCAGATGCGCGCAGTTGGAACCCGACCAGTGTCTGATCAGCTCAGCTCCGATGCGGCACCACGCCGAAAATTTACGACGCGGTTACGACGCTTTGACAGCAGGACGCTTCGTCCGCCGTGCGGCTTTCGCCGGTTTCACCGGGGCCGGTGTCGACGACGCTGAGAGCACGACACGCGGCGACGAAAACGTGCGTACGCCGTGTGCATCGAAGTCGATCACCGTGTGGTACTCGTTCATGCTGTTGACGGTGCCGTCTCCGTACTGCGCGTGCGCGACGCGATCTCCGGGCGTGTACTTCAGCATGTCATCTCCTCGCAGGGTTGAGCGATGCCGTCGAGAACCAACTCGCGGCGCGCAAGAGGTACGCCGATACACAACGTTCGAGCTTTGGCGAGAATCAACCGCGGGCGTACGGCGGAGAAGGCTCAGAAAGCAGAAACGGGATGTTCACCAAGTGTACGGGGATGAAGTGCCGGAACGCAATCGCGACGGTATTCGGACCGGCCGCGTCGAGCCTGATCGAAAGTCCCGCCGAAACTGTTACCTATGCCGTGCCACGCGGGACCGCCACACGAAAAATGCGGACGTCCTCACCGCGTACGAGCCGGCTCTGCTTACCGCCCTGCTTGCGTGACGTTGAATTTCTTATCGTAAATTCGCATGACGCCACCCGGTTGGATGACTGTCAGCGTTTTGCCATCTTTCGACACCTGTTCGGTATCGACTGTGATTCTCCCGTTTCGATTGTGCGTTCTTTCGATCGTGTATGGATCGATTAGTTTGTAACTGATCTCCCGCGCATCGCCTCCTGTGGTCGCGTGAGGCTTTCCATCGAACGCGACCGGGTGGATTTCGGCGCTCGACGACTTGTTTTCCTTGCCGATCGTGGCGCGGGTGCTGATGAAACCGCCTCCGGGCGCCGGCACGTTGATAATCATCTGGCTTTGTTGCGGGTAGTTGACGGTCTTGGTCAGATTGATTTCCCAGATTCCGACGAACGGTTCGCTCTGTTTGTCCTGCGCCATCAGAGTCGTGCAACCGAGCATGACAACCGCAGTGACGAAAGTCTTCCAGGACATTTTCATCCTCCTTGGCGCGACGCGTCTCGGCGCCGACGGACGTGAATCCGTCACGTTTGATCGCTTCAGCCGCGGCGCGGCCCGACATCTACTCGACACCACGAGGTGGTCACGAGATTACTTCTCGGTTCCCGCCGGCCGGAAGGTCTCCCGATACTCCAACGCCTCCGACGGGATGCAGAGCTGTTCTTCGAATTCCTGAACGGGAGCCCAGGTGTAGACCTGCTTCATGACGAAATACGGCTTCGTGTACATCTTGGGATCGTCAATCGTCACGCTGAGCTCGAGGTGGTCGTGATCGATCCGCCGGTACCGCTCTTCGACTTTCGCATCCATGCTGCGTGGATACCCACGCTCATCGGCCCACGCGTCTTCGTTGAAGCCGGTGGTCGTGATGACGAACGTGTAGTCATCGGCCCATCTGCCGACCGAATACCCGTAATACCGTGGATCGCGCGCGTCCTTGCCCTGCGCGCCGACGTTGGTCGGTAGCGGCCGCCCATCCGTCCAGATCTCGCGCCAGATGCGTTGGTACTGCAGGAGCTGCAGCGTGCGCCGTGGTACATGCTCGAACGCGAACCCGCGGGTTTCGAACAGCGCGCTGCGCGGGAACCCCTCCGGATTGCACGTCACGAGCGGATCGTTGGTTTGCGCAATCGGCACGGCGCGCGGGCCCTGCAACGGTTTGGTCGCATCGAACACTTGCTGCCCCAACGCGGTCATCGGCGGCGGTGGTTCCTTCCGCGGCGAGACGGGGCCCACCCAATGGCCACTGATGTCACGGCGAGGCGCCGGTCCTGCATTTTTCGTCGCGGCGGACGCCTGCTGCGGTTGTGGCCGCTGGGCGAGAGCGGGAGCGGCGATCAGCGAGAACGTTATGACTGCACGGAGACACGCAATGGTTGTCATCTCCGCCTCCTACTGGCTCGCGCGGTTTCGTTCACCCCAGGTGAGAACCGTGCCGTCAGTTTTCGTGACCCTGAGCAGGCGACCGAACTTGGTGCCGTTCCGCGCAGGATTGGCGTCAACCGTAATCACGTCGCCGGCGACGACCGAATTCTTCGTCCACCCGTCGGTCATCAGCGACGACGGACTGCCGGTTTCGAGCGTCCAGCGAACGACCTCGCCTGTTTCGTCTTTGACGTCGAGGACCATGATGCCGTGCGGGTTTCTCCAGGCGTAGCTGATGACCTTCGCGTCCTTGAGCGTCGTGCGTTTCGCTTGATCGTAGGCCACGTCCGAATGGTGAGCGAAGCTCGGGGCAGCCGTGAGGGTGACGGTTAGGACGATTGCGAGGGCGACGATCCTGCTTCTCATCGACAATTCTCCTTCTTCGGCGTCGACCCGACCGACCGACGCCATGCTCACGCCTCTACCTTCTCCAGATCGAGCTTCAGCGCTTCCTGCACGCGCGTATGCATGTTGTAGGCGCCGATCAGGACGGACAGCTCCACGATCTGCCGCTCGTCGAAATGCCGCCGCACATCCGCGAACACATCGTCCGGCACCCTGATGTGGCGCGTCATCGCATCGGTGAAGGCCAGCGCGGCGCGCTCGCGTTCGCTGAACAGGGACGTGGCGCGCCAATCGGCCAGCGCGTCGCACTCCGCCAGCGTCACGCCGTCCACCAGCGCCAGCTCGGGGATGTGCTGCACCAGGCAATATTGCGCCTGGTTCACATAGGCGACGCGGATGATGACGATCTCGCGCAGCCGGCCATCGAGCTTCGTCTTCCAGCGCACGGCGTTGAGAAGATCGAACCAGGCCGAGGCGAGCGGTGGACTGTGCAAAAGCAATCTGTAAATATTCAACAGACTGCCGCGGCGGCCGCTGCGGACCCTTTCGATGAACTCGGCCGAGTCGGCCGCTTCGTCCTCGTCCAATAGCCTCACGCGAGCCATGGATTTTCCCGAAGAGTTGCGCCCATTGCAGGCAGGACGGCTTGTGTGACGCGCATTGTAGTAGAGCACGATCATTTCCTGAAAACCGTGCCGGTCATCCTCGACCCCGCTACGCCGGCGGAGCATCAGGCCGCGGTAGCGGACTTCTTCGCGCACGATTTGGACTTCATTCAATGGCGCGACGCGCTGCGCCATCGCCTTTCGGGGTTGTTCCCCGCCACGGTGACCTTCGCTGGAGATCAAGGCGACTTCGATGCGCAGCTCCGCGATGCCGACGGCGCCGTCGTCGAAAGTTTCGTCGTGACGTCGGAAGCTTTGGAGAACGCGCCCAAGCTGCACGTCGTCCACAAATTCGGGCATCTCACCGCGAACATCGATGAACGTGCGTGCGCAGCGCGCAACATTGCCGTGCACCGCGTCCGCCGTCGGGTGAACGTCGCAGTGGCGGAGCAAGCCTTCGCGCTGATGATCGCATTGGGCAAGCGCGTCAACGATCTTTCCGGCGTCGTCACAGCAGACGCACTGGCCAGGGCAGGTTATCCGCTGCGGCCCTACGACCGGCGCTTCATCGGTAATGCCAACTTCGCACGCATACCGAATTTGCGCACACTGCAAGGCGCAACGCTCGGCATTGTGGGCCTGGGCGAAGTAGGCCGCGAGATCGCCGCGCGCGCCAGCGCCTTCGAGATGAATATCCTCTATCACCAACGACGCCCGCTTCCGGCAGTGGACGAAGGGGCCTTGGCCGCGCGTTACGTTCCGCTGCCCACGCTGCTGGCGCAGTCCGATTACGTCGTGCTGCAAGTGCCACTGAACGAATCGACGCGCGGGATGATCGGCCGCGAGGAGATCGCGCAGATCAAACCTGGCGCCATTCTGGTCAACGTCGCGCGCGCCGAAATCGTGCAGCGCGACGCGCTGATCGAAGCGCTTGATTCCGGCCGCGTCGGCGGTCTCGGTCTCGATGTCGGCTATAGCGAACCGGCGACGCCGGACGATTCGCTGCTGAAGTACAAGGATGGCAATGTCATCCTGATGCCGCACACAGCGGTGGCGAACCGGCATCTGGCCGCCGCCGATCTGGAAGAAGTGTGCCTCAATCTCGCGCGCGGCCTGAATCGGTAGACCGTACTGTTAGCCCTTATACGCCTTCGCCGCGGCGATGATTGGCGCCTTGTCGAAGGCGTTGATCTCATCGGTTAATTCCTGCGTGAACAGCGGGCGCACGTCAGGAATACTGAGTCCGGCAAGCTTCGCTTCTTCGCGCCATTCGGATTCGAAAATCTGCCCCGTCTTGCCGCCGGCATAAGGCGGCCGGTACAGCGTGATCCGCCTCCTCACCGATTTCACCGTCTGCGCAATCGCATCCTGGGCCGATACGCCGCGCGGCGCCGCTTCCGGATACTTTTTCAAATAGGCGGCAGCGGCGGCATTCGGGTTGGCGAGAATGAATTCGGTAGCCATCGCCATGCTGCGCCCATAAGCGACAACCAGCGGCCGGTTCTTCGCCAGGAAGTCGCGCTTCGCCGTCATGAAGAGCCCGCCGACCATCGGCACCTGGGCCGGCCTCGGCAGGAAACGCATCGGTATTCCCGCGTTGTCGATCATGCCGAAACCGACGTCGTAATACGCGAGCGCGTCGATGGCGCCGCGGTCGAGCGCGATGCCGGCGGCGACGCCTTCGCCTACCGCCTGCCAGCTCACGGATTTCGGATCGACGCCGTTCAGCCTCAACACCAATTGCGTGACTGGATAATCGGTGGTGCCGAGCGTCGATACGCCAACACGCATGCCTTTCAGGTCGGCGTAGGTCTTCAGCGGTGAATTCGGCTTCACCGCGATGTCCCACTTATAGGGATAGGTGTATTCGTAGAAGGCAACCGTCTGCGGCAATGCTCCGCGCGCATACAGCGGCAGGCTGAAGGAGGGCGTGGACACGCCGATATCAACCGCATTGCGGTCGAGCGCGATCTGTACGCTGCTCTGCGCCCCGAGATGCATTGGCTGCAGTTGGAACCCGGCGGCGGCGGCGTAACCGAGCGGACCCGGCAGCAGCGTGTTCAGCCCCTGCCCATTCACCGTCTTCGACGCGAACCCCACGCGAAGAGCGCGCAACTGAGCCGCCGAAATGCCCAGGGGCGCAAGGCTGGCGGCCAGTGCACCTGCAAATCCGATGAGTACGTCACGCCGGCCGATGTGCATGCGCGATGGCTCCGCCGCGGTTTTGTTCAGCGTCGCTATCATGCTATCGGTGCCATTGTTGGAGAAGGGGGAATTTCTGATTGCCGCCACCAGCGTCGGGAAGACCTATTCCACGGCATCCGGTGAAAAGGTCCTGGCCCTTGAAAACTTGAATGTTTCCATTGCCGACGGCGAATTCGTGTCGCTGGTCGGCCCGTCCGGCTGCGGCAAGACGACGTTCCTGCGCATGCTCGCTGGGCTGGAGCGGGCCAGCGGCGGCAGGCTTTCGATCGCAGGTCATGGCGTCTCCGGCCCTTCGCCTGATGTCGGCGTCGTCTTCCAAAGCGCGACGCTGCTCCCGTGGCTGACCGTGGCGCAGAACGCGAGCCTGCCCCTTCGCGTCGGTCCGGCCCGCGGCGGCGCGCCAACCGGCGTGCAGGCATTGCTCGACATGGCGGGGCTCAAGGGATTCGAAAACAAATATCCCTACGAGCTTTCGGGCGGCATGCAGCAGCGCGCCGCCATCTGCCGGGCGCTGGCGCGCGCTCCGAAGATTCTCCTGATGGACGAACCGTTCGGCGCGCTGGATGCGTTGACCCGCGAACGGCTGAACGTCGAATTGCAGCGAATCTGCCAGGGGCGCGGAAAGACCGTGCTGCTGATCACCCACAGTATCGCCGAGTCCGTCTTTCTGAGTGATCGCGTGCTGGTGATGTCGCCTCGGCCCGGGCGCATCCTGGCGGATTTCGCGGTGACGCTGCCGCGCCCGCGCGATTTCGCGTCAACGCCGGAACATCCGGATTATCTGCGGCTGACCAGAGAGATCCGCTCCGTGCTGGACCGCGCGTGATGAGCGCGCTGGATTCGCAGGAGTTAACCGTCGAAGACGCGAAGCGGCAGCGCGTGCCCGCACGTGGATTGTTATTGAAGCTCGCTGGCGTCGCAGCTCTACTCGCGATGTGGCAGGCCGGCGTGACATTTCTCGACGTGCCCACCTATATCCTTCCAGCGCCGATGCAGGTATGGGCCGCGCTGAAATCGGGATTGTTCGTGCCGCTGGACAGCCCGACCGGTTTCTATATCCCTATCGCCGGCACACTGGCGAATGCCGCCTTGGGTTTCGTCATCGGGTCGATCTTGGGGCTGCTCATCGGGTCGCTGATGGCGGAATTTCGCAGCGTCGAAACGGTGCTGATGCCCTACGCCTTTGCGCTGCAAACGCTGCCCAAAGTCGCCATCGCGCCGCTCATCGTCATCTGGTTCGGGTTCGGCAACGGTTCGAAGATCGCTATGGCGGCGCTACTCGCCTTCTTTCCGTTGATGGTCAACAGTTTCACCGGCATCCGGAACACTGAACCGGAACGCATCGACTTGATGCGCTCGCTCTCCGCCTCGCGCCTGGAAATCTATGCGCGGGTCAAGCTGCCTTCGGCCGCGCCTTTCATCTTCGCCGGGCTCGACATGGCCGCGGTCTATGCGCTGCTCGGCACCATCGTCGCCGAATTTCTCGGCGCCCAACGCGGCATCGGCGTCACGATTGTGCAGGCGCAGGCGGTCACCGATGTCGCGGGGGTCTTCGCCGCACTGATTATCCTCGGCGCACTAGGCATGGTGCTCCACCTGATCATTCGCGCGATCAAGCGAAGAATCGTGCATTGGGACGAACGGCCACGCTGATGGAATCCGACAAAGCCGACAAGAGCCGGCCGACACAAACGGACGGAAGGTGAATATCTCGCGCTTGATTCTCTTGAGGACGTACGCGCGTGCCACGCGCGGCTGCCACGCGAAATTGATCGCGAGATCGGAGATCGGCTTCGATAATGCACTCGGGCAACTGCGACTCCGCATTCAAAGAGACGCGGAGACGCTCCTGCTCAGCATGCCATTTCGGGTAATCCAGCGAAGGAGTTCGCGATTCTGGTTGGTCAACGCGGGGCGGTGGTATAGAGTTCGGTGTACTGCTTTCCTGAGTCCTGATCCCGCTCGATCAGCCCTCACCAAGGCCATTCCGAGGGCTGAATGCCGACAACCCACTTTCTTTTCTTCCTGCTCGTCGGGGGCTGGATCCTATTGGTCGCCGTCTTCATCTGGATGCACGTTCCAGAACGGACCATCGCCGACGTCATCCGTGGCGTGGAGTCGCAGCGATGAATTTCGAACGCCCGCGCGAATTTCCCGGCGGCAGAGCGCCAGCTGATGATCCGGTGACCCGACCGGCCGAATGCCCGGAGTGCAGATCGAAATCCATCGGCACGCTCGCCAAGATCATCACGGCCGACACGTACTGGCGTTGTCAGGCATGCGGCACGGTCTGGAATGAAACGCGCTGCCGACCCAATGCGCCGCGTCGACGTTGGTGAGCTTCGCATAATGACCAGCGCGAGCATTGACGACACAGCGACCGAGTTTCAGCTGATGAGTTCACCGCAATCTGAAATCACCTGAGCAGTGAAACCTCAGCCTTCTTCACTCCTCTCAAAATCGTCGCCGCGGCCTGAGCCTTGCTCCTAGAACGTGCCTGGAGCGTGGCAGATGGCCCAGAGCATCAAACACCGGATGAGGCGCAGACCCACTAAAGGATGGGCCAAATACGACGCTCAGGAGCCCGAAAGCAATCAACCTCCCGAAATCAAGAGACCGCCAGATATAGACGTGTTTGACGAGGATACTCCTGAGGACCCGCCAGGAGGTCCACTGATGCCACCCTTCACCGGTGAGGACGTTGAACGGCCCAAACCGGACCTGCCAACGACGTGAAGTGCACGCTGTTAGAGGATGGAACATGGACGAGCAGAACGAATCGGACCGTGACGACCAGATGTCGATAGAGGAGAGAAAGCCGGAGCTCGAGCATCAGCCAGAGGAAGGTCATTCCCCGTTCAAGGGGACGGACACTCTCGCCACGACCGACTTGGAGTATGCCGATAGAGAAAAGGGAAAGCGCACAACGATGTGATGAGAGGCGGATTCGCGCACTGATCACGCGCTGGCGTGATAGAGTGCCCGCAGCTGTCCTGAGCCTCCCGCATCCGGCGGGTTCCTCACCATGGCTCGTGCGAGGAACCCATGACCTTCAACGTCACCCATCCAACCGTACTGCTCCATCCAACCAGTTTGTACTCGCGGTGTGACCGACGACGGATACTTTCGCGGGCCGCCAACGCCGAGAGCGAGCGACCCTTGCGACCGTCGACGAGGCGAGGGCGCGCATGATTTCACGTCCACGCCATCTGAACGCCTACGAGTTCGCGGTTGTTGCTGCGCTTCGCGCCCAGCAATTGTTGGCGGGCTGCACACCACGCCTTGCTGGTGAACACAGTGCCACGACGATGGCGCAGATGGAAGTAGCCGAGGGTTGCGTGGCGAGGAGCGGGGACGATGTGGTTGCGACGCCAGGACCATGTGGCTGGCAGCAGTAGTCGGTCGCCTTTCCTATCTCACACACCTCGCGAGCGGTCATGCGGTCACGTGGAACTGGCCGCCCGTTGATGCGTCCTTCTGTCCAGGCGACATCGTGTGTCACGACTGCTGCCAGGTGCTCTGGTGCCGCGCCCATGATCCGTGGCGTCCACCGAGCGTCGAGGCCCCGCCGGATCACTGGGGCGGCACGCGGGCAAACGGCTCGTACCCGACGCTATTCGAAAACCTTCAGCACGTTCTTCGATTGGCCGAAGAATGTCCGTCTGGTCCCACCGGTGATGCGATACGACGCGCCGCCTGCGAGTTGATTGAAGCCGACTCCTGGCGGCGGCGATCGTTGTGTCAACGTCGAATGCTGAAATCTGTTGCTCGCTTTCAGCGACGGCAATTACAGGGCGTATCCCGCACAGACGATCCAACTCCGCTGATGTTGAAGCAGCTCGCGGAGGCACTTCGGCGCCAAGCGCACGAGTAGGGGACCGCATTGGCCTCGTTAACGGTGAGGTGCGTCCCCCGAAGTCATGCTTGTCGAACTCGGTATTCTCGCGACGTGCGTCGTCATCATTGTTCATCTCGACGTCTGCTTCGGTTTGATGCGCATCAGCGTAACGATGTTCCCCGCGCGCGTTCGA
>Ga0310810_10006668_pt1 | contig 13076 bp, 10 predicted proteins | sample NCmetagenome_FD_207641 | JGI IMG/M metagenome (GOLD analysis project Ga0310810, IMG submission 207641) | Soil microbial communities from experimental microcosm in Duke University, North Carolina, United States - NC | ecosystem: Engineered > Artificial ecosystem > Soil microcosm > Unclassified ... | reverse complement strand
CGGTCACCGGCGGCGAGCGGATCTACCTCGCGCAACTGGCGTATCAGCTCGGCATCGACGCGGCCACGGCGGCGCGTCTCGAATCAACGGCTGGCGCCAGCATCGACGCAGCCGGTCACGCGTAGCTTCGGTATCGGCAATTTCAACCTCCAGCCTCTAACTTCGACATGTCTACATCACAGTGGTATATGGCGATCGGCGGTCACCAGGTCGGCCCCGTCACTCAGGACGAGATTGTCGCGAACCTGCGCAACGGCAGCATCGATGCCGAGACGCTGGTATTCACCGCCGGCATGGCGGCGTGGCAGAAGGTGAAGGACGTGCCCGCCTTCGCTTCCTATCTCTCGCAGCCCAAGGCCGCGGCTCCTGCCGCGCCACCGACGCTGCCCGGGCGGCGGGCCCACGACATCGACTTCGTGATTCACGGCAACGAGATGCAGTTCGTCGAGGTGGAACTCGACCCCGGCGAGGCGGCCGTCGCTGAAGCGGGCGCGTTCATGTACATGACGCCCGGCATCCAGATGGAAACCATCTTCGGGGACGGCAGCGGCGCGCCCAAAGGCGTGCTCGACGCGCTCCTCGGCGCCGGCAAGCGCATCCTGACCGGTGAAAGCCTGTTCATGACGGTGTTCCAGAACCAGGCCCAGAGCAAGCAGCGCGTTGCCTTCGCGGCGCCGTACCCCGGCAAGATTCTCGCAATGGATCTGAAAGCGCTCGGCGGACAGCTGATTTGCCAGAAGGACTCGTTCCTGTGCGCGGCTCGAGGCGTCGGGATTGGCATCGCCTTCCAGCGCAAGATCGGCACGGGGCTGTTCGGCGGCGAAGGCTTCATCATGCAGAAGCTCGAAGGCGACGGCCTCTGCTTCGTTCACGCCGGCGGCATGATTCACCACTTCGACCTGGCCGCGGGCGAGACGCTTCGGGTCGACACCGGTTGTCTCGTCGCGCTGCAGCCGAGTGTCAGCTACGACATCCAGTTCGTCGGCAAGGTGAAGACAGCGCTGTTTGGCGGCGAGGGAATCTTCTTCGCCACTCTCACCGGGCCGGGTCGTGTCTGGCTGCAGTCGCTGCCGCTCAGCCGCATGGCCGACCGCATCTACGCCGCCGCGCCGCAGAGCGGCGGCCACCGCAAGGAGGAAGGCTCGGTACTCGATCGCGCCTTCGGCCTGGGGGATCTGATCGACGGGAGGTAGGTTCTCGGGGGTTCGCGAGGTTCTCGGGGTTCGCGACGAGTTCGCGGTTTGAACTTGTCGCGCCCTCCGAGTACGCTGTCTGGATGCGCCGCGTTCTCCTTGCCGTCACAGTGATCCTGGCCGCGGGACCCGGGTCCGGGCTCGCTCAGGTTCGCACGGCTTATCCCGAAAAGCGGGGGCTGGCGCTCGACCAGTTCCCGCGCACGATCAAGCTCGCTGAGAACGTCTACGGTTACGAGGACATCCGCCAGCCGGGGTTCACCACCGTCACCCTGTTCGTCGTCGGCGCCAACGGGGTGCTGATCGCCGACGGGCAGGGAAGCCCGGCGGCCACGCAGAAGCTGCTCGACGCGATCAAGGCAGTCACGCCGAAACCGGTCAGGTGGTACGTCGTCGGCTCGGACCACGGCGATCACACCGCCGGGAACTCGGTGCTGCCGAAAGACATCACCTACATCATCCATCCCAACTCGCTGGCCCAGATGCAGCGCGACGCGGCGAATCCGAATCGCCAGCCGAACGCCCCGCCGGTGATCGTACCGCCGGCGGCGATGTCGGGAGCGTCGCAAACCATCGATGTTGGCGGCATCGAAGTGCGGGCGATGTTCCTCGGCCGGGCCCACACCGGTGGAGACCTGATGGTCTACTTGCCGCGGCAGAAGATCCTGTTCATGAGCGAGGCCTACCTCAATCGCGTGTTCCCCGCGATGCGCTCGGCATACCCGTCGGAATGGGTGGCGACGATTGACAAGGCGCTGGCCATGGACGTGGACCGCTACGTGCCGGGCCACGGATTCATCGAAGAGCCAAGGGTTTCGCGCGAGGAGCTCGTCGAGTTCCAGAAGGCGCTGAAAGCCGTCAACGCCGAAGTCAAGCGGCTCCACGACCAGGGCCTCTCGGCTGACGCCGCGATCGCGCAGGCGAGCTGGGGTCCGTACTCGGATTGGTTTCTCCGTGACCAGCAGGCCCCGATCGCAGTACGGAAGGTGTACGAAGAGCTCGACGGCAAACTCAAGTAGAAATTCGAGAACCCCGCGAACCCCGAGACCCCGAATGCAATCCGCCGCGTCGCACGCCCATCACCCCATCCCGACCTACATCGCGTCCGCGCTCTGGCTGGCGGCGGCCATCGCCTTCGGCGGCGCGGTGATCTTCGGGTGGAGCACGCAGGCGATCGCGTTTGGGTGCTTGCTGCTCGCGGTGTTCGTGAACATCTCGATAGAGCGCGTGTACACCACGGGGCTGCAGGATCGCATCATCATGCTCGAGATGAAGGTGCGCTGCGCCGAGCTGCTGCCGGCCGGCGACGACAGCCGGCTGGCCCAGCTGACGCCGAAACAAATCGTCGCGCTGCGCTTCGCATCCGACGCCGAGCTCGGCGACCTGCTCGACCGGGCGGTGCGCGAGCGAATGAGCCCCGACGCCATCAAGATGGCGATTCGCGAGTGGCGCGCGGATATGCACCGGACCTAGCCGCGGTGGCTCTGGTTCCGCTGTTCCCATCGATATCGTGACCGACGACGAGAAGGCCGAAGTCCTCAAGCTCCTGGAGGCACACGAGCGGACGCTGGCGGTGTGCCGCGCCTGCGCCGAGACCACGCGCGATCTCGCCTGGGAAGTGAAGCGGGGGAGCACGCCGCAACAGGAAGCACTCAAGTCCACGCTCGACGAAGTCCAGCGCGTGCTCGACGACCTCGGGCAAGTGGAGATCGCCATTGCCCGGATGAAGGCCGCTCTGTGGTAGCCGATCCGCTGCTTCTCGGCTATCTCGCGCAGTTCGACGATGCGGCGTGGCTCCGCGTTGTCGATCGGCTGGGTCCGGCCATCCATCCGGTGGACCGGGCGGCGACGAGAGCGTGGTTCCACTTCTTCCCGCTTCGGTTGCAGCGAGCGCTCGATGCGTCTGGCGACGCGGCCGCGCTGGCGCGCTATCTGCGGCTCGAGGGTCGCTGGCACCTGGAGGCGCACCGCGAGACGTCACACTGGTTCTTGTTCGGCCATCGATATTGGGCCGACGTGCGCGCAGCGGTATGCCGCGCCGCGGAAGAAGCCGGCGCTCCCGGCAGCCTGGACCTCGCTGCGCAAGTGCAGGCGCTCGCCCGCGACGTCGCTGACCGGCTTGCCGTCGATGCGTCGTGGGTGGTCGGCATCACGGCCGTCGCCCTGAGGACCTTGCAGCAGGTGGGATTGCCCGCGGTGGAGCTGCCACTCGTCGATCGTGCCCGCGTGATCGGAGCGCCTGAGACGGATCCGGATCGGATCGTCGCTCGCCGCCGGCGCCGGCCGGGCGGGCTGCTGCAGTGGCTGAAGCGCAGCCCCGAGACATGGCCGGTCACATTCGACGAGCGGCCGCCGGCGCGATCGTTTCCGCTGGTTGATTCGCAACACATCACGACGGCGGCCGCGCTCGACACTGGCGATTACCGCAGCGAGGACCACCGCTGCAGCGAGGGGCCGATCCCGGTCCAGTGCCGGTCGTGCTCGTGCGGCACCTGCTGGGTGGGCGTGCTCGACGGGGCCGACCTGCTGTCGCCAGTCGACGCAAAGGAGCGCGCGACGATATCAGCGCTCGGCTATCTCGACACCGATGACTCGAAGCCGATCGTGCGGCTGGCCTGCATGGCCCAGGCGCACGGTCCGATCACGCTCGTCATCCCGCCGTGGAACGGGCAGATCGGCGCGCGGCTCGAGAAGGCCGGCGCCGCGGACGTAGAATGACCTGCTGACATGATTCGCAAATCTGTCGTCCTCATCACCGGCGCTGGCGGCGAGATCGGCCACGGCCTGATCGCAAAGCTGGCCGCCACCGGCGAGCGCTCGGTCATCACCCTTGACGTCAACCCGCTCGAGACATCACTGGCCCGGCAGGTGCAGCGCGAGTTCACAGGGTCGATCCTCGATCACGCGCTGCTCGAGCGGATCATGTCGGAGTTCGAGATCGACGCGGTGTTCCACCTCGCGGCGCTGCTGTCGACGAGATCCGAGTTCACGCCAATCACCGCTCACCAGGTGAACGTCGAGGGCACGCTCAGCCTTCTGGAGTTCGCCCAGCACGAAGCCGAGTCGCATGGCCGCCCGGTGGTGTTCCTGTATCCCTCGTCGATCGCCGCATACGGACTGCCGAGCCTCGAGGAGAAGCGTCGCGCCGGACGCGTGAAAGAAGACGACTACAACACGCCGTCCACGATGTACGGGTGCAACAAGCTCTATTGCGAGCAGTTGGGACGCTACTACAGCCGGTTCTACAAACAGTTGTCGGCGACGCCCCAGGCCGGCCGAGTTGACTTTCGCGCCGTTCGCTTTCCTGGACTGATCTCGGCGATCACGATGCCGTCGGGCGGAACCTCCGACTACGCGCCGGAGATGATTCACGCCGCCGCACAGGGTGAGCCCTACGCCTGCTTCGTCCGGCCGGACTCGCGGATCCCGTTCATGGCGATGCCGGACGGGGTCGAGGCATTGCTCCGGCTGGCGGCCGCGCCGCGCGAGCGGCTGAGCAAGACCGCCTACAACCTCGCGGCGTTCAACCCGTCGGCGGACGAGGTTCGCGAGGAAGTCATGGCCGCCTTCCCGGATGCGCGAATCACGTGGCACACCGACGAGAAGCGGCAGGGAATCGTCGACTCGTGGCCGGAAGATGTTGACGACAGTGCAGCCCGCAATGATTGGGGATTTGCGCCGGCCTACGATTTCCGGAGAGCGTTCCAGGAATATCTCATCCCGATGATCAAGGCTCGATACGGAAAGTAACGCCGGTGCAGGGGTGCACAGGTGCATAGGTGCACGATGACAAGGGGGCGGGTGTGGGCCGAGGAGGGGTCGCGTTGTTGCTGCTCGGTGTGGCGCTCGTCTGCTCTGGAGCCTGGGCGGTGACGACGGAGGCGCAGGGCGGGCCGGCGGCCGATCCGTGGCGAGGGATCGCGGAGCGTTATGTGAAGCTCGTGCTCGCCATCGGGCAGCACGATGCCGACTACGTGGATGCGTTCTATGGGCCGGCCGAGTGGAAGACGGAGGCCGCGCGCACGAAGGCGCCGCTGCCGACGCTCGATCAGGAGGCAGCCTCGCTCGAGGGTGAGCTGGCCAGGGCTGCGGCGGCGGGCGACAAGGCGGACGGCTCGATGTGGACCCTGCGGCGTCAATACCTGAAGGGCCAGCTGGGCGCGATCCGGGCGCGGCTCGCGATGCTGCAGGGCAAGCGCTTCACGTTCGACGAGGAGTCGAAGGCGCTTTACGACGCGGTCGCGCCAACCCACACCGAGGCCGAGTTCGAAGCCGTCCTGAAGCAGCTTTCCGACAAGCTGCCCGGCGAGGGCGCGCTGATCGACCGCTACGACCGCTACAAGCTCGGGTTCGTGATCCCGGCCGCGCGGCTCGGCCGTGTGTTCCAGGAGGCGATCCGCGCCTGCCGCGAGCGCACCCAGACGTTCGTCTCCCTGCCACCGACCGAGCGGTTCACCGTCGAGTACGTCACCGGCAAGTCCTGGAGTGGATACAACTGGTACCAGGGGCAGTATCGCAGCCTCATCCAGGTCAACACCGACCTGCCCGTCTACATCGATCGAGCCGTGGACCTTGCCTGTCACGAAGGCTATCCGGGCCATCACGTCTACAACGTGCTGCTCGAGCAGCACCTGATGCGCGAGCGCGGCTGGGTGGAGTACAGCGTTTACCCGCTGTTCTCGCCGCAGTCGCTGATCGCCGAAGGCACGGCCAACTACGGGATCGACGTCGCCTTCCCGCAGGCGGAACGCGTCGCGTTCGAGCGTGACGTGCTGTTTCCGCTGGCGGGGCTCGATCCGGCAAAGGCGAAGGAGTATTACGACGTGCAGGCGCTCGTGGACAAGCTGTCGTACGCCGGAAACGAGGCGGCGCGGCGCTATCTCAACGGGAGCATCGATCGCGACGCCGCCGCGGCCTGGATCGAGCGCTACGCGATGTATCCGCGCCCGCGAGCCGAACAGCGGGTCCGCTTCATCGACCAGTACCGCAGCTACGTGATCAACTACAACCTGGGCAAGGACCTGGTCCGCGCGTACGTGGAGAAGCAGGCCGGCCGCAGCCCGACGACGCCCGCACGGTGGCGCGCGTTCACCGCGCTCCTGTCATCGCCGCGGTTGCCCTCCGGCCTGCAGTGAAGAAGACACCACGAGGCGCGAAGGACACGAAGACAGCACGAAGTTCTTTTGGGGGAAATACATCGTGACGTTTTGCTTTTCCAGTAATGATCTTCGTGCCGTCCTTCGCGATCTTCGTGTCTTCGTGGTTTCGTTTGGCAGGTGACAGATGCGCTGCGTAGAAATCGCCACGTTCGGGCCTCCCGAGGGAATGCGACTCGTCGAGCGGCCAACGCCCGATCCTGGACCCGGCGAGGTGCTTATCGAGGTCCATGCCGCCGGGGTCAATCGGCCGGATGTCATTCAGCGGTATGGGAAGTACGCGCCGCCGCCCGGAACCACTGACATCCCTGGCCTCGAGGTCGCAGGCTACGTTCGCGCCCTGGGGACGGGCGTCACTCGCTGGCAACAGGGTGACGCCGTATGCGCGCTTGTCGCCGGCGGCGGCTACGCGGACTGGTGCGTCGCGCCGGCCGGGCAGTGCCTGCCCGTGCCCGAGGGGCTGGGGCTCATCGAGTCGGGCGGCATCCCGGAGACGTTTTTCACGGTGTGGACCAACGTCTTCGAGCGCGGGCGGCTGCAGGCCGGCGAGTGGCTCTTTCTCCATGGCGGCACCAGCGGCATCGGCACCACGGCAATTCAGCTCGCCGCGGCCCGCGGCGCCCACGTCCTTGCTACGGCCGGCTCCGAGGAGAAATGCGACGCCAGCCGCCGCCTCGGTGCCGAGCAGGCGTGGAACTACCGCACCGACGACTGGGTGGCGCGGGTGAAAGAAGCGACGGGCGGCCGTGGCGCCGACGTCATCCTCGACATGGTCGGCGGCGACTACACCGCGCGAAATCTCGACGCGCTCGCGACCGAGGGACGGCTTGTGCAGATCGCCTTTCTCAAGAGCCCGCAGGTGACGCTCGACCTCTCGTTGGTGATGCGACGACGCCTGTGGGTTACCGGGTCCACGTTGCGTCCGCGGAGCGTCGACGAGAAGGCAGCGATTGCCCGCGCGCTCGAGGCCGAGGTATGGCCGCTGCTTGCAGGCGGACGGGTGAAGCCGATTGTCCACACCGTCCTGCCGCTCGCGCAGGCCGCCGAAGCGCATCGGATCATGGAAGCTGGGCAGCACATCGGTAAGATCGTCCTCAATGCCCGAGCGTGAGCGGCTGTTCACGGCGCGCTTTGCGCTGATGTTCGGCTTCAGCTTCACGGTCTTCCTGTCGGCGTTTCAGCTGCTGCCGACCGCGCCGTTCCATATCCTGTCGCTGGGCGGCAGTTCCACCCAGGCCGGCCTCTTCCTCGCGTTTCTCACCTATTCGTCGGCGACCTCGGCGCCGTTCATGGGGGGTATCGCGGACCGGCTCGGCAAGCGCCGGATCCTGCTCGTCTCGTCGCTGGCCATCTCCGTCTTCTCAGCGCTCTACGCAATAATCCCCGCCTATCAGGTGATTCTCGGCCTTGTCGTGGTCCATGGTCTCTTCTGGGCCGGTCTCCTGTCAGCATCCGGTGCCTACATCACGGAAGTGATTCCCGCCTCGCGCCGCGCCGAGGGCTTGAGCTATTACGGCTTTGCCAGCATCAGCGCCGTCGCCGTCGCGCCGTCGATCGGCCTGTGGGTGTTCGACCATGGTGGCTGGCGGACGCTGTCGGCCGAGTCGATGGTGCTCAACCTGGTGATGGCCGCGATCGCGTGGCGCCTGCCGCCGGATCGGGCCCGCGGCGGCGGCCTGCCCGAACGGCTGCATCACATGGTGGAGTGGCGTGTGCTGATCCTCGGCGCGACACTGTTCCTGTACTCCTTCAGCTACGGGGGCATCACCAGCTTCGCTGCGATCTACGCCGACCAGCTCGGCATCACGCCAAAGGCGCTCTACCTCACGGCGTTCGCAATCGCGATCATCGTCACCCGCCCGTTCATCGCCCGCTATGCCGACCAGGTGGGGCATCAGCGCCTCGTGCTGCCGTGCCTGGTCGCGGTCGCGGCCGGAGTGGCGCTGCTCGCCTCAGCCAGCAGCCGAGCCGGCTTCATCGCCTCGGCCTTCGTGTTTGGAACCGGGTTCGGTTCGGCCTATCCAATCCTCGTCGCGCACCTGATGAAGAAGATTTCCGCCGAGCGGCGCGGCGCGACGTTTGGCGCACTGATCGGCGCGTTCGACATCGGCGTCGGCACCGGATCGATGACGATCGGCTGGATCGGTGAGCACTACGGATACAGCCGCGGTTTCGCGGTAGCCGCAGCGCTCGCCACGCTCTCGATTCCCTACTACCTCTGGGCCCGTCGCTCGCAGGCCATCCTGATGGACTGAGTGTGGCCGCCGGCCCGGTCAATGCCACAATCTAGAGCGTGATGGATTACGTTCGACTGGGCCGGACCGGCCTGAAAGTGTCAAAACTCTGCCTTGGCACGATGACTTACGGCGCCCCTGCGTGGCGGCCGTGGGTGCTCGACGAGGCGGAGAGCCGCCCGTTCATCAGGCGGGCCCTCGAGCACAACATCAACTTCTTCGACACCGCTGACATGTACTCGCGCGGGGTGAGCGAGGAAGTGGTCGGCCGCGCGCTGCGGGATATGGCCCGTCGCGACGAAGTGGTTGTCGCTACGAAAGTGTTCTACCCGGTCACCGATCACCCGAACGGCGGAGGCCTGTCGCGCAAGCACATCATGGCCGCGATCGACGACTCCTTGCGCCGGCTCGGCATGGACTTCGTCGATCTCTACCAGATTCACCGCCTCGATCCCGAAACCCCGATGGAAGAGATCTGCGAGGCCCTTCACGACGTGGTGAAGGCGGGGAAGGCTCGTTACATCGGAGCCTCGAGCATGTACGCGTGGCAGTTCACCAAGCTGCTGTATCTGCAGACGCTGCACGGGTGGACGCGCTTCGTCTCGATGCAGAACCACTACAACCTGGTCTACCGCGAGGAAGAACGCGAGATGCTGCCGCTGTGCCGGGAAGAGGGGATTGGCGTCATTCCGTGGAGCCCCCTCGCGCGCGGGTTTCTCGCCGGCAACCGCCAGCGAGGCCGGATGGACGCCACCAGACGCGAACAGCACGACGAGTACGGGCACACGCTCTATTACGCCGACAGCGACTACGACGTCGCCGAGCGCGTCGTCGAGGTGGCGCGCGCCAGGGGCGTGCGGCCGATCCAGGTGGCCCTGGCGTGGGTGATGAGCCGTCCTGGCGTGACCGCGCCGATCGTCGGCGCGTCGAAGCTGGAGCAGCTGGATCAGTTGGTGGAGGCCGCGACCCTGCGGCTCACCGATGACGAAGTGCGCGCCCTCGAGGAACCGTACCGGCCCCACGGCGTCATCGGCATCAAGTAGGAGGCAGGAGGGAGGATTAGGAACCAGGAACGAGGAACCAGGAACAGACCCCCAAGACCCCAAGACCTCCCGCCTCCGCCCTTCGAAGCTACCGCGCGGCAGGCACGGCGGGTGTTGGATCGTAGCCGAGCACCGGGCGCAGCCACTTTTCCGCGTCCTCGACGGGCACGCCCAGACGCTTCGCGTAGTCGGCGACCTGGTCGGCGTTCACCCGCTGGATGTGGAAGTAGCGCGCCTGCGGATGCCAGAAGTACAACCCGCTGACGCTGGCCGGCGGCGTCATCGCGTACGATTCCGTGAGCTCCATCCCGATGGCGCGGGCGCCGAGGAGATCGAAGAGCCGCCCCTTCAGGCGATGGTCGGGACAGGCGGGGTAACCGAACGCCGGACGGATGCCCTGGAACTTTTCTCCGATGAGATCCTCGGTCGTCAACGCCTCCCTTGTGCCCCAGTCGGCCCGGGCCCTGGCGTGCAGATACTCGGCAAACGCCTCGGCCAGCCGATCGGCGATTGCTTTCACGAGAATCGCCGAGTAGTCGTCGTGCGCGGCCTCGAATTTCCGCACCAGCGCGTCGGCCCCTAAGCCGGCCGTCACCGCAAACGCGCCGACGTAGTCCTGAACACCGGAGTCGCACGGGGCCACGAAGTCGGCCAGTGAGCGATTCGGTTTGTCGTCGGCAATGACCTCCTGTTGCCGCAACATCGGAAAGCGTGCGAGCTCGTGCCTCTCGTCCTTCGACCCGGCTCGGGACGAATCGGGCGTGAAGAGAACGATGTCGTCATTCTGCGCGCAGGCCGGCCAGAAGCCGTAGACGCCGCGGGCCCGCAGCAGCCTGCCGTCCACGATCCGCTGCAGCAGCTTCTGTCCCTGCTCGAACAGGTCGCGGGCGGCGGCGCCGTGAATCGGATCCTCGAGGATGGCTGGGAAGCGCCCCTTCAGCTCCCACGCGGAGAAGAAGAACGTCCAGTCGATGAACGGCACGAGCTCCGCGAGGTCCACGTCCACCTGGCGGGCGCCGGTGAAAGCCGGCGCCGGGGCGGCCGTGAAGTCGAGCCGCTGCCGGTTCTTCTTCGCCTTCTCGTAGGACAGCGTCGCCCGCTCGCCGCGGTTGGCGTATTGCTCGCGCAGCTTCTGCTGGGTGACGCGGTTGTCCGCCGCAAACCGATCCCGCTGCGTCTCGCTCAGCAGGCTGGAGACGACGTCGGTCACGCGCGAGGCGTCGGGCACGTGGACCGTCGGACGGCTGTATTGCGGCGCGATCTTGACCGCGGTGTGCTGCTTGCTGGTGGTGGCCCCGCCAATCAGCAGCGGCAGGTGCATGTGGCGCCGTTCCATTTCGGCGGCGACAAACGCCATCTCGTCGAGCGATGGGGTGATCAGTCCGCTGAGGCCGACGATGTCCACCTGCCGCTCGACGGCCTCGTGGAGGATCTTGTCGGCGGGAACCATCACGCCGAGGTCGATCACCTCGTAACTGTTGCAGCCGAGGACCACCCCGACGATGTTCTTGCCGATGTCGTGGACGTCTCCCTTGACGGTGGCGAGCAGGACCCGGCCCTGGGCCCCGGCGCCGGACGCGGCTTTCTCGGCGTCCATGAACGGCTCGAGGTAGGCCACGGCGCGCTTCATCGCGCGCGCGCTCTTGACGACCTGCGGCAGGAACATCTTGCCGGCGCCGAACAGGTCGCCGACGATCTTCATGCCGTCCATCAGCGGCCCTTCGATTACCGACAGGGGCCGGCCGTACTTCACACGCGCCTCTTCCGCGTCCAGCTCGATGAAGTCCACGACGCCGTGGACGAGCGCGTGGGCGAGGCGCTGTTCGACGGTGGCCTGGCGCCAGGCGAGGTCGGCCTCGCGCTTCGAGCCGGTCCCCTTGACCTGCTCCGCGAAGGCGACCATCCGTTCGGTGGCGTCGGGCCGGCGGTTGAAGATCACGTCCTCGACGTGGGTGAGCAGATCTGGGGGAATGTCCTCGTACACCACCAGCTGGCCGGCGTTGACGATGCCCATGTCGAGACCGGCCTTGATCGCGTAGAAAAGAAACGCTGAGTGCATCGCCTCGCGGACCGCCTCATTCCCGCGGAACGAGAACGACAGGTTGCTGATGCCGCCGCTCACCTTCACGCCCGGACAGGTGGCCTTGATCTGCCGGGTGGCTTCGATGAAGTTCCGGGCGTAATCGTTGTGCTCCTCGAGCCCGGTGGCGATCGCCAGGACGTTGGGGTCGAAGATGATGTCCGTGGGATCGACATCAGCCTGCTCGGTCAGGAGACGGTAAGCACGCTGGCAGATCGCCACCTTGCGCTCGACGGTATCGGCCTGGCCCTTCTCGTCGAAGGCCATCACCACCATCGCCGCGCCGTAGCGGCGGACGGTCCGGGCCTTGGCCAGGAAGTCGGCTTCGCCTTCCTTGAGGCTGATTGAATTGACGATCGACTTCCCCTGCACGCACTTCAGGCCGGCCTGGATCACCGACCACTTGGAGCTGTCGATCATGATCGGCAGCCGGGCGATCTCCGGCTCGGTGCCGATGTAATTGAGGAACGCGGTCATGCACGCTTCGGAGTCGAGCATGCCTTCGTCCATGTTGACGTCGAGGATGTTGGCCCCGCCGCGCACCTGATCGAGCGCGACTTCTGCGGCCGCCGACCAGTCGTGGGCCTTCACCAGCCGCTCGAAGCGCTTCGAGCCGGTGACGTTCGTACGTTCGCCGATCATCTGGAAGTTCGAGTCGGGGCGCACCGTGAGCGTTTCGAGACCGGAAAAACGCGTGAAGTGCGTGCCGGGAGGGACGGTGATCGCGCCGGGAGGCACAGACGATCGTTCGGGATTGCTGGCCTCGGCTGGCTCGGGAGTTACTGGCGCCTCATCGGGACTGGCTGGCGTCTTGCCGGTCGCGACACCCAGGTGTGGTCTCGGCGGCAGGCCCTCCACGGCGCGCGCGATGGCGCGGATGTGGTCCGGGGTGGTGCCGCAGCAGCCGCCGATGATGTTGACGAAGCCGCTCTCGGCGAAGTCGCGGATCAGGGTCGCGGTTTCGTCGGGCAGCTCGTCGTACTGGCCGAAAGCATTGGGCAGCCCGGCGTTCGGGTAGCAGGTGACGTAGCAGGTAGCGATCCGCGCCAGCTCCGCCAGATAGGGCCGCATCTCGCGCGCGCCGAGCGCGCAGTTGAGGCCGACCGAGAACGGGTGCACGTGCTCGACCGAGACGTAGAACGCGTCCAGCGTCTGGCCCGAGAGCGTGCGGCCGCTGCGGTCGGTGATCGTCGCGGAAATCATCACCGGGATGCGCGAACCGCGCTCGGCGAAGACCTCGTCGATCGCCACCAGCGCGGCTTTCGCGTTGAGCGTGTCGACGATTGTCTCGACCAGCAGCACGTCGCAGCCGCCGTCGATGAGGCCCCGTGCCTGGTCGTAATAGGCCAGGCGCATCTCGTCGAAGGTCA